>Ga0182024_10003261_pt1 | contig 38917 bp, 33 predicted proteins | sample P32metaG_FD_120480 | JGI IMG/M metagenome (GOLD analysis project Ga0182024, IMG submission 120480) | Permafrost microbial communities from Stordalen Mire, Sweden - P3-2 metaG (Illumina Assembly) | ecosystem: Environmental > Terrestrial > Soil > Wetlands > Permafrost | place: Sweden: Stordalen...
AACGAAATCGCTCTCAACATCGTCCTCGTGAGCCTGACGGTCCTCTTTATCATCGTGGTTTTCGCGCTTCCGCCGATGGCGATCTACGACCAAAAGGCGTCGAACCAGACGGGCGCCGTCCTGACCTCCCTGCCGGTCCTGCTCTCGCTCATCGTCTGCCTGATTCCGACGACGATCGGCGGCCTTTTGAGCGCGATTGGGATCGCGGGCATAGATCGGCTGATGCGGCGCAACGTCCTTGCGACTTCCGGCCGCGCGGTCGAGGCGGCGGGCGACGTCGACGTGCTCCTCCTCGACAAGACGGGAACGATCACGCTCGGCAACCGCATGGCGACGGAATTCATTCCGGCTCCGGGCGTCGCCCTCGCGGCGCTAGCGGATGCCGCCCAGCTGGCCTCGCTCGCGGACGAGACGCCCGAAGGCCGCAGCATCGTCACGCTGGCGAAGGAAAGATTCAAGCTTCGCGGCCGCGAAGTCGCCGAGCCGCACGCGATCTTCGTGCCGTTCACGGCCCAGACGCGCATGAGCGGCGTCGACCTCCCCGGCCGCCAAATCCGCAAGGGAGCGGCCGACAGCGTGAAGGCGTGGGTCGCCGCGCAGGGCGGCGGCTATCCCCCCGAAGTCTCAAATGAGGTGGAGAAAATCTCCCGAGCCGGCGGAACCCCGCTGGTCGTGGCCGAGAACAACCGCGTTCTCGGAGTCATTCTCCTGAAGGATATCGTGAAGGGCGGGATAAAGGAGCGCTTCGAACAGCTCCGGGCGATGGGCATCCGGACTGTCATGATAACCGGCGACAATCCCCTCACGGCCGCAGCGATCGCCGCCGAGGCGGGCGTGGACGATTTCATCGCGCAGGCCAAGCCCGAGGACAAGCTCGCGCGCATCCGCAAGGAACAGGAGGGCGGAAAACTGATCGCGATGATCGGCGACGGCACGAACGACGCTCCGTCGCTTGCGCAGGCCGACGTCGGTGTCGCGATGAATACGGGCACCCAGGCCGCGCGCGAGGCCGGAAACATGGTCGATCTCGACAGCAACCCGACGAAGCTCATCGAGATCGTCGAGATCGGCAAGCAGCTCTTGATGACGCGCGGTGCCCTGACGACCTTCAGCATCGCAAACGACGTCTCCAAGTATTTCGCGATTCTGCCGGCGATGTTCGGCCTGCTCTACGCGACGGACAAGGGAGGCTTCGGCCCGCTGCAGGCCTACAACATCATGTTTTTGCACTCACCGCAGAGCGCGATCCTGAGCGCCGTGATCTTCAATGCGCTGATCATTGTCGCCCTGGTTCCGCTGGCGCTTCGGGGCGTGAAGTACAAGCCGCTCGGAGCCAAGGTGATCCTCAAGAAGAACATGCTCATTTACGGAATCGGCGGAATCATCCTGCCGTTCATCTTCATAAAGCTGATCGACGTGATTCTTGTCGCCGTCCACTTGGCGCCCTGACCCCGCCCGCTCGCACAACCAAAAAGGCGCACAATGAAAATCATCATACAATCTATCCGACAGACCCTGCTTTGGATGGTCATCACCGGAATCCTCTATCCCCTGGTGATGACCGTTTGCCTCCAGCTGGCCTTCCCGCACCAGGCCAACGGCAGCCTGATCGAACGCGACGGAAAAATCGTCGGCTCGGAATTAATGGCTCAGCAGTTCCAGGGCGCAAAATATTTCTGGCCGAGACCGTCGGCCGCCACCTACGGGACGGGCCCAACCGGGCTGAACGCCAGCAGCGGCAGCAATTTCGGACCGACGAGCGCCCAGCTCCAGACCAACGTCCGGACCAACGCCAAGGCGCTGCGCGATGCGAGCAAGCTGCCCGCCGATGCGCCCGTGCCGGCGGATCTGGTCTATGCCTCCGCAAGCGGAGTCGATCCGGACATCAGTCCGGAAGCGGCGACATTTCAGATCTCCCGCGTTGCCGCTGCTCGCGGAATGCGCGAGGACCAGGTGAATGCGCTCGTGGAGAAATTCATCAAGCCGTCGCAGTGGGGCTTCCTCGGGGAGCCCCGGGTCAACGTGCTCCTCTTGAACCTAGCATTGGATGCGGCGGACACGAAGAAGTCCTGAAAACGCCTGGTTGCGCCCAGGAGAAAGAGGCTCGCCGAGGCATCCAGGCGCAGATTTGATACATTTTTAATGTGATTGGCCACGGCATTTACTAACAGGGCGGCAGGGAAATCGATATCGTGGTGCGAAACAATTCGCAGATAACCCCTGCCCACCATGAATTCACAAACTCCGGGGCCATCCCTCGCGCGTTTCGGTATGAAGGCCGAACGGCTGCTGCTCCCGATCGATCTCGCAAAATGCCCTCCTGAGGCGTTTCTGCTGGCAAATGATCTTGTCCCGCCTTTCAAGGGGGAGATTGTATTGCTCTATGTTATTGATAGGCAGACTAATTCGGTCACTTTTCGCGGGAGAGGGCCGGCCTTTCGCCGGGCGGAGTCGCTCCTGGAGCGCGTCGGGAGCGAATACGTGCGCCCCACAGTCGAGGTTTCGGTTCGCGTGCGGGTTGGTATCCCGCACGAGGAGATTCTCGCCGAAGCCACGACCAGCGACGTGGATCTGATCCTCATGCCGACTTTCACCCCATCCATTTGGAGCAGGTGGTTCGGCGTGAGGTGCGGGGACACGGCGCGGAACTTGATTTCGGAGGCAGCCTGCCGGGTTCTGGTCGCCGATATGCGAACGCATTTCAATTGTTTTCGCCGTTTGCCAAGGGATAATCCCGAAGATCGATGGGCGGCATGACTCAAGATCAAATCGGAAGCGCATCGACTCGCCACGGCGCGGCATCCGCGGCGCCGCCGCTGGCCGATGTCGCCTGTTGCAGGGATGTTCCTGAGGCCAAGGGCGGATTTGAACCCTCTGCGGAGCCCATGCTTAGCCCTGGCAAGGTTCTGGACGGCCGATTCCTGATCAAAGAGGCCATCGGCCGCAGCCGGATGTCGACTCTCTATCGAGCGGAAGACATGCTCAACGAGCGTCGAAATGTGGCGGTCAAGCTGCCGCTTCGAAATGTTGAAAGCGATCCGGTCTGTTTCTCGCGCTTTCGCAACGAAGAGGAAATCGGCTTGAATCTCCACCATCCCTTCCTTCTGAAGTTTCTTGCGGTTGCCGGCGAGAAGTCCCGGCCGTACCTCGTTACGGAATACCTGGACGGCTGCACCCTCGACTATATCGCGCGCGGAAATCGCCCTCTACCCGAACGCGATGCGCTGAAGATCGTGGCTCTCGTTTGCGACGCATTGAGCCACATGCACGAACAGGGGATCATTCACCGCGATATCAAGCCGTCGAACATCATGATCTGCCGCGACGGAATGTTGCGGGTGATGGATTTCGGCCTTTCTTCACCGCCAATCCGCAATCGAAGCGTTTTGGCCAAGCTTGTGCCGATCTTCGGCACCGCCGAATACATGGCTCCCGAACAGGTTGACAACGGGCCGATCGACGAGCGAACCGACATCTACAGTCTGGGCGCGATCCTTTACGAACTTTTAACTGGGTCGGTCCCGTTCAAAAATGAAGATCCGTGGCAATCGGCCTTCCAGCGAACCACGGGAGATCCGGTAGCACCGCGGACACTGAATCCTGAGATTTCTCCGCAGGCCGAAGAGATCGTGCTCCACGCAATGCAGCGCGACCCCGGTAACCGGCACCCGAACATGGCGGCGTTCAAGGCGGATCTTAGCGCACCAGAGAGCGTGCCGGTGACGGGCTACAGCCAGAGGCTTCGCCCGCCCCGGTGGAAATTGAGCTTCCAGGCGACGCCTATTCTCATGGGTGCGTTGCTCGGAATAGGCGCCCTTGTTTTCTTCACCGCCTTCTTCTTTGCCGCCCTTTTCTTTTTCCAGCACTTTCGGGTGAATGGCCGATAGCGGAGCACCGTCTGGCGGCAGAGTTTGTTGATGCCGTTTTGATGGATTTTCGGCCGCAATTTATTCGGCCCATTCCCGCGAGGGGCCTATGTTTAGGCCATGAACGCATCGGTCGATTTTCGGAATATTCCGAGCGTGCCGAGCGCCCCCGCGGGCCCCCGGCGCGACGAGGATCCAATTCGCTATTCCATATATTTCGGAATAGCCATTGCGGCCTTTATTGTGGGTTTGATTTTGGGTCAGTTTTTGGGATCGGCGCCAAGTTCACGGGATGATTCCCGCCCTCCCGCCGTGGTTGAGCCCCATCCGCGCTCGCTTTAAGGAAATGAAAAGATTGCGGCCGGAGATCACGGCAATCTTTTAAACCTGACCCAGTTCACCGCATTTTGATTTTGGGATGGGCGGCTCGCGCGGCGGCGAATCAACAATCACCTCGCCCTTCGTTTTAATAGCGATGTCAATGGCCAAATGACGTCGCGTCCCCACGAGCCGCAGCCAAATGCCCCGAGCGGGACGCGCTGGCTCAATCGCACGGTGCTGGGCATTGGGCTGGCGTCCCTCTTTAGTGACTGGTCGCATGAGATCGCCACCACGGTCATGCCCGCTTTCCTTGCGACTATGGGCGCGGCCGCCGCCTGGGTTGGCTTGATTGAAGGAATTTCGGACGGCCTGTCGAGTTTCACGAAGATGGGATCTGGCTACTTCACGGACAGGCTGAAGCGGCGCAAGCCGATTGCCGTCGCCGGCTATCTGGTCACCGCCCTTGGCACGGCCTCGCTCGGCCTCGCCACGGAGCCCTGGCACGTGTTGTTGTCGCGGGCGGGGGCCTGGTTAGGTCGCGGCGTGCGCACGCCCGTGCGAAAAGCGCTCCTCGCCGCTTCCGTGACAAGGGAAACCTACGGTCGCGCTTTCGGATTTGAGCGAATGATGGACACGCTGGGCGCAATCGCCGGAGCGGCATCCGCATTCGCTTTGCTCCAATTCTTCAATCACCGCTACCCTCCTCTCTTCACGGCAACACTCATCCCTGGCTTTGCGGCCGCGGCCCTCATCACCTTTGTCGTAAAGGAAAAAAACCGGGCGCCGGTTGCGCACTCATCGTTCGGCGAAAGCCTGCGCCAGTTGCCTGGCGGATACCGCAAATTCCTAGCTGCAGTCGGGCTGTTTGGCGCGGGCGACTTTGCGCACACCCTCCTTATCCTTTTCGCCGCTCAAAGGCTGGCTCCGGTGGTGGGTGCGCCCAAGGCGGCCAGCATGGCCGCGGCGTTATACGTCATGCACAACGTCTTCTATGCTTCGTTCGCAATCGTTGCGGGTTGGATGGCCGATCGAATGCCCAAGACGGCACTTCTGGCCGGCGCCTACGCAACCGCGGCAGCCATGTCGGCCGTGCTCATCGCGGCTCCGCCCGGAATATGGACGCTTGGAATTGTTTTCGTGTTGGGCGGCATCTACGTTGCGGCCGAGGAGACCCTGGAGGACTCGATCTGCGCTGAACTTGTTGGCGAACATCAGCATGGGATGGCTTTTGGGGTTCTTGCGACTGTGAATGGTGTCGGCGACTTCATTTCGAGCATCGCGGTCGGCGCTCTGTGGTCGGCCTTCGGTACGACCGCGGCGTTCAGCTACAGCCTGATCCTATCTCTGGGGGGTGCGTTGCTCGTGTTGCGCCTACATTCGAATTGGCGTTCCGCCCCCGGCGCGTCGTAAGTCTGCACGACCTGGGAATTTTGCATTTGGCACGAACGGCCCTAGGGGCGACAAGTATCGAACTGCGACACCATGCCCACCCGCCAAGGATCCTTCCGACTTTTCCGCTTTAGCGGAATCGACGTCTTTGTTCACTGGTCATGGTTCCTGGTTGCCTACTTTGAACTCTACATGGGGGGAATCGGGGGCTATCAGTCGCGCGCCTGGAGCCTCGTGGAGTACCTCTCCCTGTTCTTGATCGTGCTCATGCACGAATTTGGCCACGCCCTGGCCTGCCGGAAGGTGGGAGGAGAGGCGAATCAGATCGTTCTCTGGCCCTTGGGCGGCATCGCCTACGTGGCTCCGCCGCCCAGGCCGGGAGCCACCCTTTGGACAATCGCTGCCGGGCCCCTTGTTAACGTTATCCTCATTCCAGTTCTTTACGGGATCGGGGCGGCTGCCTCTCGGATGGGACTGCTTGCGGAAAATCGCGATCTTCAGGTTTACCTCATCGCTTTGCTGAGGATCGATATCGGACTTCTGATCTTCAATATTCTGCCCGTCTATCCATTGGACGGGGGCCAGATCCTCCGCTCGCTCCTTTGGTTTCCATTCGGCAGGGCCCGGAGCCTTTTGATTTCAAGCGTCGTCGGAATTGCCGGCGTGATCGCGCTTCTCGTGATCGCCGTGTTGGGACACTCCATCTGGATCGGAATCATGTGTGTATTCCTTATGATGCAGTGCTGGACGGGACTTACCCGGGCCCGCGCCATAGCCCGGATCGCCGCGGCCCCCCAGCGGTCCGGCTTTGCCTGCCCATTTTGCCACGCCGCGCCGCCGGTGGGCGCGTTCTGGAAATGCCCCCGTTGCAAAAACTCATTCGACATGTTCTCGGCGCCGGGGGTCTGCCCGATCTGCAACGCCCAATTCAGCGGAACGCCTTGTTTCGAATGCGGCCGCAGCAGCGCACCCAAGGACTGGCTTCCCCCCTCATCCTCGACAATCGACGTATAGAGCCCGAATGCATCACAAAACAGGCGAAGCTCGCCAAAAGCGCCGAGCGAAAAGGGCCGAAGGCGACCGAGGTGTGCTAGCAGCACATCGCAGGGAGCCTGAGACCCTCTTCGCAGGCGATTTTGAGCGAGATTTGCCTGAATTTGTGATGCATGCGGGCTAAAGCGCCGGGATCGATCGCTCCCATCCTTCCCACGAAGTCAGTTCATGCTCCGTCAAAACTTCCCGGCCGGCCTCCTTGGTTCTACCGGTCCCTCGCCTGCAAGTGTCGACGGTTCAGAGCACTATCTTGCGATCACCCTGCCCTCGCGGGAGCACAAGAGCTATCCGGCCGTCCTCGAGTTGCTGAAGCGCTTCGCTTTCATTGCGGAGCCGTCGAACGGAAAGTGGTGGCTTCGCGACCGGCACAAGACGCTCAATTTCCTCGCGGCGTACGCTGAGCGCTTCCGCGGCGAGTTCGGCGCAAGTTTCACGGCTAATTTCGGAAAGAATACATCCCATTTTCGCCCTGCGGAAATCGTCTGCACTGCTGAGCCAGCCGGAAAAGAATTCGAAGTCACGCTGAGCCTTCGAGCCGGAGTGGCCAGCGAAGCCGAAATGCGCTCCGCCCTTATTTCCGGCCGCAGCTATCTGGAGGCGGGAGGCCAGGTGATCCTTCTCGATCCGGCAAAGGTTCAAAAGCTCGGCGATGCCCAGCGTGCCCTGGCCGGCAGCTCCGCGGGCGGAGTCTTGACCCGGAGCAGGCAGAGGATCAGCGGAACGCGGGTGGCGGAGATCGATGCCCTGATAGAACCCCTGGCCTCTGGCTTCCAGCCTCCGGCCGAGTGGCGCGCGCGCAGCGAGGCGCTCCGCAACCTTTCCACCCTCAAGCCGGCTCCGCTTTCGCCGGAATTTGACGCGAAGCTGCGCCCGTACCAGAGGATCGGAGCTGCCTGGCTGTGGCACATCCACCGAAATGAATTGGGCGCGATCCTCGCGGACGAGATGGGCTTGGGGAAAACAGTCCAGGCGCTTGCGCTTCTGTGCGCCGCTCGCGATCCCGCCGCGGAGCACGCCGCAAGCCTCGTGGTTTGCCCGGCGTCGCTCCTCGAAAACTGGCGCCGGGAGGCGGCGAAATTTGCGCCGGGGCTGCGCACCTTCGTTCATCACGGCGATCGGCGTCTGTCCGATCCGGCGGAGTTTCGAAACCACGACCTGATTGTCACGAGCTACGGGACCCTGGTCCGCGACGAGGGCGTATTCTCCGGTTGCGATTTCAAATGCGTGATCGCCGACGAAGCCCAGCACATCAAGAACCGGCAGTCCCAAAACGCCCGCGCATTGAGAACCCTCAAGGCCCGCAGCCGGTTTGTCCTCACGGGGACGCCGGTTGAGAATTCTCTCGATGACTTAAGGTCTCTCTTTGAGTTTCTGCTCCCCGGTTATCTCGAACGCGTTCCCGCGGGCCGGAACAGCGAAAAGGCATGGCTGGATCAAAGACTCCGGGTCCAGGCGGCGCCCTATATTCTCCGGCGCACGAAGGGAGCTGTCGCGCCGGAATTGCCCGCGAAGATCGAGCAGACCATCTGGTGCGAACTCACGGGCGCCCAGGCCGCCCTTTACCGGGAGGCCCAGGAACGCGCGGAACGCGATCTGATCGATCTGGCGGCCGGCGGCGCGAGCGAGGGACGCCTGCGCGTGGCCACACTGACGCAGCTCCTCCGGCTCAGGCAAATCTGCTGCGACCCCAGGCTGGCCGGCGGAACGTCAAGCCCCGCCCAAAAAGGAGCGGTCCCGGCGGGATCCGTCGCCGCACCCTATGCCGATTCCACAAAGCTTGAGGCGCTCCGCGAGCTGCTCGAAGAGTCTCTGGACGACGGGCACCGCGTGCTCGTGTTCTCCCAATTTACATCCCTTCTCGCACTCTTGAAGGAGGATCTCTCCTCCCAGGGCCTGGGCTATTGTTACCTGGACGGTTCCATGCCCGTCGGCGCCCGGCAGGCCGAGGTGGACCGCTTTCAGTCATCGCGCGAGATTCCGGTGTTTCTGCTTTCGCTCAAGGCTGGAGGCTCGGGGCTTAATCTGACGGGAGCCGACACGGTCGTTCATTTCGACCCATGGTGGAACCCCGCGGTTGAAATGCAGGCGACCGACCGCGCCCACCGGATTGGGCAGACCCGTGTCGTAACGAGCTACAAGCTGATCGCCTCGGGCACGGTCGAGGAGAAAGTGCTCGGACTTCAGGCCGAAAAACGGACCCTGCTCAAGGACGTCTTCGAAGCGAGCGACGTGGCGGCCGCCCGGCTTTCGCTGGCGGACCTGCGATCGCTGCTCGCGTCGGAGTAGCAAAACGCGCCAGCGTTTCGCGAAAGCCTGGCGGCTTCCGCTACGTACCGGAACGCGCCAGCGTTTCGCGAATGCTTGGCAGCTTCCGCTACTTAGCTGGACACTCGTCCAGCTATCGCGGGCATTTCAGCCGGCACCACCGTTTTTTCGAGCAAATCGACTCCACGCAGGATCTCGATGGACGTGCCGGTTCCGATCCGTTCGCCGGTCAAAAGCTTGTGAAGCGCATCCACCGTCGGCGTCGGACGGCCCTCCAGGGCGATGATGACATCGCCGATTTCGAGCCCTGCGCGCTCGCCCGGGCTGGACGGCTCGACCCCGACAACGAGGACTCCCGTGTCCCGGCCGAGATGATGGTGAATGACGAGCTTCCTGAGCACCGGAGCGGTTTGTCCGGCAACGCCGATCATGCTCCGGCCGATTTGGCCGTCCTTGATCAGCCAGCCGGCCACCCACCGGGCCGTATTGCTTGCGATTGCGAAACAAATCCCCTGCGCCGGCCGTATGATCGCCGTATTTACGCCGATCACCCGGCCCCGTGAATCCACAAGCGGGCCTCCCGAATTGCCGGGATTGAGCGCCGCATCCGTCTGGATGATGTTGTCTATGAGCCGTCCTGAGGCGGCGCGCAGCGAGCGCCCGAGTCCGCTCACAATTCCGGCGGTGATAGTCTGTTGGAATCCCATCGGGCTTCCGATCGCGATCGCTACTTGGCCCGGCTTCACGGTATCGCTGTCCGCGAACTCCAGGTGATCGACGGCCTCGCCGGGGCTGACCCGGAGGACCGCCAAATCCGTGTACGGATCTTCGCCGATCAAATCGGCCCGCAAGCGTCTGCCATCCGCAATACTGACGCGCATTTCCCGCGCGCCGTGGACGACGTGGCTGTTGGTCAACAGGTAGCCGTCGGGCGATATGAAAAAGCCGGACCCGCTGCCGCCCTCCAACTGCGCCCCATTTCTGCCAGCGGCCTGGGTGGCGACTTCGATGTGGACAACGGCCCCGTGGGCCCGCTCCGCAGCGCCGGATACGGCGGCGGAATAGGCATCGAGAAGGCCCGGCTCCGGCCCGGAAACGTACCCGGACTCCACCTCTGCCTCCTCTATACCGACGTCCCCTAAACTATGGCTCAGATTCGCAATCATTATCCAGAAAAGGTCCCCGAAAACCCCTCAAATGCAACTACTGGAGGCCCGGTTAGACCGGCCTGGTGAGGACAAGATCAGCCCACTCGCCCATAGTGCGGGATTTAGAATCCCAGCCGGGCGCGACCGTGGCAAATGCATCCCGGACCGCGCCGCATTCGACGGCGAGAATTCCGCTTAGGATGAGCGTTCCGCCAGGGGCGACGGCAGACGCCAAAATGCCGGCGTTGCGGATGAGGATGTCGGCCTGGATGTTCGCAAGGACGATGCCGGCAGCCGAACCGCCGAGTCCAGAATTCAGGTCCGCGACACGGAAGGAGAGGCGGTCTGCAAGGCCATTGATCTCGGCATTTTCGCGGCTGACGCGCACCGACTCGGGATCGATGTCAAATCCCATGACATTATCATATCCGAGCAGGGCGGCGGAAAGGGCGAGAATCCCCGAACCGCAACCGGCATCGATCACTCTCGAGGCTCCCTTGATCCCGGCCCCTCCTACTCTTGATTCCACTTCCACCAGGCGCTCGACGCACAGGCGGGTTGTCTCGTGATTGCCCGTGCCAAAAGCGAGGCCGGGGTCCAGCCAAAGTACGGCGTGTCCGGCCGGCAGCTCGAACTTGCCGCGCTCCCAAACGGGCACCCAGTGAAGGCGTCCATGCTGCCAGGGCTTGAAGTGGGCCTTGTAACTGTCCCGCCAATCGCGGTCGGCAATCGGCCGCACCGAGGGTTCGCCGAGCGGCGCAGCCGGCAGGAGAGGCTGCACATCGCGCCAGCGGGCCCGGGCTTCGCCCTCCGCGGAAAATATCCCGGTGATCCAGGCTCGGCGGGCGATCGCGTCTTCGAAAATGCTCCAGTTCAACACGCCGAGCTCCAGCAGCAGATCCTCCGCGGCCTCCGCAGACGCGGCGGGTATCTCGGCTTTGATTTCGAAAAGGGACACCGCCGGAACCTCCGCCCTTATCCGGCGAGCCGGGCGATCACGGAGGGCAGGAGCATGTGCTCGGCCGCGTGGACTTTGGCCGTGAGCGACTCGAGAGTATCCTCTTTTTCCACCCGCACCGCGGACTGGTCAATTATCGGACCGCCGTCGACTTCCTGCGTCACGTAGTGGACCGTGCATCCGGTCACCTTCACGCCGCGCCGCCACGCCTGGCCGATTCCATCGAGCCCGGGGAAGCTCGGAAGCAGACTCGGATGCAAATTGATTATACGGCCGGCAAATGCGGTCAGGAAGCCCGGCTTGAGGACGCGCATGAAGCCGGCCAGGACCACGAGGTCGGGCTTTGCCTCCTCCGCTGCGGCGATGAAAAGGGCCTCGCCCGCCCCCTCGAGCTTCGTCTTGAACGGGGCGGGATCGACAAAAAGCGCCGGCACGCCGAAACGGGGGCCGAGGGCGAGAATTCCCGCGCCGGGATTGTCGGACAGGAGCGCGACGACCCGGGCCTTTCCAAGGCGTCCCGCCGCGTGGGCTCCGAGGATCGCCTCCGCATTGCTGCCGCGACCGGAACCGAGGATGACGACTCGCATGGTGCTTGGGATCGGGATGCCTGCCAGGCGGCCGCCGCTGGCTAGTGTGTAATCGCTTTCCGAATACGTGCGATCAGCTTGGTCGTGCTGAATCCGGGAAAAAACGGCAAAAACCGGATCTGCGCACCGGCTTTTTCCAGCTCGCCGCGCTCGCCCGGATCGAGCTTGTCCAGCGAGTAGTCGCCCGCCTTGACGTAGATGTCCGGCTTCAGGGCTCGGATTTCGCGGGTGAGGCGTTCGCGGCGGAAAATCACGATGCCCTTCACGGAGGACAGCTGCCCGAGCGCGTAGGCCCGCTCCCGCTCGCCTAGGATGGGCCGGCCCGGGCCCTTCAGGGCCTTGACGCTGCGGTCGGAATTCAGGGCGACCACCAGTTCGCCGAGTTCGCCGGCGCGTTGCAGGAACTGGAGGTGTCCCGGGTGCAGGAGGTCGAAAACACCGTTTGTCAGGACGAGCTTGCGCCCCCTGCGCCGGATCCCGGCGCGAAATCGCGCCGCCTGCGCCAGGCTCAGGAGCTTCTGGTTTTTAAGTCTCATCGGACAACGGGGGCAACCGCATTGCCGGGTTCGCTTATAAACCGGCGCGTCATCTAGAAAAATTTCTTGGCCTTCTCGAAGAAACTGCGAGAGGTGGGCTCGTTCGCATCGCCGCTCACGCGCGCAAATTCCTCGAGAAGCTTGCGCTGTTCGCTCGTGAGCGAACTGGGGACCTCGACATGCACGCGCACGAGCTGATCGCCGTGGCGGCCGCTGCGCAGATTCGGCATGCCCTTGTCGCGCAGCCGAAAGGTCGTGCCGCTTTGGGTGCTGGCCGGAATCTTCAGGGCGCCCTTTCCGAACAGGGTGGGAACCTCGATCGATCCGCCGAGGGTCGCGAGCGTGAACTTGATCGGAATTTCGCAGAATAGATCGTCTCCCTGGCGTTCGAAAAGCTCGTGCTCCTTGACGGTCAGGACGACGTACAGGTCGCCGGCCGTCCCTCCCGCGGCTCCCGCCTCGCCGTTGCCCGCGGAACGCAGCCGGGAGCCCGTCTCGACCCCGGCGGGGATGCGCAAGTTGAGCTTTGTCGTTTTTGGCGTCCGCCCGTCCCCCCGGCAAGCGGTGCAGACCTTTTCATACTTTTTTCCCGAGCCGCCGCAACTCGGGCAGGTCTGGGTGAAAACGATGATTCCGCCGGAGCGGCGGATCTGCCCGGCGCCGTGGCAGGTGGGGCAGTTGATCTTTTTCGTGCCCGGCTCGGCGCCGGATCCTCCGCAATGCTCGCACGCGACCAGCTTCCTGAATGAGATCTCCCTTTCGACTCCGCGCGCAGCCTCTTCGAGCGTTATCTCCAGGTCGTAACGCAGATCGGCACCTTCCCTGCCCGAATCGCGGCTTCCTCCTCCTCCTCCGAACATTTCCTCGAATATCCCGCCTCCGCCCTGGCCGAAGACCTGGCGGAAAATATCGAACGGGTCGTGGAATCCGCCCGCGCCGGCCGCACTCCCGGCGCTGGGTCCCGGGCCTTGAAACGCGGCATGGCCAAAACGGTCGTAGGCCGCGCGCTTATCGCTGTCCTGGAGCACCTCGTAGGCCTCGGAAATTTTCTTGAACATCTCCTCCGCCTGCTTGTTTCCGGGGTTTTTGTCCGGATGATACTGCACGGCCTTCTTGCGATAAGCTTTTTTCAGCTCTTCGTCGGAAGCGGTGCGCCCGACCCCCAGCAGATCGTAATAGTCTTCTTTGGCCATTGTCTTCAGGTCCCGGCCGCGTTGTCGCCAGCGCGGATCATTCCGATCCCGGGCACAGTCAGCCTTTCTTCTCCTTTGGGGCGGGGCCGCTCGACACGACCACGCTCGCCGGCCTGAGCAGCCTGCCATTGAGCATGAACCCGCTCCTTACAACTGTAAGAACATGCTCTGCAGGGACTTCAGAGCTAGGCTCGTGGGATATTGCCTCTTGTTCGTGCGGGTTGAACGGGCTGCCGAGGGGACTGATCTCCACAAGGCCGTGCTTCACGAGGGCCGACTTTAGCTGCTGAAGCACCAATTCGACACCTCCGACAAGAGTTTTCACATCCGCGTTGGGCTGGCGCGCCGCATTGAGTCCGAGAGCAAGATTGTCGAGCACAGGAAGCACATCCTCGACGATCCGACCGCCCGCGCTCAGCCGCAGTTCCTCCTTCTCACGCAACGCACGCCTGCGGTAATTCTCCAGATCGGCGACGGCGCGCAGGAAACGGTCCTGTGCGAGGGCCGCCTCTTTTTTTGCGGCCTCCAGCTCTGCGGGCAAATCCACCGGCTGTTCAGTCTTTGCTCCGCCGGATGCCGGCGAGGCCGAAGCAGGATCGGCAGGCGCCTTGGCCGCGGCATCGCCTTTATGGTCGTGCCGCGCATGGGCCGCCCCGCCAGTCGGAGAGTTGGCGCTCGGTTTGGGCTCGGTATGTGTCATGGCAAAGAGTCCGAGTAAACCACCCCTTTTCCGAGACTTCAAGCGTGCGCCGCTCCGCGGCTGCCGAAATCTTCGGTCACAAGCAGTATCGCCGGCACATCCGCAATGAAGCTGAACTCGCCCGAATACGGCAGAAGGGCGTTCGTTCCCCGCCCGAGCGCGCGCTCGCCGGAGTCGCCCTTTGCGCCGGCCCGCCGGGGCCCGGAAGCGGTGACGGACCCGCTCACGATGCTCAACAGGCGCGGCTGCTCGCCGGCCGGGACGCGCAGCTCCTCGCCGGGGTCGAGCAGGACGCGGCGTATCAAAAATGCCTCGCATTCCGCTATCACCCCGGAGGTCGGAGCGGCGCGAACCGGCGCCGGTTCGAAATTATCCCAGAGGATCGATTTGAGCGACTCGGCGATGTGGAGCTTGCGCGGCTTGTCATCCAAGCCCACGCGGCCCCAGTCATACACGCGGTACGTCGTGTCCGAATTCTGCTGGATTTCGAGGATCAGGTTACCTGCGTCTATCGCGTGGACCTGGCCGCTCGGGACCAGGATCGAGTCCCCCACGGCCACATTAAAGTGATGCACGCAAGCTTCCAGGTTGTTCTCGGCTATGGCCCGCTCAAACTGCGCACGGGTCGTGTCCCGCTTGAGCCCGACGATCAGTTGCGTACCCTGCTCGGTGTGCGCGACGTACCAATTTTCTGTCTTTGACTCGCCGTGCAGCTGCTTGGCGACATCCGCAGGCGGATGAACTTGGAGGCTCAGGCGTTTATGGCAGTCGAGCCATTTGACGAGAATTGGGAACGGGCTCGACGGCTGCCATTCGGGCCCCATCACGTCGGCGCATTCGCGTTCCAGCACGGAGCGCAGGGTCAGGCCCGCGCGAGATCCGCCGGCGACAACGGACTGGGCCTCGGGACGGTCCACGATCTCCCAGCTTTCGCCGATTGGCACCCCCGGGGGAATTGAGCGGCCCAGCAGGGACTCCAGCACCCTCCCTCCCCACACTCGCTGCTGGTACAGTGGCTTAAACAGTAGGATTTCTTGCATCAGCGTGTTTGGGTGCCCGGACCTCAAATCCCTGGGTATTTACAATTGACCGGTCCGGGTGTTAGCATGAGTTCTGATCGGCCCACAAAAATGCCCAGGACGGATAGTTCAAACTCAAACGGATCGCCTAATGCGCCGCGGATGCGGCCAAATTGGCTGGTGGCCGCCATTTGCTTCTTCTTAGGCACGTTTCTCACTATCGCTCTGATAAGTTACAGGGTCACCCAAAGCTCGAGGTATCAAACCTCCCCTACGCCAAATCACCTGACGGGTTCTTGGGGAGCATTGTTTGTTTGGGCCCTTTATTACATGTTCGGAATCAGCGTCTGGCTCCTGCCTGTCTTTCTTTACTGGACCCTCTACCTGGCCCTCCGAAACGTCCGGCGCCTCGTCGCGACCCGGGTTGCCGCAATGGTCATTTGCGTCGTATCGGCATCCGGGATGGCCCCGATTCTCGAGAAGATCCTCGGGGTCGACCACGACTTTTTTCCGCAGGGGCTCGGCGGCCATTTGGGGAACTTCATCCTTTACAACCACCTGCACGGCCCCCTAGGCGACCTTGGCCTGTGCCTTCTTCTGGGCACGACGTACATGCTGGGCCTATTGTTCATTTTTACTAAGGACATCGGCGCGGAATTCGAGCATGCGTTGTCGGGATTGGCGGCCTGGCGGGAAAACCGGGCCAAAAGGAAGACCGTGGTTGCGGCCTTGGCGACCGATCGGGGAAGAAGGCAGGACGAGCCGAGAAGCCCCGCGCGGCCGCTCGTCCTCGAGCCGATCGGACCCGCAAACAAAAACGTGCTCGTTCCAAAAGGCGGCGAGGCCTCGTCCGTCGCCGCGTCGAAAATCGCGCCCAGGCGCACCGCGACCCAGCAAAAGGGCGATGGGGCGGAGGGCGCGCCCTCGCTCCCCGACCGAGCCAAGACAGTTTCCGATGCTGTCTCGGCCAGAAAGCTCGAGCTCAACATCGTCAAGCCCGAGGTATTGAAGAAGGCGCGGGCGACTGTGGCGTCGAGCGCCGACGACAATTACAAGGCTTTCCCTCTTAGGCTCCTCGGGGAACAGGTGCGCCCCTCGGCGGCCAGCAGCGAGGAGGAGCATCATCGCAATGCCGGAAACCTGCTTCGGATTCTCGGCGAATTCGGGGTCGAAGTTACGCTCGGTGAAGTCCATGTCGGCCCAGTGATCACCCGCTACGAGGTCGTGCCAGCGGCGGGTGTTCGCGTCGAAAAGATATCCGGGCTCGACAAGAACATCGCCCTGGGAATGCGCGCCCAGTCCGTCCGAATCCTTGCGCCCATCCCGGGAAAGGCAGCGGTCGGCGTCGAAGTGCCGAACCAGCATCCGACGCAAGTCGGACTGCGCGAGATCCTCGAAAGCGAGGACTGGGAGTCCGCGAGGGCGGAGCTTCCGATCGCGCTGGGCAAGGACGTCTCGGGAAAGCCGCTGATCTCAGACCTGGCCAAGATGCCCCACCTCCTGATCGCCGGCGCCACCGGATCGGGCAAGTCGGTCTGCATAAACGCCATTGTCGCCGCGATCCTCTATTCGAAGAGCCCGAGGGACGTGCGCATGCTCATGATCGATCCAAAGGTCGTCGAATTGAAGATCTTCAACCAGCTTCCGCACATGCTGATTCCTGTCGTCACCGAGTCCAAGAAGGTGCCCGGCGCCCTCAAGTGGCTGTTGAGCGAGATGGAGCAGCGCTACCAGATCTTCGCAAAATCGAACGTGCGAAACATCGTGTCTTTCAACAATCGCAAGAAGCTTTCTCCGGGCGAAGAGCCGCCGCCGCCCGCGCAGGGATCGCTTGCCGGCGTCGATCCGCTCGCAACGGATGACGAAATCGAGATCCCGGATCACATGGCCTATGTCGTCGTGATCATCGATGAACTCGCCGATTTCATGATGACCGCCCCCGCGGAGATCGAGACCAGCATCGCCCGGCTGGCCCAGCTTGCGCGCGCGGCTGGCATCCACTTGATCATCGCGACGCAGCGGCCCTCCGTCGACGTGATCACCGGCATCATCAAGGCAAACCTCCCGTCCCGCATCGCCTTTCAGGTCGCCTCCCAGGTCGATTCGAGAACCATCCTGGACCACAAGGGCGCCGAAACCCTGATAGGCAAGGGAGACATGCTATTCACGCCTCCGGGCACCTCCCGCATCGTTCGGGCGCAGGGCGCATTCGTGGCCGACAACGAGATCCAGGAAATCGTCGATTTTCTCAAGGAAAACAACGATCCCCCCAGCTACGCCCACGAGGTTCAGGCTCGAATCGACCGGGCGGCCAGCGAGGACGACGACGATGAGGACTCGGAAGGAGACGACGAACTGGGCGACGACGACGAGCTATACCAGCAAGCGCTCGACGTCATTCGGTCCACCCGCCGCGCCAGCACTTCGATGCTCCAGCGCCGGCTCCGGATCGGCTACAATCGCGCGGCGCGGATCATGGAACTTATGGAGCAGAGGGGCATCGTCGGCCCGGAAAACGGGTCGAGCCCGCGCGATATTTTGGACAATTTGGACAACCCTTGAGTCAATTTTCGGCTGCCCCCGCGGATACCCCAGCGTTTTCGTGCTGACTTAACCCGTTTTCACAACTTTAATAGACCCCACATGCAGACCATCGGCGAACGCCTCGAAGATGCGCGCAAGAAGAAAGGCGTCTCCATCCGGGAGGCGGCCGAGGCGACAAAAATCCGCGGGGATTACCTGCAGAAGTTGGAGAGCAACCAATTCGACATAGGCCTGAAGAATATTTACGTGCGCGGATTTTTGAGAAATTACGCGACGTTTCTTCGCCTTCCCACCGAGCGCATTCTAAGCGACTTTGAGGATCTGGGGCACGGCGAAGCCCGCGTGCGCCAGCCGAGCCGCGAGGTATACGGACGCATGGACGTTTCCGTCGCCTCGGCCGATGATCGTCCGGAACGCGCCGGAACCGCCTCCGCCGAGCCTTCTCCTTCCGAGCTGTCGCGTCACCCATCCAATGTTGGGCAGGCGCCCCATGTCCTCAGAAACCACGCGACCGGGCTGCCTCCCGCGTCAAGCATCAGCCCCAACGCAATTTTCAAGGGCGGAATCGTGCTTGTTTGCGTGCTGGCTTTTTTTCTGATCATCTGGGCCATGGTTTCGCTTTTCGGTGGCGGCAGCTCCCGTCCCGCCGAGCGCGTGCCCGCGCAGGCGCCGGTTGTATCGGCGGCCGCGGAGGCGACAATCAACCTGATCGCGCTGGATTCGGTCGGGGTCAGGGTCAGTTCGCTTACGGATGACGGCAAGAACTCGGTCTCGGTTCTGTTCGAAGGCACGTTGAACCGCGGCCAGGTCCAATCCGTGCCGTGGCCCGGAAAGATATGGATCCAGGCAAACCCCGGCGCGAATCTGAACGTCGAGTACAACGGCCACAGGATCCGAATGCCGATCGATTCAACGACCCACGCCGCCTCGAACCAGGTTATTCTCTACGGACCGGGCGAAATGAAATAGCGCCGTTATCGGCGCAGTCCGACCGGCGGCCCGAGCACCTCGCGCAGGACGATCGCCCGGCGGGCGCCCTGCCGCTCCCGCAGCGAAGAAAGCCATGCGTTAGGGGAAGCCGCCGCCGGTTCCAACGGCAATACGGCGGCACGGTCCGCTGAAATTCCGCCCGCTTCCGCGGACGCGGCGGAAGAGGCGTTCTCCAACCGGCGCATTTTAATTTCGACGTCGCTCTGCCGGGCGGGGATGGACTCTGGTTCCGGCTCTTGCGCCGTGATATCGGCCGGGGGTTCCTGCGCTTCCCCCCGAAATAGCTCGCCCCACAGCTCGCCGGGAGCCACGGGCCGCGGAGCCGCGATTGGAGGCGCCGGTTGCCGGCCGGAACGGGATGGGAAGACCCGAGTCGCCCCCGCCCGCCTTTCGGAGATTTTGCGGCGGATCTCCTCCTGCACTCGGCGGGTCCGCGTCGCCTCGTCATCCGCGGCCGCCGCCTGCTTAGGGCGGCCGCCCGGCAATTCCGCGTTGCCCTTCGTCATGCCCAGCTTTTGCGCGATCCAGGCGAATGCGACAAAAACCAGGGCAAGAATCTCCTTGTTGCCGAGGAGAAATTCGACGGGATTTTCGCGGCTTGCCATGATGCTTTCGAGATCCGGGAAGCTACTTCTTCACTTCGGGCTGCGAGATGCTCGAGCGCATCGCGGTGTCGGATTGGATGTTTTCCATCCGATAATAGTCCATGACGCCCAGACGTCCGCTGCGGAAAGCTTCCGCCATCGCAAGGGGCACCTGAGCCTGGCTTTCCACGACCTTCGCCTGCATCTCCTGGACGCGGGCTTTCATTTCCTGCTCGAGAGCCACGGCGGCGGCGCGGCGAATTTCGGCCTGCGCCTGGGCCATGTTCTTATTGGCCTCGGCCTGCGCCACCTGGAGTTTCGCGCCGACGTTCTCGCCCACGTCGACGTCGGCGATGTCGATCGAGAGGATCTCGAACGCGGAGCCTACGTCGAGGCCGCGCGCAAGGACCGTCTTCGAAATGCTGTCGGGCGACTCGAGCACGTGCTTATAGCTTTCGGCGATGCCGATCGTGGTCACGATTCCCTCGCCCACCCTCGCAATGATTGTCTCTTCTTTAGCTCCGCCGACGAATCGGTCCAGATGGGTCCGTACGGTTACGCGCGCCTTCACCTTTACCTGGATGCCGTCCTTGGCGACGCCGTCGATCGTCGTGCGCCCGCTCTCGGGATTGGGGCAGTCGATCACCTTGGGATCGACCGAAGTGCGGACCGCTTCGAGAACCGATTTGCCGGAGCCCTTGGTCGCCAGATCGATCGCGCACGCGCGGTCCCAGTCCAGCGTTATTCCGGCCTTCTGGGCCGCGATCAGCGCCTGGACGGTCGCCAGGACGTTTCCACCGGCCAGAAAATGGGCCGCTATCTTGTCGGTCGAGACCTCAATCCCGGCTTTGACTGCCGTGATGCGCACAGAGACGACGAGCCCGTAGGGAACGCCGCCGAGGCGCATTCCGACCAGGTTCACGATTCGAACCGGGGCGCCATTCAGGCGGGCCTTCAGCCAGGTGCCGAAGTACGAAAGGAATATGCCCACGAGAACGAGGGCGACGACTGCGACGGGGATTAGGATGAGGAGCGGGAGATCGAACATGGCGGGTGCTTTTATACTTTAGTCACAATAACGCGGAAATTGTCCAGGCCGACGACACGCAGCGCGGCGCCGCGCTGCACATGGCCAGACTGCGAAAAGGCCTCGTATCGTCTGCCGTCCACGAGCACATACCCGCTCGGGGCGAGGGTTGTCAGAGCCTCGGCCGGCTTGCCGACGACGTCAGCGGTGGCCACGACCGGGCTTGGGCCTCCCGAAGTCGATTCGACTACAAGCCCCCGCCCGGCGCGGGTCCGAGGCAATACGACGAGTTCGAAGTAGATCGTGCCTGCGAGCAGGATGAGGGCGGCCGCCCCAGCCCCTCCGGCGGCAAAAGGGCCGAAGTGGCGGTAGGCCAGGGCGCAGCCGCTGAACATGGCCGCCGCCCCGCAGATCGCCAGGATGAAGCTCGAAGCGAAGACATCCGCCGCAAGCAGCGCAACGCCCAGAACAAAGAGAAGCAATATGGCGGTCATCGGTTCAATTGGATTGTCCGGACTTTTCGACAATCAATCCGAAATCCGTCCTTCCGCGCACGACGACCCGATCTCCGGTCTCGACGGTTCCCACCTCGACCGTGGCCGCGTAGCGCCTGCCTCCCAAGTCGACCTGCCCGGCCGGCCGAAGGGTCGTCGCGACCACGCCCTCGCGCCCGATCAGGGCGTCGAGGCCCGGCCCCGCGCCCGGATTCGATCCGGCCTCCTGCGCCGAGCCCCCGATCGTCGCCTCAACGACAAGCCGGTCCCAGATCCACCCGCGGGGAAGGAAGCGCAGAAGCGCGCCGCCAAGGGCGACCGCGATGATAACGCCCAGGCCGAGGTTCACGGTCGGTTTCTCGAAGGCATCCGCGGACCAGGCGATAGTCAGGGGTTCGTTTGGCCACAGATCGGACATCGACCAGAAAAGTGCCGCCAGCATCAATGCTCCGCCCACGATTCCCAGGAATCCCGCGGAGTGAAAAAAGACCAGCTCGAGCAGCAAAAGGATGACTCCAAGAACGAAGAGAACCGCGGGCTCGTGCCCTGAGAGCCCGGCCACCGAGCTTCCCAGAAAGACGAGCGCAAGAAAGCCGACCCCCGCGATCCCGAATACCCCAAAGCTGCCCGTTTTGTATCCAATGAACAGCGCCAAAAGCCCCAGCCCGAGAAGGACGGGCGCGGCGAGGTTCAACCAGACCGCGAGGCGCTCGGACCAGGTGATTTCGAGGTTGCGAACCGTGAATGCGTTCGATCCGAATTTCTTCGCCATCAGAGCGTCGATGTCGGGCGCGATTCCCGACCCGAGCAGCGGCTTGGGTGGGTCGCCGTAGGTCTTCATCGCCTCGGTTGCGGTGAGCGACAGGAGTTCGCCCTTCTCCTTGAGCACCTGCCCGTCGATCTTGAGTTCAAGATCGGAATCGATCATCGCCGAAATCACCTGCCCGCGGTAGCCCTTGCCCTGCGAGATCGACCGAATCCGCGCCTTCAGGTAACTGACGAGCTTCTCCTTCATCGTGGAGTCCACGTCCTGGCCGGTAGAGGTGACGGGCGCCGCGGCGCCGATGATCCCGTCGGGCGTGAACCAGATCTCGCCGGTCACCGCAGCGACGAACGCGCCCGCGGACATGGCTTGGTTGTTTACGTACGCGATCGTCTGCCCCGGGTATTTCTCCAACGCCTGTATGATATCCATCGTCACATCGAGGGCGCCGCCCGGAGTGTTCAGATCGAGCACGACGACATCCGCCTTTTCGGCGATAGCCTCTTTCAACCCGCGCCGGAGAATGTACAGCTCCGGCTCCGCGATCTCGTCGTGGACTGGAATCACGATAATCTGCCTGGCCGGCGGCGCTTCCGCAGCTGGCGCGCCCGTGGGAAGGGCCGCGGCGAAGGATGCAGCCAGCAGGGACGGAAGCCAGTTCCTAAGCATGGGAGGGTCAGACTGACAGGGTTTCCCGCCAGTGCAAGCGCAGTGGGGAAGACCTCACCTACATGGGAAAACCTCAGGCCTCCAGTATTGAAATCAGCGGGATTTCAATACTGGAGGCCTGAGGTTATTGATTAATATTTTGCCCAACGCCGTTCGGGGCGTTTGGCTGTCACTCCCGCATGGAAAAGATCCCCTATCTCGGCCGCACACTGCTTCGCTGGCACGTCGGCAATTCCATCTTCCTTGCGCTGCCCGAACTCGGGGCGCGCCTCATGAACTGGAACATCACGCTTGGGGACGGATCCGTGCGCGACGTTCTCTACTGGCCGGAGAATGCGACACTCGACGCTTTTGCCAAGGTGCGCGGAGGCAATCCGATCCTCTTCCCATTCGCGGGCAGATCATTCGACCACGGCGACATTCATTTCTGGCGCGACTCCGCCGGGGTCCGCCGGCCGATGCCGATGCACGGGCTGGCGCGCCAGGGCCAATTCCAGCTGGTCCAGACGGACGATCATGGGTTCGTCGCCCGATTTCTCCCGGGCGAAGAGGCGCGGGCCAGCTATCCTTTCGAGTACGACTTCACGGTCGCCTATCGCTTCGATCCGCTCGGGCTCGCCTGTGAATTGTCGCTTGAAAATCTCGGCACCGAGCCGCTGCCGTGGTGTGCGGGCCACCATTTTTACTTCACGGTGCCCTGGAGCGAAACCTCAAAGCGCGCGGACTACCTCATCCGGATCCCCGCGGGAAAGAACCTGCGAGGGGACGTGGCGGGAAGGCTCGTGCCGGGTCCCGAACTTCAGCAGGAGGAGAGCCTTGGCGAGGCGGATTTGATCGACACATTCCATACGGCTCTGCGCGGAAATCAGGTCGTCTTCGGTGAAAAGGGCCGCTCTGGAGGTGACGTGACAATTCAATTGGGGACGGCGAAAGTGCCGCCGCCGGCCGCCACATTCGTGACTTGGACCGAGTCGGAAGACTCCCCGTTCTATTGCGTCGAACCGTGGATGGGGCCCGCGAATTCGGTGGAAAACAAGGCGGGGCTTCAGTTTGTCCAGCCCGGAAATTCGGGCAAGTTTACGGTGATCGTGCACGTGAGGTGACTCCGCTTCCCCTCGCGCCGAAGCCTCAAGGCCCTGTTTACAATTCCACGGAAATCGCCATTCTTCCCTCGATGGTTATGACGCTGCTTCCATTGGCCTTCTTAGGTGTCGGCGATCAGGAGATGCTCGTGATCATGGTCGTGGTCCTGATCCTATTCGGCGGAAAAAAAATGCCGGATTTCGCGCGCGGCCTCGGCAAAGCTCTCAAGGAGCTTCGAAAGGCGACCGGAGAGGTCGAACGCGAGTTCAAACGGGTTATGGACGAGGCGGAAAACCCGCCCAAGCCGCCGTTGCCAAATCCGTACACGCCTATTGCGCCCGCGCTGTCCATCGTGCCCGCAGCCCCCGCCTCACCCCAGCCAGAGCCCGCAGCCGACGTCGCCGGCGCCCATTTTGAGTCCCCGCAGGACGGAAACCACGCGCCCGAGCCCCTAGACGAACCCCCTCCCCATTCGCCGCCGGATGAGGGGAGCGAATTTCACTCCGACATTTGAGTAAAATAGAGGCCCGGAGATTGAATCTCCGGGCCCCGTTGATTTCAGGCTGACTGTTGAAGGGACAGTTTAGCGGCGAATGAGCCGTTTTAAACTGATCCTGTATTCCACTGCCAAGATGCCGATCAGCACCAGAATGGCGCCGAAGCCGACAACGTGGTCTGCCCGGTTTTGGTTGAAGGGTATACCTACCGAAAGCAAGAATGCGGCCAGGGCGATTAAGCCGGGGATGACCGCTGTTCTCAGTATGTTTTCCTTTGTCATGTTCGTATTCCTTTTGTTTCGGTTGACTGCCCCCCACTAGTGGGTTCGTAGGAAGTATACGGCACACCCTGCGATAGTTGAAGTTGTATTAAACTATAAATGTGATAGTTTACGCCTATGGAACTGCAGCAACTTCGATACTTCACCGCCGTCGCAGACCAGGGCAATTTCACCCGGGCCTCCGCGGGATGCAATGTATCCCAACCAACTTTAAGCCAGCAGATTATAAATCTAGAAAAAGAGCTCGGCCACAAGCTTTTCCATCGCCTCGGGCGCCGGGCGGTCCTGACGGAAGCGGGGACAGCCTTTCTTGAGCGGGCGAGGCGGATTCTCTTTGAAGTGGAAAACGCATCGAAGGAAATGGGCGATTCCCCGTCCCTCGAACGCCAAATTTCAGTCGGTTCTATACAAACTCTTGCTCCATATATACTTCCCGCATTGATCACCCGCTGCAAGAAACGCTATCCGTATCTGCAAATTCATATTCATGAGGATTTTAGAACAACATTGGTCAATGAAATTCTTGAAGGCGAATTGGACCTGGCGCTTTTATCCCTACCGGTGAAGGACGATCCGAGGCTTCACGTGGAATCCCTTCTTCATGAGCCCCTACTTCTCGCTGTCGGAAAGGACCACCCATTGGCCGTTCGCCCGGCCGTGACCGCCGCGGATCTCGCCAATGAAGGATTCATCATGACAGGGACCTCCAGTTCGCTGACCCAACAGGTGAAGAGCTTTTTTGGAGACAACCACTTTGAACCGAAAATCGGACACCGGTGCTCCCAGGTTCAGACTGTAAAAGCCCTGGTCGCAATCGGAGCGGGCGTAGCCATCCTGCCCCGGATCGCACGGGCGCCCGAGGACGAGGAGTCGCTCGTCTATATCAATCTAGCGGACGCCAAGCCCTCCCGGGAGATCGCCGTCGTGCGGCATATGCAGCGGTTTCAGAGCCGCGGCGCGGAGCAATTCCTGAGCGTCTTGCGCGAGCGCGCAGGCGAGCTCGTTTCCCCCTAGGGTAAAACCGGTGGCGTTTACGTTTGCCGGCATCAAATGGATCGATAATAATTTATGCCATGATTGACCTCATAAAGAAAACACTTCTGGCGAGCGTCGGCGCCGCCGTTGTCACCAAGGAAAAACTAGACAAGACGATCGAAGAGTTCGTCCGGGAGGGGAAACTCTCCGCAGGCGACGCGAAGATCATGGCCGAAAAGATCGTCGAGCAGGGCCGGCGCGAATTTGACGAGGCCTGCACCAAACTCGGCTCGAAGCTTCGCGATATAACCGCCCAAGCGGATGAATCGACGGTGGGAAGGCTCGCCGCGCTCGAAAAACGGTTGCGGGTTATGGAAGAAAAGCTCGCTCCGCCCGAGACCCGCGCCGGCGAGCCGTGAAGCCGTTTAATTTCGTCGGCCACGCCGTCCGGGCGAAGGAAATTGCTAGCGTTTTGGCGCGGCACGGCTTTGCCGATTTGCTTGACCAGTTCGACGTTCCAGCCGGACTGCGCCAGCGATTGGTTTCGAATCCGAGCCCCGAGCGCACCCAGTGGGAGCGGGTCCGGCTGGCATTGGAGGAACTCGGGCCGACGTTTGTGAAGTTCGGGCAGTTGATGAGCATGCGGCCCGACGCGCTTCCGGCCCCGCTCATCCTGGAACTTCGCAAGCTGCAAAATGATGTGCGTCCCGTTCCGTTCGCGGAGATCCGGCCTGTCCTGGTTGCCGAGCTGCCGGGCGATATCTCGAAGATTTTCATCGAATTCGACGAGACCCCCGTCGCTTCGGCCTCGCTGGCCCAGGTTTATTATGCACGGCTTCGCGCCGATGGGCGCCCGATCGCCGTCAAGGTCCAGCGGCCCCATATCGCACGCACCGTTCAGATCGACCTTGAGTTTGCCGGCTGGTTCGTCGGGCAGCTCCATCAGCGGATCTCGGCCCTTCAGCCCTACGACCTGCCGGCCGTATTCGCGGAGGTGAAGCAGGGAATTCGGCGGGAGCTGGATTTCGAGCACGAGGCGAGAAACCAGCAATATTTCAACACGCTGAACCCATTCTCCGACCTTGTATTTGCGCCCGCGGTCGTCACCGAACTGTCGGGCTCCCGCGTCATCGTCATGGAGCGCGTCGATGGAAAACCGGTCGGGCGCGAACCTTTGCCGCCCGAACTCGCGCGCGTCCTCGCGGGCGCGGGCGCCCGGTCCATGATCCACCAAATCCTGATCGCGGGGTTCTTCCACGCCGATCCGCACGCCGGGAACGTGATGGTCACCTCGGACGGCCGCCTCTGTTTTCTCGACTGGGGCCTTGCGGGCCACCTCACCCGGCGCCTGCGCTACGCGCTGGCCGACTTCTGGACAGCCGCGGTCGAGCAGGACGCCGATGCCGTCGTGCAGATCGCCACCCGGCTCGCTCCCACGGACGCGCGTCTGGACCAGCGAATCATGGAGAAGGAAGTGACCCTCGCCCTTCGCGAGGAGCTCAATTTCGCGATCGGACGCCAGCAGCTCGGCCGGGCGATGCTGAAGCTTCTTTTCATCTTCGGCCGCAACGGAATTCCGCTGTCGCGCGATTATTCGCTCATGGCGAAAGCGGTCCTGGCGATCGAGGAGATCGGCCGCGCGCTCGACCCCCAGTTCGACCTGCGGGAGCACGCGGCGCCCGTCCTGCGAAGCCTCTACCGCGAGCGTTCGAGCCCGCGCACCCTGATCCGGCATGCGCGCGATTTCCTCCGGTCGAGCTTCATCACCCTGCAGGACATGCCCGAAGAACTCCACCGGCTCGTCCGCCGGCTGGAGCACGACAACCTGACAATCAACCTCCAGCACCGGGGCCTCGAGGAACTCGACGAGGGGATGCGGACCGCGGCAAATCGCATCGCCCTGGGCACGATCGTCGGCTCCCTGATCATCGGCTCGTCGATGATCGTCAATTCGCGCATGCCGCCGCTTGTTCACGGCTATTCCGTGCTCGGGATCAGCGGCTACCTGCTCTCGGCGGCCCTCGGATTGTACGTCATATGGGACATCATCCGGCACGGCAGGCACAAGTAGCAGCGCCGGGTGCCGGGCTCATGGACTGCCCGCCGGCACACCTGCGCCTATGTCCGCCTGCTTGATCAGCACCAGGCTTTGCTGATCGCTGTTCGCAACCGAATCGTACCAGTGCTTCATTTTCGGATAGCCTGTGACGGGCATGGCGATCACGGCGGATGAAAAATCCCGCTCGGCGCGAAGCAACCGATTCGCCGGGTCATAGGCAAACTGCACCCGGTAGGACAGCGACTCGCCCGGAATCGAGATGGGCTCCGCCCCGCCTTCGAGCTTGTATCCCAGCGGCAAAGCCATCGTGAGCCGGTCGCCCTCCTGGCGGAGGAACGGGAAATAGACTGTGTTGTGCCGTTCGGCGGAGGCAAAGGGCGAGGTCTGGCGGGTGCGGAAGACGAGCGGGTTAAAAATCATCCGGTCGCCAGTCAGTGCCGCATATCCGGGCCAGCGAATCCTGTACGACACCTCGACCGGCTGGTACGGATCATTCGCGTTCTCGAGCCCCGTTACGGCAAGCCCCGCGCCCGAATACAACCTGCTCAGGATGCGGAGCATGTTGTCTGTCTGCTGCTGGTTGCCCAGGCCGCTCAGAACGGTCCGGATCGAGTCGGCGTCGTGGCCCCGGAGCACCAGCTTGCACTCTCCGCTGAGCGATCCGTCCGCGTCCAAGCGGAACGCTCCCATGTTTTCGATGCGCGAGCGCTCCGGCGGCGAGAGCGGCACCGGCATGAAGTGCTGTTTGACATCGTCGAGCGCGAGAAGGCCGCCCTGTCCGGTCATCTCCCAGGGCAGCGTGTCGAATGCCAGGGCCTGGGGTCCGTTGGGCAGCGAAAAATGCCAGCCATCGGAAAAGTGAAGCGCCGCGCATCGCCCGGGAAGCAACGCATCGGCAACGGTCTTTTCACTGAATGGCGCCGAGCGCCGGTCGGGCAGCATCAGGACATCCGCCTCGATGCCGGCCGCCCTGTACAAGCCGATGGCCAGCCAAAGGAAGTCGGAGCTCTGCAGCTTGGGCGGCTCGGCCTTTTCGAAGTCGATGACCTCATCCATCGGAACGATATCCGCATAGCCGAGAAGGACGCCCCTGTATCCCCTCCGCCGGCGCAGGAAGCGGGCATGGAGCTCCTGTACGTAATCATGGATACGGCGCGCCTTTTCCCACTCGGATGCCGCGCCTCGCGTGAGTTCAGCCGCCAGCGTCCTCACCGCTTGCGTCTCGCCGATATGATCCTCCGAGTGCCAGCGCTCGATCGAGGCGGTGGCCGCCCACGGCTGGCCGGCTTCAAAGTGCCGGCTGCCCCCCTCCACCTTGACGGTCCGAGGCTGGGTCCAGGTGTAACAACTGACCACGGTCGTCGCGAAATACGGCGGGCTGCCCGAAAGCGGCTCGTCATAAATCGAAGGCAGGTCGGTTGCGGTCACCAGGATTGCTCCGGAATGCGGATCCTGCGCGATTGCCGTATTCCTTGGACTAAAGACGAACAGGTTGTTCCGGTAAAGATTCCTGTCCGAGGGCGGACTTTGCTGGTACTCGAGCCGGCGCACCGGCACGGACTCGAACTGCAGCGGGCGGAACGTGGCGGCCTTGGGACTCATCTCCTGCGCCCGCACTCTGAACTCCAGGATGGACCCGGGAAGGATGCCGCCCACCGCGAGGAACTTTTCCTTCAACTGGAGCCCCTCGGATCCGAAGACGCGCTGCAGGACCGAGTCCGAGGATGCATTCCTGACGACGGTCCGCTCGAGAATGGCATCGGACCCGAATTCCCTGACCTCTCCGTTGGGCAGCGTCAGCCTGGCGCTCATTTCCGAATCGCGGAGTTCGGTTCCATCGATGGAGGAGGAAGGCAGCGACAGCCTCAGAATTTTGACGGCCTTTTCCGGATCGAAAATCTTGAAGCGCATGTATTCGGTGACCGTGCGGCGCCGCGGATAGTCCGATTCATCGACGTCGATCTTCCAAAGGATCGCCTCGGCCGGAGCGTCCGCCTCGATTGCGGGCCTCGTGGCGGACAGTTCGCCCGCCGTGGCGTTCTGCCAGGCGTCTTTCGCCGCCACTCGGGCCGGCCCCAGGACGAGGAGCAATGCGAACCAGCGCATGAGGAAGCCCCGGAAAAGGCGCTGCACGGTCGGCGGATGACGGTTCATTGAGGCTGCTAGGAGCCTCCCGGCAGAAGGAAGTGGAAGTCGCTTCCCTTTCCTGGACGGCTCGAGCAGCCGATCGTGCCGCCGTGCGCGAGCACGATCTCCCGGGCGATCGCCAGGCCCAGCCCGGCGCCCGTTTTCGACTGTCCCGGAACCCGGTAGAATTTATCGAAAATATGAGCCAGGGCTTCCTGGGGGATTCCGGGACCCTGGTCGCGCACTCCAAATCGCAGAAATCCCGCGTCGGCCGGTTCCGCATAGAGGCTTATGACCCCGCCTTTCGGCGAGTATTTGACCGCGTTTGAAAGCAAATTCATGAAGACATGGCGTATCCGATCGGGATCGACCGACACCATCGCGCGGTCCAAGGGAGGCTGCACTTCGATCTGCAGGCCATGGGCCTCGGCGATCGGACGGACCTCGCGCGCCATGTTTTCCAAGAGTCCCGCAACCGGCACGACCGAGCGGCTGAGCTGGGCCACGCCGCCCTCCAGGCGGGCGAGATCGAGCAGGTCATCGAGTATATGCAGGAGGCGCTCGGCCTCATCCCGGGCGGTTTCGAGAAGCTCCCGCTGGCCGGGCGTCACCTCCCCGAGGTTTCTTTCGAGGAGAAGAAAAACGGCCATTCTGAGGCTCGTGAGCGGAGTCTTGAGTTCGTGGCTCACGGTGCCGACGAGATTGCTCTTCGCGTCGTCCATCAGCCGGAATTTGGTCACATCCTGCAAAAATACGGCCGCACCGCCAAAACCGGTCAGGCTGTCGCCGATCGCAAGGATCCGCGGGAGATAGTGCCGCTCCCCGGAACCCACCTTAACGGTGAGCAATTCCTCGTAGCCGGTCGGCACGAAGTGGGTTCCCGTCGCCAGCACTTCGTTCAGGCGGCCGCGCAGGGCCGGCGGGAAGCCGCCGGCAAAATTCGGCGTGGCGGCGAGCGCTTCCGCCGCCGGGTTTCGCACCTCGTGGCAACCGTCGCGCCCCACGACAAAGAGGGGGTCCGGTGTGGAGTTGAGCGCGGCCTCCATCGTGCGCTGGGTTCGCTGGACCCTGGCTGCCATGGCCTCGCGATAGGCGCGAAGCTTCGCGGCCATTCCGTTGAAAGTGCGCGCGAGCAGCCCCAGTTCGTCCGATGAAAATTCCGGCACGGGCCGGTCCAGCTCGCCCTCCCCGAGCGCCACGGCCGACGCCGAGAGGGCCTTGATCGGGCGCAATAGCGAACGGGCGAGGCTCCAGGCTATCGCGATCCAGACGACGACAGCGACCGCGATGACGACGCAAAGCACGTTCACCGTCGCCGCCGCCAGGTGCACTGAAGCGTGCGCTTCAGCGGTCGCGCGGCTGTATTCGCTGCGCTCGAGTCCGTCGATCTCCGCCATGACGCCGAAGACCGCGTCCTCATTGTCCTTTAGGGTGGCAAGGGATCCCGATATCCCCTCGGCCCCAATTTGGGCGCCGCGGGTCGCCAGGCGTTGGAAGGCCTCATCTAGTTTCTGCACGGAAGGCCCGCGCGACGTGGCCGAGGCGCTGGTCGATTGCGCCAGCAGGTCCTTCGTGAATGCCTCGCGGTTCTGGCGGAAAAGCTTGGTCGCCCCGAGCACGTCGCCCCTCTGCGCCATGCCGAGGGCGTTGTCCATGCCTGTCGCAGCCACGCGCATGCGCTGGGCCGCGAGCGAGAGATCCAGGCTCGAGACGAGTTCCCGCTGAAACGTATCGGCCAGCCGGTGGGAAACGATGATCGCGATTACGCCCGTCGCGATGACTAGGAGAAGCAGGGGAAGGAGTCCGAGGTAAAGTCGCGTCCGGAGCATGGCGAACCGGTCATATGATCCCGAGCCTTTGCCTTTTCCGGTAAAGCGTTGCCGGGTCAATCCCCAAGATTTGAGCCGCTTCCTCCAGGTTGTGGCTGATTCCCAGCACCCGGCGGATGTGCTCGGATTCCAACGTCTCGAGCGTCACGCGCGCGCCCACGGTCACGGAGGCGTCCGCGCGGGCGCCAAATTCTTCCGGCAGGTCAGAAAGTTCGATCCGATCCCCGGATGCGAGGATCAGGGCGCGCTCGACCACGTTGTTCAGTTCGCGGATATTGCCCGGCCAGTCATATCGCAGGAATGCCTCCGTCACCGCTGGCGCAAATCCCGCGAATTTCCTGCCCATTCGCGCGGCGAAGAACCGCGCACAGCCCTCGGCGAGCCGCTGCAGATCGCCGGGCCGGTCCTTCAGGGCGGGTATCGCGATGCTGATGACATTCAGGCGATAGAACAGATCCTCTCGAAATCGGCCCGCTTGGACTTCCTCTGCGAGGTTCCGGTTTGTCGCGGCGATGACCCGCACGTTCGCCCTCCGGGACTGCGTTTCGCCGACACGCTCGTATTCACGCTCGTGGAGGAGCCGGAGCAGCTTCGGCTGTATCTCCCGGGGCAATTCGCCGATCTCGTCCAGAAACACCGTGCCGCCCTCGGCCGCGGCGATCTTGCCGGGTGCATCGTAGACGGCGCCGGTGTACGCACCTTTCACAGAGCCGAAGAGTTCGCTCTCGAGCAGCTCCCGGGACAGGTTCGGGCAGTTGACCGTGACGAACGGAGCGTCTTTTTGCGCGCTTCGCCTGTGCACTTCGCGCGCGATGACGTTCTTGCCCGTTCCGCTCGGCCCGAGAAGCAGGATCGTGGCCGGGGTGGGCGCGGCCTTGAATGCCATCTGCAGGGCCCGCTGGACGGCGGGCTCGACAGACTCCAGCTCCACGGGAGGCGTCGATCCGGCGAGTTCGCGCTCCAGCGTCTGCACCCGCTGCTCGAGGGAGCGGCTCTTGCCGATCTTATCGAGGACGCCCCGGATCTGATCCGGGGTGAACGGCTTCGGGATGAAGTCAAACGCGCCGCGCCTCATCGCCTCGACGGCGATCGCGATATTCGCGTACGCCGTGAAAATGATGACATCCAGATTTGGGCGGATTTTGAGCAGGCGCGCCAGGGTATCCAGACCGTCCTCGGCGCCGAGCCTAAGGTCCAGGAAGGCCGCATCAAAAGCCTCCTCCTCCGCGAATTTCAGTGCACGCGACGCATTTGGTGCCTCGACCGCCGAATGACCGGCGGTCTCAACGGCGATCCGGGTTGTCTTCCGGATGCCAGCTTCATCGTCGATGATGAGGACTCGCATCAAATCGTAGTATCTTTTGATACCACCGCGGGGAATAAAGTTCCGCAAACCCCAAATAACCAAAACGAAATGAGCCCATGCCCCAAAAACAAGGCGGGACCGCTTTCGCGGCCCCGCCAGGTCCAGCTTCAACTTGGCAATTCCGCGGGTCGAGCCCGCGCGAACTGCGTCCAAATTGACAATATGAGAGAGGAACTGTTCCGCAAGGTGCAGTCCATTTTTTGCGCCGTTTCATAGCCGCCGCTGACGCGCGCCAAAGGCTTGCCCAAGAAGCTGTATTAGCACTCTCTTGGTCCGCTACCCCCTATATGCCGCCACCTGTCGCCCGCAAAACCCCGCCGAAATCGCGCAGCGCGATCTCTGCGCCGATCACCGATTTGGAGATTAAGGACGCCCAATTGATTTTTGGCTCGGTGTGGGAGGATTTGGAATCGGATCTCGGCCGCGAAAAGCTCCGTTTCCCTAAGGAGATCATACTGCTGGGCGGCGCCCCGGGGGCCGGAAAAGGCACGAATACGGCCTTTATTTCGAAGATTCGCGGGCTCACATGCCCTCCAATCGTCGTCAGCGCGCTCTTGGAGTCCCCCGAGGCCAGGCGACTGAAGGACGCCGGAAACATGGTGGGAGATCGCGAGGTGGTCGGCCTTCTCCTGCGCGAGCTGCTCCGGCCCGAATACAGCAACGGTGTGGTCATGGACGGCTTCCCCCGCACCAAGGTCCAGGTCGAATGCCTCAAGCTCCTGGTGGACAAGATGCGCGAGCTTCGACGGGAATTTTTCCAGACGCCGATCGGCCTGCACTTCCGACAACCGACGGTCCACGTCATGGGACTTTTCGTCGACGAGAAGACGAGCGTCGAGCGCCAGTTGAGCCGCGGGCGGTTGGTGCGCGCGCACAATGAGGAGGTTCGCCGCAGCGGAATCGGGGTGCTGCAGGAGGAGCGCGCCACGGATTTCGACCAGGCGCTCGCCCAGCGGCGATACCGCGTGTTCAAGGAACAGACATGGGATGCCCTCCAGGCGCTGAAGGGGATCTTCCACTACCACTTCGTCGACGCCCAGGGTCCCGTCCGGGAGGTCGAGCAGAATATCGTCAAGGAGCTCGAATACCAAAGCTCGCTCGAACTCGACCCCGTCACTTTCGACCGCCTGAGATCGATTCCGCTCGCGAGCGAGATTGTCGTCCACGCCCGCCAGGATCTTGTCCGGCGCCTCGACGGCTATATTTTCGAACGCCGCGAACTTTTTGAGAAGATCATTGCGTTGATCGAGAACCAGATAATGCCGATCGTCATCCGGCACGCGATCTCCGGCATTGCACAGGCGAATGTGGAGGATCCCCTGCTCGAGGATCCCCTCGCGCTTGCGATGCTGGTCGACGTTTTTTCGGAGCGCGGCTACCATGCGTTCGTCGATGCCCGCCAGTTCGAGGTGCCGGAGCGGGTGGATGCCGCCACTGGGCTCATAAAAGGCCGGATAAAGAAGGTCTACAACATCCAGATCCGCTTCCGGGGCTCGGAGATACGTTAGGGCGCCGGCCGCCAAAAATATGTAACATTTGCGTCTCCGCGGTGTTCTAAAGTTGATGCCACTGTTTTTTGCGCATCCCATCCCGCGAAACGCTGGCGCATTCCGCTACATAGCGGAAGCCGCCTGCGCTTTGTTTGTAGCGGAACGTGCCAGCGTTTCGCAGGATAGTTGTTGCGTGTAAGGCACTTATTCTGGCTCGAAATGGTCCTAATTTTCAGTCACAACTTGTCATTTTAACTTCTTTGCGACCCCTGCTTCCCTGATGAAGGCTGCTCCGCCGACCCAAACAACACCCTTTTCCGAGGGCTCCAAACCCGTGAAGAAATCCAAACGGAAGCTCCTCTATATCCTCATTGGAGCTGCCGTTGTTATCATCGCATGTGTGGTCTTCGGTGTCGTGCGCTCGAAACGCGCCAAGCAGGTCGACGTGGTCACAACCGAAAAGGCGGTCGTTCGAACGATCACCCAGCTCGTGACAGCGACGGGCAAGATCCAACCCGAAATCGAGGTGAAAATCACATCCGAAGTGTACGGCGAGATTGTGGAACTCCCATACCGGGAAGGCGCTAGCGTAAAAAAAGGCGAGTTGATTGTGAAGATCAAGCCCGACCTTTACCAGGCGGAGGTCGATCAGCAGATGGCCTCGGTCGCTTCGGCTCGCGGAACCTCGATTGACTCCAAGGCCAAGGTCGCAAAGGCCGAGTCGGATCTGAGGCAATATGAAGACCTGTACAAGCGGGGGCTCGCCACGGAAGCCGACTATGTCATGTACAAGACGAACCTGGATGTAGCCCGGGCGGATTATACCGCGGCCCTGGCCAATGTGCAAATGGCCGAGGGAGGGCTCGCGCAGGCCCGCGACTCCCTATCCAAGACCCAGATCTATTCGCCCATGGACGGCGCGGTCAGCTCCCGCTCCTGCGAGGTGGGCGAGCGCGTGCAAGGCTCCACATCATTCGCCGGAACCGAGATCATGCGCGTCGCCGATCTGGGCAACATGGAGGTGCAGGTCAACGTGAACGAAAACGACATTCCGAACGTAAAGGTCGGGGACCAAGCGGTGATCAGCATCGATGCCTACCCGGACCGAAAATTCAGCGGCTCGGTGAAGGAGATCGCCAGCTCGTCGGAAAATACGGGAGCGACGGGCAGCGGCTCGACGGCCCAGGCCAGCAGCACCTCGTCGGACGAGGTGACAAATTTTCTCGTGAAAATCCGAGTCGCCGACCGCGACGTGCAGCTTAGACCGGGCATGAGCGCGACGGCCGACATCGAGACTCAGACCGTCCGGGATGTGATCGCCGTGCCCATCCAAAGCGTCACCGTGAGGGCCGAGGGGGGCGCGACGACCGAAGAGGTCCAGCAGCGGCTCGAAAAAGAGGCGGCCGACAAGTCGGGCAATTCGCTCACCGTCCAGTCCGAGCGGGACGACGCAAAGCGCAATTCCGAGCAACTCCAGCGCGTCGTGTTCATCAAGGTCGGCGACAAGGTGCGGATGCAGAAGGTCGACTCCGGAATCGCGGACAACACCTGGATCGAGGTCAAGAGCGGCGTGAAGCCCGGGGACGAGATCGTCTCCGGCACCTACGCCGAGATCAGCCGCAAATTGAAGGATGGAATGGCAGTCCGGATCGATAAGCCCAAGAAAGACGCCGATCAAAACTGAAGCCGCGGCCGGCCCTTTGCATCCGATGATCCCCCCCACGGCGCCATCGCCCGCCCCCCGCATCAACCGGCCCAAGGGGCCGCTCGTGATCGCGATCGAGGACATGGTCAAGCTCTACCAAATGGGCGCGGAGACAATTCACGCCCTCCGGGGGGTTTCCCTGCAGATTCACCGAAACGAGTACCTGGGGATCATGGGTCCCTCCGGTTCGGGAAAATCGACCCTCATGAACATGCTCGGCTGCCTCGATACGCCCACCTCCGGGCGGTACGAATTCACGGGAAAGAATGTCGCCGCGATGCAGGACGACGAATTGGCCGCGATCCGCAACCGGGAAATCGGATTTGTATTCCAGACCTTCAACCTCCTCCCGAGGGCCGATGCCCTACGAAACGTCGAACTGCCCCTGGTCTACGCGGGAATGCCCGCCGCGGAGCGCAAAGTGCGGGCGGCCCGCGCGCTATCCGACGTGGGCCTTGGAAACCGCATCCATCACAAACCCAACGAACTGTCCGGCGGCCAGCGCCAGAGGGTCGCGATCGCGCGCGCCCTGGTCAACAACCCGTCGATCATCCTCGCGGACGAACCGACGGGCAACCTCGACTCCAAGACAGGCGAGGAAATCATGGCCCTGTTTGACGAGCTTTACGAGCGCGGCAACACGATCATCGTCGTCACACACGAGGAAGACATCGCCCGCCACGCCCGCCGGATCCTCCGCCTGCACGATGGCCTGATCGAGAGCGACGAAACCGCCTGACCGGCACCGCAGTGACCCGCATTGCGTACGAGTTGAACGAGTCGGTCCGGATCGCATTCGAGCAGATCCGGGCGCACAAGATGCGCTCGATGCTGACGGCGCTCGGAGTCATCATCGGAATCTTGGCGGTCACGCTGATGGGCATGGCGATAGCCGGCATGAACACGAGTTTCGAAAACAGCCTCGCCATGCTCGGAAACGACATCCTGTACGTCCAGAAGTGGAAGTGGGGGGGCGTCGTGGACTGGTGGAACTACGCCAACCGCCCGCCGATCCGCCCGGAACAGGCCCGCGTCCTCAGCCGGATCATCGAGGCGACGCCGAATTCCAACCTGCAAGTCGCAGTTCCGGTGCTCTCCCGCTCGACATCGGTGAAAGTCGGGGAAAATTCGGTAAGCGGCATCATTCTCATCGGAACAACCAGCGATTACGGCCAGACCATGACGACCGACTTTAAGGACGGGAGGCTCTTCACGGAGGCCGAGGCCGACGCGAGCCGATCGGTCTGCGTCCTCGGCTACGACGTGGCCGACGCCCTCTTTCCCGGCCGCTCCGCGCTCGATCAGACCGTCGAGGTGAGCAGCCACCGGTTCCGCGTGATCGGAGTTCTCGCCCGCCAGGGCGCGTTTCTCGGGCTTTTCAGCTTCGACAACTGGATGTTCATCCCGCTCGGGACGTATGAGAAATTCTACGGCGGCCGCAATAGCGGTGGCAATCAGATCCGCGTGAAAGTGAAGGACCAGATCAGGCTCGAGGAGGCGAAGGAGGAACTGATCGGGGACATGCGGCGCGTGAGGGAACAGCTGCCGGGAGAAAGGGACAATTTCACAGTGAATGAACAGCAGGCGTTCAAGGAGCAGCTCGATCCGATCAGCCGTGCCATCGCTCTTGCGGGTTTTTTCATCACCGGCCTGGCTCTGTTCGTGGGCGCGATCGGAATCATGAACATCACGTTCGTCAGCGTGAAAGAGCGGACGAAGGAGATCGGCACGCGAAAGGCCCTGGGCGCCCGCCGCCGGTCGATCCTGCTCCAGTTCCTGGTCGAGTCCGTTTCCATCTCGCTGATCGGGGGATTGGTCGGAACCGTGATCGCGAGCGCGATCACGGTTGGGATCGAGTTCGCCGCGCCCAGCCTGCCCGTGGAGTTCTCGCCTGGGCTTATCGCAATCGGGCTCCTCGTCTCCGCGGGCACCGGGATCGCCGCGGGATTTGCTCCGGCCTGGGGCGCCTCCCGCCTGGATCCGGTCGTAGCGCTTCGGTACGAGTGATTCGCCATGCTTTTCAAGGAAATCATCCGCATGGCCCTCGACTCGCTCGGAGTGCACAAGCTGCGCACATTCCTAACGATGGCGGGAATCACGATCGGGGTTTTCTCGGTGATCGGGGTCATGACCGCGGTCACGGCACTGCGCGGCCAGATCGAGACGGGCCTCAGTTTTCTCGGCGCAAACACGGTGCAATTTACGAAGTGGCCGACCTTCGGGGGCTCGGGCGCAAACTTCGCGAAAATCAACAAACGGCGCAATATCACGATCGAGCAGGCCCAGCGATTCGCACAACTGATGCAAGATACGGCCGATGTGATTTGCCTGGAGGCTTCGAACGGGGGGGCGATAGCCGTCTATCAGAACCGGCAGACAACGCCGGACAATGATTACGAGGGTTCCAATGAAAACTTCCTAGCCGCCAACAAGTTCTCAATCGAGACGGGACGCAATTTTACGGGATCGGACATCGAGCTCGCCCAACCGGTGGCCATCATCGGCCAGGATATCGTCACCAAGTTGTTTCCCGCCGAGTCGCCGCTGGGCAAGGTGATCAAGGTCAGCGGCCATGCCTACACGGTCATCGGGACCTTTGCGACGAGGGGCACGGCTTTTGGAGGAAGTCTGGATGGCCTCGCGGTCGTTCCGATCACCCGGTTCCTGGACGACAACGGCCGCGAGAACTATTCGCTCACGATCGCCGTGGAAGCTCCCTCGGCGGACATTTACAACGAAATTGTCGACCAAGGTGCGACGGACATGCGCATCGTTCGCGGATTGCGGCCGCTGGACGACAACGATTTCGAGATTTCATCGAACGATTCGGTCATCGCCGCATTCGCAAAAGTGGCCAACGCCGTCAGCGCGGGCGCATTTGTGATCAGCACGATCGCCCTCGTGGCCGCCGGGGTCGGCATCATGAACATCATGCTCGTGAGCGTCACCGAACGGACTAAGGAGATCGGAGTCCGCAAATCGATCGGCGCCCGCCGGGTGAATATCCTCGCGCAGTTTCTGATCGAATCGGTGGCGATCTCGCTCGTCGGCGGCCTGGCCGGCATCGCGCTCGGAGTCATGGCCGGCGACGGCCTCGCCCTGGCCCTTCATGCCGAAATCATCTTTCCCTGGGGTTGGGCGACAACCGGGCTGATCGTCTGCGCCGCGATCGGGGTCGGGTTCGGGTTCTACCCCGCCGTGCGCGCCTCGCGGCTCGACCCGATCGAGGCCCTGAGATTCGAATAGAAGAGAAGTACGACCTCAGGCCTCCAGTATTGAATAAAATTCAATACTGGAGGCCTGAGGTCGTACTCATTGCTCGGCCGCCCAGAGAGCGGCGCCGACAATCCCCGCCCCATTTCGCAGCGAAGCCGGATATAGGCGCGCCCGCGTTCGGAT
>Ga0182024_10003262_pt1 | contig 38914 bp, 39 predicted proteins | sample P32metaG_FD_120480 | JGI IMG/M metagenome (GOLD analysis project Ga0182024, IMG submission 120480) | Permafrost microbial communities from Stordalen Mire, Sweden - P3-2 metaG (Illumina Assembly) | ecosystem: Environmental > Terrestrial > Soil > Wetlands > Permafrost | place: Sweden: Stordalen...
ATTTCGACCAATTTGAGGAATAATGATTCAAGGCGCTCGGCAATATTGAAATAAATACGCTGACCTCATTACTAATCGGGACATAATATTTCTACAGAAAAACGCTGGCCGACTTTTTCAACACAATCCGCCGGAAGCGGTCGTTCGACCGGGCAGCAAACGTCGGCTGGGTTCGACCCTTCTCGGCCATTCAGTTTCGCATTCGGAACGGCTCTTCTTGCCCCGTTCGGGCCATTGCCGTACAGGGTTTGCCGGCGCCATCTCCGTCAGCTTTCGGCGATCGGATATTTCGCGAAGATTTCCTCGATCCGCTTGAATGCCTTCTCCGCGGCGGCCTGCGGCGACATCCCGCCGTTTATGACGTCGAGCCAGCCGACTTGCCAGACATGCTCGTTCTGGACGTGCGCGTAGGCCGGGTTGAAGACCCAGAAGTTCGGCAATGTCGGGCTGAGCAATGCTTGCGTCGTGTAGGCAACCCGGTGCGGGTCCTTGGGGTCGAGCCACCAGGGGTCTGCCTTCACGATTGACGGCATCGCCGGCACCCGTCGGCCGAGCCCGGTCTTCAGATAGTCGTTGCAGACATTCGGCTGGATCAAATATTTGAGGAAGTCCTTGGCCACCTCGATGTTCTTCGCTCCCTTGGGGATCAGGCCGCAAAGGCTCTGGGCTTGGCTCGGCACCGGCCGGCCGTCGTTGCTGAGGGCGAGGCCCCAGGTCACGATGTCATCGTAATCCTGTCGATCTTTGATGATCGCGACCTCGGTCGAGAGCGAGCCGTCCAAATCCATCACGATCAGCTTGGAGTGAAAGGCGTTGTTATCGTCGGCATCGTTCCAGTTGAGCGCGCTCGACGGCACAAAACCTTCCTCGAAGGCGTTGGTCGGGTAGGTCAGCGCCCGGATCGCCGCATCGCGCACCGCCGGGTCGTCGAGGTGCAGCTTGCCGTCCTTTGTGACGATGTTCTGCCCGCCATAGGCGATCAAAAACTGGTCGAAAAAGGTATTGCAGTCGCCGCCGGTCGTGGTCACTTGGAAACCAAGCCCATAGACGTTGCGGAGGCCCTGCTCCCGCAGCTTCTTTTGTACGCCTTTGAAGAAATCGTAGAAGGCATCCCAGTTCTTGGGAATGTCGTCGATCTTGTAGCCCGCCTTTTCGACCAAGGGGCGCCAGATATGGTTGGTGAAGACATCGACCGTATAAGGGACACCGTAAAAGCTGCGCTTTTTCTCGACACTGTTGTAGCACCGCACGGTGAGCAGCGCGGTGGCGCTATAAGCCTCTTTCTGCGTCTCGACGACGTCGGTCACGTCGACCAACTTGTCCTCCCAGGCGAACAGCGAAATGGTTTCAAACGGCGTATTCTGGAACAGGTCTGGGACCTCGCCGCTCGTCACCGCCGCGATGATCTTCTGCCGCATCGGCGCGTAGGGGATGATGCTGGCGTCAATCGTGTTGCCGCTCGCCTTCTCGTAATCGGCAACGAGTTTTTTGAAGGCGACGTCCTCCTCCTCGGCGAAGCCCTGCACCCACCACGCCGTCGCCGTCTTTGCCGCTGCTCTGGCAACATACGGGGCTCCGAAGGCGCCCATAGATCCAAGGGCCGCGCCAGCGCGCAGCACCGACCGGCGAGTCACCCGCATGATGAAACCTCCACTTTCCTGTTCAAGCCCGGGCTTTGCCCTGTAGTTTTTGTCCGACATTCCCGGATTTTCCGGCTTAAGCGAGACATTGTCGCGCCGTTGGCCCGCCGGCACAACAAGCCTCGTCAGCGGTTCCGCAGGCATAACCGGCTGTCGCCTTGGTGGCCGACGCAACCATCGACGGTCGAGAGCGTGGAGAGCCGCAGAGGGTCAAACCACCCAGTTCGCGGTCGGGGCGGGCGGACGACCGCTATTCGGCGCAACCTCGCTGTCGGGACGCGTGCCTGCGAGTGACTTGGCTACCCGACTGCGCTATTCCCCCCGTCGCGCCAGGAAGGTCTCTGTAGGGCAATCCGGTCGGTTGGCCGGTCGCGGGGGCGGCGGTACCACGGGGCCTTGAAAGAACATAAAACGAACGTATGTCGGGCTTTCCCTTTGCCCCGGAAAGGCTTGGCCGCGCCAATGATCCCCTGGGAGCCTGCTCCAGCCTGTTATCCGCCTGCTTTTCGGCAGCGAGATCGTTGAATTTCAAAGGCTTGGTCCTGATCTTTTTTCGCTTCGCGCGCGCGGGCGCTCGCATGGCGTCGTTACGCGCGCCTATGGGATGTATCCCGGGTCGCGGCACGCTATCTTGCCGGCGGTAAGGATGGGAGGGTGCGATGCCCTATGGCGATGATGGCGGCGAGCCGGTGATGCTCGCGCTCGGCGAGGACTATCCCGAGCTGCGCGAGTCGATCCGCAAGATTTGCGAGGGCTATCCCGGCGCCTATTGGCGCAAGCTCGAGGACGAGCAGGCCTACCCGACGCAGTTCATCGAGGAGCTGACCCGGGGCGGGTTCCTCGCCTCGCTGATCCCCGAGGAATACGGCGGATCGGGCCTGCCGCTGCGCGCCGCCGCGGTGATCCTCGAGGAGATCAACGCCTCGGGCTGCACCGCCAGCCAGGGTCACGCCCAGATGTACATCATGGGCACGCTGCTGCGGCACGGCAGCGCCGAGCAGAAAGAACGCTACCTGCCGAAGATCGCGACCGGCCAGCTGCGCTTGCAGGCGTTCGGCGTCACCGAGCCGAGCACCGGCTCCGATACGACGAAGCTAAAGACCCGGGCGGTGCGGCAGGGTAATTCGCATTACGTCGTCAATGGCCAGAAGGTGTGGACGTCGCGGGCACAGCACTCCGACCTCATGCTGCTGCTGGCGCGCACGACGCCGGTCGAGGAGGTCAAGCGCCGCACCGACGGGCTCTCGGTGTTCCTCATCGATCTGCGCGACAGCCTCGGCAAGGGGCTCGAAATCCGCCCGATCGAGGCCATGATCAACCACAACACGACCGAGGTGTTCTTCGACAATCTGGAGATCCCCGCCGACAGCCTCATCGGCGAGGAGGGGAAAGGTTTCCGCTACATTCTCGACGGCATGAATGCCGAGCGCATCCTGGTCGCACAGGAATGCATCGGCGACGGTCGATGGCTGCTCAACAAGGGTGTCGAATACGCCAAGGAGCGCGTCGTCTTCGACCGGCCGATCGGCCAGAACCAGGGGGTGCAGTTCCCGCTGGCGCGTGCCTGGGCCGAGCTCGAGGCCGCCGACATGATCTGCCGCCGCGCCGCGGCGCTATTCGATGCCGGGCGCGAGTGCGGCGCCGATGCCAACATGGCGAAGTTATTGGCGAGCGAAGCGACCTGGCACGCGGCCGAGGCGACGATGCAGACGCATGGCGGCTTCGCCTATGCCCGCGAATACGACATCGAGCGCAAATGGCGCGAGTGCCGGCTGTACCAGACCGCGCCGATCTCGACGAACTTGATCCTGGCCTATATCGGCCAGCACGTCCTGGGGATGCCGCGCTCGTACTGAGCGAGCCGCAGGCGACAACACTGCGGTATATCGAAGCGTTGGGCGAGCGCGGCATGCCGCGCTCGCCCTTCCACCTCAACTCAATGCGACGTTCAGCCGGCGGGCTGTTCGACGACAACCTCGATGCGGCGGTTCTGCGCCCGGCCGGCCGGCGAGTCGTTCGGCGCGACAGGATGCGTGTCACCGCGGCCCTTGGCCGAGATCATGCCGGGATTGACGCCCTTCGAGGTCAGGAACCTGACGACCGCATCGGCGCGCCGTGACGACAGGTCGAGATTGTCGACGATCCCGCGCTTCCTCAGCGCCGACCCGACCGGCCGGTCGTCGGTATAGCCATAGACGGTCACCTTGGCCGGCGGCGGCAAGCTGGTGATCGACGGAACCAGCTCTTCGAGCTTCATCCGGCCGGCGCGCGTCAGCGTATAGCTGCCTGACGCGAACGCCAGGTCGGTCGCCATCGTCAACAGCGTCCGCTCAGAGATCGACGTCGGCCCCTGAATGGGCGGCGGTGGGGGTGGCGGGGCCGGCGGCGGGGGCGGCGGCGGCGACGCGCACGCTGCCACGAGCAAGGCTACTGCCGAGAAGGCAGCGGCAGCGAAGGCCCGGCTTCTAATCATGTTTGATCTCCCCATACGAGTCAGTGGTTTAATCTACTATTGGTTTCGCATCGTAGGCGGTGATGCCGGCTTCGTTCAACAATAAACCCAGAGAGTGAGAATCGTGCAAGCCGTCGAGTGACGTGAGTCCGTCCCACAGCGCCGCCGAAGCACCGCAAATCGCGAATTTTTCCCTAGCCGCGAGCGGCGATAGGGGACGCGCCGGACTGCCAAGGACTTGCGCGATATCGCAAGCGATAATTTGCCTGCCAGCGAGGTCGAGCTCGACCCGCTGGGGCAGTAGCGCGTTCGGGTCCGGGTTGGCGTCGGCGCTCACGGTGAGGCGATCGGCAAGCGCGATCGTCGCCGGATCGCCGAGGGCTTGCGGCAGGAAATCGTCGAGGCCGACCATGCCATGCCTGAGGCACACGGCGGCGCAATAGGGCAGGCATAGCCGCGCATGAGCGGCGGTCATCCCCGCTTTCGGCTCGCGGCCGACGAGGCGATGGGTCAGCGGCGGGACGATGAACCTGCCCGCCCTAACCGCATCCGCGGTAACACCGTGCGTTGCCATCAGGCGTTGCACGCCGTTGATCCCGCCATGCGTCGCCCGGCCGGAGGGGAAGGGCTTGTGGCTCAACTCACAGATGCGCCAGGCGCGGCCAAGCTCCTCGAATGGCGCCGGGTCGGCCTCGCCGTCGAACAGTGCGAAATAGCCGAACTCACCCGAGATCGGGGCGCGCGGGCCGGGCATGCCGCGCCGCGCCAGCTCGATCGCGGCGAGCGCGTTGCGCGCGGCGAAGCCCATCTGCATCGCCAGTTGCGGACTGGCCTCGGTGTGCGCCTGCATCGTGCCGGCGCATTGGCCGTAATAGATGCCGAGCGCGTCGCGCGTCTGCGTCTCGTCGAGGCCGGCGAGCACTGCCAGCGCGGCGACGGCGCCGAACCCGCCGCACGTAGCCGGTCGGAAGAAGCGCATCGGCGCGCGCGAGCAGAGTCCCAAGGTCACCGCGACGTCGACCCCGGCGATGACGGCGCGGATCAGCGCCGCGCCGGAAATGCCGGCATCGCGCTCGGCCCAGCCGACGGCGCAGGCCAGCACCGCTGCCATCGGGTGGACGACGGCACCCTCGTGGACGGGGTCGAATTCTTGCGCATGGGCCTGAAAGGCATTGACCATCGCAGCCGCCGCGACAGGCAGGCGCTCGCCGGTGCCCCATATCGTCGCCTCGGGCGGACCGCCGCTCGCCATGTCCAGGACTTGTCCACGCCAGGGCGCCGTGGCGCCGGCGATGCCGACCGCGAGCGCATCGGCGATGAAGGTCTTTGCCGCGGCGCGAACCGCTTCCGGGAATTCGCCGGTGCGAATCCGCGCCAAGTGCGCGACGATCTTGTCGACGACGGGGTCGGTGAAATCCGCCATTCAGTACCACCCCGGCATAGGCCGGGGCCCATGTCTCGGCCACATGAACAGCGGATAAATGGGTCCCGGCCTTCGCCGGGATGGGTACATGAGGCTACTTCGCCGCCAGCCGGGCGAGTACGCCGACATCCTTGAGACCGTCGAGGCCGGCGATCGCTTCGCGCAGCTCGCGGGCGCGGGCGGCGCCGACGGCCGGGGCGGCGAGGGCGTCGAATTTCTCCGCCAGCCGGCGGCCCTGATCGGCGATATCCCCGTTGGGGATGCCGGCATCGAACTTGGCCGACGCCTTGCGGCCGTCCTTCAGCTCGATCTCGATCTCGGCGCCCGCTTCCGGGAAGTCCTCACGGAAATCGAAATTGACGCGTTGGCGCAGCGCCACCAATGCCGGGTCGGTCGCGGTCGCGACGCTGTAGGCGCCAAGGCTCGCGGTATCGACACCCGCCAGCGCCATCGCCACCGTCTGGCGCAGGCTGAATTTGGCTTCGAGCCCATCGGTCGGCGCCGGGATGTTGCAGACCTTGTCGGTCGCATGATGGAGCTTCAACGCGATCGCCGAGATATCGGCGGGCGCGGCGCCAAGCTGCTCGCGCAGCTGCCGGCCGCACTCGATCGGCGCGTGGGTCATGTAGCAGGCGGCGTGGTACTTGAAGAGATTGTTGAAGATGTGAAAGCCCTGCCTCGGCTCGGCGAGCGCCTTTTCCGGGAAGAAATCAGGGGCGTGGGTCGCGGCGAAGCCCTGTGCGCATTCAATCAAATCGGGGCGGCTGGAAAATCCGCGCGACGCGAGGCGGGCGGCGAGCAGCCCGTTCTGCGCCGCCTTGCCGGCGTGGAGCGGTTTGCACATCGTGCCGAATTGCGACTTGAGGCCTGCCGACTGAGTGCCGGCGATGCCGAGCGCGCGGCCGGTCGCCTCCGCATCGAGGCTGATCAGATGGGCGCAGGCGGTCGCCGCGCCGAACGCGCCGACCGTGCCGGTGGCGTGGAAGCCACGGGTGTAATGGCCGGGGCGCATCGCCATGCCGACCCGACAGCAGGTCTCGTAACCGGCGACAAAGGCGGCGATGACCGCCTTGCCCGAAGCTCTCTTTTCCTCGGCGAGGGCCAAGAGCGCCGGCAGGATCGCGACCGACGGATGACCCGGCATCGCCAGGTTGACGTCGTCGTAGTCGAGCGCGTGGGTGATCGCGCCGTTGACCAGCGCCGCCGACAGCATCGGCAAGCGCAAGTCATGGCCGATCACCCCGGCCTGCCCGGCGCCGCCGGAATCGCTCATCTCGTCGAGGAGGATGCGGGTAAGCTCGTCGTCGGCGCCGGCGAGCCCGACACCCAAATAATCGAGCACGCATTGCCGCGCGAGCTCGCGCACCTTCTCGGGCAGCGCTTCGTAACTGACCGCGCAGGCCCGTTCTGCTAGGGCACGGGTGAGGCTCGTCGCGCCGATTGCTGTTGCTCCGTCCATGTGATCTCTCCTTAACGTCCCTTGAACGCCGGCTTGCGCTTTTCGTTGAAGCTGGCGATGCCCTCGCGACGGTCCTCGGTCGAGACCATGCGGTTGTAGGCCTCGATCTCGAGCATCATGCCGGATGTCAAATCCATCTGCAGCCCGTAATGGATCGAATGCTTCGCCTGGCGCACCGAGATCGGGGCATTGTCGGCGATGCGGCGGGCGGTCTCCAGCGCCTCCTCCAGAACCTTGCCGGGCGCGCAGAGCCGGTTGACCATGCCCCACTCGTAGGCGTCCCTGGCCGAGAACGGGCGGCCCGTGAGGATGATCTCCTTGGCGCGGCGCTCGCCAACCGCGCGCGGCAGGTTTTGCGTTCCACCGGCGCCCGGCATGATGCCGAGCGACACCTCGGTCAGCGCGAAGCGGGCGGTCTCGGCGGCGTAGATGAAGTCGCAGCACAGCGCCAGCTCGCACCCCCCGGCATAGGCGGCGCCGTTGATAGCGCCGAGCACGGGTACCGGGCAGGCGATGAAGGCGCGGATCGCACGCTCGAACAGCAGGTGCTGCGCCTGCCAGGTCTCGTTCGACATCTCCTGGCGTTCCTTGAGGTCGCCGCCGGCGCAGAACGCCTTGTCGCCGGCCCCGGTCATGATGATGCAGCGATGCACGAGCGGGTCGGCGTTGACGCCGTCGAAGAACGTCAAGAGGTCGCGCCCCATCTGCGTATTCATCGCGTTGGCGACATCGGGCCGGTTGAGGGTGACGATGGTCAATCCGCCGCCTTGGTCGTCGACGCGGATGGTTTCGTAGTCTTGGCTCATCGCTGCCCGCTCCCGGTCGGGGCGATTAGCTTATACTCGACCGGCCATTACCGCGAGCGCAGCCAAATGAAAACCATTCACGGTACCTGGAACGACGCGCCGGGCGCGGTGACCCTGATCGATGCGCACCACCATCTGTGGGACCTGTCGATGCGCAAGCACCCGAACCGGCTGCCGGGGGCGCGGCACGACTTCTTCATGGGCGACGACAGCGCGATCAATCGCGACTACCTGCCCGACGATTACCGCCGGGACGCGGCCGTCCACAACGTGCTGACGACGGTGCATTGCGAGGCGGAATGGGAGCGCGACGACCAGCTCGGCGAGACGCGCTGGGTGACATCGATGCACGAGCAATATGGCATCCCCGGCGCGATCGTCGCACATGCCTGGTTCGACACGCCGAACGCCGAGGAGATCGTCGCCGCGCAGGCGGCGTCGCCGCTGGTCCGCGGCATCCGCTCGAAGCCGGTGACGGCGTCGTCGCGAGACGCGATGACGCCTGGCGCGCCCGGTACGATGCAGGACGAGAAATGGCTGCGCGGCTTCGCGCTGCTCGAGAAATATGGGCTGTCTTGGGATTTGCGCGTGCCGTTCTGGTACCTGGAAGAGGCGGCTGCGGTGGCGCGTGCGTTCCCGAAGACGCCGATCATCCTCAATCACACCGGCTTTCCGTGGGACCGCAGCGAGGAGGGGCTCGCGGCGTGGCGGCACGGCATGGAGGTGCTGGCGCGCGAGCCCAATGTCTGCGTCAAGGTCTCGGAATTCGGGTTGAAGGACCGCGCCTGGGACTATGAGGAGAACCGCCGCGTCGTGCTCGCCGCGATTGCGATCTTCGGTATCGAGCGTTCGGTGTTCGCCACCAACTTTCCTGTGGCTAGCCTCAGGATCGGCTACGGCGCGCTGGTCGAGGCGATGAGCCGCATGCTGGCCGGCCATTCGGCCGGCGATCGCGACCGGTTTTTCTGGAAGAATGCCGCGGCGTTCTACCGCCTGTAGGCGCCGGGGCCGAATCGGCGGCGCGGCAAGTCCTTCACAACCTCTAGCGCCGCGCCGCGCGTCTATCGTCAAGATGCTGTAACTAAACCAGTTTCGCGATCGTTCGCCGAGCGCAACTTGCGGGTACGGATGCCCCTATAGATTGGGCGCGTTCCTGTGCCCTCGGGGGAGCGCGTTGGCATCCCAGCTGGTGGCCGTTGTCGACAACAGCGCCACCAATCTCAAGGTCCTTGCCCGGCTGGCCTCATCGCTGGACGAGGCGATGACCGTCCGGACCTTCGCCGATCCAGCGACGGCGCTGACGGCGCTGGCGATCGAGCGGCCGGATCTCGTCATCGTCGCGGGCGAGATGACACAGTTCGACGCCGCCAGCTTCATCGCTCGGCTGCACGGACAGCCACGCTGCGCCGGAATACCGATTGTCGTTGTCGCTGCCCATGAGGATCGCGATTGCGTCGACCGGGCACTCGCGGCCGGCGCCGCCGACCATCTTTTGAGCCCGGTCGATCACCTCGAGTTCCGCTCGCGCCTGCACAATCTGTTGCGCCTGCGCGGTTTGGAGAAGGAGACGGCTGGCCGGATCGCGCCGCTCGAGGGCCATCCGGCGGCATCACCACCGCCGGGAGCAGGCAATCTCGTCCGCACGCATGAGCGGCTGATGCGCGTCCTCGACGCGGTGCCGGCGCTCGTCTGCGCGACCGATCGCGACGGCCGCTACATTTTTTGCAACCAGCGCTTCGCCGGCTTTGTCGGGCTGCGGCCGGGCCGGCTGATCGGCCGCCAGCCGTTGGAAGCGCACGACGATCCGCTCGCCCAAAGCCTCCACGAGCTGGACCGCCGCCTGTTGGCCGGCGAGCAGCTGCCGACCACCTTCGAGGAGCAGATCGTCGACCGCGAGGGCAAGCGCTGCGACCTGCTGACGACCAAGGCCGTCTACCACGGCGGCGACGGCGACATCGCGATGGTGGTGACCGTGGCGCTCGACATCACCGGACGCAAGCGCGCCGAGCTCGACCTGCTCGCAGTCAAGGAGCAGGCCGAGATCGCCAATCGCAGCAAGGCGGAATTCCTCGCCAATATGAGCCACGAGCTGCGCACGCCGCTCAACGCCATCATCGGCTTCTCGCAGGTGATGGCGGGCGAGATGCTGGGGCCGATGGCGACGCAGCGCTATGTCGGTTATGCCCGCGACATCCTCGGCTCTGCCGAGCACCTGCTCGGCATTATCAACGACATTCTCGACGTGTCGAAGCTGGAGACCGGCAAGCTCGAACTCGCCGAGGAAGCGATCGACATGCCGAAAGCGATCGCCGAGCTCATTCACCTGGTCGAGAGCAAGGCGCGCGCGGCCGAGGTGAGCGTCGTCGTTCGTCGCGAGGGCGAGCTGCCGCGGCTGCGCGGCGATCTGCGCAAGGTGAAGCAGATCGTCCTCAACCTTTTGACCAACGCGATCAAGTTCAGCCGTCCGGGCGGCGAGGCGGAGATCGTGCTGAAGAGCGACAACGGCGCGGTCGCGGTCACGGTCACCGATCGCGGTATCGGCATGGACCCGCAGGATATCGAGCTGGCGATGACGAGGTTCGGCCAGGTCAACGGCCCGTGGATCCGGCAGCATGCCGGGACGGGGTTGGGCCTGCCCTTGGCGATCGGTCTCGCCGAGTTGCATGACGGTACGCTCGCAATACAGAGCATCAAGGGGGTCGGCACCACCGTGACGGTCGCATTTCCGCTGGCGCGGTCGATCGCGAGCGAAGGCGCGGCGGCCGGCGAAACCCGCTCGGCCGGATAGGAGGGAGAATGGCCAGTCTGGGCGCCGCCAGAAAGTTGCCCGACAGTGTGAGGGAAGAGCGAGCGGCCGTGGATCGGCCCTCGCGCCTCGCGATCATCGCCCTCGGCTTCGCCGGGATCCTGCCGCCGCTGGCGTTTATCGCCCAGCCGGCCGACCTTGGCGTTATCGCCGCGATGCCGGTTTCGATGGCGTTGACCGCGCTGTTGATCCTGGCGCCGGCCTTGACCGGGCTGGCGGCGGCGCTGTGCGACCTTGACTGGCTGCGCGACAGCGACCGCCACCGCGGCGACAGCGAGGACGGGCAGGCGGCGCTGAGGGTGTTCGTCGGCGCGCTGGCGGTTTGCTACGGCATCGCGATGACGGCGTTGGCGCCGGGCGAGGAAGCGTCCCGAGCGCTGATCGTCGTCGCGCTCGGGCTCGGCGGCGGCTGGGCGCTTCTGCTGCTGACGATCCTCGACCCGGCGCCGTCGCCGGTGCGCCAACGTTCAGCGGCGATCTGCGACGCCGCGTTGATTTCGGCCTTTTTGCATTTCGGCGGCGATTTGGCCGCACCGTTTGTGCCGCTTTATTTGCTGGCGACCTTCCATGCCGGGTTCCGCCGCGGGATCGTGGCGCTGGCAGTGTCGGGAACGGCCAATCTCGCGGGGTTCGCGGCGGTCGTCGCCACGACCCCCTATTGGCGCGAGCAGCCGCTGCTGGCGGGCGGGCTGATCGCCGCGCTGCTGCTGCTGCCCGCCTATCTCGGCGGCATGGTGCACGAGGCCGCCGCCGCGCGCCAAGCTGGGGCAGCGGCGCAGGCGGCCCGCACCCGCTTCCTGATGGTGGTGAGCCAGGCGCTGCGCGCGCCGCTCGACGCGATTGTCGGCGGCTCGAGCCGCTCGCCGGTTCCTGAACCGCCGGCAATGCCATCGGCGCGAGCTCTGTTGTCTCAGGTCAGCAACATCCTCGACTTCACCGCGATCGAGGCGGGAGCCTTCGTGCCGGCAACCGAGGCGTTTGACCTGCACCGTCTCGTCAACGAAACCCTGGCGGAGCGACGCGTCGAGGCGGCGGGCAAGGGTTTGCGGCTGCGCACGCATATCGACCCGGCGCTGCCTTATCGATTGCTCGGTTGGCCGCAGCAGTTGGCGCAGATCCTCGATTACCTCGTCGCTCGCGCGATCGAGGTGAGCGCGGAGGGCGCGGTGAAACTGACGATCGACGCCGCCGCAATCGACGAGCGGAGGGTGCGGCTGCGGCTGGTCGTGCGTGACACCGGCCCGGCGATCGCGCCGTCGGACGTCGAGGCGTTGTTCGACCCCTTCGCCTCGGCCGCCGCCCCGGGCGGCCACGGCGCGTTTGGGCTTGCGGTGGTGCGGCGGCTGGTCGAGCTGATGGATGGGAACGTCGGCATCGTGGGCGGTGCGCTGACGATCACGGTGCCGCTCGCGATCGACGAGAAGGCGGTGGACGGTGCATTCGACCTCGATCGCTGCCTGGTGCTGATCGCAAGCGAGGACAGCCAGTTCGCCAGCGACCTCGCCGAGCCGCTCAATGCCTGGAACGGGGACCCGCGCTGGATCGACAGTTTTGCCTTCACGCTCGATTTCGCCGATCCGCGCGAGAGCCATGCCTGCAGCGTGCTGATCGTCGATGGACGCAGCCGCAAGCTGGCGGCGCTGAGCTTTGCTCACCGTGCGGTCACCGGCGCGGCACCGCCGTCCTTTGTGCTGTTTGTCGCCGACGCCTCGCAGCTCGACGGGTTGATGGACCTGGCCGATGGGGAGCTCGACGCGGCGCTGCCGCTGCCGCTCGACAACCGGCTTCTCGCCAATGCGCTGCATGCGCTGCCGCTGTGGCACGGCGGCCCGGCCCGCCCCGTCGTCGTGCCGCCGCCGCGCGATGCGCTGCTGCTGGCCGAGCCGCCGCCGGTATTCGATCCCATGGCGCCGGCCGCGCCGGCGAGCCCGATCACGCCGATCGCCGTCCATCCGCGTTTCGCGGCCGAGGCGCCGACTCTCGACCCGCGCGCCGTCGCCGCGCTGTGCCGGCTGGGCGGCGGCGACGCGTTCCTCGGTGAGGTCGTCGACAGCTTCCGTACCGAGGCCAAGGAGATCATGCAGCTTCTCGTGCGCGCCGCCGCTTCGGCGGATGGCGCCGGTTTCGCCCGCGGCCTGCATGCGCTCAGAAGCTGCGCCGGCAATCTCGGCGGTACCCGCCTGTGCGACGTGCTGCTGTCGCTGCGCGAGGTCAGTGCCAGCGAATTGCGCGGGCAGGGCAGCGGGCTGGTGCAGCGGCTTGGCGACGAGCTGGCTCGGCTCGATGCGGCGCTCGTCGAGTTTCTGCCGGAGCGCGAGGAGCGGCGCGAGGCCTAGGCTTCGAGCGCGTCGCGCAGCGCCCGCCAGCGTGCGAGCTTCTCGGCGAAACCGAGCGCGGCGTGAGCCGGGCTGGTCGAGGGCAGATGCAGATAGGCAATTCCCGGCCTTCGGGTGAAGTGGCGGTCGTAGAGCCGCCGGGCACCGCCGCCGTTGAAAGCGACGGTCGCGATGCCGGAATTGGCCTCGAGGAGGTCGTGGATCGCGTTGGGCACCTCGCGCCTTATTTCCGAGTCCAGGCTTGCCCGGCGCTCCGCCATCGCGCAGACGTCCCACAGCGCGATCCGCCGGGCCATGACGAAGGCGAGCCGATTCTCATAAACCGGCGCCGCGGCTTCGCCGAACAGACCGAAGATTATCGACCAGAACAGGTTGCGCGGATGGGCGTAGTACTCCATTCGGCGCAGCGACTCCTCGCCCGGCAGGGTTCCCAGCACGAGCACGCGCGGATCGGCGCCGACGATCGGCGGAAAGCTGCGCTTCGCCGGGGCTGCGGGCGGCGCGCTCAGTCGATGTAGCGCCCGAGGCGCACCGCGGTCTGGCCGCGCACGAGGCGGCGGGACGGCATGATCAGCACGCAGTTGTCGTAGGGCGTAAGCACTTCCTTGTCGCCGTCGTGGCCGATGACGCTGCCCTGTTTGGCGATGACCTCCAACCCGACATAGTTTTCAACAAATTCAAAGCGGTCACTGGTGATCGTCACCGCCTCGGTGACCTCGATGACGCGCTGGCGCGGGCTGGCGGCGAAATCGGGGCCGCCCAGCGCGGCGACGTCGTCGCGATCCACCGTGCCGAGCGCGACGAGGAAGCGCAGCATCACGTCGGTCGCGACCTCGGCGGCGCGTTTTTCCCAGTGCTGGCCGGCCTCGATCAACAGCGCGGTCTTCGGCGATGCGGGGTCGCCGAACCCGCCGTAGTCGCGCATGCGCGGGCCGGCGGCATGGCCGGCGTCGCACATGATCAATTCGGGGATGCCGACCCGGCGGGCGAGGTCGCGCGACTTCGGCAGCAGCCCCGCGAGCATCAAGGGTGGGGTCGTGTATTGCATCGAGTGGAGGTCGAGGAGGTAATCGGCGGCGTCGACGATCGGCCGCAGCGTGCGGGCACGCTCCAGCTCGGACGACCGGCGAGGTCCATCGAGCGTCGCCGGCGACCACAGTCGGTTGAAATCCTCATCGATATAGCGCGAGGCGATTGGATAGCGCGCATCGAATTCCGAATACGCGGCGACATTGTTGAAGCCGAGCGTCAGCGTGCCGCGACGCGGCCGGATGTCGGCGCGGAACAGCCGGTCGATGGCGATCGCGCCGCAGATCTCGTTGCCGTGGGTGAGGCCCAGCACCACGGCATGCGGCCCTGCTTCGCGTGCGGCGAGTGTGGTGACGTATTCGACCCCGGTATTGCCGGCGCGATAGGGCGCGATGTCGGGCGGCGTAAGCTCGACGTTGAATCTGAGGTCGGACACGCGGATTCCTCTGTTCAGCGCCCGCATTATGGCCGGGGCCGGGCGGGCGGGCCTACAGAAATCAGCGGCGCGAAAGGCGGTCGATCAGTCGCCCGAGAAACGCCTCGCAGCGCGCGACCTGGTCGAGATCGATGTATTCGTCGGGCTTGTGCGCCTGGTCGATTGAGCCAGGGCCGCAGATCACCGTCGGGATGCCGGCGGCCTGGAACAACCCGCCCTCGGTGCCGAAGCTGACCTTGGTCGTCGTGTTCTCGCCAGAGAGCGCGGCCGCAAGCTGCGTCACCTCGGCATCGACCGCGGTATTGAGGCCGGGCGCCGACGATAATTCCTCGATGACGATGGCGGTTTCAGGCCGCACTGCGCGCATTTCCGGCAGGACGCGGTTGGCGGCGAAGTCGCGCAGCTCGGCGACCAGGGCTGCGACATCATCCCCGGGCAGCGGCCGCACCTCGAAATCGAACTCGCAATCCTTGGGCACGATGTTGAGCGCGGTGCCGCCGTGGATCGTGCCGGTATGGATCGATGAATAGGGCGGGTCGAAATCGGAATCGAACGGTCCTTGGTCGCGCTTACGCCGCGCCATCTCCTTTAGCCGGGCGACCAGCTCGGCGGCCGCCTCGATCGCATTGACCCCGAGATGGATTTGCGAGGAATGTGCCTCGTAGCCGTGCACATGACACCGCAGCGTGTGCTTGCCCTTGTGGCCGACCCCGACCTGCATCGATGTCGGCTCGCCGACGATGCAGAGGCGCGGCCGGTTCGGCCGGTTCGCCAGTACGCCGATCAGCCGGCGGACGCCGATGCAGCCGACTTCCTCGTCGTAGGAAAACGACAGATGGATCGGCTCGCGCAGTCGTCGCCGCATCAGCTCGGGCACCTGGGTCAGGACGACGGCGATAAAGCTCTTCATGTCGCAGGTGCCGCGGCCGTAGAGCCGGGCGTCCTTTTCGACGAGCTTGAACGGCTCGGTGTGCCAATTCTGGTCGTCGATCGGGACGACGTCGGTGTGACCCGACAGCATGATCCCGCTCTGGTCCTGCGGGCCGATCGTCGCGTAGAGGTTGGCCTTGCCGCCATCCTCGGCGAAGACCAGCTCGCTCGCGACCTTGTGGGTGTCGAGATAGTCCCGAACGAACTCTATGAGAGCCAGATTGGAGTTCCGGCTGGTTGTGTCGAAGCCGACCAGCCGGGTGACCATTTCCTTGTAGCCGATTGCCGCCCAGGCCAATAAATCTGCTCCATGACAAAGTTCTTACAGTTTCACGATAGGCCGTAACGCCGCCCGATAGCCAGCGCCTTGCCGTTGAATTGCGCTGCGACGGATAGCGTCGTGACGGGCTTGCCTCTTTTCCGCGCGGCGGCGTTGTGCGATGGAACAACGTCGCAAGCAACGGGCGGTCGATGGACGGTTTCGACGCGGGTTACCACATTCCGGGGGTGCTGTGGCGCCGCGACCCGCTGGGCAGGGCAATGCCGCTGGTCTTCGATTCGCCCCATAGCGGTACGCTGTACCCCGAGGACTTCGCCTTCTGCTGTCCGCTCGACGTGCTGCGCCGGGCCGAGGACGCCTATGTCGACGAGCTTTTCGCGGCGGCGCCGGAACACGGTGCGACGATGATCGCGGCGGTGTTCCCGCGCAGCTATCTCGACGTCAATCGCGCTGCCGACGATCTCGATCCAGGCCTCTTGGCCGGGGCGTGGCCCAAGCACCCGCCGCTGCGGCCGGCGACACGGGTTGGCCTGGTGCGGCGCTACGCCCAGGCCGGGGTGCCGATCTACGACCGCAAGCTGCACCCGGACGAGGTGCTGGCGCGGGTCGAGCGCTATCACGCGCCCTATCATCAGGTGCTCGACGAAACCTGCGACCGGCTGCATGGGGAATTCGGCGCGGTATGGCACATCAACTGTCATTCGATGCCGTCGACCGGCAGCCACAAGCATGGGCGCAAGGGTGAGCACGGCGATTTCGTGATCGGCGACCGCGACGGCACAACCTGCGCGCCGGAATTCACCGATTTCATCGCGACGGTCCTGCGCGGCATGGGCTACGAGGTCCATGTCAACGATGGCTACAAGGGCGTCGAGCTGGTACGCCGCCAGGGCCGGCCCGGCGAGCGCCGCCACAGCCTTCAGATCGAGGTCGACCGTGCGCTTTATATGGATCAGCGCACGCTCGAGAAGCTGCCCAGCTTCGACACCCTGCAGGCCGATCTCGCGCGGCTGATCGCGGCGCTGCGCGAGTTTGTCGCGGCGCAGGTCTGACGGAGGGCGACATGGAATTATCGGTGCGTCAGCTGCATCCCTTGTTCGTTGGCGAGGTGTCGGGCGTCAATGTCGGCCGGCCGATCGATGCCGAGACGGTTGCCGCGCTCAACACGGCGATAAACCGTTACACCGTGCTGGTGTCTCGCGGCCAGCGCCTCGACGACGAGCGCCAGATGGCATTCGCGCGAAATTTCGGCGAGCTCGAACTGCCGCGCAGCGGCGCCGCCAACATCTGCGGCCCGAAATTGCCGACATCTCCAACCTCGACGAGGAAAGCCGGGTGCGCGGTCGCGACGATCCGCGCCGGTTCGACCAGCTTAGCAACAGGCTGTGGCATACCGACGGCTCGTTTCGCCGGATTCCGGCGGCCCTGTCGATGCTCTACGCGCACCGCGTGCCGGGGTCGAGCCCGCGCGGCAACGGCGAGACCGAGTTCGCCGACATGCGCGCCGCCTACGACGCACTTAGCGAGCAACAGAAGGAAGACGTCGCCGGTCTCGTCGCGTTGCACGACATTTCCTGGTCGCGCGGCCAGTTGGGCTTCAACGAGCTTTTGTTCGGCGAAAAGCAGGTGCTGCCGCCGGTGCCGCAGCGCGTGGCGCGCACGCATCCCGGCTCGAAGCGCAAGGTCTTGTACGTCGCCGCGCATGCCTCGGAAATCGTCGGCTGGCCGGTGCCGGAAGGCCGCCTCCTGCTGCGCGAGCTTATCGAGCACGCGACCCAGCGTGAGTTCGTCTATCGTCACGACTGGCGCGAGGGCGACTTGGTGATCTGGGACAACCGCGCGACGATGCATCGCGGCCGCAATTTCGATGAAGGCCGCGTGCGCGATCTGCGCCGGGTGACGACGCGCGACGTCGCCTCGACGCTCGACCAGGTGGCTTGAACCCAGGGAGGATCAAAAAATGGCGAAGATTCCAAAAGTCCTGCACGAGCACATCGACACCGCGTTCCCGGCCAATGTCTGCCTGCTGGGCTCGGTGCTGCCCAGCGGCTTCGCGCAGATCACCCCGCGCGGTGGCACGATGGTCTACGACGACGAGCATATCGGGCTGTGGGAGCGCGGCAGCGGCAGCTCGGCCGAGGCGATGCGCGACGGCAGCAAGCTCATGATCTATTTCAGGAAGCCGTCACTGCGCGAGGACGGGACCCTGCCGCGCGGCGGCATCGCCCGCTTCTATGGCACGGCGAAAATCTACCGCTCCGGCCCGGTCTACGAAGAAGTGTGGCGCCGGCTGGTACAGCCCGAGAAGGACCGCGACCCCGACAAGAAAGGTTATGCGGTGCTGATCGCGGTCGACCGCGCCGAGGATCTGGCGGGGCAGGCCCTAAACCTCGACTGACGCCGTCTCAGGTCAGGAACTGCTCCTTGAACACGCGTTCCTGAAGGTTGGCTTCGCGATCGAAAAGCAGCGTTATCACGACGTCGCGCTTTTCCTCGACCTCGACCGAGACGATGTCGCGCACCTCGGTGAAGTCGGCGACGGCGCTGACCGGCCGCTTATCGACCTCCAGGCAGTCGATGCGCACCTTGGCGTTGTGCGCCAGCAGCGCGCCGCGCCAGCGCCGCGGCCGGAACGCGCTGATCGGCGTCAGCGCCAGGATTTCGGCATCCAATGGGATGATCGGCCCGTGCGCCGAGAGGTTGTAGGCGGTGCTGCCGATGGGCGTGGAGACAAGCACACCGTCCGCCATCAGCTCCTCGATGCGGACGACCCCATCGACGCTGATCCGGAGCTTGGCGCCCTGCCGGGTCTCGCGTAGCAGCGACACCTCGTTGAAGGCGATCGCGGTCTTGCTCTCGCCTTGGTCGTCGAGGGTCGTCATTTCCAGCGGGCGGAGCGTCACCGGCTGGGCACTGGCGAGGCGCTCGGCGAGCCCGTCGAGCTGGTAGGGGTTCATCAGGAACCCGACGCTGCCGCGGTGCATGCCGAAGATCGACACGCCCTTCTTACCGAAGAACCGGTGCAGGGTTTCGAGCATGAAACCGTCGCCGCCGAGCGGCACGATGATTTCTGCGATTTCCGGATCGACGACGCCGTACTCACGGCGCAACTCGGCAAGCGCTTCCTGCGCCGCGGGAGCGTCGGAAGCAAGAAACGCAACCCGCAGCGGCAGCTGAGTGCTCACCCGCCGGTGACGCTCATATGGCGGGCGACAGCCGGCCGTTGATGGCGACGGTCGATGATGAAATCGTGACCCTTGGGCTTGCGGTCGATCGCTTCGCGGATCGCCCGCTCCAGCGGCTCGTCGCTTTCCGACTGGCGTACCGGGGTGCGCAGGTCGGCGGCGTCCTCCTGGCCTAAGCACATGTAGAGCGTGCCGGTGCAGGTCAGCCGCACGCGGTTGCAGCTCTCGCAAAAATTGTGGGTGAGCGGGGTGATGAAGCCGATCCGCCGCCCGGTCTCGCGCACCGTCGCGTAGCGCGCCGGGCCGCCGGTGCTGTAATCGGTTTCGTCGAGCGTCCAGCGCCGCTGCAGCCGCGCGCGGACAAGCGACAGCGGAAGGTATTGCTCGAGCCGCGCCTCGCCGCCGATATCGCCCATCGGCATGACCTCGATCAGCACGAGGTCGAAACCTTGCTGGCCGCACCAGGCGACGAGACCGTCGATCTCGTCCTCGTTGACGCCGCGCAGCGCGACGGTGTTGATTTTGATCTGAAGCCCGGCGCGCTTCGCCGCGTCTAGCCCGGCAAGCACCTGGTCGAGCCGCCCGCGCCGCGTGATCTCGGTGAATTTCGCAGCATCGAGCGTGTCGACCGAGACGTTGACGCGCTTGACGCCGCACTCGCGCAATTCCTCGGCATAGCGCGCGAGTTGGCTGCCGTTGGTGGTAAGCGTCAGTTCGTCGAGCGCACCGGCCTTGAGATGCCGGCCGAGCGAGCGGAACAGGGTCATGATGTCGCGGCGTACCAGCGGCTCGCCGCCGGTCAGGCGCAGTTTGCGCACGCCGAGCCGGACGAAGGCGCTGCACACCCGGTCCAGTTCTTCGAGCGTCAGCAATTCGCGCTTCGGCAGGAAAGTCATCTCCTCCGCCATGCAGTACACACAGCGAAAGTCGCAGCGGTCGGTGACCGATACGCGCAGATAGGAGATGTGCCGTCCAAACGGGTCGATCATTGAATCCCAGCGCTCAGCAAGAGCGATACGTTTGATGATATATAAGGCGGCGCCTCTAGAATGTCGCCCCCGATCTCGGCATGGCACGCGCGCGAGGCCGGCCTCCGCGGCAGGGTTATTTGTGCGTCGGGATGTCGAGCGGCGCGCAATTGGTGCGGCCCGACATCAGGCAGTCCTCGATCTTGCCCTCGTTTCGCAGCGAGTTGAGCAGGTAGTACGCGGCGACGACCAGGACCGCGCAAACCGCCAGCCCGATCAGCGCTCCACGCCGGCCGCCACCGCCGTCATCGTCGTTCCGATTGTCCGACATGCGCCAAAGACTGCCGGGCCGGCGCGGCTTCGGCAAGAGGGTCGATCCCCTTTCCGCGCATCGTGCGGCGGGGTAGGTTGCGGCGACGGCAGGTTTGTGGAAGGGACCGGTGCCATGTCGACATCGCCCGGGCCAACATCGTTGAGCGTGCGCGAGGCGGCGCGCGAGATCGCGGCAAGGCGGCTCGGCGTCGTCGATTATGCGCTCGCCTGGCTGGAGGCGATCGAAGCGCGGGAAGAGATCGTCGGCGCCTGGCAGCACTTCGACCGCGAGGAGGCGCTCGCCGCGACGCGCCGCCGCACCGCCGAGGGATCGGGCGGCCCACTCTACGGTATCCCGATCGCGGTCAAGGATCTGATCGACACCGCCGACATGCCGACGACCTACGGCTCGCCGATCTACCGCAATCACCGACCAGCATCGGACGCGTCCTGCGTCGCGCTGGCGCGGGCGGCGGGAGCGGTCGTGCTCGGCAAGACCGTCACCACGGAATTTGCCGCCTTCACTCCCGGCAAGACCGCGAACCCGCATAACCCGGCGCACACCCCGGGTGGCTCGTCGAGCGGGTCGGCGGCAGCAGTGGCGGCGGGGATGGTGCCGCTCGCCTTTGCTACCCAGACCGCCGGCTCGATCATCCGGCCGGCCGCCTATTGCGGCGTCGTCGGCTACAAGCCGAGCTTTGGCCTCGTCGCCCGCGCCGGGGTCAAGGCGTTGGCCGACAGCCTCGACACGATCGGCTGCATGGCGCGCACCGTTGAGGACGCGGCATTCTTTGTCGGCGTCCTCACCGACCGGCGGGCATTGCGGGAGATCGATGCGCCGCTGGCACCGCATTTCGGCCTATGCCGGACGGCGATGTGGGACGAGGCCGAGCCGGCGACGGCAGCGGCGTTCGACCGCGCGCGCGCCGCGCTCTTGGCCGCGGGCGCGCGGATCGACGATGTGGGAGTGCCGGCAGAGCATCGCGGCCTCGTCGAGGCGCAGGACAAAATCATGCGCGTTGAGATGGCTCGCTCGCTCGCCTGGGAGCGCGAGGAGCATGGCGGGCAGATCTCGCCGGGGCTGGCGCGGGTGCTGGATGTCGGCATGTCGATCGGGTCTGCGGAATATGACGGTGCGAAGGACGATGTTGCCGTAGCGCGGGCGCGGCTCGACGCCTTCTTCGGCGATTGCGCGGCGATTCTGGTGCCGGCCGCGCCGGGCGAGGCGCCGCAGGGGCTCGGCAGCACCGGCAACCCGGTCTTCAACCGGATGTGGACCGCGCTCGGCGTCCCCTGCGTCACAATCCCGGCCGGGCGCGGCGCAACCGGACTGCCGGTCGGGGTCCAGCTCGTTGGCCGAATCGGCGACGACGCGCGACTGCTCCAGGCGGCGATGTTCGCCGAGCGGGCGCTGCTGGAGGCCGCTTGAGAATCTTAGCCCGAACGGCCCTGCTGAGCGTGGCTCTGGCGGCCGGCTGCACCGCGCTTGAGCCCTACGCGACCTTTCCGCTCCCGCCGAGGCCGGGGGTCGTCGAGCCCGGCCCGCGGGTGGCGATCTGCTACAACAGCTTCAAGACGCCGCCCGAGCGGGTGCAGGAATTGGCGCAGGCGGAGTGCCTCGGCGATACGGCCGCACAGATGGTCGATACCGACTATCGGGTCGATGTCTGTCCGCTGGCCGAACCGGGCCGCGCCACCTTCATCTGCGTGCCGCGGCACCCGGGGCACGCGGCAGCGAAGTAGCGCCGCCGCGACACCGCGTCCAATGGCATAACCGGGACGATATGATATCGTTAGCAAATTCCCGCGATCGTAACGGCGATGGATTTCGATACTTTTTTTAAGGAGCGGGTTGACGCGCTCCACAGCGAGGGCCGTTACCGGATCTTCGCCGATCTGGAGCGGCGCTGCGGCCGGTTTCCGCGCGCCTTCGACCATCGCGTCGGGGCCGAAGTCACGGTGTGGTGCTCGAACGACTATCTCGGCATGGGCCAGCACCCGGCGGTTCTGGCGGCGATGGAAGCCGAGATGCGCCAGACCGGCGCCGGGGCCGGTGGCACACGCAACATCTCGGGCACGAGCCATGCGCATGTGCTGCTGGAGCGCGAGCTTGCCGAATTGCACGGCCGCGAGGCAGCATTGGTTTTCACCTCGGGCTTTGTCGCCAACGAGGCGGCGCTGTCGACCTTGGCCGGCAGCATGCCGGCCATGGTCGTGCTGTCGGATGCGATGAATCACGCCTCGATGATCGCCGGCATCCGCAACAGCCGAGCCGAACGGATCATCTTCCGCCACAACGACACTGAACACCTGTCCGAGTTGCTCGCCGGGCTGCCGCGCGAACGGCCAAAGCTCGTCTGCTTCGAATCGGTTTACTCGATGGATGGCGACATCGCGCCGATTGCCGCGATCTGCGACGTCGCCGAGCGGTTCGGGGCAATGACCTATCTCGACGAGGTCCATGCGGTGGGCCTTTACGGCGACCATGGCGGCGGCATCGCCGAGCGCGACGGGGTCTCGGGGCGCTTGACCGTCATTCAGGGGACGCTGGCCAAGGCGTTCGGCACGATGGGTGGCTATGTCGCCGGTTCGGCCTTAATGGTCGATTTCCTGCGCGGGCACGCGCCGGGCTTCATCTTCACCTCGTCGCTGCCGCCGCTGCTCGCGGCCGGCGCGCTCGCCGCGGTAAGCCATCTGAAAGCGAGCCGGAACGAACGGCAGCAGCACCAGGAGCGGGTCGCCGCGGTCAAGCGTCGGCTCGGCGAGGCGGGCCTGCCGCTGATGCCGTCGACCAGCCACATCGTGCCGGTGATGGTCGGCGACGCCGGTCTGTGCCGGACCGCGTCGGACCTGCTGCTGCGCCACCATCAGATCTACGTGCAGCCGATCAACTATCCGACGGTCCCGCGCGGTACCGAGCGGCTGCGCATCACCCCGACGCCGCTTCACAGCGATGAGGATATCGAGGCGCTGGTCGCGGCGCTAAGCAATGTGTGGCAGCTGCTTCAGCTGCCGAAAGAACGCGCCAAAGCCGTCTAGCGGCCGGCCGCGGCGCTCAGTCGTGCGGCGGCAGGTTCTGCGACGCCAGGCATTTCTTGAACGCTTCGTCGCGTTTGGCCAGCGCCTCGGCGGTATAGTCGGGAAAGGCCTTTTGGGCCTGCGCGGCACATTTGTCCGACGCCAGCCAGCGCTTTATCAGCGTGTCGCCTTGTTGGGTTGCAAGGGCCATCGCCGGCAGCAGGGCAGCGCCGACCAAGACGGCGAAACCGACGCGGCGATTCATCGAAAACCCCTCCGGCAAACCTCGCCAGCAGCCCGCTCATCCTATACCCAACCGCTCGCGCTGGACAGTTGCGCTCGCCCATGATCTGAGGCTCCATGCGGCAATCGCGACCGCGGAGGGTCAAATGCTGAAGATTTGGGGCCGCACGACCTCGTCCAACGTGCAAAAGGTGCTGTGGACGTGCGCCGAGTTGAACATCGAGTATGACCGGGTCGATCACGGCGGCCCGTTCGGCGGCAACCGCGACCCCGAATACTTGAAGCTGAACCCGAACGGGCTAGTGCCGACCGTCATCGACGGCGACCTGGTGATGTGGGAATCGAACACGATCTGCCGCTATCTCTGCACCACGCGCGGCGGCGACCGCCTCTATCCGCGGGACCCGGTGGCGCGCACCCATGTCGAGCGCTGGATGGACTGGCAGCTTTCGGTGATCGGGGCCCCGATGGGAGCCTTGCTGCAGGGCCTGATCCGTTCGACGCCCGAGACCCGCGACGCCGCGGCGATCGAGGCGGCGCGCCGGCGGGCGATCACCGCCTGGGAGATCGTAGACGATGCGGTGGCGAGCCAGCCCTATCTCGGCGGCAAGTCGCTGTCGTTGGCCGAGATCGTCATGGGCACGCACATTTACCGCTGGTTCAACTATCCGGTCGAGCGCCCGAACCTGCGGCATCTGCGCGCCTGGTACGAACGGTTCTGCGACCGGCCGGCGTTCAAGAACCACATCGTCATGCCGATCACGTAACGGGGAGCAGGGCTTCGCTGTTGGGGTCGGAGCTGTCGTAAGCGGTCAGCATCGCGGCGCTGTCGATCGCTCGGATCGCCAGTGGCGTGCTTAGACCGCGCACTTGGACGTGATGACCAGGGAACGCGCCGAGGGAAACGCCGGCCGCCGTTCCGACGACCTCGGAGACGACCAGCTGGCAGCGGTATTCCTTGGTGAGGTCCTGTAGCCGCGAGCCGACGTGAACGGCCTCGCCGATCGCGGTCATCTGCGCGTGCTCGCGATAGCCCATCGTGCCGATGATGACCTCGCCGGCGTGAATGCCGATGCCGAAGCCGATCGGCTGCTGCAACTCGTTTGCCAGGGCGCGGTTCATCTCGGCGAGGTGCCAGTCGATCAGGCGAGCGGCCTCCAAGGCTTGCCGGCAGGCCTCGGCGGCGGCCGTTTCGGTGCCGAAAATCGCCATCATGCCGTCGCCGATGAATTGATTGGGCTTGCCGCCGGCTGCGATGATGGCGCTGCCGACCGCCTCGAAGAAACGGTTGAGGATGAAGACGACATCGTAGGGCAGGCGGCTCTCGACCAGCTGCGTCGAGGAGCGGATATCGACGAACAGGATCGCGACAAAGCGCTCCGCCCCGGTTTCGACGACGTTGAGGCGGTCCTGGTCGCGCACGGTTATTTCCGGCGGCAGCAGCGGCCAGACGCTGATATCGGTCGTCGGCTTGAGCTGACAGGCGAGCCGGACCGCGCGATCGGCGCCGAGCGGGGCCAGCACGCGGGTTTCGGCGGGCGACGGCGGCGGCAGGTTCTCGGAGCCGAGCAAGACGCGCACCCGGCAGGTCGAGCAGCGCGCCCGGCCGCCACAGACCGAAGCGTGGGGGATGCCGGCGCGGCGGCTGGCGTCGAGCACGCTCAGCCCTTTTGGAATCCGCACGGCGCGCCCGTCGGGATAGGTGATCCGCACTGTCCCGCCGCGCCGCTCGACGAGCGTGCGCGCGCCCCGCGCGACTAGGACGAGGGCGAGGGCGGCGGCGTATCCGCTCCAGGACCACAGCGCTATCGTCCACAGGACGACTCCGGCCCCCGGAGTGCCGGCGATCCCCGTCTGGCGCAGGCCAGCCAGGAAGGCCGGATCGGCATAGGCCATCGCCTCGACCTGGCGCGCGCCTTGGAACACCCCGAGCAAGGCGATCGCCGGCAGCAGAACGGCAACGATGAGCAGGAACGGCGCGACCCGCCGGTAATGGCGCTTTACCCGCAGCCACAGATGCAGCCCGATGCAGCCGTGCAGCCAGGCGACGCCGAACAGGGCAATTTGCTTGATCCCGGCTGTGTATGGATTTGCAATCCATATATTGGCGAGGACATGCGGATAAATCAGATGAATGTTGAAATAGCTGTAGGCGAAGCGCACGGCGAGCGCGTGCTGCAGCACCAGCAACGGTATGAGGAAACCCAGGGCGAGCCGCAGCGCCTCGGTCCGGCCCATCCGCAGACTGCGGCGGATGTAGAGCGCCCAGAAAGCGAGCGCAAAGTGGATCGCGAACGCGCCGTAAAGCGCCATGGTGCCGATCGAGCCGCGCCAGATCCATTCCTGCACCTCGGCGCCCCGCTCCATCGCCTCGACGGAGAGGTTGCCCAGGCTGTGATTGAGAAAATGCAGGAAGACATAGGTGAACAGGATCAGGCCGCTGGCCAGCCGCAGCCGTCGCACGATCGACGGCCCGCGGCGAACAAGCGCCGGCCAGCTGAGCATTAATGACAGGGTCATCCCGTGCCTTCCCCATCCGCCGAATTTGGTGAAACACGGCTATCCGAAGTCCCCGAGCCGCAATTCGCCGAGATAGCGGGCGGACGGCAGAATACATGGTAAATTCACGTCAGCGTGAATGCGTTTCACGAAGGTTTGCTTTCGTCGTCCGCGCCGCTAGTCTCGCACGAATAAATCGGAGCGGGAGGGGGCATGGGATTCTCAATCAAATGGGCCACGCTGTCGGCGGTTGTGTTCGCGGCTGGGCTTTACTCCGGCGTGGCCCGCTCGGATGACGCCGCTGTCATCGACGATCGGCAGGCGTTTATGAAGGCGCAAGGAAAGGATCTGGGCGCGATCAAGGCCTTCACTGAGGACAAGGGCGATCTCGCCGCCGCGCAGGCCGCCGGCGCCGATCTGGTCACTCGCATCCCCAAGATCCCCGACCTGTTTCCCAAGGGAACGGGCATGGATGCATACCCCGGCAAGTCCTACGCGAAGCCCGCGATCTGGACCGATCATGACAAGTTCCTCGACGCGGACAAGAATGCGTTGACCGCTGCCGAGGCGCTCAATACGGCCCTCAAGGGTGGTGACAAGGCCGCGATTACCACTGCACTTGGTAATATGGTGAGGGATTTCTGGGGTACTTCCTCCCCGACCCCAGGCGCCTGCGGCACGTGTCACGCAACGTTTACCCAGAAGAAGCCGTCGTAACCACGCTCTTTCGGCTGGTTGTCGCCGCCGGGCGGCTATGGCTCGCGGCGGCGCTCATAATGTTGGCGGTTTCGTCGGTGCACGCCGATGACACTGCGATCACCCGCGGCGCCTATCTCGCGGCGGCGGCCGGGTGCAACCAGTGCCATACCGATAAGAAGACCGGCGGCCCGCCCTATGCTGGCGGCCGCCAACTGGTCACCGAGTTCGGCACGATCGTCACACCAAACATCACCCCCGATCCGAGCGGAATCGGCGGCTGGAGCCTCGACGATTTCATCCGCGCGATGCGCTGGGGCATCGCCCCGGACGGCACGCATTACGTGACCGCGTTCCCGTTTCCCTATTTCGGCCGGCTGACCGACGCCGATCTCGCCGATCTGAAGGCGTTTCTCGACAGCCTCGCGCCGGTGTCGCGGCCGGGCCAGGGCCGGGCCGAGTCGCTGGCGCTGCTGGCGCGGGTACGCGCCGCGGTCGGGGTCGCGCTTTCGGCCAATTTCAGCGCGCCTTTGCCGGTCCCGGGCTCGAGCGACCCGAAGATGGCGCGCGGCGCTTATCTCGTCGCGACGGTCGGGCATTGCGGCGATTGCCACACCCCGCGCACTTGGCTGGGCGTTCCCGACCCGAACCGCGAGCTCGCCGGCTCGGCGGGGGGCATCGTCCAGGGCAAGAAGGCGCCCAACATCACGCCCGACCCGAAGACAGGGATCGGCGGCTGGAGTATCGACGATATCGCCACTGCGCTCAAAACCGGCGAGACGCCGGATTTCGATTTTCTCGGCGGGTCGATGGCCGAGATCGTACGCAACACGGCGCGCCTTACCGACGATGATCGCCGGGCCATCGCCGGCTATCTCAAGGCGCTACCGCCTAAGATACTATACAAGAACAACTAATTTCGGCACTGGACGCTCGGTTTGCCGTTTCGCATGATGCTGGTCGGCGACGGCAGGAGCGGGTTTTGGCGCGCGCGCGATCCGAGAAGAATTTGGCCCGTTTCGACCGGATCGCGCTGGTGCTGTCGGGCGGCGGCGGGCTCGGCGCCTACCAGGCCGGAGCCTATGCGGCGCTGGAGAATTCCGGGATCCGGCCGAACTGGATCGCCGGCAGCGCGATCGGCGCGGTCAACGCGGTTATCATCGCCGGAAATCTGCCGCATGATCGCGCGTTCCGGCTGCGCCAGTTCTGGCGCGAGTTGAGCCGGCGCGCGGCAATCTGCGGCGATGCCGGGTTTCACCGAAAGCTGCGCGGCGTGGTCGACCGCGTGGCTGCTCCGTGGCGCCCTTCGGGCAAGCGGCAGCCGCGCGAGAATTCGGCGATCCCGTCGGGCGAATTGCGCGAGCTGATCGATGAGGTCGTCGATTTCGAGCGGGTCAATTCAGGCAGTGTGCGCGTCGTGCTCGGCGCGACCAATCTGGAGACCGGCGCTGAGACCTTTTTCGACAACGACCGCCATGTGCTTGGCATGGATCACGTGCTCGCCAGCACCGCCTTGCCCGGTCTCGCGCCGGTGACGATCGACGGGCAGCGCTATGGTGGCGGCGCGGTGTCGGTCGCGCCGCTCGACGACGCCCGGCCCGCCGACACGTTGTGTTTCGTGATCGACGGTTACGATCCGCAGCCGGGGCCGCGCGGCGGGGTCAGCCGCTCGGCGCGCGAGATCGCGGCGCTGCGGCGCAACCACGATTTGCGGCGGATGATCGCGCTGTTGGGCGAGCGGCTGCCTGCGGGACTGCGCCGCGACCCCGAGATCAAGAAATGCCTCGCCGAGGCGAGCGAGGCGACGATGACGATCCTGCGCCTCGTCCACGAGGGCGCCGGCGCCGACCTGCCCGCGAAGATGGCGGATTTTTCGTCCGCGACCTTGATGCGGCGCTGGCAGGCCGGCGAGAGCGATGTCGGCACCAGCCTGACGCACCCGCTATGGTTGGCGCCGCCGCCGCGCCGGCTTGGCGTCGTCGTCCACGAATTGCGCGGAGGCGTCGCCGCGACACCGCCGCGCTAAGCGCGGAGAGAATTCAGGGAGGGCGCTTATGCCGTTGAAAAGCAAAGTCATAATCACCTGCGCCGTCACCGGGTCGATCCACACCCCGACGATGAGCCCGTACCTGCCGCTGACCCCGGACGAGGTGGCACGCGATGCGATCGCCGCGGCCGAGGCCGGGGCGGCGATCCTGCATCTCCACGCCCGCGACCCCAAGGACGGAAGGCCGACCCCCGACCCCGATGTGTTCATGCAGTTCCTGCCGCGGATCAAGCAGGCGACCGACGCGGTCGTCAACATCACCACCGGCGGCGGCCACGGCATGACCCTCGAGGAGCGCCTGGCCGCGCCGCTGCGGGCCAAACCCGAGATGTGCTCGATGAACATGGGCTCGATGAATTTCGGGCTCTACCCGATGCTCGACCGCTACAAGGAATGGAAATACGACTGGGAGCCGAAGGCGCTGGAGATGACCCGCGACTTCATCTTCCGCAACACCTTCGCCGACATCGAAAAGGTCCTGAAGCAATTGGGCGAAGGATGCGGCACGCGGTTCGAGCACGAATGCTACGATGTCGGACACCTCTACAACTTGGCGCATTTCGTCGATCGCGGCCTGATCAAACCGCCGCTCTTCGTGCAGACGATCTTCGGCATCCTCGGCGGCATCGGCGCCGACCATGAGAACCTCGTCCACATGAAGCGGATCGCCGACAAACTGTTCGGCGACGACTACGCCTGGTCGATCCTCGCGGCCGGCCGGCACCAGATGCCGTTCGTGACGATGGGCGCGATCATGGGCGGCAACGTGCGGGTGGGCCTGGAGGATTCGCTGTGGCTCGGGCGCGGCCAGCTCGCTCAGGGCAATGCCGAGCAGGTGACGCGCATCCGCACGATCCTCGAAAACCTGTCGCTCGAAATCGCCACCCCCGACGAGGCGCGCAAGCTGCTCGCGCTCAAGGGCGGCGACGACGTGGCGTTCTAAAGCCGGAGGAGTGGATAAATGATCAAGGTAAGCGTTCTCTACCCCAGCGATCCCGCTCGGAAATTCGACATGGGCTACTACCTCGGCAAACATATGCCGCTGGTTCAAGAAAAATTGGGGCCGGCGTGCAAGAGCATGGCGGTCGAGCAAGGTCTTTCCGGAGCGTCGCCGGGTTCGGCGCCCGCCTATGTCGCGATGGGGCACATGTATTTCGACTCGCTGGAGGCCTTTCAGAAAGCCTTTACGCAGGTCGCCGACGCCTTGATCGCGGATATTCCCAACTACACGGATATCCAGCCCACCTTTCAGATCAGCGAGGTGAAGTTGTAGCCGTGACGGGAATGGAAATGCGGTCGCAACCATGATCGACAAGCGCGTCAGGAACCTCGCCGAGGCGGTTGCCGGCATCAAGGACGGGGCGGTAGTGCTGACCGGTGGGTTTGGCGGCGCCGGCTCGCCCGAGGCGCTCTACGGCGCGCTCTTGGAGCAGGGCGCGAAGGACCTTACCATCGTCAACAACAACGCCGGCACCGGCCGTACCGGGCTCGCTGGCCTGATGGATGCCGGGCGCGTGCGCAAGATCATCTGCTCGTTCCCGCGCAGCTCGGGCTCGGTGGTGTTCGAGGAGCTCTACAAGGCTGGCAAGATCGAGCTGGAGCTGGTGCCGCAAGGGATTTTGAGCGAGCGAATGCGCTGCGCCGGGGCCGGCCTGGGCGGCTTCTTTTCGCCCGTCGGGGTCGGGACCCGCCTCGCCGAGGGCAAGGAAGAGCGCGAGATCGACGGGCGCCGCTATGTGCTGGAAAAGCCGCTCAAGGGCGATGTCGCCTTGCTCAAGGCCGATCGCGGCGACCGCTGGGGCAACCTCACCTACAACAAATCGGCGCGGAACTTCAACCCGACGATGGCCCAGGCCGCGGCGCTATCGATCGTCCAGATCCGCCAGTTCTGCGAACTCGGGGAGATCGATCCCGAGCACATCGTCACCCCGGGCATCTTTGTCGATCGCATGGTCGTGGTGCCGGTGTGATGTTGTGAGAGGGGGAGATCTTGGCGCGCTTGAATCGAAGGAATTTCCTGCAGAGCTCCGCCGCGCTGGGGTCGTTGCTGGCTTCCGGCATCGGCCGGCCTGCTCGGGCAGCGGCCGAGCGCGTCGATGCCCCCGTGGTCGATCGGGTCGTCATACGGGAGATCACCGACAACCAGCACAACATCTTCCTCAAGCCGCTGGAGCGACCCGGGCTCACCGTCCAGCGCATCGGTTTTCCGGCCGCGCCGCAGGGCAAGACACTGGAAAGCGAGTGGGGCCTGGCGCTTCACATCGAGTCGACAAAGGGCAGCGAGTCGCGGCGATATTTGTTGGATTACGGTTTCACCACAGACGTCTATCTGAACAATCTGGAGCTGATGAAGATCGATCCGGCCGCCGTGGACGCCATGATCCTCAGTCATGGGCATTTCGATCATTGGGGCGGACTGATCGGCTTCCTGGAGGCGCGGCGGGAGCACATGCGCAAGGACCTGCGCCTCTACACGGGGGGCGAGGACGATTTCTGCCATCGGGTCAGCCGCAATCCCGACGGCAGCTTTAGCGATTTCGGAGTGCTGGACCGCCACAAGCTCAAAGCGCTTAACGTCGAGCCTGTGCTGTCGGAAGTTCCTGCCGTCATCGAAGGCCACGCCTTCACCACAGGCGTGATACCGCGCACCAGCCTCGAGCATGTACTGCCCAACACCTGGGTCGAGTACGGCATCAAGGAGGGCGTCGGCTGCGATACCAATGCCTACATGAACCACCATTTCAGCGCCGAGGAGCTGTCCGGCAAGCCCCAGCCGGACCAGCATTGGCACGAGCATGCCACCTGTTTTCGCCTTGGCGACCGGGGGCTCGTCGTCATCAGCTCGTGCGGTCATGCGGGCATCGTCAATACGCTGAACCGCGCGCGGGAGGTCAGCGGGGTCGAGAAGATCTATGCGCTGGTCGGCGGCTTCCACCTCGCGCCGGCACCCGATGACTATCTGCGCCAGGTGATGGCCGAACTGAACAAGTTCGACCTCGAACACGTTATGCCGATGCATTGCAGCGGCCAGAATTTCGTCGATCTGGCCGCCAAGGAAATGCCGGAGAAGCTGGTGCTTTGCGGAACCGGCAGCAGTTTCACCTTCACCGCCTGAGCAGCGTCTCCACGGAGGACATCCATGCCGCTTAGCCGCAAGCAGATCGCGTGGCGCGCCGCGCAGGACCTCGGTGATGGGGTCTACGTCAATCTCGGTATCGGTCTGCCGACCTTGGTCGCCGATGTGATGCCCGAGGGCCGCGAGATCGTGCTGCAGAGCGAAAACGGGGTGCTTGGGGTGGGACCGGCGCCCGGTGCCAACGAGATCGATACCGACCTCGTCAATGCCGGCAAGCAGCCGGTGACGTTGCTGACCGGCGGCAGCTATGTCCACCACACCGACTCGTTCCTGATGATCCGCGGCGGGCATCTCGACCTGGCGCTATTGGGCGCGTTCGAGGTTGCGGAAAACGGCGATCTTGCCAACTGGACGACCGACGACCCCAGCTTCCCGCCCGGGGTCGGCGGAGCGATGGATTTGGCCGTCGGCGCCAAGGAAATCCGCGTGCTGGTCGAGCACACGACGCGCGACGGCAGCCCCCGCCTCCGCAAGCGATGCGAATACCCGCTGACTGCGTCCAAGGTGGTGCGCCGGATCTATACCGACCTCGCGGTGATCGACGTGACCAAGGAGGGTTTCGTCGTGCGCGAAATGGTCGAGGACATCGATTTCGACGCGCTGCAGGCCAAGACCGAGGCCAAGCTCCACAGGGCGCCCGACCTGAAGCCGTTGAAGGCGCCGGCGGTTTAAGACCGGGCTTTCCTGCCGCTTCCGGCGACCGCGCTATGGGCGCCACCGAAGCCGCAGGCGCGCTCGGCTCGGTTGTTCACATCATCCAGGTCGCACTGGCGCCGGTGTTCCTGCTCTCGGGCATCGCGACCTTGCTCAACGTCTTCTCCACGCGGTTCGCACGCGTCGCCGATCAGGTCGACGCCGCGGCCAAGGCGCTCGACGGCGCCGATGCCGGCGAGGCTGCGGTGCTGGCTCGGAGCCTGCGGCATCTGCATCGCCGCTCGCTCGCGCTCGACTGGGCCGTGGCGCTTGCCGCGGCGGGAGGTGCATCGATCTGCGCCACGGTTCTGGCCCTGTTCGTCGGCGAGACCGGGGGACTTGCGGTCGCCACCATCCTGCTCGCGACGTTTGGCCTTGCGATCGCCTGCACGCTGGCGGCGATCGGCTGCTTCACCGCGGAAATGTTGATGGCAAGCAAGCATGTCCGCGCCGCGGTCGCCGCCGGTCAACAAAGGGCCGAGCCGGGGTCGGCCGCTACTCCGCCGCCTTCATCTTCTCATACCGGCCCATCGGCACCACCTCGGCGACGACGCCGTCGGGCGAGCGGTATTTGATCGGCACTTCGCCCGGCTTCGACAGGATCGTGCCGCCATTGGCGACGACCTTTTGGGCGAAGGCTTCGTGGTCCTCGACCTCGATGCCGAAATGGTGGATCGTCGGGCCGGGCCCGACCAGCTTTGCCTCCGCGTCGTCCTCGCTGTCGTAGATCATCAGCGCGAGGTCGATGTAGCCGTCGCTCATATGGCGCGAGATGTGCCCGCGCGAGCGCCCGGTGCGTACCTGTTTGAAGCCGTAGACGTTCTCGTAGAACCGGGTCGCCACGTCGAGATCGGCGACTTTGAGGGCGATGTGGTTGATGCGGGCCATGTTGTCCTCCGTCCGCCCTATCGTGCCACAAACCGGTCGACGCCGTCGCCGCCCGGCTCGCGGGCAAGGGCGCCTTGACCTTCGAGGTAGTGGCAGTGGGCGAGCGCTTCGCCCAAGGCAAACCCCATCTGGTGGCGGTCGAGTTGGCGGCGGAACAACACCGGCATCAGGTCGGCCGCGCTCGCCGGGCGCACGCAGGCGGCCATGACCTCGCCGCAGCGCGCGCGGTGGTGCGCGGCGAGTTCGTCGATGCGCTGGTGTAGGCCGTAGAATGGCAGGTTGTGCGACGGCAGCACCAGAATGCCGGGCGGTAGCGCGGCGCGCAGCTTCTGCAGCGAGGCGAGATAGCGCGCCAGCGGATCGCCGCCGGGATCGTAGGTCTGGACGCTGATGTTGGGCGAAATCTTCGGCAGGATCTGGTCGCCGGCGATCAGTACGCCGGCCTCGGCGCAACAGAGGCAGGCATGTTCGGGGGCGTGGCCTTCGCCGATGATAACCCGCCACTCGCGGCCGCCGATCTCGATCGCCGTCCCCTCGCCGATGCGGTGGTAGGCGGGCGGCACAGATGGCACGCCGCGCCGGTAGTTGCCCTGGCGCTCGGCGAAGACCTGGCTCGTCTCTTCATCGAGCCCGGCGCGGCGGGCGAAGTCGCGCCGCAGCGCTTCCGAACCGTCCCCGCCGGTGCCGTCGGCGTGCATCCGCGCGTGCTGCCATTCCTTCTCGGTCGTCCACAGCGGCGCGTCCCAGCGCTCGGTAAGCCAGGAGGCAAGCCCGATATGGTCGGGGTGATAGTGGGTGACGACGATCCGCCGCACCGGCCGGCCACCCAGGCGTTCGGCGAAAATCCGGTCCCAGGCCTCCCGGGTCTCGTCGAGCGCGTAGCCGCAATCGACGATGGTCCAGCCCGGCCCGTCCTCGAGCAGCCACAGATTGATGTGGTTGAGCGCGAAGGGCAACCGCATGCGAAGCCAATAAACGCCCGGTGCGATCGCCACGGTCTCGCCGGGCGCAGGCGGCGTTGCAACTGGGAAAGTCAGGCTGCCGTCCATTCTTCTTCCTCGGTCGCGAATTGACCGGCAAGGTAGGAAGTGCAAGACAAGGCGACAAGCGTGAACCCTGCCGGTCAGGATTGCGCCGGCGAGTAAAGCGGGAGACACCACGGAAGATGCGCGACTTCAACGTACCGGGCCGCTCGGCGGCGATGGCGGCCAATGGCCTGGTCGCGACCTCGGCGCCGCGGGCGACGCTCGCCGGGCTCGACGTGCTCCGCGCCGGCGGCAACGCCCTCGACGCGGCAATCGCGGCAGTGGCGGTGCAATGCGTCGTCGAGCCGCAAAGCACCGGGATCGGCGGCGATTGCTTCTGCCTTTATTCGAAGAAAGGGGCGCCGCCTGTGGCGCTCAACGGCTCGGGCCGCGCGCCGGCCAAGGCGACGGCCGAATGGTATGCCGAGCGGCAGATCCACGACATCGAGACGCAGACGGCTCATGCGGTGACCGTGCCGGGGGCGGTCGACGCGTGGTGCACCCTCAACCGCGAATACGGCTCGAAGCCACTGTTGGAGCTTTTGGAGCCGGCCGCCAAGGCAGCCGAGGAGGGCTACGTCGTCACGCCGCGCGTCGCGTGGGACTGGAGCCGCAACCAGTGGAAGCTGCAGGACCCGGTCACCGCGAAAATGATGCTGCGCGACGGCAAGCCGCCGGAAGCCGGCGACCGGATGAGCAACCCGGCGCTCGCCGCGACGCTGCGCCGCATCGGCCGCAAGGGCCGCGCCGCGTTCTACGAGGGCGCGGTGGCGCGTGAGATCGTCGGCCGGCTCAAATCGCTGGGCGGGTTGCACGAGGAAGACGATTTCGCGACGCAGCGCTCGGAATGGGTCGAGCCGATCCACGCCCCCTATCGCGGCTACGATGTCTACGAAATCCCGCCCAACGGGCAGGGTCTGGCGGCGCTGATGATCCTCCGCCAGCTCGAAGGGTTTGCTCTCGGCGGCGACAGCTTGAGCGAAGCCGACCGGCTGCACCTGCTTGCCGAATCCACCAAAGCCGCCTATCGCGCCCGCGACGATTTCTTCGCCGACCCGGCGCAGGCGGATGTCGATGTGGCGGGGTTCTTGTCGGACAAATGGGCAGAGCAGGCACGCAAGCAGATCCGGCTCGACGCCGTGATGCCTGGCAATACCTGGCACGGCGGTACGCTGCATCAGGACACGGTCTACCTCTGCGCGGTCGATCGCGACGGCAATTCGTGCTCGTTCATCAATTCGCTGTTCTCCTCGTTCGGCAGCGGCATCGTCGCGCCGGAAAGCGGCGTCATCCTGCAGAACCGCGGCAGCGGGTTTCGTACCACCCCCGGCCACCCCAACGCGATCGCGCCGGGCAAGCGGCCGTTTCACACGATCATCCCGGCGATGCTGGTCAAAGACGGGCGCTCGGTGATGCCGTTCGGCGTGATGGGCGGCCAGTACCAGGCCGTCGGGCACGCTCATTTCGTCCATCGCATGCTCGACCGCGGCCTCGACCCGCAGCAGGCGGCCGACGCGCCGCGCAGCTTCGCCTTCCGCGGTAAACTGCAGATGGAGAAGGCCAATGCCGAGCCGGTCGTCGCCGAACTCGCTCGGCGCGGCCACGAAATCGACATCCGCAACGTGCCGCTCGGCGGCTGTCAGGCGATCTGGATGGATCGTGCGCGCGGCGCCCTGATCGGCGGTTCCGACCCGCGCAAGGACGGCATGGCGCTCGGGTATTGAATATTCCAACGTCATTCCGGGACGGCTCGCCCGGGCCGGGCCTGGAACCCACGAATACTGCCCCGGCGGATTTTGTCCCGAGGATCCAGGCGAATCCTGATACGCCTGTGCGCATAGGTTCCGGGCTTGAGGCTGCGCTGCGCCCCGGAATGACGACAGGAATTTCACCGGTTCGTGGCGTCGCCGAGATCGGGTTCGAGGTCCGGGACGGCGCGACGCGGCTCAGTCACCTTTACGAGCGCAATCCGTTGCGCGTGCTGTTCCCGGCGCCGGTCGCGGGGGATATGCCCACGGCGGTGCTGCTGACGACTTCGGGCGGATTGGTCGCCGGCGACCGGATCGATGTGTGTGTGACCGTTGGCGAGGGGGCCGCTGCCCACGTCACCGGCTCAGCGGCCGAGAAAATCTATCGCTCGACGGGGGCCGCCACCCGGATTAACCAGACGCTGTCGGTCGCTGCCGGGGCCTGGCTCGAATACCTGCCGCCCGAGGCGATTGTGTTCGATCGGGCACGGCTGCAGCGCAACACGCGGGTCGAGCTGGCCGCGGGGGCGGGGTTTCTCGGCGGCGGCATTCTCGTCTTCGGCCGCATCGCGATGGGCGAGCGCTTCGCCGCCGGGCTGATGCACGAGGTTTGGGAGATCCGGCGCCACGGCAGGCTCGTCTGGGGCGATGCGCTGCATATCGAAGGTGATGTCGCGGCGACGATGGCCGATCCGGCGTGCTTCGATGGCGCGGAAGCCTGCGCGACCTTGATTCTTGCGCCGCAGAAAGACGATCCGCGCCACCTTGTCGACGCCGCGCGCGCGGCGCAGCGGCAATCGGCGTCCGAGGGGCTGCGCGCCGGAGTGACCGCGGTCAACGGTCTGCTGATCGCACGATGGCTTGGTCCCGCGCCGGCGGTGCGGCGCGGCTACGCCGATCTCGCTTGCCATTTGCGGAAAGCCGCGGTGGGATTGCCGCCGCGCCTGCCGCGGCTTTGGCACGTTTGATGCCTAGGAAAAAGGCATGAACCTGACCCCGCGTGAAAAGGACAAGCTGATTGTCGCGGTCGCCGCGATGGTCGCCGAGCGGCGCTTGAAGCGGGGCGTCAAGCTCAACTATCCCGAGGCGGTGGCGCTGATCACCGACTACGTTCTCGAAGGCGCGCGCGACGGGAAGACGGTCGCCGAACTGATGCGCGACGGTGCGACCGTGCTCTCGCGCGGGCAGGTGATGGAAGGGGTGCCGGAAATGATCCACGAGATCCAGGTCGAGGCCACCTTTCCGGACGGGACCAAGCTCGTCACCGTGCACGAGCCGATCCGATGAGAAGCGTCAGCTCACCGCAAGGACGCGTCGATAGCCGCTATTTCTTTGGCTCCGAGGACGTATTTGGATATGAAATCGGGACTGGCGCCGGCGATGGTGTGTGGACGGTTACGTCTACTGTGGTTAAGTCCACCGTGCCGCCGCAGACCCCGTCGAGGTCGTTCTCGGGCAACTCACGCATTCCGCCGAGTGTCGCTTTGCGTCGTTCTGCCTTGCCGGTAAGCACGAAGGGCGCTCCGTTTCTGCACCGACAATATAGCCGATGATTCCCGGGGAGCTCTACATCGCCGACGGCGACATCGAACTGAACGTCGGGCGGCCGACCGTGACGCTCACCGTCGCCAATACCGGCGACCGGCCGATCCAAGTTGGCTCGCACTACCATTTCTATGAGACCAATGCGGCCTTGCGGTTCGACCGCGGCCAGACGCGCGGGTTCCGGCTCGACATCCCGGCCGGCACCGCGACCCGGTTCGAGCCGGGGCAGAGCCGCGACGTGCGGCTCGTCGCCTATGCCGGCGCGCGGCGGGTCATCGGCTTCAACGGCCAGGTCAACGGGAGCCTCTGATGGCGAACACCATCGGCCGTGGCGCCTATGCCGCGATGTTCGGGCCGACCACCAGCGACCGTATCCGCCTTGCCGACACCGAGCTCGTCATCGAGATCGAAAGCGACCGCACGATCTACGGCGAGGAGGTCAAGTTTGGCGGCGGCAAGGTGATCCGCGACGGCATGGGGCAGGGACAGGCGACCCGCGCCGAGGGAGCGGTCGATACGGTTATCACCAACGCCGTCATCCTCGACCATTGGGGCATCGTCAAAGCCGATATCGGCATCAGGGACGGCCGCATCGCCGGCATCGGCAAGGCCGGCAATCCCGACATCCAGCCGGGGGTCGATATCGTCATCGGCCCCGGCACGGAAATCATCGCCGGCGAAGGGAAGATCATCACCGCCGGCGGCATCGACTCGCATATCCACATGATCTGCCCGCAACAGGCCGAGGACGCGCTCTACAGTGGCGTCACGACGATGCTCGGCGGCGGCACCGGGCCGGCCGCCGGCACCTCGGCGACGACCTGCACGCCGGGACCGTGGCACCTCGCGCGCATCATCCAGGCCGCCGAGGGCATCCCCGTCAATCTCGGCTTCTTTGGCAAGGGCAACGCGTCGGACCCGAAGGCGCTTGTCGAGATGGTCGAGGCGGGCGCGTGCGGATTGAAGCTGCACGAGGATTGGGGCACTACGCCGGCGGCGATCGATTGCTGCCTCAGCGTCGCCGAGCAACTCGACATCGCGGTGGCCATCCACACCGACACCCTCAATGAAAGCGGCTTTGTCGAGGACACGATCGCCGCGTTCAAGGGCCGCAACATCCACGCCTTCCACACCGAAGGCGCCGGCGGCGGGCACGCGCCCGACATCATCAAGGTCTGCGGGCTGCCCAACGTCTTGCCGTCGTCGACCAACCCGACGCGGCCCTACACGATCAACACCATCGACGAGCATCTCGACATGCTGATGGTGTGCCACCACCTCGACCCGCGCATTCCCGAGGATGTCGCGTTCGCC
>Ga0182024_10003263_pt1 | contig 38911 bp, 30 predicted proteins | sample P32metaG_FD_120480 | JGI IMG/M metagenome (GOLD analysis project Ga0182024, IMG submission 120480) | Permafrost microbial communities from Stordalen Mire, Sweden - P3-2 metaG (Illumina Assembly) | ecosystem: Environmental > Terrestrial > Soil > Wetlands > Permafrost | place: Sweden: Stordalen...
CCACGGCAATTCCGGTCGGACCCTGCAGCTGCGTGTTTGAGCCCTGCAAGACTTCGGACGGTCCGGTCGTCCCGGGGCTCGTCATCGGAACGTTCGGCGGATACACCGTCACCGAATCGAGCAAGCCGCCGATCGATCCCTCGTTGGCGACGTAGATGTTTTGCGACGAATCCAGTGCGACGGCGCGCGGATAGTGCAGTTGCGAACTTCCGGCTGCCGAGGCTTCGGCGGTCGTCTGCGCGCCGGCGAAGTCGCCCGCGAAGACGCCCATCCCCGCGCTGCCGAAATTGTTGAATCCGACCGCGTAGACTTTCGAACCCGCGCGCAGACCTTGTTGGCACGCCGGTGCGGGCGAGGGGGTTGGCGACGGACTCGGCGTTGGCGAGGGGCTCGGAGAAGGCGACGGCGTGCGCGTCGGGCTCGGTGAGGGGCTTGGCGAGGCGGAACCGGACGGCGAGGCGGTCGGCGTCCCGGAGCCGCTCGGCGACGGCGACGGAGTCCCCGAGCCCGTGGAGGTCGGCGTCGCTGACGGCGCCGCGGTGTGTACCGGCACCGTGCCGCCCGAGCCGCCTGAACCGCTGCAGCCGGCGACAAACATGGCCGCAAGAAACAGAGAGCCGATCGAAACGCGCTGTATCACGGGCGGCACGCGTTCCGGTTCGACGCACGACTTCCTAGGCGAAACGAGCGTCCCAGGCCCGCTTTTTCATAGCGAGATGGCCGATGACAAAGAGGAGTGTCAGACTTTCGCAGTCGTCCGTCGTTCAGGCCCGTCACTGAACCCGCGCCGGCCGAGCCCAAGTGGATGCAGATCTCGCGGCGGCGCGCGCTCGGGATCATGCTGCTCGTGCTCGCCGCGCTGACGGGCCCGGCCGTGTACGCGGTCGGCATCTGGCAGCAGATGGAGGTAGCTGCGGCGGTCGGGGCGATCGAGCGCGATCCGTCGTGCACGGCGCCGATTTCGCAGCGCATCTACGACGGTCTATGCCTTACGGTGTCCGCACGGGTGACGAGTACCTACGTCGAGGGTGCCGGCTGGAACGCGACCTACCACGCCATCGTGTTGCTGCCCGGGTATCGCAGCGAAGACGTCTCGTTCGTGCACGCGCCGTCGCTGTACCGGCATATCCGCCCCGGCCGTCCGATCATCGTGCGCCTTTTCGCCGGTACCCCGGTCGCGGTCGGCATCGGCAACCTGACCGCGGCCGTCGGCGACGGCCCGCTGCTCGACCGGCGCCGCACCTGGGCGGGCGTGCGCGACGTCGGCGTCTCGATGATGCTGTTCGAAGTGCTGGTCGCCGCGGTCTTCTTCACCGTCAAGCACGTCCGGCGCGGGGCGCTGCCGCGCGGCCAGGACGGCCTCTGGATTTAGTGACTCAGGAATACAGGTCGGCCGACCCCGTTCCGGGGAAGCGCACACCGGCCGGCTCGTCCGGCGAGGAGGAGACCATGGCGGCACCACAGTTTACGCGCCGGCACGCGCTGCGCATCGGCGCGGCGGGAGCGGCCACGTTCGCAATTTTGCTCGGATCTCTCGCCGGCGCCGGTGCGGCGTTCGACACGTACATTTACTTCGACGGCATTCAAGGGACGCGACCCGACAACGCGATTGAAATCTCGTCGTTTTCGTGGGGCGCATCGCAAGCCGCGTCGCAGTCGTCGGGGAGCGGCGGCGGCGCCGGGAAAGTGCGTTTCCACGATTTGACGATCACCAAAACGACCGACGCCGCCAGCCCGAAACTCATGCAAGCCTGTGCGAGCGGCCAGCATTTTCCGACGGTGCGGTTCGTCAACGCCGGTCGAACCATCATCTTAACGGACGTGATAATCGACAGCTGCCGCAAATCCGGCGGCCAGCGCGACGTCCCGATGGAGACGTGTACCATCAGTTACGCGAAATGGGACCTCGCGGGTGCTCCGCCGGTGCGGACGATGGAGATGCGCATGACGCCGATCGCGCCCGCACCCACGCCGACCAGCAAAACGTAACCCTCAGGCGCTGATCGCGTCGAGTACTTCCACCGGCGGCGGCGGCAATATGCCCACGCGGGCCGGCGAACCGCGCGCGATCAACGGAAGCCTAGGCGTCCAACGGTACGGCGGCCTGCCGCCTAGCACGAGACGGATCCCCGGGTTCGGTAGTTCTACGGACGCCTCGCAACGTGCGCGATCGCTACGATCGCGCCATGATAATCATTGCACTTTTCGCGACCGCGACCATCGCGCTCGAAGCCTTCGTTTGTCTCTTGATCGCCGACTTTCTCGCCGGCCTGCTGCATTGGGCCGAGGACACGTGGCTTGCGCCGGGCGCCTCTCCGCTGCTCGACAAGTGGGTCGTGCTTCCGAATATCGACCACCACCGGCGGCCGGGCGCGATTCGCGAGGGTTCGTACTGGGTGAACAATCAGGTCAGCATCTTCCTCGCTGCAGTGCCGCTCCTGCTCCTCGTCGGGCTCAACGTGCACGCATGGGAACCGTATCTCGTGATCCTGCTCGCGTCGCAGTCGAATCAGTTCCACATGTGGGCGCATTGCGCGAACCCGCCGGCGCTCGTGAAACTGCTGCAGAACAGCGGACTGCTCCAGCGCGCCGCGCTCCATGCCGTGCACCACAAGCGCCCGTACGGCGTACGCTACTGCACGACCACCAGCTACTTGAACCCAATCCTCGACCGTATCGACTTCTGGCGCGGCCTCGAGCGGATCGCCGTGCGCCTGGGCGCGACCGTCTACCGCGCCACCCCCGTCCGGCAGGGATACTGAGGTCCCGGGACCCGTGAACGATTACGCGACGTCGGCCGGGGCTGACGCGAGACCGAGCGCGACGGCTCGCGCGACGGCGCGGGCGCGCGAGTTCACCCCGAACTTGCCGGTGATTCGCGCGACGTGCGTCTCGACCGTGCGCGCGGAGAGAATCAGCCGCTGGGCGATCTCGAGATTCATCAGACCCGCGACGAGCAGACCGAGGATCTCGGCTTCTCGCGGTGTCAGCGGTTCGGCGAGCGGCGCAACGGCCGGCGCAGAGCTGTGCGGCGCGAGTTTGCCGGCCATCAGCCGGCGCGCGATCGTTATCTCAAAGGCCGGCCCCGCCCCTTCGTCCTCGACACGGTGTTTGAACGTCCCCTCACCCGATCGTCTTGCGATCAGCGCCTCGAACGCTCCCGGGACGATGCGGGTCACATGCATGCGGCCGCGGAGGCCCTCGGAAAAGTCGAGCAGTTCGGCAGCAGCCCACAGCGCCACAGCATCACCGGCATCGATCGGCCGAGCCGACTCGAGTGCGCGCTGCGCTGCAGCGCCGCGGGAGGCCGCTTCGGCAGAACCTGCGGCCGCGGCAAAGACCGCGGCGTCGGCCAACGCCGGCGGATCGCTCGAATCCAAGGCCGCGAGCGCTCCGACCGGATCGCCGTCGAGTGCGATCGCACGCGCCGTAATGCGTCCGGCGAGGGCCCGCGTTCGTTCGGCGTCGCGCACGTACCACGCAGTGCCGGCTGACCGCTGCGCATCGCGTGCGGCGCGCCGGGCCAGTTCCGTATCGCCGACGTGGAGTGCGGCTTCGGCAAGCGTCACATGCATGGCGGCTTCGTTTGCCGGCAGCGCAAAGGGACGCGCGATGCGCTCGCCTTCCCGGGCGTACTCGAACGCGGCGGTCGTATCGCCTCGCACCAGCGCAAAGCGGGCTGCCCACACGAGCGCACCCGCATAGCGCGCAAGCTCGTCACTTGTCGAGCAGCGGTCGGCGAAGTCCGCAGCGATGCGCTCCGACGTCTCGAAATGCCCGAGCGCAAGGTGGGCGTAGGCTTCGAGCGGTGCGAGGTTTTCGCGGACGCGCAAGTCCCCGTTGTCCGCCACCGCGTCGAGGCGCGCGAGCGACTGGCTAAAACGGCCCGCGACGGCGTCGGCCCAGCCGGCACGAGTCGCCGCGGCCGCCTCGGCACCGGCTCCTTGCTCGCGGCCGCGTTTCAGAAGATCCTCGATGCGGTCAGCATCGACAGCATCACCATGGGCGAGGTCGGCCTCGACCGTCTCCAACCGAGCGGCAAAAGCGAGCGTATCGTCGTCACGTTCGTCGGCGGCGCGCTGGGCGAGCGCCAGCGCGGGCCGCGGATCGTCGCCGCGAACCTTCGCCAGCAATCCCTCAACGAGCGCGATCAGTGCCGGCTGATCGGGGCTCGCGGCCCGAACGCGCCGCAACGCCGTGCGCACACCTTCGCCAAGGCCCGATGCGATCGCGGCCGCCGCATGTTCGCGAAGGAACGCATTGTCCGCGTCGCTCGCGTGTGCGCGTTCGAGGTGAAACAACGCGGGCCGCAGCCGGCCGGCTTCGGCGTATGCGGCGGCTGCCTGCGCGTGCCGTGCGGCGAGCGTCGCAGCATCGATACGGCGCAGCAGCGACTCCCGGACCAGCTGATGGATTCGGAACCCGCCGGCGACGCGCGCGACGAGCGTGGCATCTTCCGCCAGGCGCTCGAAGCGCATCAGGGTGTCCCGATTCCCGGGCGCGGCGATCGCCGGTTCGACCGTCTCGTAGGCTGCCATTGCCTCGAGCGCCTCGCGCGACGCGGCGTCGAGTTCGCCGATTCGGTGCGTAACGAGTTCTTCCAGCAGCGCATCGGAGGACGTCCGTAGTGCGAGCGCCGCCGCCAGCGGCCATCCTTCGGTGCGCTGCGCAACCGCTTGCGCACGTTTCGCATCGACTGGCAACCCCAATTCGGCAGCCAAAGCACCGACAGCCGCGGCGTCAAATCGCAGCGCCTCGGCGTCGATCAGGACGCCGCGTCCGGACGCCACCGCTTCGGGAAGGGTGACATCGAGCTGCACGCGCGTCAGCAGCACAACGCGAACGGCCGACGGCATCGCGCGAACGAGCGAACGCACGAACACGGCGAATGAGTCGCCCAGCACGTGCGCATCATCGACGACGATTCGCAGCGGTGCCTCGACGTGCCGGAGTTCCTCGGCGAACGCCGCTCCGGTGCGTTCGGGCGGAGCCCCGTTTGCCGACAGAGCGAGCGTTTTGCGGCCGACGTCGGGACGAACCTCGCGCACGCGCTCGATCAGCGCCGCGACGAAGCCGTCACGCTCCCAGGGCTGCGCATCGTACCACGCGAGCTGCTCCTCGCCGGCGAGCGCACGTCGCACGGTGGTCGTCTTGCCGAACCCGGGCGGGGCCTGCACGACCACGAAGGCGCCGTCGCTCAGGGCTTCAACGAGCGCGCGCGGGACGACGGGCATCACTCTGGCTTCGCCCGGCCTCGCGGTTCTCCATGTGCGCACGACCGAGGGCTCCCGGGCCCACGCGGTAAACGCAGGCTCGATGCCGCTCCCAGGCAGACGCGCGTGATTTCCGTTCGGATGCGCTTTCGGCTCGCGCTCGCCGTCGCCGCCGCCATCATTGCCGGTTGCGGCAGTCCAGCGGTAAGCACCGCCGTTCAGCATACGACGGTGCACCGCCATCAGGATCCCTTTGCCCAATTCGCGCCCTTGATAAAACGGCTCGTCGCCGAGCACCAGGCGGGTCAGCCGACGATTCTGAACCGAAGCGACGCGGAGAAGTTCGTCCATGCGTTCATGGTCGAGACGAAGCTGCTGCCGCCCGGTCCCAGCCGCGTCGAGTGCCCAGCCGAACTCGATCTCTCGGGCAGTAAGCACGGCATCTGCGCGCTGCACGTCGCCGGAGTTTCGATTCCTTACGAGCTCTGGATCAATGACCGCTCACGGCAGATTCGCGCCCGCGGCGACGGGGCAGCCATTGAGACAACCCAGATCAGCGATGCGGTCGCCCGGGCGCTGCAGCGGAAGTTTCCCCAAATGGAGTTCAGCCCTTACGACGTCCAATGCGGCGACAACCAGGTGACCATCGTAAAGGTCGGCTCGCGCATCCGATGCGTTTTCACCGCCGAGGGAGACCTCTTTCTCCTCGACGTGAAGTTTATGAGCCTCCGAGGCCAAGTCCAAGTCACCGTCTTGCGATAACTGCTTAAATCGCGACAGCCGCGAGTTAGGAGCGAGACCATCCGTGCGCGACAAACACTTACCGACGGCGCTTCTCGCAGCGGCATTTCTTGTGTCGCAGGCGACGGCCGCTGGGTCGGCGCCGACGCAGCGGGAGCGCTACGCCGAACTGCTCTCTTCCTCGTACGCCGGCACTTGGGTCTGCGCGGAGGGCCCCAATCATGGTGCTTTCATGCACGTCCAATGGAGGCGCAGCAGCGACCGCCTTTCCTTTACTCTTTCGGCTGCCGACCCGGCTGTCGGCAGCGAGCAACAGACGTATCGATACGTGTCCGCGCAGCGCGGCTGGGTTGTAGACGGATTGAGTCGCGGCGCGGGCACCGAGTCACAGAGTTCTGTCCATTATTTATTGCACGACGTGGCGAGCGCTCCGGACGATAATGGCGCCCCGACCTTCGAGGGGACGGCACAAAACATGCTTGACACCCAGCCCGCCGGCGCGCCGATACGCACCCGCTTTGTTTTCTATCTGGCGGGCAACGAGTGGTACCAGTGGCGCTACGCGTACCTTCGCGGCGAGTGGCGCGCTATCGGCAGACGGCCATGTGGCCGTGACCAGCCTCCGGAAAACTGAGAGCACATGCATGCTTCCTGTGGCAAAGAAGCTCGGGGTGGCTCCGTTTTCGTACCAGCTTCGTCGTGCGAGAACGGCCGGCCATCCGTGGGCGCTCGTCGGCGCTTTCCCCATGCCCGATGCGGTCGATCCTCACCCCAGCGTCGAAATGTTTTTTCAACATTTCGATGGGCTGTTCTTATGGCGCCAGGATGACGTAAAGGTCTACTTCGGACGCGACGATCGGGTATCAAAATGGGTGACTGCGGTAAGCCAGTCGGGAGTTTGAGTCCAGCAGGGGCCTGAGCCCTATCGCGGTGCAACCGAGGACTCGTTCGGGCCGCACCACCTTAGGATGGCACGATGCGGGCATGGCGCACCCACCGACACCGCCTGAACCTTCGGCGAAATACGCAAGACATGGCCGAGTAGTCCTGGCAACGACAGCTCGTTGCGGTTTCGCCTTGGCCCTTGGCATTCTGGGCGGATTATCACCGAACTTCTACCTTTTCTTGCACGGACACTGGCTTTCGTTCACGGCCCTTGAGCCTATCCAATTAACGCTTATTTGCTTGCTCTACACGATAGCTACCACGGATCGATTCGCTACGAATGCCACGATGGCCGTCCTTTCGGCTGTTGGAGCGGTGGTGGGAATATCGATGATCGATCACTGCCCGTCTTTTCTCGAATGCGTCTACAACAACATAAATACGATGTTTATACTCGTTATCTTTATCGTATTTCTCTTTCCGGCCGCTGCGGTAGCGACGAGAGTGCGGGAACTGCGGGCGTCTCGGGCGCGTCGAAGCCGGTGATGCTTTGACCCATGCAGTCACGCCCGCAGTACCTATTTCGCAAGAAGAGACCCGGATGTTTCCATCCGGGTCTTCTGCTTTCTTGGTCGGTTATTTCTGCGCGGGCGCGGCCGGCGGTCCGGACAGTTTGAAGATCGCGATCGCGTCGCCGAGCGGATAATCGAGCTGGAAGTTTCCGCCCGCAGCCACGGCGATGTACTGTTGCCCGCCGACGGTGTACGTGATCGGGGGAGCGTTGACTCCGGCGCCAAGATTGTAGTGCCAGAGCTTCTTCCCCGAGGTCGCGTCGAATGCGTCGAAGTCGCCGTTGCCCTCACCCATGAACACGAGGTTTCCGGCGGTTGCAAGCGCGCCGCCCATGAGCGGCTGCGCCGTCTTTACCGTCCAGGCGATCTTGCCCGTGTCGGTGTTGATGGCGACGAAGCGCCCGTCTTGCAGCCCGCCCGGTTTGACGTTGATGAACGCGCTGCCGAGCCGCAGCGTGCCGAGCACGGTCTTTTCGGGCTGCGTCGTGAAGCGCATCAATTGGTCCATGCCGAGCACGTAGACGTTGCGTGTCTTCGGCGAGTAGGCCGCGGGCGACCATTCCGCACCACCGTTGGCTCCCGGCAGCATGACCACGCCCGTCTTGGTCGGCGTCGAGAACATGTTCTTAGACATCAGCACGTACGGGTCGGACTTGCGAATGAGCCGGCCCGTGCGGCGGTCGACGATGAAGAACCAGCCGACCTTGCCCGCTTCGCCGGCGGCCGGGATCGTCTGGCCGTTCTGGTTGACGTCGAACAGCACGACCGGGCTCGTGGCGTCGTAATCCCATACGTCGTGCTTGACCTCTTGATAGTACCAGCGCAGCTTGCCGGTCTTGATGTCGAGCGCGACGATCGAGTCGGTGTAGAGGTTATCGCCCTTGCGATTGATTCCGCTCAGATCCGGATTGGGATTGCCGGTCGAGAAAATGACGAGGCCGAGCACCGGATCGACCGCCGGCGTCGTCCACACCATCCCGCCGCCGCTCTTCCAGGAATTGCTGGAGAAGGTCTTGGGATCGGTCGAGTTCCAGCGCCAGCGCTGCTTTCCGGTCTGTGCGTCGTACGAGGCGACGAAGCCGCGGATTGCCCACTCGCCACCCGCGCTGCCGACGATCACGCTGCCCTGGTAGATCGTCGGCGTCATCGTCTCCGAGTAGCCGACCGATGAATCGGCAACCTGCACCGAGAAGCGTTGCGCTCCGGTACGCGCGTCGAGCGCGACCAAGTGATCGTCGAGGGTGAGCACGTAGACCTTGCCGTACGCGACCGCAACCCCGCGGTTGACCGGCCCGCAGCAGATCTTGAAGTTGCCGAGGTTGTAGGTGGTCTCCCAGATGCGCGCGCCGCTCGCTGCGTCGAGCGCGAGAATCTTCATCTTGTTGTTCACGGTCGGCGTCGAGGCGTACATAACACCGTTCACGACGACCGGCGTGGTTTCAAAGCTCGCCGTGTAGCCGGTCTGCACGATCGCCACCGGGGTGAGGTTCGCGATGTTATCGACAGTGATTTGATCGAGCGTCGAATAGCGGTCGTTCGCGTAGGTGTGGCCGCCCATCAGCCAGTCGTTCTGATCGCCGCCGGCACCCATCAGCATGCTGTCGCTGATGGTGACGTCGCTTGTCGCCGGCATTGACATGAAGATGCGGCTGGTCGGCGGTGCGGCGCGGACGATCTCGGCGCTGATCGAGCCCGCCTTCGCGGTTTGCTGCGCGAGCAGGAAGGCCGTGACGTTGACGTACTGCGCGTGGCTCAAAGTGCCCGGCGCGTTGGCGGGCATCTGCTTGGCGATGAAATCCTCGAGCAGCGCAAAGCTCGTGTAGTTGGTCTTGAGCGAAGTTTGAAACGTCGGCCCGGCCAGCGTCGGCCCGGCGCCGCCTTGGAGGTTGGCACCGTGACACGACGAGCACTGAGCTCGATAGATGGTGGCGCCGGCAGAGACCTGGGCCGCCGTGTAACCAGCCGCTCCCCTCGCGGGAAGCGCCGCCGTGACCAAGAGTGTACCGCCTGCGAGAACGCCGGCGATGACGCCCCAGCGTACGGAAGTGCCGAAAGAAACACCCATGTCGACCTCCTACGAGCCCGAACCGCCGCGAAAAGCACCGTCGCCCGCGGCCTCTGCTTCGACTCTTCCCATTTTGCCGTACCCTTCCACGACCCTGGGTTTGGCGCCCGACTTTTCCGGACGGACCCTCCGCGCTACTGCGTAGTTCAACTGACGAGAGACCCGCCGGATTCGTCCGGCTTCGACTCGAACGGGAGTAGATATGGGTATCCCCGTTACATTCGGCTCGTTCTTCGGAAGGCGGTCGATGGGCACGGTCGTGCTAGGTGCGGCGCTCCTAGGGCCGTTGGGGTCGGCGGCTCGGAGCGATGCGAGTCCTTCTCCTGCGCCGTCGAAGAGCGTACCCGTTTTCGTTGGGCCGCCGGGGTGGCATCACGTGCGAGGCACGAGCGACGGCCTCGGGGTTTGGCTTCGTCCGGGCGATACCGATTATTCGGAAAACATCATCGTGGAAGCAAAGGACGGGATTGGATCGCTCGGCGCCCTGTTCAGGGCAGAAGTAAACTATATCGCCAGTCTTCCCGACCAGTTCGGCTACGCACCGACGGACACGACAGTCTGCGGCAACCATCCGGCGAAGTATATGTCTTACACATACACGTCGCCGAGCGGGTTACCGGTTACCTCGGAAGTCGTCATAGCCGTGTTCGGAACGACGGGGTATTCCGCGCGTTACAGCAAAGCGATTACCGAGGACGCCGACGTCGCGGCGGAACGATCGCTCGCGACGCTGTGCGGACGCGCGTTATCCCATTGAGTGAGCAACCTTAGCGGGACTTGATTCGTCGGTTTCCGCGAGGTCGCCGGACCGAGCGGCGGCTATTCGCAGCCCTCTGCGGATTCGATGAAGTCATTCCCGACTAGGACGCGTGTCGGTCCGAAGAGTCCGAATGCGAAGTCCCGCGCGTTGTCGAGGGAGCTCGTGTGTCGTGGCGTACAATGACTGGGGTGTATCTCTGATATCCGCGGCCGGAGAACTTGCCCGCCGCCAGCTGGATGCTGATGGCATTCATGACGTTAGGGTGGAAGGCTCCGCCGTGGTCGGCACGTTTGAGGCGGTATCGAAGGGAGGAAGGCTCGAGCCGTTCTCGATCCCGTTGGAAGATCCGTGAACGACATCCGTAGCGCCGCCCGCTGATTCTGCGGCCTTACGTGAGCTCCGGCTCGGGGCCGTCGGCGGCGAAGACACCCTGGAAGATCGGTACTTCTACGGACGATGTGGTCGGCCGGCAGCGCCTACCATGGGGTCATGATTACCAACACTCGTCACGACCCCAGGCGCTCGTTCTTACGGGCCGCCGTCCCGGTTTCGGCCGTCCTCGTCCTCTGCGCGGCCGTTGTTGAGTCATCTTTCAGCCCCGAGCTCGCGCAAGGGGTGCTCGATCAGGCCCGCTACACGGTCACGACGTCGCAGGCGAATGTCGAGCAGACTATGGCCGACGCCGGCCGGGCCCTCCGCACGGGACTCACCTTCCCGACGGTCCACGTAGAAGACCCCTACCCCGTGACGTACCCCGCCCAATACAACCAGTTCACTCCCTTCGACGACTTCTTCGGCCGATCGACAAGAATCTAATCGTGACCCCGGGCTTGCCCGACATCGGCTCAGTCAAAGACGCCGCCACACTCATCCGCAACGACCCATGGACGATCGCAGACGCGAAGAAGCTCTGCAGCCTAATAGGCCCGGCATACACCGCGATCTGCAAGAAGTATGGGATGCAATGAACGGCGACGGTCCAGACGCGGAAGACATCGGCGAATATGGCTCGCGCGTTGGCACGGTGAGGAACTCGTTCTCGCGGCTCGGCCTTGCGTTGCTGTGGGGTATGCTGTGTGGGGCGTTACACGACGGAGAGTTACGACTGTTGGGAACCGTCGCTTGGACGCCTGGCTTCGTATTCCTGATTTCGCTCGGACTTATCGGGCTACCATTTCTCATTCTCTGCACGCGTAGTTACGGCTTCAATATTTTCCTAGCTTTCGCGTGCACAATCGGAACGGCGATCGGGATGCTGACGGAGCAGGGCTGCGGCAGTCTTCTAGGATGCCTTAACCGTGTCTCAAATTTCGTTGCCATCCTAACCGGGGCTTTCGTATTCGTGCCCGCCGCAATACTAGTGACGTACGTCAAGCGGCGTCGAAAGCTCGACCTCTAATTCAACCCAAGAATCGGAACGATGTGAATCAGGCTCACGCCGGCTAAACGGCGGTCCCCTTGTTTCCTCGATCCGGCCTATCTCCACGGTACTGATAGATCACATGCTCGGCGTTCAAGGATAGGCACAGGCAACGGTTCTTCCAAAGAAGATCCTGTCTTGTTAGGGAGGCAATCCCGTGTTCGATGGAAGGCGTGCACGCTGAGTTGCAACGCCCTGCGTGCAAACCAAATACGGCGCCGGTCGGTAAGCAGCTGGAAAGGCGCAAGGCTCATTCTTAATGTTATTACTCCAAGGCAAGGGGATGGCGGCCGAGAGCACGGGCATTGGGCCGGCTTCCACTTGATCGCAATTGGCATGCCACCGAGGGCCGCGATGTGTGGTCGCAGTATGGTGCATTACTCGCAATGCGACCAATCTCACGAGGGGGCGTTCGGCTCATTTCCATCGCCGCAGTCGCCGCTGGACTATCATTCTGGCCGACTTCCGTGTTTGCGCAAGTCTCGGCAGCCACGTCCCTAGAAGCCGTTACTTCGAAGGAAAAACCGCCGGAAACCGGCTCGTTCAACGATCTTCTCTCACCTACGTGGCAGCACGCCCTGCGAATTTCGGCGTTCGAAGATTTTACCACGCGTAAGCGCCCGAGTGAGGCCACAGAGGCCTACCTTATCTTCGGGCCGGATACAGTTTATTGCGCATTTGTCTCGCATCAATCCTCGGCGTCCATCACGGCCAATCAGACGGTGAACAGCGTCGGCCTGGGGTTGGATGACTACGTGGGACTCATGTTTGACACGAGCGGAAATGGCACAAATCAGTACTTTTTTGAAGCCACGCCGGGCGGCGTGCGATACCAGCAAGCAAGCGAATCGACGAGATACAACCCGACGTGGACGGCATTCGCTCGGATCGGAGACGACCAGTGGCTCGCGGAATTCGCAATACCCTATCGTTTTCTTCGCGGGTCCGGTCAGCAGTGGCGAGTGAACTTCGTTCGCTGGCTAGCTCGCCCACAACAGACGTACACGTTTGCCTACGATCCGCAAATGACGAGCCCGTACACCGAAAGTTGGTGGCCTGCTATTCGCCACGTCCCGCGCATCGCATCACGCGTGGCACGCCCTACTGCGGAAATCTACGGTCTGACCTCAGTGGGCGGCGACTCACGCCTCTTTGAGGGCGCTGCGGGGCAATTTGCGGTCTCGCATACGCGCGCCCTCGGAATCGATGCGAAGATACCGCTAAGCGCGGGCGTGAATTTCGACGGTACGTTGAACCCAGACTATTCCTCAGTCGAAAACGACCAACAAGTAATTTCGCCGCAAGAGTTTCGCTACCAATATTCGGAGTACCGTCCATTTTTTACACAGGGCGCGAATTACTTGCCTGGTAATGAGATCTTCTATTCACCCAGTGTCGGCGTCTTTGATCATGGTGAAAAAATAGAAGGGCAAGTCGGACATTTCGGAATAGGTTTCCTAAACGTTGGTGCGTACGGATCTGCTGACCGTGCCTACGCTCTATCCTACAACGCGCCGAATCAGGAGACGTCCATCTCAGTATATGGCGCGCAGGCAGATAGGCTTGCCCAGACGGACACGGTGGCCGAACTGGCGCTGAACAATATCAATCTCGCCTCCCAGGTCTCCTATGGAGTAGGAAGAGCCCTCGAATCGGGAACCATGACGTCCGCCGTCGGCGAAGCATCAAGATCGTATGCGTATGTTGGCGTCGCCAAGCCGAACTACTCGATTCAAGGCGCGTACTACGATATTGGCCCTGACTATCACCCCACCGATGCGTACGTGCCGCAATCGGACATCAAAGGCCCGTCACTCAGCGGCTCATTATCGTCCACACCGAGTGACGACTCATTCATTCGAAGCGCGACGGCGGCAGCGTCTGTTGACCGCTATCTTGACGGCTCAGGCGCAGTCCGCGAAGCCGACTCAAATATTTCCAGCACCCTAACCTTGCACAATCTTCTCGCGTTTACTCTCGCGCAGTCGCTAAGTTCGCTACGCCTCTACCAGCTCGCATTTCCTTCGTATGTCGGCGGCCTAACATTACCGTACGATCAAGCGACGGCGGCGATCTCCCTCCGCGCGGGCACGCCGAACACTGAGAGCGTATCCTATTCCTGGGGACCATTCGGGGCATTTTACCTTCAGCAGTTCAACGCCTCGATCACGCATCAACTCAGCCGCCGATACAGCGTGGAGTTTGATTATAGTGACGTTCGCGAGCGTGCCTTTTCCTCCACGTCGGATGGACAATCCCTACAACGACTCACGCTGTACGGATCATTGTCACGCGACGAGTCGCTCAGCATTGCTTATAGGGCCATTGAAGGCGCCGGCGGATACGCAGTGCCAAGAACTAATCTGGCCTTCGGTTACCTTCGACGATTTAAGAACGGCAGCACCCTCCAAGCCGAAGCCGGGAGTCCCGCCGCGCCACGTACGTTGCAACGCTATATTTTGAAATACGTACTCCTCGTTGGATCGGGATCCGGCGAGTGAGGCGGGGCCAACGACCTACGCGCCGCCAATTCGCTGGAAATCCGCCGCATCGCAACCGGCCACCGAGTTCGGCGACCTGCGAAAGCTAGGAGAACCTCCGCGGCTCGCGTTTGTTCCGCTAGTGCGCAAATCTGGTCGACGCACGTCTTAGGGCTACCGGATACAATTACTTGCCATTCACTCATTCGACATTCGGCCTCAGCATCACGCGCAGTCGCATCCGATTCTTCGCAGATAACAAAAGTCGCCACGGCCTCAGGTTCCGGCGGCCAATCTCCTGCGTCCAGGCTCGGAACAGCTCGATGCAGATGCGAATGAACGTAGCGCGCACCGATTTTTCGCGCCACGTCAGCGCTTTGAGTACCGGAACCCACAATCCATAAGTCCGGCACAGAGTGTGTCCACGGCGCAATTGACTCAAAGTCAGCGAGAAGAGCCTTCAGCCAAATGCACCTCTGCTCGAAAGGGGAAGGAATGAGTTCGCCCTCCAGCCGCTCCCTCGACGCCGCGTGCGACGGTACGGCTCGTGCTACGGCAAGGTCAACCCTACCCGGAAAGATCGAACCTAGAAAGCGGAAGGCGCTGGCCAGCTGCACCACGGAGTTTTGACGCAAGAGTATCGCGCCAGCACCGATTCGTATCGACGTCGTCGACGCCAGCAATAGGGCGATTGGAGCGATGCTGTCTCCCCAAAGGTCGTCGGGCAAGTAATGCTGGCCTACCCAATAGCGATCAAAGCCGTAGAGCTCCGCGCTCCGGGCGCATTCGACGACTTCGCCGAACTCCTCAACTGCTGAGTCGAGCGATTTGTGCGTGTTAAGATCTAGGACGCCGATTCTCGGCAACATTAGGAGTAGCCAGGGCTGCGGCGTGCGCCGCTATTGCGAAACAGGTCCCGAGACCGCATTCTCCGGACCTTCTTGACGCGCCGCGACGCCATCGTACGCATGCGAAAGCAGATTGAAGTATACACGCTCATCCTTACCCGACTTTATTCCCAAACGGTTTGCGTGCATATGCAGGATCGAGAGGACAACCTCTTCCAACGGCCGACTCAGCTTATTGGCAGCCGCCAGTTCAGCAAGTCGTGGCACCGTCTCCGAGAGGCGTGCCGACGACTGAAGGTCCAAGAGGACCCGCTCCTGGACCGTCCGCACAATACGACGCTCCTCGGGGGAAGTCTTCCGATTCGTTGATCTCGTCAGACGAATAACGGCAGATTGCACCGTCACTGGTAGATCTCGAAAAAGGCTGTGATGGAAAGTTGAGAGTCCATCAACCAGACGCCTTTCGTAATCGTCTCCCCAGGTACCGAGCATTTGACCTAATGCACAAGTGTCTTCACCGAAGAGCGCCTCCGCGACCTTGCATCCTTCCGCGCCACCATATCTTTCCAATTCACGTTCATACGTAGATACCTCGAAGCTCTCAAGAATGCCCCGCAGAACGAGCGAACGAGCGAAGGCGATTAGCTCACTGAGGACAAGAGTTGATGTCTCGTCGGTTACTGCTTTTGCGCGCACACGTATGTGCTTCCGAGGGTCTGCATATCTTACAAAAAACCATGATTCTACCGCGAGGCGTCGCATCAGGTCGGCCATCAGTGGGCCGACTTCGTGCGCAACGATTGTGTCGATTTGCGATTCCACGCAGTAAAGCTTCAGAAACGACCAGCGATCGCCCGGGACGGCCGTCCGTAACATTTCATTCTCAACTGTGAGCACTGGAGTCGCCTGCCGGAGTGACATTGGTTGGGCATTCTTAAGGGAAACAACAAATTCGGCCCTAACCCGCTGATCGTCTTCTCCGAGCCATTCTTGACCGTAGGCTTCCTCAAGCACGACCCAACTCGCATCGCCGGCCTTCTCTATGTGGAAGCGAATCAGCGCCGACGACAGTGGCGAATCAAGATCCAATGGCAAATGCCGCCCATTCTGCACGAGGTATACGTATCGTGGTACCCGCCACTGTTGCCGCCAAGTCGCAAAGGCCGCATTCTTTGCGGCGGCGGAACCGATCGCGACCTCGCGCGGAAGTTTCCACCTCGCAAGTGACAGGATGATTCTGCCGAAACGGAGGCGCGGCAGCATCGGCAAAGCGTCGCACTCCGGTCCCCATACGAAGCGCCCCGGCAGTCGCCGGCCATCCAATGCGACCTGCCAAAGAAAGTTGCAAGCGGCCGGAGCGTTGCGCTCAAGGTTCAACGCGCTGCCCGCTCTGATTCTCACCTGTTTGCCAAGCGTTTTGGACCAAAGGATAAAGCGCGATCCTCCGATGCCGACCATTAAGTCATCCAGAGGTATTTCAACGACGGTGGGGTCGTGCGCCGCGCCGTATGTTACTGCGTACTCGTGAACGTTCGGCCGTATCGCCACATTTGAGCTTCGATCGCGCGCCGGCGACAGGACCAACTCGGCATCTACCGCTTCGCGATCTGGCGCGGCCTTCATCTCTCGCAGAGTTTGCTCGACATTCGTGCCGAGCATTCGCGCAAAACGACCGATGGCTTGTCCTGCTTCTTGCGTCGCCCCAAACGGGGAGGGCAGCAGTTGGTAGATCCCGTTTGAAACGGATTCTGCGCTCTCTGCCGAGATGAAAAACCCTACATCAACGTCGCGCGGTGCTTGTTCCGACGTAACGCTTGGGCCAAGCATAAGTTCCAGATCGGGTTCACTGAGCTCGATCTCGACTTGAGATGTGCCGTATAATGTCGTGGCCGTGCTTACGAGTCTGAGAATGCGGCTTGCGTCGACGTGCCGCTCGCCCTCGATCGGATATGGGGGCGGGCCAATTCCGCTTACGTCATCGACCATTTCGAGCAATGGTACGCAACGTTCGTACGAACGATAGAAGTCATAAAAGCGGCTCCGGTAGCCACTCATCGAAAACGTGAGCGACGAGCGCATCTGAAAATCGGCGAGCTGCGCCGCATCCTCGACGACGGCTCTCGGAAGCGCTCCTGACATCAAGTGCGTCATATCGACCTGATACACGGGCTCAACGTGAACGGAGCGGCCCGCAACCGACACTTCGCGAAGGCATTGATGCAGCCTATCGTATGACGACTCGCGGGAGACATCCGCAAGTGCATCGATGAGCGATTTAATCGTAGTCGCCGCAGGGCTTTCCACGCGCTCGAGAGCGCGTAACACGTCGCCGGCGGGGTCTCGCGTTGGATTCGGGCGGAGTTCCGAGACGAGAAAGCCGCCGGCGATAAGCTGGTTGACCATATTCTCGGCCTGCTGCGGACCGACCGTCCCATTGCTCTGAAGCGACCCGACGAGGTCGCGATACAAACACGGCTTCGCCGCGAGTCGCAACAAATCGTCGATGATTGCAGAGCTCCGAATGGAAGGGGGACGGTATTCGAGATTGGCGCGGCTGCCGTCGGGCAGTCGCAGGACGGGATCCGGATGCCGCACATACTTCCGGCCACCCTTAGCAAGTACGTACGCATTACGGTGGTATTGTAAGAGCCGTGCGACCCCGGGTTGGCTTTCGGCCTCTCGAACGAACTCGAGTAGCCATCCCATGTCCACTCTGGCGTGCACTTGGCGAGATCCTGGGACGACTGCGAGACTGGAATCGTCATTTGAAGCGACTGCTACGAGACCGACGCTTGCCAGAAGCCCGAACGGCGTTGTACGAGTTGCCATTCGCAATATGTAGGACACAGCAGAGAGCAACGCACGTTCGGGAACGCGACCGTTAGCGCGACTGCGCCGCACCTCTGCGGCCAAAGCGGGGGACGACACCTCCAGCGCCAGCGCGACTTCCGGCCGCTCGGCGAGAATGACCGATATAGCGCTCTCGATTTGCGCCGCGGAGAATAAGCTCCAGGCTAGGCAGGCGGGTAGCAACGGTATGCGTACGACAACCAAGGGGTCGTTCGTAGCGATCAGCGGCCGAGCGGTAGCAGTCGATTTGGAGGTAGTAACGACCGGCCTGCCTCTCATTATGTGGAAGTGTTTTCGGCCACCGGGCAGATAATTCAGGCGTTCGGGAAGTCGTCCTGTTTAGAAAGGGGTTTGCGCTTGGCTCTCCAATGAGCACAAGCATTCGGCGACGGCCGAATTGCACACTACGATTTGGAACCACGATCTTACGGAAGCGCGACATGAATCAATCGATCGCCGACCTCGACCTTCAGTTACCTTACAGTGGATCTCTAACCGAACGACCCTTAACATGGGAAGCCTTGTCCACTCACGCACCACTATGCGTCACGTCGGTAACCCGCTGTGGAACCACGACCGCAAATGTTTGCCCCAGCATGACGAACAATTGTAACCCCAGTTTGAACTGCTTCACTGAGGCGCCCCTTTGCGGTAGCAACAGCATAACCACGCTCTGCACGTCCTGATACCAGCTTACCTGAGCGGTCCGCCCGTGGCCGTGCCGCGGTCGAACCGCGCGCTGGGATCCAACGACTGCCGAGAGGCCCGAGCACCCAGGAGCCGCGCTGCCGATGATAACTGCTCTCGACGTAGCGCGATGCATCGTATCCCGTTTATCTGTTCCAGATCGGCTGGGCGCTCGAACACTTCTGAGCCGACACTTTGCCCATGGTTCGACCGTCGAGATTGCCGGCATGTCCGGGCTCTCGGGCGCCGCTGCCTGCGGATGGGCTCACTGGGCGCTTTACACTGCAGAAAGCGATGACGCCCACGCCCGCAATGGTCATCACTTCATGGCACTTGCAGTCGAAAACCTCGAGCTCGGCGATACGCTCCTGCTCGGCCGGAGCGGAATCGGAATCGCTACCGGCTGGATTTGTCGGAACACGCAAGCGTATCGGGGCCTTCACGCCCAACTCTCTGTCGCGGTCGGGAATTCGGTGAGTGAACGGCTGACCTTAAGCTTTCGACCACGATCATCGCACGAGTTGGAACTCCTTAACGGCATCGCCGGAGAATTGCTTGCAATCGATGGCGCTTCCGAGGTCGAACGCTGCGCCGTCGACGCCATTGTGAGAGTCCTTGATGAAACAACGGCCGACCCGTCGCATTCGGGCTGGCGACTACGGAATTCGATCGATCCCTCGGATCCGCGCGAACGTAGTCTGCTCGGCGTTTCCCATGGCCTAGCCGGGTTCCTCGGCAGCCTCTTGTGTAATGGGCTCACCGATCGGGGCAAGTCGGTGGCATCCAGAATCGCGAATTCTCTTTATCATGCAGCCGTTCTCGGGCCATTTGGGCCTCAATGGCCACACGGGCTTGGCAATTCGCGGACCGTTGGGATCGGTGACGACGGCTTCCGTGTAGCGTGGTGCCATTTTAGCCTCGGGATCGCCGCGGTATTGTGGTGTGCGGGACGCCTGCTAGGCGAACCCCATCTTTGCGAACGCGCGCTTGATTCGCTCCATGGCATTGCACGGTCGCCTCGCAATCGTTGGGGTATTGTCGACTTCGGCATCTGTCACGGTGCGGCCGGTGCAGCCCTGATTCTCGACCACGTCGGTCGCAATGCGAACGATGCTGCGCTTCGCGATGTCGCGGCATCCCTCTTCTCAGAACTAATTGCAGGGTACGATCAAGAGTTACCGTTCGGGTACGAGGCGCTTGTTCAAGGTCAACGCTACTCGGATCCGAGCTTGATAAACGGCGTTTCGGGCATCGTGCTCGCGTGCCTCACGCTCGGTGGTTACATCGACGACAGTTGGCTTGCCGCGTTCGGCATCCCCGGTACCGCGCAGCTTTCTGCTCAGCCGGAATCCGCAACGACCTCGTCCACCTTCTAGGTGCAGCAACGAAAGCGCGCCTTCAGTGGATGACGTCTTCTTAAGCGAATTCTTGCGGCCTCGAAGCCACTCAGGACCCGATGTACGCGCTGCATAACCAGAAGACTTCGGCTGGGGCGCGACGGCAACAGTTACGGCGAATCCTGAGCCTATTCCGACCCTATGCATTCCAGGAGCTTCTCGCGCTCGTAGGCATTCTTGGAGGCGCACTACTTGGTCTCTTGCCTCCGCTGCTTACGATACGGATAATCGACAGCGCCATTCCCGCACACAACATGCGTGCGGTGTGGCTTGCCGTCGGCGCCATGGTCGTCGTGGGATTGGCCTCTGGCCTACTTTCGGTAATACAGGGGTATCTAACGTCTTTCGTAGGCGAGGCCATTATGCGCGACGTCCGAACAGCCGTTGTCGCGCATCTCCACTACTTACCGCTTTCCTTCTACACGACTACGAAGACCGGCGAAATTATGAACCGGGCGACGAACGACATCGATAGCGTGGACGATGCCGTCAGCGGAACTCTGGTGTCGATTGTCGCGAACTTCGCGACCATGGGCGCAACCATTGTCACCATGTTCGTCTTGGACTGGCGACTCGCGTTGGTGTCACTTGCAATCGTTCCCGGCATTGTTGCTCCAATTGGACCGATTGGGCGCAAAATTGCTGACGTACAAAGAAAGACGCGCGAAAAGTACGACGAAATCGCATCGATCACACAGGAGACATTGTCGGTCTCCGGGATCATGCTTATCAAGTCGTTCGTCGGTGAGGCTTTTGAGCGGGCACGCTTTTATCGCGCCGTGACCGAACTCATGAAGCTTAAGCTTCGCCTAGCCATGGTTGGACGATGGTTCATGGCCGCTCTGGGCGCCATTGTGATCGTCGGCCCGGCCGCCATATGGCTCGTGGGAAGCGGAATGGTAATATCAGGGGCGCTGAAAGTCGGGGTAGTTGTCGCATTTGTCGCCTACTTAGGGCGACTCTATGGTCCTGCCTCAGCGCTTGCGGGTGTTCAGGTACAAATTGTCAGTGCTCTCGCAATTTTCGAACGAATTTTCGCGTATCTGGACCTGTCGCCGGAAGCAACGGATGCAATTGGTTTGGCCGTACTTGACCGGGCCGCCGGTGTGGTAGCCTTTGAGAACGTTAGCTTTTCCTATATCCGTGGACGTGAAGCTCTCGAAGACGTCTCCTTCGTTGTTGAGTCCGGTCAGATGGCGGCGTTCGTGGGTGCATCTGGCGCCGGAAAGACAACGATTGGACAACTGATTCCCCGCCTTTACGATCCTCAGTCTGGTACGATTCGAATCGACGGTCTGCGAATCAGTGACATAGAGCTTTCGTCGCTACGACGCCAGGTTGGAATCGTCACTCAGGAGACGTATTTGTTCCACGATACGATTGTTGCAAACTTGCGCTATGCGAAGACCGACGCAACGGAGGCCCAACTGGTTTCTGCCACGCGCGCAGCGAAGATTCACGATTTCATTCTGTCGCTTCCGGACGGTTACGAGACGATCGTCGGCGAGCGCGGACAGAAGCTTTCAGGTGGGGAGCGCCAACGCTTAGCGATTGCACGGATCCTCCTCAAAGAGCCGAGCATTCTCATCTTCGACGAAGCGACGAGCGCGCTAGACTCAGTCACTGAGTCGGCAATCCAGACGGCGCTGGTCCCGCTTATGAAAGGCCGTACGAGCTTAGTAATCGCTCATCGGTTATCGACAATTGTTAGCGCAGACATCATTTTTGTCATGGAGCGCGGCCGCATTGTTGAACGCGGAAAACACGAGGCATTGCTCGCACGGAATGGCGTCTACGCGGGACTTTATTGGGAACAGTACCGTTGACTCCGGGCCTCGTCGTCTGCCGAAATGATATTGCCGACCTGGCAAGGGCTCCGCAGGGGGCTCATGCCTGAATAGGGCCGCTCGTGCCGAGCCTACAAAAAGACCCGGATGTCTCCATCCGGGTCTTCTTCGTTTGCCTCGGGACTTGAGGACCAGTAGTCTTCGTCGGTGTCCTCTTCCTCGCTCACTGTGATCCAGGCTTCTTCGCATCGTTATCGCCGGACGTTTTGACGTGCTGCAACGGGATCAGGCGGCGGTGAGCGTTATCCGCCCGACCTGAAGCGGCTGATCGCCCATCCGGCCCGAGACGATGCGGACCGTCGGGTCGGGAATGTCGCGCACGATCTGCAGTGCGCGCGCGTTCAGCTCCACGTAGACGTGGAGATTGCCGACTTTCAGGTGAGTCGGCCCGAGGATGGCGAGCCGGCCGAGAAAGATCGCGCAGCCCGACTGCTTGTCGAGCAAATAAAACTGAAAGTCGCCGCCGCTCGTCGGGACGCGCGCTCCCTCCAGCAAGAGGCCTGCTGCCATCGTATGTGTACCGCCCGCGCGCGCGCGAAACACTCCCGGCACGGTGAGCGGCCGATCGACTCGAACGTTGCTCACGACGGTGGTCGAACAGACAACCGACGCGGGTGGAGAAAGCATGACGCTCCTCAAACGCTGGTCGCGCGGTGGGAAGTTCCTGGGGTTCGCGCTAGAGCGCGACCAGGGTGGCGGCGGTAACCTTGAGCGGTGCTCCGCCGGTCACGCGGACAACCTGAATGTCCAGCCCACCACTGTCCGCTGGTTCCGGAGCGACCGCGAACGAGGCGCCGGTACGCAAGGCCGCAACGCCTTCGGGGCTGAGCGTCGCGAGCACGCTGCGGCGCATCACCATCGCCATCGGATGGCCGAAAAGTGCAAAGCGCCCGACCGGCCGCGACTCGCCGTTGATCGAAGCGATGACGACGAACCGCCCGTAGCCGGGCGCCGGAATCTGCAAGTCGTTTAAAATCAGCGACGCCGCTTCGCCGCCGGCCTCTGCAGACTGCAGCCGCGAGCCGGAAACGGAAATGACGAGCCTCCGCGGCTCCCGTCGCTTGCCGCAATCGGGATACGTATAGCGCAGGTTCTGCTTGTAGTCGATGATCGAGGCGGGCGTAATCGAGTAGCACTGACCATCCCAATCAGTGAAGCGCCACGTATTGTGAATCCAGGCCGCGTCAAAGGGACTCGACGTCGAGGGGTCGATCGAATTCGGGGTGACGTTGTTATGGGCGTCCTGCCAACACGCCCAGACCCGATCGATGTTGCCGTGGTGCGCGCAGAAAACCGGATCGAGCGCCGCGGTCGACAGATTGCCCATGTCCTTGTAGGGCGCTGTTTGGAGCCCGGTCGACATGTGAATTGCGCCGTGCGGCCCGTTCTCGAGGACGGGACTGCCGCCCGCTCCGCCCACGGGGTAGCCGTAGAATTCAAACGGGTTGGTGGCCGGAACGCTGAGCGCCGGCAGAATGTTGCCTTCGTTCGCGTAGTACGCCGAATGTCGCCGCGGATCGTGCAGCGAGCCGGTGGTGAAGGCGCTCGGAAATAACGGCGTCGACGTCGCTTCCCAATCCCACACCGCGAGGCGAAACTTCGGATCGGGCGGCTTCGGCGTTGGCGCACCCGAGCCTGAGTAGTGGATATTCGACGAGACGATGCGTTCTTGGAAGTACAAGAAGCAGCGGTGCCACGCGAGAAAGCGATCGGATTGGTGAACCTCGATCGCGCCGCCGCTGCACATGACGTTGTGCAGATTGCCTTGTTGATTCAGACTGCGCGGGTCGTTCGGATGAAAGGCCCGCATGGCGGCGTAGCCCTTGAGCATCTGCGCCTTCCACACGGGATTCGCCGCGAGGGCCTCGACGGTGCGACGCTCGGCGATCGGCCGCTTGTCGCTCCCAGGCCGAAACGGCTTCGGGCTCCTGCAGACCAGGGGACCCCCGAACGCCGTGCCCGCGCCGAGCACGAACGTCGACCCGACGCCCAAAACGCCGGCGACGAACTGCCGCCGCTCGATCGCATCAAAGTTTGCCATACGTCACCCCACACCGCAGGAGGCCAGTGAAACCGCTGATCACTTCACGAAGGTCGCCTAGGTCTCCTGTAACGGCAAGCAGATTCCTGCGAACCGCGACGATAGAGGCGATGCGGCCGACCGAAGGCCCGGCGCAGGATCGGTAGTTCTACGGACGATGTGGCCGCGTGGCCACGCCTACCATAGCGGCATGACTACACACACTCATCGCAACCGACCGCACTCGATCTCGCTCCCCGCCGCGGGGGTTTTGGCCGCTCTCGTGCTATCCGCAGCCGCGTCAGACGTGGTTCTTCATCCGGAGCTCACGCGGCCGGTTCTCGATCAGACACGCAATGCTGTAGCTGCGTCGCAGGCATATGTTGAGCAGAGCGCAGCCCAAGCCGGCCACGCCCTCCGAATGAGCCTCCCCTTCCCATCAGCCGACGTTGAAAGCACGAACCCTTCAACGTATCCCACGGGATACGACCAATTCAGCCCGTTTGACAGCTACTTCGGCCGATCGACAAGAGTCTAGCGAAGGCCCTGCGGACCTTAAAGCAGGGTGCTGCGGTGTCGCTTTGCAACGAACGCCTATGGCGGAGTTAAGTGCTCTTTCTAAGGCTGTCGTGCGCGACGATCTTGAAGAAGTGCGAACACTCATCAGGGCTGGCCATACGGTGCTATGGGAGCCGTTCCCATTCGATGAAACGGCGCTTCACGTGGCGGCAGATTCCGGAAACATCCCAATAATAGCCGAATTGCTGGATGCCGGCGGCGAGCGCTATATCAAGCCTTCGCAGATCTCAAACCCCGCTCAGCATTGCGGTTCGAAAGGGGCATGTGGAGGCGGCACGAGTGCTCATTCTCAGAGGGGCAGACGTCAATGGCCATGACGTTGAGCACGCAGGCGATTCGCCGCTGAGCGAAGCCGTGCAGAGCGGATTCGAAGAGATGGTCGATCTACTAATCTCGGCAGGCGCCGACCCAAGCGTGGCCGGTTGGATGTGGCTGACTCCCTTTGACCGAGCGCAGAGCCGCGTCGAAACCGACCCCACTGAAGTTAACCGGCGTATTTTAGCGTGTTTACTCGGTGCCGGCCCAAACAACCGTGAGTGAACCTAGCTCGACATGAGCAGCGCTTTGGGAACTTCCTCGTGAACATTTTATTAGTCTGCTTGGCTACGCTTTCGCGAGGAATTGGATCCCGTGGGACTACAATTCGTATTATCCCTTTCCCCGCGGCCTACTGCTTCGTGTATGCAGCTATAACGTTGATCTATCTCATACGGAGATTTACGTCGGCCGTGATGCGCTCATAAGTAGCGGGATGACTCGGGGCACTACGAAGCTGGCAGCGGAAAGGTTCAGTACGTTTGAGACCACGTAGTTTTCCGGTTTCGTGTATTTCAGTCGGTAAGCACCGTCAACCGACAGAAAGCGCGCAGTGTCGCGTAACGTTATAAGAGGCCCCTGAGATACGCTGCCCCGGCTTACGGCGGAGATTTGGCGACCCCATCGGAGAGAATGGCGACGATTTGACGCACGAGCCGATCCGCCGATTCCTTGCGGCCGCCGGCGCGCCACCGCATGGCCGAGCCCACCATCGCCGTAGCGATCACGTGCGCGGTGCAAGCGGTGAATCTCGGCGCTAGGAACTCGCCAAGTTCGGCCTCCATCGCGCGCTCGAACTGCGGTTCGAAATCACGATCCACCTTGCACCTACCATGCGCCGTGACAAAGCCGAATACGCTTGTTCCAACGGCAGAAAGCAGGGAGCGAACGTCGGACGCCATCGGATCATCTTCCGATAGGTGATGGCGTAGAGCGTCGCGGATGAGCACGTCCAGAAGCGCGAGCTTATCCTGAAAGTGCGCATAAAACGTCGCGCGATTCACCGTCGCGCGCTCGGCAATGTCTTGCACGCTGATCGATTCGAAGCTCTTCTCCGATAACAGCGACTTCAATGCGTCGCGAATCAGATTTTGCGTGCGAGTGACTCGGGGGTCGACGCGAGGCTCGTCTAAGGTCTTGGTTGTCATCAGTTTCCCGTCAGTGTCGACTAAGCGACAGGTTCGCGGGTTTGTCGGTTGACTTGGCTAGCCGACGTCAGTAGCATACACCACACTAGCCGGGTACGCAACAAAAGTTGCCTAGCGATCCTAGGCTGGGAAAGGACTCCCCATGAGCCCCCCCGGCGCCGATGCCGCCAGCGGTATCTACGACGCGACCGTAATCCCAACGACGGACGAGATCGTCAACCTCAAGGCAGTCCGAGCACTCGACGAGGCTGCGCTACGGACGATCTTTCTCGAAGCCCGAACGGCAAACGGCTTCCTTGATTACCCCGTGCATCGCGAGCTGCTCGCACGCGCGGTGGAACTTGCTCTGCTTGGGCCAACCAGCGCCAACGGGCTCCCGTTGCGTCTCGTTTTCGTTGAATCGGCCGAGGCGAAAGAGAAGCTGCGCCCGTCACTTCGAGCCGGCAATCTCGAGAAGACCATGGCAGCGCCGGTCACGGCGATAATCGCGACCGACTTGAAATTTTACGAGCAGTTTCCGCGGACGTTCCCGGATCGCGGCGAGATGCTCAAGGGGACCCTGGCCGCGATGGAACCCGCGGCGCAACGCGGATTCGCGTGGGACAACGCAGTCTTGCAGATGGCGTACTTCATCGTCGCGCTTCGTTCGCTCGGTCTCGACACTGGACCGATGGCCGGCTTCGACCGGAAGATCGTCGATGACGTCTTCTTCCCCGATGGCAATTGGGCGTCGCAATACTTGATCAATATCGGCTACGGCGACGACAGCAAGCTCTTCCCACGCCTGCCGCGCTTCAACGTCGACGAGATCGCACGGTTCGCTTAGGTTCAGCACGCGCCTAGTTTCGGGGCGGCGCTCTAGAACCGCGCTGCGACAAGTGATGGGATGTCTGTAACGGTCCGTGCCTTTGAAACCCCAAATGGGTTGCGTAACAAAGATGCGCCAGTCAGTGCCGCATTTCGATTCCAGCAGTTCTCAGGAGGACCGGGCGGAAAGCCGTATTGGGATATTAGATGGCGTCAAAACTGGATGCCCGACGGGTTCTGGGGTAATTGGAAGGCGCATGGCTTCAACAATGACTCTGGAGGGGGAAGGGGATGACAGCGCTGCAGATTAGATACTCTACTCGAACCGCTCGCATCGGTATATGTGGGCTAGTGGCTGTATTCTTGCTTGGCACTCACTACTCAAATGTAGCAGAGGCGCAGGCTGCAAACCAAAGTGTAAATTCGCTCGCGGGCCATCTCGCATCGTATGGATGGTGGAATAAGCTTGACCGACAGCGCAAAGAGCAGGCGGTCGTCATAGCGGCCGAGGCGCTCGAGACGGGGTGGCAGTTTGGCTATGGACAAGGGCGCGCGGACGTAGAGTCCGCTTTGACGGGCGCGTACTCGCGCGGCGTGACATTCCCGAGCAGCATTTTCACTGCGGTCGCAAGGGCGCCTATACGCAGGACGCTGCGATTCAGTAAGAGTGCTTCCTCCTACCGCGCTGCAATTGACTCGCACTACGCTTCGCGCATAGCTGAACGCGCGTTTCCTTTCTGGCTGATTCTAGCGAATTGCTTTGCGGATTCCGCAAGCTGCAACTGAGTGCCCTTCGATGGGCTGCGGCGGCTTCGCGACAGCAAAACGTGGCCTCCGACGGCAGCTAGTAGCCGAGATCCTAGATCCTCGTGAGCTCTCGCAATCACTTCCTGTATTCAAAAAAGACCCGGATGTCTCCATCCGGGTCTTCTTCGTTTGCCTCAGGGCTTGAGGATCAGTAGTCTTCGTCGGTTGAGTGGACTAGCGGGCCTTCGTCCTCTTCCTCGGGCTCCGTGAACTCCTCGTCTTCTTCGAGCACGTAGCCTTCGTCGGTGTCCTCTTCCTCGGTCACTGCTGCGATCGGGACTTCTTCCTCGACCACTTCGTCGACCACGATCTCGCCGTCGTCCGTCATCGTCGCGCGCAGGCCGCCCAGCGGCGTGGTCGGGATGATGTCGTCGTCGGCCGCACGCCCGCCGCGCGCCGCCGGAGCGGCAACGAGCGGAGCGGCGTCGTCGAGTTCTTCCTCTTCTTCCTCAGGCTCGGCCGCTACCGTCTCGCCTTCGGCTTCTTCTTCCTCCGCGCCCTCCACGGGTACGGCGGCTGCAACCGAGAGGCGTTCGCGTTCGGCTTCGCGCTCGGCGAGGGCGGTCTGCGAGAGACGCGGATCTTCGTCGCCCATCAGCAGCCCGATCTCTTGCGCGCGCTCCGCCATGTCGTCGTCGGCGATCCGAATCTCCACCTCTTCGCGCTGTTCCGTCAACACTTTGACGTCGAGCGCAAGCGACTGGAGCTCCTTGATGAGCACCTTGAACGATTCCGGGACGCCCGGTTCGAGGACGTTCTCGCCCTTCACGATTGCTTCGTACGTCTTCACGCGGCCTACGACGTCGTCGGACTTCACCGTGAGGAGTTCTTGCAGCGTGTAGGCCGCGCCGTAGGCTTCGAGCGCCCAGACTTCCATTTCGCCGAAGCGCTGGCCGCCGAACTGCGCCTTGCCGCCCAGCGGCTGCTGGGTGATCATCGAGTACGGGCCGGTCGAACGCGCGTGGATCTTGTCGTCGACGAGATGCGCGAGCTTGAGCATGTAGATCATGCCGACGGTGATCGGACGGCCGAAGCGGTCGCCCGTGCGCCCGTCGCGCAGCCACGTCTTGCCGTCGGCCGGGAGGCCGGCGTCTTGCAGCCACTCGGCGATGTCCTCGGCGTGCGCCCCGTCGAACACCGGCGTGGCGATGAACATGTCGAGCATGCGCGCCGCCCAGCCGAGATGCGTTTCCATGATCTGCCCGAGGTTCATACGCGAGGGCACGCCCAGCGGGTTGAGCACGATGTCGACCGGCGTGCCGTCTTCCATGTACGGCATGTCTTCTTCGGGCAGCACCTTGGCGATGACGCCCTTGTTGCCGTGACGCCCGGCCATCTTGTCGCCTTGCAGAATCTTGCGCTTCTGAGCGACGTAGACGCGCACCAGGTGGTTGACGCCCGGGCTCAGCTCGTCGCCGTTCTCGCGCGAGAAGCGCTTGACGTCGATGATCTTGCCCTTTTCACCGTGCGGCACTTTGAGCGAGGTGTCGCGCACTTCGCGTGACTTCTCACCGAAGATCGCGCGCAGCAGACGCTCTTCCGCCGTCAGCTCGGTCTCGCCCTTGGGCGTGACCTTGCCGACCAGGATGTCTTCGGGACGGACCTCGGCGCCGATGCGCACGATGCCGTTCTCGTCGAGATCCTTGAGCGAGTCCTCACCCACGTTGGGGATGTCGCGGGTGATCTCTTCGGGTCCGAGCTTCGTGTCGCGGGCTTCGCACTCGTACTCCTCGATGTGAATCGAGGTGAAGCGGTCGTCCTTGACCATCCGCTCGGAGATGAGGATCGCGTCCTCGTAGTTGTAGCCTTCCCACGGCATGAACGCGACCATGACGTTTTGCCCGAGCGCCAGCTCGCCCTCATCCGAGGACGGGCCGTCGGCCAGGATCTGTCCGCGCACGACCGCATCGCCCACGGCGACGATCGGGCGCTGGTTGATGCACGTGCCGGCATTGGAACGCGTGAACTTGAGCAGGTCGTAGCTGTGCTCGAGCCCGTCGTCGTCGTGCTTGACGACGACCTGGTGGGCGTCGGCAGCGGTGACGGTGCCGTGGCTCTTGGCCAGCACGCAGCCGCCCGAGTCCTTGGCAGCGCGATACTCCATCCCGGTGCCGATGATCGGCGTCTGCGGACGGAGCAGCGGCACGGCCTGACGCTGCATGTTCGCACCCATCAGGGCGCGGTTGGCATCATCGTGCTCGAGGAACGGGATCAGCGCCGTGGCGACCGAGACGATCTGCTTCGGCGAGACGTCCATGAGCTGCACCTTGCCCGGCGGCTCCTCGACATATTCCTCAGCGTAGCGCGCCACGACCGACGGCGTGATGATCTTGCCGTTCTTGTCAATCTCGGTGTTGGCTTGCGCGACGATGTAGTCGTCCTCGCGGTCGGCCGTGAAGTAGCGGATCTCGTTGCTGACGATCCCGTCCTTCACCACCCGGTAGGGCGTCTCGATGAAGCCGTAGCGGTTGACGCGTGCGAAGGTCGCGAGCGAACCGATCAGCCCGATGTTCGGGCCTTCCGGCGTCTCGATCGGGCAGATCCGGCCGTAGTGCGAGTGATGGACGTCGCGAACTTCGAAGCCCGCGCGTTCGCGCGACAGACCGCCCGGCCCCAAGGCCGACAGACGGCGCTTGTGGGTCAGTTCGGCCAGCGAGTTGGTCTGGTCCATGAACTGCGAGAGCTGCGAGGAGCCGAAGAACTCTTTGATCGCCGCGACCACCGGACGGATGTTGATCAGCGCCTGCGGCGTGACGGTCTCGATGTCCTGAACGGTCATGCGCTCGCGCACGACGCGCTCGAGGCGCAGCAAACCGACCCGGAACTGGTTCTGCAGCAGCTCGCCGACCGAGCGGATGCGGCGGTTGCCGAGGTGATCGATGTCGTCCTTGTGCACGGTGCGCGCCTGGACTTTGATCAGGCGCCGCAGCACCGCGATCATGTCCTCGCGCGTCAGCGCCTTCTTGTCGATCGCCGGCACGCGCAGCTTGGCGGCCGCGTATTCCTTCTCGAGCTTGCCCGAGAGCTTGTAGCGGCCCACGCCGGCCAAGTCGTAGCGCTTCTCGTCGAAGAACAGCGACTCGAGCAGCTTCTCAGCGTTCTCGGCGTTCTCGGGCTCGCCCGGACGCAGCTTCTTGTAGATTTCCTTGAGGGCGTCTTCCTTGGTTTTGACGTCCTTGTCTTTTTCGAGGCAGTTTGCGATCAGCGGCGACTTGTCGAACAGCGCCAGAATCGCCTCATCCGATTCCCAGTTGTGGCCGAGGTCGGGGCGTGAAAGGGCGCGCACGAACGTCGTCGCGTAGATCTTGCGGTTCTTGTCGATCCGCACACCGATCGTTCCCTCGGTCTCGTCGTTCTTCGTACCGTTGTCGGTCTCGAACTCGATCCACGCACCGCGGTTGGGGATGATCGTCGCGTTGAACGTGGGACGGTTGTTGGTGTCCGAATCCTGCAAGAAGTAGACGCCCGGCGAACGGACGAGCTGGCTCACGATCACGCGCTCCGCGCCGTTGATCATGAAGGTGCCCTTGTCGGTCATGAGCGGGAAATCGCCCATGAAGATTTCCTGGTCGGGGATACCCTTGATCTCGCCCGACTCCGCCGTGATAAGACGTACGCGCACGCGCAGCGGCGCCGAGTAGGTCATGTCGCGTTCGCGGCATTCCTCAACCGAATACTTGGGCTCACCCAGCGAGTGGTCGCCGAACTCGAGCACCAGGTTGCCGGTGAAGTCTTTGATCGGCGAGATCGATTCGAACGCGTCCTTGAGGCCATCGTTGATGAACCACTTAAAGGAAGCTTTCTGCAGCTCGATCAGGTCGGGCAGTTCGAGGACGTCCAGGATCTTCGCAAACGAGTGACGCTTGCGCTTCGCGCCGGGATCCTCGGGAAGTTCGACGGTGAACGCCTCCGCCGGAACGGCGAAGCTCGCGTTCGCAATATTATCTTGTTTGACCGCGGTGCCCGTCCCGTTGGGTGCCGCTGCGGCCGGCTCGGCCTTCTTGCGGCTGCGGGCGGACTTGGGTTTGTCTGCGGTCGTTTTGGTCGCCATACTGTTTGTGGGGGTCTTCCTGCGTGGGCTCACGCGCGCTCGGAGGTTCGAACACGCAAAAAAGGCAAGGTCCACCCCACCTGAGTGAGGGGTCCTCGCTCTTCCATTATGCCGCTATCCGCCGAGGGGCATAGGCAGGTATTTTAGCCGAAATCGTGCTCCGAGGTCAAGACCCCCGGGAGCGGGCTAGGCGGCGTCGGGGCCGGCCGCCCGCACGAACGAGCGGGCGGCGTTCGCGCGAAGGGGGATCACGTCGAAGCCGCCGCTGAGCGAGCCCTTCCGGTCGCGGCGGCACGGGCATGCCCGCAAGCGCTCGCCGGCGCAGCCGTCGTAGTCATGCAGAGCGAGCGCATGGCCGCAGGTACACCGGGCCGTTATTTCCATGAGATCCTCCGAACGGCGATGTACCCGCGCAGCCGGGAGTTACGCACGCTTGCCTGGCTGCGCCACGGGCGACGTCGCGGCAATTTTGAACAGCAGATCGACGGTTCGGCTGTAGCAGCCGCATGAGCGCGCCTGCAGCCGCTCGTCGTCGCGCACGGAGATCCGGCCGTATCCGTGGCTCACCAAGCCGTCTTCGACGAAGCGCCCAAGCACGGTCACGACGCTGGCCCGTCGCACGCCGAGCATCATGGCGATGATGTCCTGGGTGACGTGAATGTCCTCGCCGACCCGGTCGCGCGTGACGAGCAGCCATTTCGCGAGTCGCTGCTCGATCGTGTGCCGGGCGTTGCACGCGACCCACTGGCCGCGCACCGAAAGCACCGCCCGGGTGTAATCATGCGCGGCGGCGCGCAGGCCGGCGTCGCGGTCGAGCACTTCGCGAAATGCCTGCGCGTCCAGCCGGCCGAAGCGCCCGGGCGACTGCACGAGCCACGTGTCGTAAGACTGGGTGCCCCCGAGCACGAGCTCGATGCCGAGGAAGCCCTCGGTCCCGGCGGCGTCGACCTCGACCTTCGAGTCGCCCTCAAGCCGGCGCAGGGTCGACACCAGCCCCGAGAGGGGAAACCACACCGCCTCGATCCGAGCGTTGTCGGCCTGGAGCACGTCGCCGATCCCGCCGCCGTGCACGCTCATGCCGGCTTCGAGCCCGGCCCGGGTTGCCGGCGGAAGCAGATTGAGGAACTGATTCTTCTCCGCCGTGCCCGCTACCATGAGTCGTGTGTACCCGCTTCGCAGACTTTGTGCGCTACCGGCAAAAGCGCGGCCCGCGCAGCGGCTAGGCGGTCGTCCGCCGGCCGGCGACCGCTGCGACCGCCGACCCAGCCGCCAGTGCGGCGACCGCGTACCAGAGCGCCTCGGCATACCCGCCGGCATCGGCCACCGCCCCGAGCGCAGCCGGTCCGGCCGCTCCCGCCACTGCCAGAGCGACCCCTTGGGCAGCGATGATCGTGCCGTACGCCCGACGGCCGAAGAGCGACGCGACGAGCGCTCCCCGCAGCGGAGCCATCGCTCCGTATGCGACTCCGAAGGCCACGACGTACGCTGCGACCCAGGCCAAGTTGCGCTGCCCCGCCAACAGCGCGACCGCCAGCGCCTCGAGCGCGATCACGCCGGCCAGCAGCCGCGGCAGCGCGACGACGCCGGCCAGACGATCGAAGAGCCAGCGTCCGGGGATGTAGGCCAGGCCCAGAAAACCGGCCAGCGTGGAGGCGGTGCCGATCGAGTATCCGCGCGCCACGAGCGAGGCGACGTGCAGCACCAGTACGGCGGTCGTCGCGAAGGTCGACAGCGCGATCGCCGTCGTCACCAGCCAGAATGAACCCGACCGAAGCGCCGCAGCCGCGGTCCAGCCACTGTCCGCTTCCCAGCCCGTCGCCTCGGCGGCACCGTCGGGGTGCAGCCCGTGGTCTTCGGGATGACGGCGCACGACCAGCGCGTGCAGCGGCAAAGCGATCAGGAGCTGCGCCAGCGCGAGTTCGAACAGCGCGTTGCGCCACCCGCCGTGCGCGATCAGCGCCGCCGCGAGCGGGTAGAACACCGTCGACGCAAAGGCGCCCATGAAGGTCAGCCGCGTCAGCGCGCGGGCGCGATCGCGATGGAACCAGTTCGCGATCACGGTGAAGGTGACCGGATAGTAGGTCAGCGCGGCGCCGGCACCCATCCCGATCGTCCACAGCAGCGCGAACGCCGTCGCGTTCGGCGCGCGCGCCAGCGCGCACAACGTGACTCCCGAGATCAGCGAGCCGGCCGAAAGCAGCAGCCGCGCGCCGAAGCGGTCGAGCAACGGCGCGAGGATGACGCCGGCCAAGCCGGCGACGAGCACGCTGCCCGCGTAGGCCGAACCGAGTACCGCGCGGCTCGCGCCCAGTTCCGCCCGTACCGGTTCGACCAGCAGCGAGAACAGATACTGGCTCGTTCCGTAGGAGATGATCGTCGTCACGCCGAGCGCGGTGACGATTCGCCAACCGTAGTAGCGCGAGGAAGGAGTCCGGGTGCGGGGCTGCAGGCGGGGACGCTTCGCGCGCGCCCGCGCCCGTACTTGCCGCGAAACCGAACGGATCATCCGAACGGCGGATACCGCCGGTCGCCGCAACGGCCTACGATCCGAGCATGAACCCATTCGTCCTCGAGGCCGGACTCATCGTGCTGGGCGCGCTGCTGTTCTGGATCCTCGATCGCTACATCGTCGGATTGGAGGCGCTATGAGCGCCGATTTGGGCGTCGGCTTGCTGCTCGCCCTCGCCGCGCTCGCGTACCTGACCTACGCGATGCTGCGCCCCGAACGGTTCTGAGCGGAGCGACGAGATGACCATTGTTGGCTGGCTGCAGGCCGCCTTTATCTTTGCGCTCGTGTGGCTGTGCGTGAAGCCGCTCGGCACCTACATGGCCGTCGTCTTCGAGGGCGGGCGCACCTGGCTGACGCCGGTGGTCGCGCCGCTCGAACGTGCCCTTTACCGGATCTGCCGGATCGACCCGGCCTGCGAGATGGGCTGGAAAACGTACGCGTTCTCCGTGATCGCGTTCAGTCTCGTCAGCGTCGTGTACCTCTACGTGCTGCTGCGCACACAGGCGTTTCTGCCGCTCAATCCGCAGCACTTCGGCAACGTCGCTCCCGACCTCGCCTGGAACACCGCCATCTCGTTCATGACCAACACGAACTGGCAGTTCTACTCGGGCGAGTCGACGATGAGCTACCTCTCGCAGATGGCCGGGCTGGCCTGGCATATGTTCGTGTCGGCAGGCACCGGTATCGCGATCGCGATCGCGCTGATCCGCGGCGTGTCACGCGTGAGCGGCACGACGCTGGGCAACTTCTGGGTCGACCTCACGCGGTCGGTCCTCTACGTGCTGCTGCCGATCTCCGTCCTCGGCGCGGTCCTGCTGCTCTGGCAGGGTGTGCCGCAGAATTTCAACGCCTACACGTCGACAAAAGGCCTCGAGGGCGTGGCGCAATCGATCCCGCAGGGGCCGATGGCGTCGATGGAGTCGATCAAGGAACTCGGCACGAACGGCGGCGGCTTCGTCAACGCGAACTCCGCCGCGCCGTTCGAAAATCCGACCGGATTTAGCGACGGCGTCGAACTCTTCCTGATCCTGCTGATCGGTGCGGCACTCACCTACACCTACGGGCGGTACGTGCACAACCAACGCCAAGGCTGGGCGCTGTTCGCGGCGATGGGCATCCTGCTCGTCGCCGGCTGGACCGTCGCCTACGCGGCGGAGGCGGCCGGCAACCCGATCGTGCACGCCCTCGGCGTCCAAGGCGGCAACATGGAGGGCAAGGAGGCGCGCTTCGGCGTCGCCGCCTCGGCCCTCTGGGCAACGATCACCACGGCGACGTCGTGCGGTGCCGTCAATGCGATGCACGATTCGTTCACCGCGCTCGGCGGTCTCGTTCCGCTGGTGAACATGCAGCTCGGCGAGGTCGTGTTCGGCGGCGTCGGCAGCGGCTTGTACGGCATGCTCGAGTTCGTCGTGCTCACGGTGTTCATTGCCGGCCTGATGGTCGGACGCACACCGGAATTTCTCGGCAAGAAGATCGAACGGCGCGAAGTCCAGCTGGCCATTCTCGCCATCCTCGTGGTGCCCGCCTTCTCGCTGATCCCGGCGGGCGTCGCTTCGATCGTTCCCGCAGCGCTGGCGACGCTCAACAACTCCGGCCCGCACGGTTTCAGCGAGATCCTCTACGCCTACACTTCGGGCGTCAACAACAACGGCAGCGCCTTCGCCGGACTCGGCGGCAACACGTACTGGAACATCACGATGGGCATCTCGATGCTCTTCGGCCGGCTGGCCGAAGCGATTGCGGTGCTCGCGCTGGCCGGCGCGCTCGTGCGCAAGACCTCGATTCCGCCGACGGCCGGCACGTTCACCACGACCTCGCCGATCTTCGTCATCCTCCTGATCGGCGTCGTGCTGATCGTCGGGGCGCTCACCTTCTTCCCGGCCGATGCGCTCGGCCCGATCGTCGAGCACCTCCTCGTCCTGCAAGGAAAGACATTCTGATGGTTTCGCCGCGTCAACGCTCGCTGTTCGATCGCAGCATCCTCGGAACGGCGGTTCGCGATTCGTTCGTGAAGCTCGACCCCCGCGTGCAGGTCCGCAACCCGGTCATGTTCATCGTGGAGGTCGGCGCGGTCGCCTCGCTCGTCTACGCCTTCCGCGACGCCCGCTACGGTCAAGCCGGCTTCGATGTCGCGATCTCGCTGTGGCTCTGGTTCACGGTGCTCTTCGCCAACTTCGCCGAAGCGGTCGCCGAAGGCCGCGGCAAGGCCCAAGCCGAGTTCCTGCGCCGTACCAAATCCGACACCTACGCGCGCCGGCTCGTCGACGGCGTCGAGGAGCGCGTCATCTCGTCGACGCTGCGGCGCGGCGACCGCGTTGTCGCCGAGGCCAACGAGATCATCGCCGCCGACGGTGAGGTCGTCGAAGGCGCGGCGAGCGTTGACGAGTCCGCCATCACCGGTGAGTCGGCACCCGTCATTCGTGAAGCCGGCGGCGACCGCAGTTCGGTCACCGGCGGTACGCGCGTCCTCTCCGACCGCATCGTGTTCGTCGTCAGCGCCAATCCCGGCGAGTCGTTTCTCGACCGCATGATCTCGCTGGTCGAAGGTGCCCAACGCCAGAAGACCCCCAACGAGATCGCGCTCTCGATCCTTTTGGCCGGACTCACCATCATCTTCCTGATCGCGGTCGCCACCCTGGCGCCGTTCTCGCTCTACGCCGGCGCCGTGCCGAGCGTCGTCGTGCTGATCGCGCTCTTGGTGTGCCTCATCCCCACCACCATCGGCGGCCTGCTCTCGGCGATCGGCATCGCCGGCATGGATCGCGTGCTGCAGCGCAACGTGCTCGCGATGAGCGGGCGCGCGGTCGAAGCGGCCGGCGACGTCGACACGCTGCTGCTCGACAAGACCGGCACGATCACGCTCGGCAACCGTCAGGCCAGCGAGATCATCTTCGCCGCCGGCGTCGACGTGCGCGCGGCCTATCGCGCCGCATACTTCGCGTCGCTCGCCGACCAAACGCCAGAAGGGCGCTCGATCGTCACGCTGGCCGCCGCACCCGCGGGCATCGACACCGCCGGGGGCGACGCGTTGCCGGCGGATGCGGTCATCGTGCCGTTCAGCGCCTACACCCGCATGAGCGGCGTCGACTTCGCCGACGGACGTTCGCTGCGCAAAGGCGCGCCGGACGCGGTGCGCGCATGGGCCGCGGCACAGCCCGGCGGCGCGGTCACGACCGAGCTGGCCGGCGACGTCGAACGCATCGCGCGTGCCGGCGGCACGCCGCTGCTGCTGGCTGAGGGCAGCCGCATCCTCGGCGCGATCTACCTGCGCGACATCCTCAAACCCAACATGAAGGAACGCTTCGACCGCCTGCGCGCGATGGGGATCCGCACGGTGATGATCACCGGCGACAATCCGCTCACCGCGAGCGCGATCGCGCGCGAAGCCGGCGTCGACGACTTCCTGGCGGAGGCCACGCCCGAGACGAAGATGGCGCTGATCAAACGCGAGCAGACCGCCGGACGGCTCGTCGCCATGACCGGCGACGGGACGAACGACGCGCCGGCGCTCGCGCAAGCCGACGTCGGCCTGGCGATGAACAGCGGCACCCAAGCCGCCAAAGAAGCCGGCAACATGGTCGACCTCGACTCCGATCCTACCAAACTGATCGAGGTCGTCGAAGTCGGCAAACAGCTGCTGATGACGCGCGGTTCGCTGACGACCTTCTCGATCGCCAACGACGTCGCGAAGTACTTCGCCATCCTGCCGGCGATGTTCATGACCGCCTATCCCGCCATGGCCGCGCTCAACATCATGCAGCTGGCGACGCCGCAGAGCGCGATCCTCTCGGCGATCATCTTCAACGCCGTGATCATCGTCGCGCTGATCCCGCTCGCGCTGCGCGGGGTGCGGTATCGTCCGCGCGGCGCGAACGCCGTCCTGCGCGAGAACGTGCTGATTTACGGCCTGGGCGGCATTCTGGTGCCGTTTGCCGGCATCAAGCTGATCGACCTGATCCTGGTAGCTCTTCATCTGACCGGAGCACACGCATGAGCGCCGACCTGCGCGACAACACCCTGCGCCACGCCGTGACGTCGGCGATCTACACCGCCGTCACCATCCTCGCATTCGGCATCATCTACCCGCTGGTGATCTGGGGGATCGCGGTGGTCGCGTTCCCGCATCAAGCTGCCGGTTCGCTGATCGACGTCGGCGGGAAGACGATCGGCTCGGAGCTGGTCGGCCAGCTCTTCAAATCGCCGCGCTACTTTCACGGCCGGCCCTCGGCCGCCGGAAACGGCTACGATCCGACGCAGACCGGCGGCACGAACTTCGGCCCGACCTCGAAGAAGCTGATCGACGCCACGCGCGCAACGATCGCCGCGCTGCGCAAAGACAACCCCGACGCCGGCATGCCGATACCAATGGATCTGGTCACCTCGAGCGCCAGCGGCATCGATCCGGATATCTCGCCGGAAGGCGCTCAGTACCAGGCCCCACGGGTTGCGAAGGCACGCGCGATGAGCGTCGACGCCGTGCGCGCGCTGATTGCCGCCTACATGATCCCGCGCCAGTTCGGGCTGTTCGGTGAGCCGCACGTCAACGTCCTCGATCTCAACCGCGCGCTCGACGCGCAAGGAGCCCCCACGTCCAAGTGATCCGCCGCCTCGCCGCCGCAGCGTTCATGGCGGGTGCCGTGGTCGCTGCCGCTCCCGTGTTCGCCCAATCGTCTCCGGCGGTCTCGCCGGCGCCGGGCGCCTCCGTGTCACCAACACCCTCGCCGGCGCCGTCGCCTTCACCGCCGCCGCCGACCTGGCAGCTCAGCGGCTTTGCCGACGGGTCGTATTCGCAGGTGTTCACCTCGAAGTCGTTTCAGTTCGCCGACGGCACCAACTCGCGCGTCTTCGACACCTCGCACGATACGCCGATGTTCAACGCGCTCAACTTTCAGCTGGTCAAAAACGGCACG
>Ga0182024_10003264_pt1 | contig 38905 bp, 30 predicted proteins | sample P32metaG_FD_120480 | JGI IMG/M metagenome (GOLD analysis project Ga0182024, IMG submission 120480) | Permafrost microbial communities from Stordalen Mire, Sweden - P3-2 metaG (Illumina Assembly) | ecosystem: Environmental > Terrestrial > Soil > Wetlands > Permafrost | place: Sweden: Stordalen...
AGTGCGGCACTGCTGGTCGGTAGCAAATCGCCCTTCCAATTCTAACAGTGTCCTCGGGTAATCCTCAGCCACGCCTTTCTACTACAGCTTGAGGTCGGTGGAGTCAATAGGATAGCCCTGCAGACCAGATACCTGCTTGGTTCAAGAAATCAGTTCTGGACAAAATCAATTCGCCACCGGGATGATCGCGGTCAAACCAAAAAAGCAAACTGCAGATGATGGTGAATATCAGCTTTTCTTTCCTGAACTTCTCTCTAAGCTCGGCGGTGTCAACGACACATAAATTGTAGACCGCATGAGCATTTTTAGACGAAAAAGCGTCACCTCCTTGCAGGCCGAAGCCGCGGCAGACCACAGTTTAACCCGCGCCCTAGGCCCACTCAACCTGACGGCATTGGGGATCGGCGCCATCATCGGCACCGGTATTTTTGTATTGACTGGGACGGTTGCCGCGCAGAATTCCGGCCCCGCAGTTGTTCTTTCATTTGTGGCGGCGGGGCTTGCGTCCATATTTGCGGCGCTGTGTTACAGCGAATTTGCGTCGCTGGTTCCGATGGCCGGCAGCGCCTACACCTACGGTTACGCGACGCTCGGCGAGTTGATCGCCTGGATCATCGGTTGGGATTTGATCCTGGAATATGCCGTGGGCGCAATCACGGTCGCCATTGGCTGGTCGGGTTACGTCGTCTCCTTTCTTCGCGGCGTGGGAATTGATATTCCGCCCCAGCTTGCCGCCGCGCGCGGCACGGAATTGGTCGATATTCCCGCGACATTGGCTGCGGGACTCAAAATGCGGGCAGGTTGGACAGCCATTAACGCAGCGCTGGGTGCGCAAATCCAAAAGCTGGGAGTCGATCCGGCTTCGTTGCATCATGCCACCGCCATTTTCAATCTTCCCGCGGTGGTGATCATCTTCGCCGTCACAACCCTGCTGATCGTTGGAATCAAAGAGTCGGCCAACTTTAACAGCATTATCGTCGTCATAAAAATTGTTGTGGTGCTCCTGTTCATCGCCGGTGCTATTCGCGCCATTAGTTCGGCCAATTGGCATCCTTTCATCCCTCCCAACACTGGCGAATTCGGGCACTTTGGATGGTCGGGGATATTGACGGGTGGTGGCATCGTCTTCTTTGCTTACATTGGTTTTGACGCGGTCAGCACGGCGGCCCAGGAAGCAAAAAACCCGCAACGCGACATGCCCATCGGCATCATCGGTTCCCTGTTGATTTGCACAGTTCTTTACATACTGGTTTCCGCCATTGCGACCGGCGTTGTTCCTTACCAGCAATTGGATGTGCCTGACCCCATCGCGCTGGCCGCGGACCGCGCCGGGATGGGTTGGATGGGCGGTGTTATCAAACTTGGCGCGATCGCCGGCCTTTCGTCGGTGGTTCTGGTCATGTTGCTGGGCCAGTCGCGGGTGTTCTATAGCATGGCCCGCGACGGTTTGCTGCCGCCGTTCATCAGCCAGGTCCATCCGCGTTTCCACACGCCTTGGATCGGCTCGGTCATCACTGGAATCTGTGTGGCGATTTTCTCGGCGCTATTGACAGTCCGCGATGCGGGTGCCCTCTGCTCCATTGGCACGTTGCTGGCGTTTGTCATTGTTTCGGTCGGCGTTCTGGTGTTGCGTGTCCGTGAGCCAGATCTGCCGCGCAGATTCAAAACGCCCTGGGTGTGGTTTGTCGCTCCAGCCGGCGCCGTTTCGGCAATCGCTTTGATGTACGGCCTGCCTTGGCCGACATGGCGTCGATTGATCATATGGTTTGTCATCGGCATGGTGGTCTATTTCGGTTACGGCATGAGAAACAGCAAACTGGGCCGCCCTCCTGAATCTAAGTGACGCAGACTGCTCACAACGATTTTATTCTCTATTTTTGAACTTTTAGCCTGCCCGGAACGACTTACTCTCACACAGAGACGTGAACAAAACCGATGATATCGGTGGTCGCTCCGAGGACCTTGACCGGCTTTATCAGGAAACAAGGCCGGAACTCATGGGATATTTTCTCCGCCGACATGGCAGTCCGGAAACGGCCGAGGACCTGTTGCAGGAAACATTCGCGGCAGTCATGCGCAATCCGCAAAGGTTGCTCCAGGCCGAGACTCCGCGCGCCTATCTCTTTGGCGTGGCGCGAAACATCAGCGTGGATGCGCTCCGCCGCGCGCATCCCCTAGAAACACCGTTGGCAGAAGAAACTGCCGCGACCGTGGAAAGCGAAGACCCGCGTTTGGCGGCGATGCGCGAGGCCATTGGCCGGCTCAATCCCGCGTTGCGGCAAGTGCTTGAACTGCGGTTGCGCCAGGAGTTGTCCTATGAGGAAATTGCGCGGATTCTCAATATTCCCGTGGGCACAGTCCGGTCGCGACTGCATCACGCTGTCAGGAGTCTGCGCGAAGTCTTGCAGCGCTCATCCAATTTATGAATCAGGAAATCATTGAAAGACTGGTTATTGACAAGGCGTCAGGCGAATTGACACCCGACACTGCGGCGTTGCTGGACGATTGGCTGCGGCACGAGCCGGGCGCGAAAGCTGAAGCGGCGGAAATCGAAGAGACGCTGGCGTTGGCCAAACGCGCTTTGGCCCGCGAGGAGGAAAAGGCGATTCTTCGCCCAAAGTTTCGGCACGCCGCCTGGCTGCCGTGGGCCGCGGGAATGGCGGCTTGTTTTGTCGCTGGAATTGGATTGGGTCTGCTGCCTTTGCGCCAGCCAATGCTGAAGCCGCCGGTCGCGAATTTCGCGGCCGCACCTGACGCCGGCTTCTGGTCAGTGCATCGGTTGCAAATGACCGGTCCAGCGGCCAAAGTTCAGGGTCCAAGGTTGATTTGGAAATCTCCAGTCAGGAAACCCCAACTCGAAGCTTCCTCTTAAAATTCAAAATATGAAAACAATTCACAGTTGGTCCATTGCCGCGGCAGCGGTCTTATTGATGCTCACTTCGGGCTGCAGCCCGCAACGAGTCGTTTGGTCGCCGGACGGCACGAGGGCCGCAGTTCTTGATGATAAAGGACTGTACCTGTGTGATACGAATGGAAAGTTATCCGGCCTTCTCGTGTCCAACGCGGCGATAGCCGAATGGTTTCCCGATTCGCAGAAGCTGGCTTTGGTTCTCGGCTCCAAGTATCACTCGTGGGCCGATCTCCAGAAAAATCTTCGCGCTGATGAGCGCGACCAAATTGTCGAGGCAGGACAGAAAATCTTGAAGGAAATGATTGACGGGCAGGACTGGAAAGCCGGGCTCAAAGATACGGATAACGCCGACGCTGTCGCCATCTATTTGAAGGGCACCGAAGGCGTCAAGGAGAAAGCCGGGGCGGATTGGAAAGACTTGGACGAAAAGGAAACCGACTCTTGTGAACTCGCCGTTGGCACAATCAGCGGCGACCAGATCAGCTTGGGCGCGGCCTTAATCCAGACTTTAAAAAAGCCCGTTCCACTGAACCTTCGCATCTCGCCGAGCGGAAAGGCCATCGCCATGACCACCGACGCTGGCAACCGGCATGGCGCCCGCTTGTGGGTCGTTGCGGCTGATGGTTCCGCTCCCGCACAAATCGTCTCCGACGAGTCATGCGCTCATCCGGATTGGACCAAAGACGCCCGTTCCCTGGTCTATATCAACGCTTCGGGCGCGATGACTGGTGACGACGATCTGCGCTTATCTTCCTTGACGCGCCGACAAGTTATCAATGCCGCGGGCGCTGTTGAAATCCAAACCAACCATGAAGATTTGGCCGGCATGCTTTTTGACGTGAACCTGGGAGTGCGTTGCCTGAGCGATGGGCGGATCTTCTTCGTGGCCTACGACGTGCAACTGCCCGTCACCGCCGAGGAAATGCCGAGCCGACCGCAAGTTGTCGCCTGCGACCCTCGCCATCAGACGACTTTGACGCGCATGATTCCGCGCAACGTATTGGAGAAATTGCCGGATGAACTGCAGTTCTTTGAAGTCAGCCCGGATGAAAAGAGCCTGCTCATGGCCGCCGGCAAGGGCGCCGTCATGGTGTTGTCATTGGCTGATGGAAAATTGACCTCGGTCCAGTCCCCCGGCAAGGACGACGCCCCTTCCTTCCCATCCTGGCGCAGCAACGAAGTTTGTTACATGTCCCCTGCCCCGACGAATTCCGCCGGCCGCACCTGGGAAGTAAACCTGTGGAAGAACGGAACCAACCGGGTGATCAGTGCGGATTGGCCGCTGGAATTTCTGAGTAAATAAGAAATCAGACCTGACGAACCATGTGGGCGACTCTTATTTTCTGCGGGACGGCCGCGCTGTTCCTGTCGATGACCCTGGCCGCCTTGTGGCACTTGCGCTGGGTGCGGCGGTTGCCGACGCTGGAGGCGTTGACCACCGCGACGAGGCCCGCCCTATCATTACCGTCAGAACCTGTTCGATGCTCCGTGGTCATCGCGGCTCGGGATGAGGAAGCACGGATTGAAGGAACAGTCCGTCGTTTGCTCGCGCAACAAGGGGTGGAGGCCGAATTCTTGATTGTAGATGACCGGTCCACCGACCGCACGGGCGAAATCCTGCGCCAACTGGCCAAGGAGGATGCGCGGGTGAAATTGAAGCGGGTGGAAGTGTTGCCGGACGGCTGGCTGGGCAAGTGCCACGCCTGCTACATCGGCGCCAGCGCGGCCACGGGCGATTGGATTCTTTTCACGGATGCCGATTGCTGGCTGAAGCCGGACGTGATCGCGCGGGCAGTGCGGTTGGCCGAACGCGATGGAGCCGATCATGTGGTGATTTCTCCCGAGATGGACCTAAAAAGCCCCAGTGCCCGGGCGTGGCATCTCCTGTTTCTGACAACCGCTGTGAACTGGTTCTCCGGAGTGAATCGGAACCGTCCCAAGTCACATATCGGCAGCGGGGCCTTCAACATGGTGCGCGCCTCGGCCTATCGGCAATGCGGCGGCTACGAGGCGTTGCGTTTGACGGTGTTGGATGATGTCAAGCTCGGCCAGCTCCTGGTCCGCGCGGGCAAGCGGACGCGGGCGTTTATCGGCGTGAACGACGTGGAGTGCCATTGGGGCACTACGGTCTGGAGCATGGTCAAGCTCCTGGAGAAGAATTATTTCGCGGCGTTGGACTTCAGGCTTGGATTGGCGCTGGCCGGGAGCGTGGCGGCGATACTTTTCTTCGCCATTTTCGTCCTCGGCTTGCTGAGCGGAACAGCGGCTGGACTCGCCGCCGCGCTCTCCCCGCTGACGCTGATTCTGCCAGCGAGCATTCTGGCGCGGAGAGTGGGCTGGTCGTGGCCTTGCGCGGTTTTCGTGCCGTTCATGTTGCCCGTGTTCCTCTATGCCATGGTCAACTCGACTTGGGTGACGTTGCGCCAGGGTGGCGTCCGCTGGCGCGAGACGTTCTATTCGCTGGAGACCTTGCGCGCGGGCACAGTGCGATAAGCCAGGGACCCCTCCCCTTCCAAGCCTCGGAGATCGAATGAATCCCCCTCGTGTGCTCGTCATTGTCCGGCGCTTCGCAAAATAGCCATTATGCCGAGTTGAAGGCGCGATTCCTGATATTTTCAAGGAATCACTCCTTTTCTTATCTTTGCAGCTCGGCATAATTCGCAGGACATCTGATCACAAATCTTGGGAACTGTTCTTAATGATTTTTCGCTATGCGCACCCGTAGGAACTGGTTCATCGCCGGGGTCGCCGCCGTTTGCTTCATCACCGGCGTCGCGCTCTCACACCTGATTGAGCCTGGCGTCCGCGTCCAAAAAGTGACGCTCGCCGATGACACGCCAGCACTTAAGTTCCTTCCCGCAGGCCCGGGACCACATCCGGTGGCACTGCTCGCCCACGGATTCGCTGGCTCGAAAGAAACGCTCTTTCGTTACGGGGAGGCTCTCGCAGCCGCCGGCTTTATTTGCTATAGCGTTGACCAACCGGGGCACGGAGCGTCGCCCCGTACGTTTACTTTTATGGAAGCCGTGCATACGCTGGAGGCGGTCGCACGCGAGGTCGGCCCGGTAGATGTTTTCGCGGGTCAATCGATGGGCGGCGGAACGGGAGGCGAGGCAGTGCGGGAAGGCGGGATGAAACCGGGGCTTTTCATTGCTGTTGGTGCCTTTCCCGTCTTGGGCGACCATGCCCCACCGTTGTTTCTCCTGTCAGGCCGGTTCGAAGAAGCCTTTATGCTCATGCACATTACACCGGCATTGCTGAAGACGCGAACGGACGCGCGTCTGGTGATTTCCCCCTGGTCTGATCATTTGCTTGAGGGGTTTGATCCTGTGCTGGTGAATGCAGCCGTCGAGGCCGCGTGCGCCGCGGTGCATAAGACGCCACCGCCGCCGCCCACTGCCTGGCGCTGGCGACTCCTCGGCGCAGTGCTGGCGATGCTGGCAGCGGGCAAGCTGGCAAGTTGTTTGACCGATTTCTTACCGCAATTGGCTCGATTCCGCGGACTGTCTATCGGTGTCTTCATTACTGTCGCCTTCATGCTCACCTTCACCGGCAGGTGGATCGATGCGACACCACACTTACGGTTACAGGGCATCGCCGTGCCGGTAACGTTTCTCCTGGCAATGATTGCCGGCAAGCTGCGCATCCCGCGATGGAGCTTCGCCGCGCTTGGTGTCCTTGCGATGGTGATTGCGGGATGCTGGTTCAAGGCGAGCCTGAGTTGGGCCGCGTTTGTATTCTTGGTCTGCACTCTACTCCTCACGCCTGCCCTGATCGCGGGAACTGTCATCGGCTGGGTTGCGGCCCGCCGCGGGTCCCGGATGCAAGGCGACATCGCCATGGCCATCTTCGTGGGTTGGGCTCCCTTCCAATGCTTGGAACCGCCGCGAACGCCTCCTGAAGTGCCGAAACCGCATATAGCAATCAAGCTGGACGCAAAACTTCTCGATGCCTGTATCGGCGAATATGAATTTGCGCCGGATACCATATTTTTCACTGGAATGAAGCTGACCATTCGGCGAAATGGAGACCATTTAGTCGGGCGATCTGTTGGAAGAGACGCATTACCAGGTGATTTGGATATTTATCCCGAATCGGAAACAAATTTCTTCCTCAAAATCTATGACGCGCAATTGACCTTCATTAAGAATGATAAAGGCGAAGTGACGGCGGTAATCCACCATTTCGCGGGGCTGCCGGATAGCGAAGGAAAGAAACTTAAAAACGAATGATCGCGCCATTGGCAAAATTCATTGACTGGTCGGCCCTTCAAGCCGCCGCCGTGTGCTCGTCATTATCCGACGCTACGCAAAATAGCCCAGCTCACGCAGTGAAACGTAGTCCTTGCCGTTCTCCGCGGCGCGCCGGCCGAGGATGACGTGGTCCAACACCTCAATTTTCAGAAGTTGACCGGCGCGAATGAGATCGCGCGTGACGCGGATGTCCGCTTCCGAGGGCGTGGGATCGCCGCTGGGATGATTGTGGACCAGCACCAGGGCGGAGGCATTGGCGGCGATGGCGGTTTTGAAAACTTCCCGTGGATGCACCAAAATAGTATCGACTAATCCCTGCGAGATGACTTCCACGCGGATAAGCTTGCGGCGGACGTTCAAAAGAACGGCTTGAAAATGCTCGACTTCGTAGCTCCGGTTTTCCTCACGCAAATGATCGGCAATGGCGCCGGGAGTGTCGAGCAACGGCGCTTCGCCATGCAACTCCGCTGCCATGCGGCGCGCCAGGGTAAAAGCGCTTTTCAAGGCAATCGCTTTGTCGCGGCCAATGCCTTTGGTTTTCTGCAATTGCTCGAGGGAAGCGCGTTCCAAGGCGGTCAGGGTGCCAAATCGTTGGAGCAATTCTTCGCCAATCGCAATGGCGGAGACACCTTGTAATCCAGTCCGCAGAATAATGGCAATCAACTCCGAATTCTTCAACGCGTCCGCTCCCTTTTCCACCAACCGCTCGCGCGGCCGTTCGCTCTTCGGAAGGTCTTTGATGCGGATACCGTGGCTCATGCCGGAGTGGTTTTAACCGCAACCACGCGCTCCGGGCAAGAATGAACGTATCGGAGCGTGCCCTGTTGACATTTAATTTTACAGTTGCCCTGGAGGAACTTTCTGTAAAGAATCGCCGCCATGACAACTGCAATGAATCACGGCACGAGTGTCGCCGGGCCTGATTTGCAAGTTCCTACGGCTCTTTTTCATTCCATCCAACACTGATATGCAACCAATTCATCTGGCCTGGGTTGATTACGCCATCCTGCTCTCTTACACCTGCTTTGTCATAGGCATTGGCTTCGCGCTTCGACGCTACATGAAGACGTCGTCGGACTTCTTCCTTTCGGGGCGAACGATTCCGACATGGGTGACCGGGCTGGCGTTTATGGCCGCCAACCTCGGCGCGTTGGAGCTGGTCGGCATGTCCGCCAGCGGCGCGAAATACGGCATTGCCACGGCTCATTTCTATTGGGTCGGCGCCATCCCGGCCATGATTTTCCTGGCGGTATTCATGATGCCCTTCTATTACGGCTCCAAAGCCAGGTCCGTTCCGGAATACCTTAAACTCCGTTTCGATGAACGGGTGCGCTGCCTGAATTCGTTGACGTTCGCAGTGATGACGGTTTTCGCTTCCGGGATTTCGATGAATGCCTTGGCCAAGTTGCTGCATCTATTGCTAGGCTGGAACTACGATGCAAGTCTTTGGATTTGCTCGGCCGTGGTGCTCGTGTATGTGCTCAAAGGCGGATTGACCTCGGCCATTTACACGGAGGTGCTCCAGTTCTTCATGATTGTCCTCGGTTTCGCGCCAGTCGTCTTTCTCGGTCTCAAAGACATGGGAGGATGGGATGCCATCAAGGTAAAATTGATCGGAGTGGCCCAAAATCCAGCGGCGCTATCGCTCAACACCAAGTCTTTTCAGTCTGATGCCTGGACGAGCGCATGGAAGCCAATACTGAATGGTCCGAGCGCCAATCCGATGGGCGTGGATGTGTTCGCCATTGTCTTCGGACTCGGTTTCGTTCTTTCGTTCGGCTATTGGTGTACCAACTTTCTGGTCGTCCAACGCGCCATGGCGGCCAAGGACATGACGGCGGCTCGCCGCACTCCCTTAATCGCCGCCATCCCAAAAATGATTTTTCCCGTCCTTGTAATTTTGCCTGGCATCATCGCCATCGCCCTCGCGTCCACGCCTGATAAAGGATACCGCTTGCCGCCCGTGGCCATCCATTCGAGTGCTTATCCACAAGCGCTGGCTGACATCAAAGCCGCCGCTGGCGACGTCTATGAAAAGACCAGCAAGGACATTGGATTGAAATTGGATAAGGGCAAAATCGAAGCCTTGCGCGCCCAATATGCCGCCAAAGGCATGACGGACGATCAAATCGAGGCCGGCCTGCAAGACGCCGTGGCCGAGAACGATTACGATGGCATCATTCTCTCGCTGGTCAAAAAATATTGTCCACCCGGTTTGTTGGGGCTGGCCCTGACCGCGTTGCTGGCATCGTTCATGTCCGGCATGGCTGGCAATGTGACGGCGTTCAACACCGTCTGGACCTACGACCTTTATCAAGCCTACATTGCGCCCAACAAACCCGACCAACATTATTTCCGGATGGGCCAATCCATAACAGTAGTCGGCATTCTCTTGAGCATCGCCTGCGCCTATTTCGCCAGTCACTATTCGAACGCGATGGATATCGTGCAATTGGTCTTCGGTTTCGTGAACGCGCCTCTCTTCGCCACTTTCCTCCTGGGGATGTTCTGGGCGCGCACGACAGGCACGGGAGCATTTCTCGGTCTGCTCGGCGGCACAATGACTTCAGGGCTTTTCCACGCGTTGACCATTGCAAGCGGCAATACGCCTGGCATCAAAGGCGGTTATTTGACCGTTGTGCAAACGTTTCCCAGCGAAATGGCCCAAAATTTCTGGCTGGCCAGTTTTGCTTTCGCCGCCTGTTTCCTGCTGACGCTGTTTATTTCACTGGCAACAAAACGAACCAAAACAGATGCAGAATTGAAAGGCCTGGTCTATTCAATGACACCCAGGTTGACAGACAAAGATCAGCCTTTCTTCCTGCGGCCCGGAGTGCTGGGCACTATTCTGCTCCTTGGCTGCGTCATTCTTAATATTATATTTTGGTAGAAAGGAAATAAAACTATGGGACTCGATATCCGCTGGCCTATTGGCCTCATGTTCTCGCTCGTCGGAGTGCTGCTGATCGCTTTCGGCGCCGCCACTTCCGACACCGACATCTACAAGAACACTTCCCTTGGCATTAACATCAATCTTATTTGGGGCGTGGTGCTGTTGGTTTTTGGCGTGCTGATGCTGCTGGGCGCGATCCGCGGACGCAAGAAGCCGCCCACGGCCTGAAATCACTTTCATGAATCTCCAGGAACTCTCCGCTCATACTGCGAGCGAATTCGAAAAGTCCTTCGGCCATCCGCCGCAATGGATTGCTGCGGCCCCGGGCCGCGTCAATTTCATTGGCGAGCATACCGATTACAACGACGGTTTTGTCCTTCCGATGGCCATTGAATTTTACGCCGTCATGGCCGCAGCCCGGCCGTCTGGCGGCGGCGCGATGTTGCAAATCCGTTCGACCGCCGAAAAGGAAATCGCGAACATCGACACTTCCAAGCCCATTACTACAAGTCCCCTGAAATGGAGCAATTATCCGCGCGGCGTGATCGCCGGTTTCATAGCGCGGGGACTCAATCCGGGCGGGTTGGATGTTCTCCTGCACTCGACTGTTCCCCTGGGCAGCGGTTTGTCCAGCAGCGCGGCGTTGGAAGTCTGCACCGCGACGTTGCTCGAAGCCGTCACGGGAAAAAAGTTGGACCCGGTCGAGAAGGCGCTTCTGTGCCAAAAGGCCGAACACGAATTTGCCGGCGTGCCTTGCGGCATCATGGATCAATTCATTTCGGTCATGGGCCGCGAGAGTCACCTGCTGCTGCTCGATTGCCGCTCCCGCAAAACTGAGCTGGTGCCGATGCGCGACCCGTCTGTTGAGTTGCTCATTGCCAACACTAACGTCAAACACGAATTGGGCAGCAGTCAATACGCCCGCCGCCGCGCCCAATGTGAAGCCGCCGCGCACATTCTCGGTGTACCCTCTTTGCGTGATGCCTCGGCGGACGCGCTGGAAAAGAACAAAGGCAAGATGGGGGAAGAAGTCTTCCGCCGCGCCCGTCATGTCATTGGCGAGATTGAGCGAACTGTGCAGGCCGCCGAAGTCATTCGCGCTTCCAACTGGCAGAAGGCGGGAGAATTGATGTACGCCAGTCACCGCTCCTTGCGCGACGATTACGAGGTCAGTTGCACCGAATTGGATGCAATGGTGGAAATTGCCGAGTCCATCGGGCTGGCCGGTGGCGTTTATGGTTGCCGCATGACCGGCGGCGGTTTTGGTGGTTGCGCCGTGGCCCTGGTAAAAAGCGATTCCGTGACGGCCATCTCCAAAACTCTGGCCGCGGAATACAAAAAGAGAACGGGCATCGAAGCGACCATTTTTGGTTCCCGACCCGCCGCTGGTGCAACGGTGATCAAGAGTTAGTCTCTTTCCACGGCGGTTCGGCGGGCAGGCTGGCATCAAATTCGGCGAACATTTTTTTCTCGTATTCGCCGGCAAATTTTCCCGAAAAGAACCGGTCCAGGCCGTGCTCGAAAAGCTCTTTCCAGGAGGCCTCCTCGGCGTTGGGCACAATCGGAAAAAAGAGCGCATGATTCGATTTGGCCGCCTTGCAATCACCCGGAGCGTCGCCAATCATCAATACATTCTCACGCGGGTATTTGCCGGCTGCGGCCAACTTCAAATGCTCCGTCTTCGATCCCATTTCCTGTCCGGCAATGAGCCGCACATGCTTATCGATGCCGTGCTCGGCCCATTCCCGCCGCAACGCTTCGCCGGGTGTTTGCGAAATGACCATGACATCCGCCCGAGACGCAATTTTCTCCAGGCATTCCTGCACCAAAGGAAACGGAGGCACGCCCTGGACAATGTCTGCGATCGCGGCATTAACCGCCTTGGACCAATCCAGGACCGGAGCCAGTTCGATCCGGCCCGCCTTGATTTCCGCCGCCAAGGTGCTTTCGCTCAATTTGCTTTCACGCGCCGTCCATTGCTCCAGCGGCTTGGTGTCAAATATAGCCGTGTGGCGCGCCTGAACCTCCGCGCGCCTCCGCAAAAGGTCCAGGCTCAAAGCCAGGGCGTGAAATCGGTTGCAGCCGCGGGATTGCGAGTAAAGATTGACGAATTCCCAGGCCTGCCGGGCGTATTTGCTGGCCGACTGCAAACGGAAATGTTTGATGAACATCGGCGCGAAGCATTCCTTGTGTTTGATTTCCATCGTGTCAAACACACAGCCGTCCGAATCGATGCCGATAAAAAATTTGGCGCGCGCCTGAAAATCGCGCAAGGGCTGGGCAGGGTCTGCGGCCGTCATTCGTGTTCAGACCGTATAAGATCCCGATGAGGTGACGCCGCCGTGGCCAGTCCAATTGGTGTGAAAAAACTGTCCGCGCGGCTGATCGACGCGCTCGTAGGTATGGGCGCCGAAATAGTCGCGCTGCGCCTGGAGCAGATTGGCCGGCAAGCGCCCGCAACGGTAGCTGTCGTAGAAATTCAACGCGGTGGAAAAGGCCGGCGTGGGAATGCCCTTGCGCGCGGCGGTGGCGATCACCAGACGCCAGGCCCGCTGGCATTTCTTGATTTCGCCGCGGAAAAAATTGTCCAGCAGCAGATTGGTCAGCTTCGGATTCTTATCAAAGGCTTCCTTGATATTCCCCAGGAAACGGCTGCGGATGATGCACCCGCCGCGCCACATCAGCGCGACGCCGCCGTAATTGAGGCTCCAGCCGTACTCCTTGGCCGCCGCGCGCATGAGCATGTAACCCTGCGCGTAGGAAACAATCTTCGACGCGTAGAGCGCCAGTCGAATCGCCTCGACAAAGGCCGCGCGATCGCCGGGGATTTTCGGCTTTGGACCTTTCAATTTTTTCGCGGCGGCCACGCGCTCTTCCTTTAGGGCCGAGACGCAACGTGAGTAAACCGCCTCGGCGATCAGGGTGATGGGAATGCCCAGGTTGGCTGAATTGATCACCGTCCATTTGCCGGTGCCTTTCTGTCCGGCGGTGTCAAGTATTTTGTCCACCAGCGGCTGCCCGTCCGTGTCCTTGAAAGACAGGATGTGGGAGGTGATTTCGATGAGGTAGGAATCCAGCTCGGTCTTGTTCCAGTTGGCAAATTCCGGCTGCATGTCGGCGGCAGTCATGCCCAGGCCCTCTTTCATCAATTGATAGGCCTCGCCTATCAATTCCATGTCGCCATATTCGATGCCGTTATGGACCATTTTGACGAAATGACCCGCGCCATTTTCGCCGACCCAATCGCAACACGGGGTTCCGTCCTCGACCTTGGCGGCGATGCCCTGGAAAATATCCTTGACATGAGGCCAGGCGTCTTTGGAGCCGCCGGGCATGATCGAAGGGCCATTCCGCGCGCCCTCCTCCCCGCCGGAAACTCCCGTGCCGATGAACAGCAAGCCCTTGCTTTCCAAATCCTTGGTCCGGCGGTTGGTGTCCTCGAAAAGCGAATTGCCACCGTCAATAATAATATCACCCTTCTCCAGGTGCGGCAGAATTTCCTCGATCAGGTCATCGACGGGTTTGCCGGCTTTGACCATGAACATGACCCGGCGCGGGCGTTTGAGCATTCCGGCCAATTCTGGCAGCGAATGGGCGCCGATGACCTTGGTGCCCTTGGCTTCGCGGCCCAAAAACTCGTCCACTTTGGCCACGGTGCGATTAAACACGGCCACGACGAAGCCGTGATCATTCATGTTGAGAACCAGGTTTTGGCCCATGACAGCCAGCCCGATCAATCCGATATCAGCTTGAGCATCCATAAAAATTCTCCAATCCAGTTCTTTTCTAACGCGAAGAAAATACCAGTCAAGGAAGTATAATGGTCCGGGCAACTCCATCTAAGACAACTGCAGCACGTTGTGCGTCGCTTGCAGAAGATTTTGGCAGGGGAATTGAAAAAAGGCATCTCAATGGGGTTTGTGAAAGTGGCCCGCTAACGCCAGCAAATCCTCCTTGTATTTACCAGTGCGATGCTGAATGTTCACATCGGGTCTGCGAGCGGGGCATTAATTGCAGAAACTGAGTGAGACGCCTCAAGCTATGTTGTCATTTCTCAAACGGTGGTTGATCACCACGGTATCGGTCTGGGTGGCGGCGCGCATCGTCTCGGGCATTCACGCCGATAGATCGTCCGGCCTTTTGCTGGCGGCGCTGGTGCTCGGTTTGCTCAATGCCTTCGTTCGCCCGGCGATGGTGGTGTTGTCGCTGCCGTTGGTCGTTTTGAGCCTGGGATTGTTTATGCTGATCATCAACGCCCTGCTCCTTTGGTGCGTTGGCCTGGTCCTCAAAGATTTCCATGTGGACAGTTTTGGCGCGGCCTTTTGGGGTTCTCTCATCATCAGCCTGACTTCGCTGATTCTCAATTCGCTGACCAAAAGCGGCTCTTCCCGGGTGGAATTTCGCACCAGCAAAACCCCGCCGCGTCGTCCTCCGCCGGGGGACGATGACGGGCCGGTCATTGATGTTTGATTTTGCGGAAAGCGGCCCGCCGGGTCTGAAGGCCTTGCGCCAGAAAGCCGCGCTCGAAATCGGTCAACGTGGAAGCCAGTTCGTCCGGAGTCGGCGTCTCGGCAAATAACGGACAGGCGCTGAAAATTTCCTGGATTCGCTTGAAATAATCGGCATCGTCCGTGCGCAGAAAAATCACACCGCCATCGGCGAGGGCGCGCGCGGCCGTGAGGGCAAAAGCGTCATTGATGAGACGATGCTTGTGGTGCCGGCGTTTCGGCCACGGATCGGGAAAATAAATGTGCACCGCCTCAGCGGAACCCGGCGGCAAAAGATGCTGCAAAAAATAAGCGGCCTCGATTCGCACCGCGCGGATATTTTCCAATCCCATCCGGAGAGCCTTGCGATCCAGCTTGCGCAACCGGCCCAGCAACCGTTCCACCCCGATGAAATTGCGGTCGCGACGGAGCGCGGCGTATTGCGCCAAGAACGAGCCGTCGCCGCTGCCCAATTCGACTTCCAATGCGCGCTTGACGGGAAACATGCGGCCGAGATCCAGGCGCTCGACCACGGAAGGGAGCGGCTGAATAAAACTGGCAGGGGCTTGGCTGAGGTCAGTGTTCAAGCAGCCGCAGTTTGAAGTCTTTTATCTTGGCCGTGGTTGAGTAAGTCGCGATTCCCAACGGCGCGGAGAGGTAAATCGGGCCGGGACGCAGCGCCACTTTGCGCTTGGCGATGGAGACGTCAATAATTTTGTCCTTGTCCAGCCAGGCTTGAATTTTTTCGGGCATGACCCGCACCACGATATGATACCAATGCCCGGTCTGAAGATACATGGAGTGGCTCGTTTCGTTTTCCGAAGCGTCCGCACCATCGAGGCTGGACAGCCCGACGATGCCGCCGCCCCAGCCCCCTACAATCAGGCTGCATCCGGAATCGGCGACTGGAAAAGTGAGGCCGCAAAAAAAATCGCTGCCCTCCACTTTGACGGCATCGAGAGAGATTTCGTAATCGGTTTTGGGCAGCGGGCCGTTCGTCCAGGTAATGCCGCTGAGGTCGTCGCCCGTGGGAATTTTAATTTGGCCGTCATCGACGGAGACCGGACCATGGCCCGCGAAATCGGTCACGGCCCAATTGGTCAAAGTTTTGCCATCAAAGAGAGCCGTCCAATTGGTGGACCAGCGATTGGTCTGGGGCGCCGCCGGCGTTTGCGCGGCCAGTAAAACCGGGGACAACAAGAGGCACATCAAAGCCAGCGGCGGAAAGTTGCTCCGTGAACGAATGTTAGCGCGCATCATTGCCAAAGTTTAAGATGAAAGCCGGCGCAAGAAAGCAGAAAGATGCGCAAAAATTCATAGGCGTTGCCTCAACAGGAGCGATTTTGTTGATCGGTTTTCGCAGGTGCGTTTACTGGCGGAGGTTGCCTGCTGGCAAGTAAGCGGGATCGTCGGCTGTTGACCATCGGAATAAGTCCATTTGTTCCTGGACCGCAGCGTCCACTCGATTCATCTCATGGGTGTGCCCGAAACCAAAGTTGTGAAGCATCTCATGGGCTATGGCCCAGGGATGGCTATACCAATCTTTACTCAGAAGATATCCTCCCATGGGCATGGTGATCGAATTCCCGCCGCCGACAGCGCCGTCATTTAACCACCATTTAATGTCGAGGTGATGTTCCGGTTCGTTTGTGACTCCGCGTATGAGAAATGTGAATGACAGCTCCCGCTCGGCCTTCGCAAGATAGTTCATGGTATTCCACGAACGATATGGCGGCGCCTTCATGGAAAATCGTCCCTGGCCAACATCAGCCAAAGCTTCTGGAGCAACGGCGCACACGTTGCGAATGTCCGTCCAGTAAGTTGCGCTGGCGATCAACTGATCTTTGATGTTTGTCAAGTGGTCCGCAAAGTTGGATGGAAGGGGCGCCGGTGGAATAGCCGCTCCACTCTTCAATTTGATGTTGGAAGTCCAATCGATAGTTGAGCTGGCAGTGTCCAGGAGGTAACCTTGAGCATCACCAAGAGTGATATCGGACCATAACGCCAACGCGTCTGGCCGGCCTAGTTTTTCGTCCTGCAAGATTGCCGCTGAGGCGAGTGGATGCAGCTTTCCGCCAAGCAGAATCCTGGATTTCGGGTCGGTCAGAAAACAGGGACGAGGTTCAAAAATCGCCCGCCGATTTCCAGGAAAATCAAGCCAATATGCCACGGTAAAAAAACGTCTATTGGTGAACAATCTGCAACCCTGAGAGTTTGAAATCTCAAATTTGCCATCTGGAAATTCCAGCAGAATGCCCCATCCACTTGTTCGAGGCGTATCCTGACGCCAAATAAACGATCCCTCCAACCAATCCCTGGATGCGATTGTGATTCGGGCCGCATTCGTTGCGGTAACGGTCGTCCAAACTGCCACATAATTTGCGCCAGAATGACCGAAGGCGTGAATGCGATAGCTCTGCTCTTTGGAAAGTGCGACAGATGGAATTGCGGTCCCATTGCCCGGTGGTCGTTGCCATGTGATCGCGCCGCCCGGACGGCTCGACCTAATGGCTAGATTGTCCAAGGTCATTGGCATCTGGTACGGGCCGACCAGGGACGGCTCCCATGGCTGCGGTTGAAAGTCGATGTTGGTTGGTCCGCTGATATTGATGACGCCGGTTCTTAGGGCGATCAAACCGCCGGAGGAATCCTGATGCAAGGCTTCAAATTGGTACTGCCCCGGCTCAAGCGCCGCGATGCACTCGCCCTCCGGCCCAAAAAAACGCTGACCGGCAAGAACCGTCTGCGCCTCGCGACCGCTGGGAAAACGATAGATTCTCAGCGGCGTTCCGAGAATGCCTTTGACCGAATGGGCGATCAGCCGCACCAGGTATCGCTCGCGAAATCGCGGAACGACCATTGTTCCCTCATACCAATCCGCGCCCTCAGGCGGATCCTCAAAATCAAGACAAAGGCGTTCCGCAGATGTTTTGAAATCTCCAGCTACCCCAGGGTCGAAATGTTCAAAATCCAGGCAGAACCGCTCCGGCAAGTAATCCAAATTCATCGTGCCGCGCCCGCGAAATTTTTGCAGAGTCGCCCGCTGTAAATCCATCGATTCGGGAGAAACGGCCTGGGCGAGCGGGAACTCAGTCGTCTTCGCCAAATCCCAGGGCTGTCCGTTAACTGTTACATTCTCAGGCAAAGACCACGAAGTGTGCTTCCATTCCAAGTTTGTTGATAACAGCCAGAGTTCATCACTGCCGTCGATTTTTGCCGAAATTCGAAATTGAAGATCGTGGCCCTGGCTGGATGAAGCCTGATTGGTAACCAGCATCTGCGCGAAATCAATGGTGATTTCGTACGTGTCCGACCCATTTTGGGGATCGTCGAAATGAATTATAAACCCATTGGTGTCCCGCTCGCAGGTCACTGTTCCACGTCCGCGAATAATGTGGAAAACAGCGCCGGACAAATCCAGATCATCGCGCAAAAATGCGGCATCGGAAGGCGGCGTCCAGGTCGGCTTTTGTTGGGGGTCCCATGAATATCCATTGATGCTAATGTCCGTCGGCCACGACCAGCTCTGGTGAGTCCATGTCGCTCCTGCCTTGGAGAGGTGCAAAATGTCAGCGCCGTCAATGACGGCAATCACACGAACACTTTGGGCGGGAAACGGATCGCTTGCTCGAACCGGCTGCAAATCAAGCAACAGCAACGCACTGACGAAACAACAAACCTTTGGATTTCCGATCTTCAATAACGAAACAGTCTGCCATCTCAAAGAGAGGAATCGATCATCATTTTGCAAATCAAAAACGCTGTGAATTTCATCTTTGATTTCCACTGTTCCGCCATCTGCGTCACCAAGGTCGGCGCAGTCTCGCCTTCGCCTTGGAATTGCGCTTTGCCCGTACTCGTTTAAATTGGTCGGATATGGAGAAGCGATTTTTCAGCGGGCCGCCGTCGCCACCGTCGCCGGAAGAGTTTCAGCGCCAGTTGCAGGAGTTTATGCGCCAGCATCTCAGCAGCGCCACGCCCGGCAAAACTGATTTGTCCGGCGCGCCTGAGACCACCGATGAGACAACAGCCGAGAAGGATTTTTCCTTCGACAAGAAGCCTCGCGACGTCAAGGCCTACCTGGACCGATTCGTCATCAAGCAGGAGGAGGCCAAGAAAGTCCTGAGCGTGGCCTTGTGCGACCATTATCATCACGTTCGCCTCGCGCGCGAAGGCCAGGGCCATCCCAATTACGCCAAGCAAAACGTCATCCTTCTCGGGCCTACCGGCGTCGGCAAAACTTATCTCATTCGCAATGCGGCCGACCTCATCGGTGTGCCATTTGTCAAGGCGGATGCCACGAAATTCTCCGAAACTGGTTATGTCGGCGCGGATGTTGAAGACCTCGTGCGCGAGCTGCTTCGCCGGGCGGACAATGACTTCGAGCGCGCTCAATACGGCATCATTTACATCGACGAGATTGACAAGATTGCGACGGCTTCAAACGTTTCGGGCCGAGACGTGAGCGGGCGCGGTGTTCAAACGAATTTGCTCAAATTGATGGAGGAGACCGAAGTGCCGGCCCGGTCGCCCAACGATATAAGCGGCCAAATCCAGGCCATGATGGATATGACTCAGCGCGGAAAAAAGTCGCCGGCGAGCATCAATACCAAACACATTTTGTTCATCGTGAGCGGCGCGTTCGGCGGCCTGGAAAAAATTGTCCGGAAGCGATTGCGCGAGGCTTCCATTGGCTTCGCTCCCCCGGCGGCCCGAAACGTGGAGGATTCCTCCGCGCTGGAGCATTGCCAGACCCGCGATTTTATTGAATTTGGATTCGAGCCGGAATTCATCGGACGCCTGCCTGTTCGCGTCATCTGTCAACAACTTAGCGTGGATGATTTGTTCACCATTTTAAAGACATCCGAAGGCAGCATTATCCGCCAATACGAACAGACCTTTGCCGCCTATGGCATTGAGGTGCTCTTCCGCGAGGATGGGCTGCGGCGCATCGCGGAAATGGCCGGCGAAGAAACCACCGGCGCGCGCGGCTTAATGACCGTTTGCGAAGGCGTATTCCGCGATTTCAAGTTCGAGCTTCCCTCGACGCTGGTGAAGCGCTTCGTGGTCACCAGGGAATTGGTCGATAATCCCGCGGCGGAATTGCAAAAGTTGCTGGCCGAACACCAAAAAGAGGAACGGGTTGTGGCGCGGCAGTTGGCGCATGATTTCGCGGCCCGCTTCGGCGAGAATTTCAAATTGAATATCCGGTTCACGGAAGCCGCCGCCGACAGATTGGTGGGACTGGCGCTGGAACAATCCGTGCCGGTGCGCGACCTTTGCGCCGCCCGCTTTAAGGATTATCAATTCGGCCTCAAGCTCATCGCGCAAAACACCGGCCAGCAGGATTTTGTGATTGACGCGGACGCCGTCGAAACGCCCGACAAAGTGTTAAGTGATTGGGTGGTTAAGAGTTATCGGCCTAAGTAAAGTACTAAAATTGTGCTGCCTGCCCTCGCATATCAGTAAGGGTTTTGCCTCAACTTATTCCACGTGATTCCGATAGGTAAAAGGAACCGTTTTTCGGGGGAATTCCTGCCAGTCACAACGCGAGAATTCCACCCAATAGACGCACAGCGCGCCCATGATCGATCAAACAATGTTGGAGTCAAGGACGGCGACGGCAACGTCGGCCCGGGCTTTGCCTGAATTGGCGCGGGTGCGCGAGGCCATCCTCGACGGTTTAGGAGCCGGGCTTTTTCTTTGCGATGCCAAAAAGCCAGGGTTTCCAATTCTCCAAATTTCCCCGTCATTCACCGCCCTCACGGCCTACGCCGAAGAGGCTATTGGCCAAAAGCTTAATCTCCTCTACGGGTCCAGGACAAGCGCGGCCACTGTCAGGGAAGCCAACAGCGCGCTAAAACGTGGCGAGCGATTTCACGGAGAGATGCTTTGCTATCGCGCCGACGGTTCAACGCTTTGGTCCGAACTATCCGTTGTGCCGTTGCTCAATGCAGGCAGCCTGCCGGATTATTTCGCTGTGGCGTTGACAGACATTTCCAATCGTAAAGAGCGCGACCAGCGCGTTCGGGAGCAGGAGGCTAATTTCCGCGGCATTTTTGCAAATGCAATTGAGGGCATTTATCAAAGCACACCGGAAGGCCGTTACCTGCGCGTCAACATGGCGCTGGCCAGAATGTATGGTTACGCCAACCCCGAGACCTTGATGAAGCACGTGTGCGACATCGAAAATCAGATATACGTCGATCCCGCCATGCGGGATAAGTTTAAAAGACTCATGGATCAACAGGACTACGTTCGGGGCCTCGAGTACCAAGTGCGCCGACGCGATGGTCGCGTTATCTGGATTACAGAAAATTCCCGGATGGTGCGCGACACCGATGGCAAAGCCCTTTACTACGAAGGATTCATCGAGGAAATCACCGAACGCAAGGAAGCTGAGGCCGCATTGCAGCAATCCCAGCAACGGCTTATTGAAACATCGCGCCAGATCGGGCTGGCGGAAATCACCACCGGACTTTTGCACAACCTTGGCAACGCCCTCAACAGCGTGCAGACATCCGCGAGCGTGGCTCTGACCCAAATGCGCGGTTCCAAAGTTGGCGACCTATCCAAAGCAGTGGCTCTGTTGCGCGAGCACCCAACTGATTTGGCAAACTTCATTGCCAACGATCCGAAGGGACAGAAAGTATTCGCCTATCTCAGCCACCTCGCTCCCTATTTGACTGAGGAGCAATCCAAATTTAGGCAAGAACTGGAATCGCTGCGAAAGAGCGTCGATCATGCCAATAGCATTCTCACCTCCCAACAGAATTATGCCAAAAGCTCCGGGCAGCTCGAAACCGTACCGCCTATCCAATTAGTGGAAGACGCGCTGCTGATGAATGCCAACTCGCTGGCTCGGCATCATGTTCAGGTCATTCGCGACTTCATGCCGAACCTGCCGGAGGCCACTGTGCGCAAACACATGATCCTGCAAATTCTGGTCAACCTGATACGCAATGCTCAAAAGGCCTGTGACAGTTCGGAATCCCCGGAGAAATGCCTGACAGTTCGGGTGTGTTCCCCCAAGGCGGGCCGAATCCAAATCGAAGTGCAGGACAATGGCGTTGGCATTCCGCCCGAAAATCTCGCCCGAATATTCACCTATGGTTTCACCACTCGCCAAGACGGGCACGGTTTCGGTTTGCACAGCGGACTGCGCATGGCCGAAGAGATGGGAGGTTCCCTGACCGCACGCAGCGACGGAGCCGGCAAGGGCGCCAGTTTCATCTTTGAATTTCCCTGCCAGCCTCCTCCTTCAAACCCCAGTGAAAAGAAGCCGGCCTGACTGCCTTGCAGGAGTTCGTTAGAGTCACCAGAACACGGGTTTGTCATCCCAGCAGGGCCGGCTTGACGATTCGGCTAGAATTTCCTGGGAGCGCCCGAGACACTCCTTGGCGGCGCCATGTCTGCTTGCAACGGGAATGCGTTCCGATACGTTACACGATACGAACCATGATGCAAACGCGTATTGCGACCCTCTCTTTCAAAGCGCTCGCCGGGGCGTTTTTGGGAATTCTTTTGGGGGCGCGGGCGACCCTTGCGGCGGATTGGCCGCAGTTTCGCGGGCCTAACCGGGATGGAAATTGGGATGAGACCGCAATCCTGAAAACATTTCCTCGCAAAGGGTTGAAAATCCGGTGGAGGCAGCCTGTCGGTGGCGGATGGCCAAGTCCAGTCGTGGTTCAGGGCCGAGTTTTTGTCTTTGATGTGGAGTTGATCAAGCCCATTGCCAGAGAGCGCCTGCATTGCTTTGAGGAGAAGACGGGCAAAATTCTTTGGGTTTATGCCTACGAAGAGAAATACGGTGATTGGACTTATGTGCCCGAGCGCGGCGCAGGCCCAACGGCGACTCCGATAGTTGAGGGGAACCGGATATATATCGTGGGAGCGAATGGCAATACGCACTGCCTGGACGTGAAAACAGGGACGGCCCTGTGGGAGAAAAACATTGGCCGGGAATACAAGGTGGCGGAGATGTCGTGCCGGCCATCGCCCTTGATCGATGGGGAGTTGCTGATCGTTTTCACCGGAGCGAAGCCCGGCGCGAGCGTGCTCGCTTTGGATAAACAGACTGGGAAGGAGGTTTGGAAAGCGCTTGATGATCCTGTGTCCAATAGTTCGCCGATCATAATCACCGTCAATGGCAGGCGGCAGTTGATTGTTTGGAGCGGCAGTTCCCTCTCGTCACTGGACCCCGCCGACGGACACACCTATTGGCGGGAACCGATGTGGACGAGCGGCAACGACTCGGCCGCCACGCCGGTTTTCCAGGGCAACCGGCTGCTGGTGAGCGGATTGATGCTCGACGTGAGCGCGGACGCTCCCCGCTTTCTGTGGCCCGAGATTCGCGCCCCTGCCAAACGGGTTTTGAGCAACACATCCACCGGCCTGCTGCGAGGGGAATACATTTATACCGCCAGAGGCTTAGGCGAACTCGTTTGCCTGGAAGCGGCCACCGGCAGGCAAATCTGGAGCACGAACAGTTTGACCGCGGCGAAAAACGGGGCGAGCATTAACATCACTCCGCAAGGCGGCGGCTTTTTTCTATTTACCGACGAAGGGAACCTGATTCGCGCAGAGTTGTCGGCTTCGGGATATCGGGAAATAAGCCGCAGCCACTTGATTGATCCGACCTGGCCCTTCGGGCAAACCAAATTTGTTTATGCCCCGCCGGCTTTTGCCAACCGGCATATTTTCGCGCGGAGCGAGGCGGAGGTGGTTTGCGCCTCGCTGGAAGCCAGATAAGAAAGTAAGTATGACGCGCTCGCCGCGCATTGTGCCACTCTCCCTCCGCCGATTCTCGAAGAATAACCCCCGCTCAAACCGCCGGACTTTCGCCGACTTGGAAGCGCGCGAAACGCCGGATGACAATCTCGTCGCCGAGCTGTTTGGCGACGCCGCCCAAATGCTCCTTGACGGAGACTTCCGAGTTGCGTTTGACAAATCCCTGGTCCAATAAACAGACGCCCTGGTAAAACTTCTCCAACTTGCCTTCGACAATTTTCGCGATGGCCTGTGGCGGCTTATTCTTGACCTGCTCGGTTGCGATTTCCTTTTCTTTGGCGATGGTCTCGGCGGGAATTTGCTCACGCGAAATGACCGACGGATTGCCCGCCGCGATTTGCAAGGTAATGTCCCGGACCAGTTGTTTGAAATCCTCCGTTGCCACTGTGGCCTCTTTGCCCGCGCCCACCTCCACCAGCACGCCAACCTTGGCGCCGGTATGAATGTAGGCCGCCACGATTCCGTTGCCGGCGACTTCATATCGGACAAAGCGCGGTATCTGAATATTTTCGCCAATTTTCGCCACGGCCGCGACACGGTCCGCTTCGAGCGATTCAAGAGTCGAGCCGGCAGCCAGCTTGCGCGTCACCTCATCGCAAAAAGCGCCGAAGGTTTCGTTGCGCGCGACGAAATCAGTTTCGCAATTGATTTCGGCCATGACGCCCGTTTTTGCGCCGGGTAGGATGCATTGCACGATCGCACCTTCCTTGGTTTCGCGCGTGGCCTTCTTGACGGCTAAAGCTCCGCCCCTTTTTCGAAGAATATCCACGGCGAGTTCAATATTGCCCTTGGCCTCGACGAGAGCCTTTTTGCAATCCATCAGACCTGCGCCCGTCAATTCGCGCAGTTTTCCAACGTCGGCGGCGGTAAAATCAGCCATAATTCAATTTACTTCCTAAAGGTTTAAGCTGTGGCAGGCGCGAGCACTGGAGTCGATGCCGGCTCCGGTTGTGATGCGGCGGCGGGCGGCGCTTCGGCGGTGGTTTCAGCGGTTGCGGGTGCGGCCTGCGCCGTCTCCTCTTGTGTCTTACGCCGGCCATACTTGGCCTCGTACTCGGCGCGAGCCTGAGTGACTACCTGGACCACCGTCTGCAAAATGAGCCGCACGGAACGGATGGCGTCGTCGTTGCCGGCGATGGGATAAGTCACCAATTCCGGATCGCAATTGGTATCCACGAGCGCGACGATGGGGATGTTCAAGCGGCGCCCTTCGGCCACGGCGTTGTGTTCGCGCTTGATATCGACGATAAACATCGCCGCCGGATGTTTCTCCATCGTGCGGATGCCGTCCAGGTTTTTGAAAAGGCGGGCCGCTTCACGGCGATACATCGATTGTTCCTGTTTGCCGTATTGGTTGATGCTGCCATCGGTCTCCCAGCGCTCGATTTGTTTGAGGCGGGCGATGGAGCGCTTGATGGTATTGAAATTGGTCAGTGTGCCGCCCAGCCAGCGTTCGGTCACGTAAAGCTGGCCGCATGCTTTGGCCGATTCCTTGACCGCTTCCTGGGCCTGCTTTTTGGTGCCAACAAATAGGACGTTGCCGCCCCGGCTGACAACGCTGTGGAGAAAGTCGCAGGCCGTTTCCAATTGAGTAAGAGACTTGCTGAGGTCGATGATATGAATCCCGTTGCGCGCGTCGAAGATGAACGGTTTCATCTTGGGATTCCAACGACGGGTTTGGTGTCCGAAATGGACGCCCGCATCCAATAATTCCTTAATGCCAATACTGATCACAATTTTCCTTTTGTTAGAAGTCCGGCCGCAATGCGGAGACGGACCATCCCGCGGAACACGGGATTGAATTTAGTGTTATTGTGGCCGCCCACCCCCACAAGGGAGCGGATTTGAGGCCGTTTCCTTCCGGACGAAGCCCGTCCCAAAGGACAGAAACCTTAACACAGCTTGCCCGGAATGCAAAGTGATTATTGAGAAAATTTTGGGCCAAATGTTGAGTTGTGCCTTTTGCGCCTGTCGATGCATAATAATAAGGAAAACATTGAGTCTCATGCCCAAATCATTGAGCAGAAAAACAGATGCCCTTGAGGTTGCTACTGCGCATGCCTCTGAAGGGTCTGCATCGGACACGTCTCCGACAAGAAAAGCAAAAGCTCAAGCGGGTCGCATCATGTACATCGAATGCAAGGCAGGCGGATTAACGGGACCTGGGCGAATTGGTCGCGTAACTTTCTCAAAGACGGGGCGCACTTTGCACTATCGCGGTCAGAGATTTCAGAGCCTCAAGGGCGCCGGTTTCAAGTCCAATTACTACGATATCGATTCTGGTGAAGACTATTGGATTTCTGGCCCGAAACGCGCCGGTGGCGATGCGTTGTACGGGGGTAGCGGCTCCATCGAAATTGACGAAGATGTGCGGGAGCAGTATTGGCGGGACATAAGACGACAGCCGGACAGAGTCAATGAACATGTGGCCTAACGACCGTTGTTCCGCATTGATTTGCGGTAGATAATTTTGGGTAAAGAAGAGGTACGTGCCCTCCTTTCGCTAAACATGAAAACAGAAGATCGATACTTAAGATTTGTGCGGTGGAATGAAGAGGACAAACTCTATGTGGGTTTCTGCCCGGACTTGTTTCCATGGGGCGGTGTTTGTCATGGCGAAAGCGAGGAGGCCACCTATCATCAATTATGCGTTCTGGTTCGTGAAGAGGTCGAACAATTGCATCGAGAAGGGAAGGAATTACCTGCTTCCGGCACTCGGCCCATGCGGGAAGCTGTTTTGGCATAGCGACGATGCTGGCGTGGCCGCGCGGCAACGAGTGCGTCAGCTCGTCATCCAAACTGAGGCCTTCGTCTGCGATCCCGCCAATGCTCTGCCGCATTATCCGATGTGGGACATGAACCGGAGATTCAGCCCATAGCAGAGTTCGACCATTCGCTGCCACCTCCGGGCTCACGAGGTCGCTTTTAAATCGGCCAACTCAAGGAACTTGCGCGCAAACTGCGGCCCCTTCCCCTCGTCCTCATGCCGGAAGAAAACGAAAGCGTCCCGCCATTTCTGCCGTCGCACGCGTCGCGCCCACGCCTTCAATTGCGAATCGCCGTAATCCAGCCGGCGCAATCGCAAGTAACCCCAATCAGCGGTCGAAACGAAAGGAATTTCCAAATTATTCTCGGCGTCGGCGATGCACAATGCCGATTTATTTTCGCGCAGCAGATCGAACACCTCCTCCTCGAACCAGGATTGATGGCGGAACTCAAATGCGGCGCGCGCCTTTGACGGCAGCAACTTGAGAAATTCACGGAGCCGGGAGATGTCTTTTTTCAGATACGGCGGCAGTTGAAACAAGAACGGCCCAAGCCGCCCTTTCAACGTTTCAGCTACTTTAAGGAAATACGAGACTGACTCGTTGGAACCCTTGAGCTGTTCCCTGTGCGTAATTTTTTGCGGCGCTTTGAGGACGAACTGAAAATCAGCGGGGACTTCCTGTGCCCAAGCCTCCAGGACGGTGGCTTTGGGCATGTGATAGAAGGTGTTGTTGATTTCCACTGACCGGAAATGTTCGCCGTAGAATTGGAGCATCTTTTTCTCAGGCAGATCGTCAGGGTAAAACTTGTCCTTCCACGCCTTGTAACTATAACCGCTCGTGCCGACGTAGAGATTCATAAGCGCGGTTGTGTCGGATCCAAATGCATGACCAATGCTATGATAAATTGCCATCAACCAAATACCGCGCCATGGCCCACGCCAACGGGTACTGTCCTAATTTGCCCTTGAGGAACGGCCCCATTGCCGAATCCCTGAAATTCGGATTCCGATTGCACTGACCACAAATCCTACGATGGCAATGATTGAAACCCATTCAGTCAGACCGCGCGTATTAGCAAAATAATAACCCCCTTGAATCAGGTAAAGGACGGTATGGTTAATCCCAAAGACGGGCACTAAAATGCACGCCGTAATTTGGACACCAAAGGAGACCATTATCAATCCAATTACAACAATGAACGCTCCGACAAGTGATCTCCACTTTGATTTCATTTCTTTCCTTTCGCACCCTTCACAATCCGCAAATATAATTTCCACATTCAATTGCCATGTCAAATTCCGTCAAAACGCAAATTATTTCAAATTAAGACACTACCCGCAAACGGAATCCATTGACAGCACGAAATCGGCTGCCTAAGTTCGCCGATAATCTATGCGCGAATTCGTTGTTATTGGAATCATGGCTTTTTTTTCGTTGACTGTCGTGGCCCAGCAGGAAGTCGTGCCGTTGTATCCTGGCGCCGCGCCGGGATCGGAAAATTGGAAGCAGCAAGAGACGGAGTTGCGCTCCAACCTCTGGCAGACGCCCATCGTCTTCAATGTTTCCAAACCGACGCTCACTGTTTTTCGGCCTGATCCGGCCAAGGCCAACGGCACAGCAGTCGTGATTTGTCCCGGTGGAGGTTTCATCGCGCTGTCCATCGAAAGTGAAGGATTCCAGGTGGCGCGCTGGTTGGCGGCCCGAGGCGTGACGTGTTTTGTGCTAAAATATCGGCTCATCGAAGCGCATACGGAAGATCCAACCCGGGAATTGATGAGCATGATGCCGAGACTGCAAGAGCTGGCCGGCCCTGTCATTAAGTTCGCTTTGGCCGACGGTCAATCGGCGGTGGGTTACGTCCGTCAACATGCAAAACAATATGGCGTGCGCACTGATCGCATCGGAATCATGGGATTTTCGGCCGGTGGCACCGTGACGGCTTCTGTCGCCTATAATTACACGGCGGAGACACGGCCCGATTTCGCCGCTCCCATTTATTTGCAATACGAATGGACGATTAAATCAAACGGCGTCCCGGCGGACGCACCGCCGATGTTTATCGCGGCGGCGAGCGACGATCAATTGGGCCTGGCGGCGCACAGCGTCTCGCTTTACCAGGACTGGATGGCCGCAAAGAAAACCGCCGAGCTGCACATTTACGCCAAAGGCGGGCACGGTTTCGGGATGCGCAAGCAGGACATTCCCACCGATCACTGGATCGATCGCTTTGCCGATTGGCTCGACGCTGAAGGCTTTATGGGCAAGTAAAAGCGTCCCGTTATTTCAAAACCGAGTCAAATCCAGGCCAATGCGATATGCAACCCGCCCCTGGCGGCATTTGCAATTTGCATATTTCAAGAGTAGGCTCGTAAAGCAAAGACGGCGGCACCGTAGTTGCTGAGTTAAAAGTATTATGCGTCCCATTTGGACAGGTTCGATCAGTTTTGGTTTGATTAACATTCCTGTGTCTCTTCTTGCGGCAACGCAACGGGAAGAATTGAAATTCCGCCTCTTGCGCGCCAGCGATCTCAGCCCGGTAAATTACCAGCGAATGGCTGAAGCCGATGGCAAGGAAGTCCCCTGGGACCAAATCGTCAAGGGGTACGAATACGAAAAGGGCAAGTTTGTGGTCATCAAAGAGGAAGACTTCAAACGCGTGGACGTGGAGGCGACGCAAACGGTGGAGATCATGGATTTCGTCACGCTTTCGGATATCAATCCGATGTTTTTCTACAAGCCGTACTACGTCAAACCGGCCAAGGGCGGGGCCAAAGCATATGCTTTGTTGCGGCAAACGTTGCGGAGCGAGGGCAAGGTGGCCATCGCCAAGGTAGTCATCAAAACCCGGCAATATCTGGCGGCTGTCAAGAGTCAAGATGAGGCGTTGCTTCTGGAATTGATGCACTTCGCCGATGAACTAGTGGAACCATCCGCGTTGGAATTTCCGAAATTTCCAGAACTGGGCAAGAGCGAACTATCCATGGCCAAGATGCTGGTAGATCAAATGACCGTCAAATGGGAGCCGCACAAGTACAAGGACGAATATAAAACCGCACTGCTGAGTTTGATTGAGAAAAAAGTGGAAGCCGGCGGTCGCGACCTGAAAACGTCCAAGAAAGCCCCCAAACGGGCGTCCAATGTTGTCGATCTGGCAGACATGCTCCGCAAAAGTTTGCAGGAGAGCGCGGCTAAAAAACCGAAAAAGGCTGCGGAACGTTCAAAATCCACTGTTCACCGGAAGCAAGCGGCTTGATCCCATAAGCGGTAAACTATTGTAGCAGCGCATTTTTTCCTCTCTCTCGTGGAGTTCATCTGCATCGACGGAATTACTCCGTTTGCCCCGAGAGGCGGCGTTTTGCTTCCTGACCGTGCGCGATAGGTTTCCTTGAACAACTGGGCAATATCTTTGATCTGGCGGAATGGCATGGCCTATCTGGGCACTTTCGATTCTCTTCCGGCAGCCACACGTCACGAACGTCAAGTCCAATACTTTAAACGAAAAGGCTAGCCCGTCATGCCAGATCATGTTTACAAGTTAATCGAGCTTGTCGGGACGAGGGTTCGATTCCCTTCACCCGCTTCAAGATTCACAACCGCCACATCATAAGTAACTTGCGAAATGTAGGCACTCGCAAATCTCGAAAAGTGAGGACAAAGGTGAGAATAACGGCATGGATTTCTAAGGATGTAGTCAGTCGAAATCTGTTTGCTCACAACAAGTTCTAACACCACTGAATCGGCTTCGGAGTGAGAATCACCGTGAGTTACTGGGCCTGCTGGCTTCTTACCACCGCACCATCCGCCACTTTTCCGCATCGGCCATTGGGGGCGCAAAAAGACATTCGATGGATTGTGTCGAGTTTGTCGCAATGGGGTGACGGAAATGTAATAATAGTGCTTGCTTTGATCTTGAAGATTGCGCGAGCCTTGGCTCTTCTTTATCTCTAATAGCCATCGGTATGACACAATACAAATCCGCTTTCCTGGCCGCTTTGGTTGTTGGCGCAGGCATCGGGGCACACGCCCAACTTAGCGACGACCAACTTCACCAGCCGGCGGCGCGCCTGTCCGAAGAGCGCATCGTCACGCCGGTGAACCAAATTGTCGAGCCGGTCGGCCGACAGGTGAATCTGCCCAAGCTTCGCCCGCAGGGCATTGCCCTTAGTCCGAACGGACGAATTCTCGTGACCTCGGGAAAGAGCCACGATTTGATCGTCATCGACCCTGTTGCCGGCCAGGTCATCCAGACAAGCCCACTGCCGGCGGACAACGTCACCATGACCAACCTGACGGAGCCTTCCCCTCGCCAATTGTTTGCCGATGACCAGGGGCAACTGAGTTTTACCGGCCTGATCTTTTCTCCAGACGGCTCGCACATTTATCTCTCCAACGTGGGCGGCAACATCAAAGTCTTCGCGGTGGATGCCGCGTCGAATGTCACGCCGGCTTACTCGATTCCGTTGCCGCCGGCCAATGCGCCCCGGCGAAAACAGGAAATTCCTACAGGGCTGGCCTTTTCCAAGGATGGGAAACGCCTGTATGTCGCGCTCAATTTAGGCAACCGAGTTGCGGAATTGGATGCGTCCACCGGCGCGGTGCTGCGAGTGTGGGACGCAGGCGTGGCCCCTTATGATGTGGTCGTGGCAGGTCATAAATTGTATGTGAGCAATTGGGGGGGCAGGCGTCCCGACGCCACCAGCGTTACCGGGCCAGCCGGCCGTGGAACAACTGTCCGTGTTGATTCAACGCGCTATATTGCCTCGGAAGGATCGGTGTCGGTCATTGACACGGAGGCGAACAAAGTCACCGCAGAAATTCTTACCGGCAAACATGCCTGTGCGCTGGCGCTTTCGCCCAACGGTCGCTACGTCGTCGCCGCCAACGCCGCCAGCGACACGCTATCGGTCATCGAGACGAAATCGGACACCATTATTGAAACGATCTGTGCCAAAAGCGATCCGGGTGATTTGTTTGGGGCCAGCCCCAACGCTTTGGCTTTTGACAGCTCCGGCAAACGGCTTTTTGTCTGCAATGGGACGCAAAACGCCGTGGCGGTATTTGACTTTAGACCAGGCCATTCGCGCTTGCTTGGACTCGTGCCGGTGGGTTGGTTCCCAGGCGCCATTGTGTGGGATGGCGCGCGCAAGTCCATTTGTGTGGCGAACATCAAAGGGATGGGAAATGGGCGCCCGCGCAAATCCAATGGCAAGCCGGAATTCAATACGCACGAATACTACGGCGGGATAACTCTCTTAAAGGAGCCTTCCAGCGTTGAGCTGCGCGCCGATACCGAGCGGGTTCTTACCTACATGCGTTATCCATTACTTAAGAATGCCGCACTGCCGCCTCGTCCGGACCGCCTACCAGTACCGGTGCCCGAGCGCGTCGGTGAGCCTAGCGTCTTCGATCACGTGGTTTACTTGATCAAGGAGAACCGCACCTACGACCAAGTGCTGGGAGACGTCAAGGAAGGCAACGGCGATGCGGAATTGTGCATGTTCGGAGAACAGATCACACCTAACCAGCACAAGTTCGTCCATGATTTTGTGCTGTTGGATAACACTTATTGTTCGGGAATCCTCAGCGCCGACGGCCACGAATGGGCCACGACCGCCTTTGCGACTGATTACATGGAAAAATTATTCGCGGGCTTTCCCCGGAGCTATCCGGACGGCTGCGATGACGACGAAATCGACGCCCTGGCTTATTCGCCGGCAGGATTCATCTGGGACAATTGCCTTGCTCATGGCAAAACCATCCGCGACTACGGCGAGTTTGCCATCACGCGCAAAACCTGGCGCGACAAACACCGCAAGCCAGCCCCGAAATTCCTTGATGCCTACCGCGAATTTCGCGATGGCACCCACCAAATCGAAATGCATAGCGATCCGGGAGTGGAATCCCTTAGGCCCTACCTTGCCCGCGATTATATCGGGTGGGACCTGGCCGTGCCCGATGTCCAACGGGCGGCGGAGTTTCTGGCCGAATTCCGGCAATGCGAAGCGCAGGGGAAATTGCCCAATTTCATCATTTTCAGCTTGCCCAACGACCACACCAGCGGGACTGGTCCTGGCTCTCCTGTTCCTGAAGCGCAGGTAGCTGATAATGACCTGGCTTTTGGTCAGATCGTCGATGCGATCAGCCACAGCCAGTTTTGGGCCAAGACCTGCATTTTCGCCATTGAGGATGACCCACAATCGGGTTGGGACCATGTCAGTGGCTATCGCACGACCGCTTACGTTATCAGCCCCTACACCAAACGAGGACAAGTTGTCAGCACCCCATACAATCAGACCAGTCTGATACGCACCATGGAATTGATTCTGGGATTGCCACCGATGAATCAGATGGATGCGACCGCGACGCCCATGTTTGACTGTTTTACCAACCAACCGGACTTTGGGCCCTTCGCAGCTTCGACCAATAATATAGCTTTGGACAAAATGAACCCCGACGCGAAGTCTATTTCAGATGCGACCTTGCGGAAGGATGCTTACGTCTCGGCGCGATTGCCGCTCCAAAAACCGGATCAATGTCCGGAGAATGTTTTCAACCACATCCTCTGGCGGGCTATGAAAGGCCCGGGCGTGCCCTACCCTGATTGGGCGTCGCCCATGCGAGATGACGATTAGCTGTCTGGCAAGAACCGTGCGACTGATTATTCGACAATGTGAATGAAGCGCCTTTTCATATTATTGGCTGTGGTTATTTGTGCCTCCGTGGCGGGCTGGATATTTTTCGAACGTTCCTCAGACGAGTCAGCGCCAACGCCGCCCCCCGCCGTCCCGCCGCCAGTTGATATTGCCGCTCTGAATGCGAAGGCCACCAATGGCGACAGCGTCGCACAGGGAGCTTTGGGCAAGGCTTACGCGACCGGAAACGGAGTGAAGATTAATTATAAGGAAGCGGCAAAATGGTTCGCGCTGGCTGCAACCAATGGAAATGCCGATGCGACCGCCGATTTAGGCGAGCTCTACCAGGCCGGACAAGGCGTTCCGCGAAATCTTTCAAATGCCGCGCAACTTTTTTCCCGCGCTGCGGACGCAGGAAGCGTCAGCGGGCAATACGATCTGGCCTATCTGTATGAGCAAGGGCAATGCGTGCCCAAGGACGAAAAGCTGGCGGCAAAATGGTACCTTCTCGCTTCGGAAGCGGGTGATTCTACCGCCGCCTACGACTATGGCCAGAGGTGCTTTTTAGGAGTAGGTGTTGCGAAAGACCCGGTCGAGGGCGTCAAATGGCTTTTGATTGCACAAACTCGGGGCCAATCTGCGGTGGAGGGGAAGATTGCCACTTTCGAATCCGCCTTAAGCCATGCGCAGATCGAAGAGGCCAAGCAGCGGGCAGCGGCATTCGTTCCGCGAAAACCTGCTCCAAGGCCGGCCCATTGACTCGGACTCCGCTGAAACTTAGCTAATTCCGTATCCTGTTGATTAGCAATGGTCGAACTTTGAATTTGGGTGAAGTTATTGCGATCAATTCTTTGTGAGGAAGCCGTGCCAGAGCTAAGTAATGATTGAGACGTCCGTCAGAAACCTTGGCAAAACTCTAGCTAAACGATACAGAAAATTCCAGCGGCAAAAGATTTTGATTGACGAAGTCGTAACTCTTTCGTAACATCCGGCGCGAAGAATTAACACTAAACAGCTTGAGCGGACACGTCCTCACGTCTAATGTCGTCGCGTTGATCGTTCAGCAGTAGCGTTTAGTTCGGCTGCTGCTCTAAAGCTAGAGACAACCATGCTCTTGGACGACGAGTTTAGCCGCGCATAATCCCCTTTCTCGCGGCTCTAAAGGCTTCACTCTCATTGAGCTTCTGGTGGTCATTGCCGTCATTGCCATTCTGGCGGCGTTGTTGCTGCCGGCGCTAGCCAGAGCGAAGGAGCAGGGCAAAATGGTCCAGTGTATGAGTAATCTGCGGCAAATTGGAATAACCGGGTCCCTTTACGCAGATGACAATCGCGACACCTATTTTTGCTGCTCTTCCCCAGGGCCGAACGGGCAATTGGTTCCCATCATGCCAAATGGCGGCAATTGGTACTTAAATCCCCGCTCTTCCATTTTGGAATCTGCTTGCAATACGGATGAGGCTTATTGGGCACTGGGCTATAGCGGCTACTTCGGGGCGCAACAAAAGCTGTTCGCGGACCCGGAAGGCTTCACTTCCTGCGTGGATGAATGGCGGGATGCCGGCCTAAATTATCCTTTGGACTTTTGGTTGAGCTCCTGCTACGGCATGTGCCAGTACCTGGTCGTCCCCTACGACGGACCTAACAGTACCTACGGAAGGACGCTCGGGCCTTTGAAGCGCAGCAATTACGTCGTTCCGTCCGCGACCATCTTCTGCCAAGACGCGACTGAGCAGATGGATGAAGGCTACCAGGATGGAACCTCTGCCGATTCGCTGGGTCTTTTTCCAGAGACTGATGTAATCTTGGCGCAGTGGGGACCGGAAGGTCCCTTGCAGGCGTTATACCCTGGGGTGGATTTGCTGCACGGGTGGTGGCGCCACGACAACAATTGCATCACACTGTGGGTCACTGGAAACGTAACCCGGATCAAAAAGATGCCGCGAAACGTGGGCATTGATTACCGTTGTTATACCGGCGAGAGGCCGGCACGAATGCCTATTTCGAATTAGTTTAGTTAGATCCCAAATATGACCAAGCGTCAAATAAGACATTGGGCAGCGCTGTTATTGGTGGTCCTGTGCGGATGTTCCAGGACAGATTCCCCGGCGCCAGCGCCGTTGTCCTTGGACCAAGTTCAAACGGTTTTGCAACAAGCATTTGCAAATGCCAGTGCGGATGTTCAATCAGACGTAAACGAATATGTGCAGTCGATGCTGAAACACGACTTTTCGGCGGCACTGACTGAACTTCAGCAACTGCGGACCAAGCCAGGCCTTTCGTCTGATCAACGGACCACACTTGCGCGAGCCATGATGACAACAACTCAGGGATTGCAGGCCGGAGCGGATTCAGGGGACGAACAAGCCGCCCAAACGCTTCATACTTACAGAATGAGCAAATAAAACGTCATCTCATCTAAATCGAACCCGAACTGAAGAATTTGATTCAGGACAGCAAAAATCAAAACCGTTCACTCCATTGACACCCCTATGAAATTTAAAACTATCATTCCAGCAGCGGCGGCTTTGGCCGTCGTTCTCGTTGTCCCTGCCGCTCTTGGCCAGACAAACGTTGGCCAATGGGATTTCAAAAACGGCGACCTTAATGCCACCATTGGATCAGCCCCTCTCACCTACGCCGACGGACCAACGCAGTCAGCGACGCAGTTTGGGTCAACGTCCCTTTTCGGCATTTCCCCCATTGATGGCGTCAATACCAACGTTATGTTTTTCCCTGTTTCAGGATCAACAGGCGGATATAATTTGCCGACGACGGCCTTGGTTCCCAACGGCGGAGGCAGCCTTGTCAACAATTATACCATCGTGATGGACGTGCTTTTCCCGGCCAGCGAATCCCAGCAAGTGCGGCCACTGGTTCAAACAGACGATGGAGCTATCACTCCGGACGCTGACTTTGTCATCGACAGCACGGGCGGTATCGGGGCTCCTCCTGGCCCTTACACGGGGTCCATTCTGCCCAATACTTGGTATCGAATAGGTTTCTCGGTGACGGCCAACCAGATCAGTAAGTATATCGATGGCGTCGCCGTGGGTACAGAATCAACCGGAGGCGTGGACAGCCGCTTTGCTCTATCGGAACCAGGCGCTCCGCCGCCCAGCGGCTATGCTTTGCTTTTCCAGAACAGCACGGTCAACGGCGCTGCTTCCGGTTATGTGAGCAGCATTCAATTGTGGAACGACGCGCTTTCCGCCGGACAGATGGCCGCCCTGGCCGGGCCTTCCGCGAGCAAAATCCCGACCAATATCCCAACAGTTCCCTCCTTTGTTACATCACAAATCCCCAGCCCGGACGCGAACAACGTCCCTCCCATTACGCCGGTTTCTGGCATCCTCAATCCCGGAGACTCTGTGATTGATTCCAACAGCATTAGCGTGTTGCTCGACGGCATCACACTTTCAGCCGACATTACCGATACAGGCACGAACTTTATCTTTTCCGCGAATCCGACCAACGTTTTGGTGCCGTTCAGTCTTCACACTATTTCAGTCATTTACTCTGATAACGTCGCCGGCCTAACGACCAATTCGTGGACCTTCAGTGTTTTTGGCTATCAAAACGTCACACTGCCGCCGCCGATTTATTTCGAGTCATTTGATGAGGTGCCTGAAGGGGGGATTCCCACTGGTTGGACGGTAACAAATTGGAGTGACTCCATTGATCCTGGGCTGAATCTGGACGATGTCAATTCCGATTCTTATCTTAACTGGGTAACAATTGGGCAAGCTCATTACGCCACTGTGTATTATTTCCTCGATGACTATATATCGCCAGGCTTCCCTGAAGTTGCGGGAAACCGCCGGCAAATGATCCCGCCAATCGTTGAAAACGGCGTCTTTCTGACTAATCTTTGCAGCGGCAACCTGATGGTGGCTGAATCTGACCAACGGGGCGGCAATCAAGTGCAAGTCATGTTCACCAAAGACTACAACTTTACGGGGATGTCCAATATTTATGTATCGTTCCACAACCTCAATGAACAGAATCAGGACAACATTTGTTCCGTGGAATACTCGATCGACCAGGGAACCAATTGGCTGCCGCTGCTGTACATGCTCGATGACGGCACCACCGATGCTGATGGTTCCGACGTGGTGACAAATAAAACCACTGGCCAGATTGACGTTTATGCGACCTTTGAGACCGCCCGCAGCGATCAGCCGCACGGCTTGGCCTACGGCGCATTTATCGGCGCGGCCATCACCCCGGCTCTCATTCCCTACATTCGTCCTTGCCGCAATGACGATCCTGTACAGCAGAAACGCATTGAGGTGTTTGGCCTCCCTGCCGCCGGCAATCAACCCAATGTGCGGCTGCGTTTCATGCAGGCCGGGACCGGAAGTTGGTTCTTCGACATTGATGATCTTGGCTTTTACACCATACCTCAGCCGATTCTACTCGTGCAACCGCCGCCTGTGCTGGCTGATTATAATGGACCGGCCAACTTTATTGCCGAAGTAGGCGGGACTGACCTTGGGTTTCAATGGTCCTTTAACGGTTCCACTCTCGCCGGAGCGACCACTTCAACGTACACGATTCCAAACGCCCTCTCCAATAATATTGGCTTTTACACCATTGTTGCCAGCAACAGCTACGGTGCCGTGACTAGCGCGCCGATTCCGCTCTCTCTTGTTGTGACGCCAGTAATCCTTTCCGCGCCGCAGGAATTGACCATCGCCCCTGGAGATCCGGCTTCTTTCACAGTGCTGGCGCGGGGTGGACAACCTTTGTCTTACCAGTGGCTTTTCAATGGCAATCCGATTGCGGACGCCACCAGTAACACCTTTAGCATTGCCAGCGCCACGACCAATGATGCTGGCTCTTATCAAGTCCAGGTGAGCAACACCTTCAGCACGGTGGAAACGCCGGCGGCTGTGTTGACGGTCTACGCGGGACCGATCACCAATAACATGGTCGTTCATCTGACCTTTGACGGAACTTACGCGGACTCTTCCGGACGCGGAAACGATGCCTCGCCCGTGAACAGTCCCACGTTCGAACCGGGATTTCTCGGCATGGCAATCCACACCATGAATAACGGCGTACCGGACGGCGCCCCATCCATCAATAATTATGTCACTCTGAACTCTCCGGTCGATTTGAATTTCGGTTCCGACTATGCAGGAAACTCGCTTGATTTCTCGGTGTCCTTCTGGGTCAAAATTTTCGCCCAGAACGATGACCAATCCTTTATTGGAAACAAGGATTGGAACAGCGGCAGCAACCCAGGCTGGATCATTGACACCGAGGGCGACGGCATGAAATGGAACTACCGGGATGACGCCATTAACATTCCGGGCGTCGGCAGTTCGCGTCGTGACAGTCCGCATGCGGCGCCACAATTGGAGGATGGCGGCTGGCACCATGTCCTCGTTACCTTTGCCCGGCACAGTGTCGGCACCATCTATGTTGATGGCGCCGTCGCCAACGTGGCCAACCTTGCTCCTGATCCGGGCGAGATCGGCGGAAGCATCGATACCAGCGGCCTTGGTTTCAGCGTCGATATTGGCCAGGATGGGACCGGCCATTACACCGACGGTGGCAGTGCGTCGCATGTTGATATGCTGGTGGATGATCTGGCCATCTGGCAGCGAGTGCTCAACAGTCACGAGGCTTTGGGCATTTTCAACGCCGGCCTGAACAGCAATACCGTCGATCAAGCGTCCACCTCCAGCGTCGGCGCCGCGCCGGTCATTCAGGTGCAGCCCCAGGATCTGAACGGCACTCCAGGCGAGACCGTCAGCTTTTACGCCGGCGCGCTGGGCTCTCCAATCCTCTCCTACCAGTGGTTCTTCGGCATCACAAACTTGGTGAACGCCACCAACAGCACTTATACTGTATCCAATGTGCAGGCCAATCTGGCCGGTGGTTACAGCGTTGTCGTTTCCAACTCTTACGGAGCCGCCACGAGCCGGGTTGCAACGCTCACCTATGTGCCGGCCCCGATCATCACGGCTTCACCTGTCGGTGAAATCGCAGATCTTGGAGGCTCGGTCACATTTACCGCTGGAGCGTCAGGATCTCTGCCGCTTAGAGCCTGTACTTAACTTTTTGTAAAAATAGTCTGTACAATGTATATACATCCCTGCGATAAGCTGGGGATGAAACAAAGACAAAAGAGTTATCCAAGCGATGTCAGCGATGAAGAATGGG
>Ga0182024_10003265_pt1 | contig 38900 bp, 23 predicted proteins | sample P32metaG_FD_120480 | JGI IMG/M metagenome (GOLD analysis project Ga0182024, IMG submission 120480) | Permafrost microbial communities from Stordalen Mire, Sweden - P3-2 metaG (Illumina Assembly) | ecosystem: Environmental > Terrestrial > Soil > Wetlands > Permafrost | place: Sweden: Stordalen...
AAGCCGCCTGACCGATACTTCCACGAAGTGTCCACTTAAAAATAAGTGGACACTTCATGTCTCAGTCCATCTTCCATGCCAAACACTCCCAACTCCGTCAACCTGGGAACACCACACGCTTACCTACCAACATTCCTTTACGAATCAAGATCGTCACCAAAGTTGCTTCCGAATTCAAGAATCAGGCCATCGTTATGTTCGGATGGAATTTTGACGAGCTACAGGAATAGCAATTGTCATAGACCTGTATGGAATGGAACAAAGGAATCGAGGCTGCCATCAATTCGTGTCTACGAGCACGCTCGCTGAACCCACCACCGTTCCTCCGGGAATTTTGAAGAACACATAGATCTGATTGGCCGGATTGCTTGCAATGGCCGCTGTGGCCGTGACGAAAACTGAGAACGATGCATTCGCTCCAGGCGCGAATGAAGAGAGCGCGACCGTCGGCGCAGGCGCGGCGAGGCACTGGCCGGTGCTGGCGTTTGTCTGACACAGGGTCACGATAACGGGCAGCAACGTATTCGAGCCGGTCGAGGTCGAAACGATGATGGAAGGAAAGCTTTGGCCGCTTCCGTTGCTGGCAGCCACTGCAAACGCCGACTGCCCTCCGACTGGAACTGTTACCACCCCGTTTCCGGATGCTGTGGCGACGAATGTCTCTATCGGGTAACCGATGGTGTAGGCCGCAGTCGCTATCGCACTGTTGGTGTAGCCCGTGGCTACGGCGATTGCTTCGATAGTCTCGCTGGCGCTGACGGCAATGGGGCCGGTGTACCTGGTGGAGGCAGTGGTGGGCGCGGTCCCGTTGGTGGTGTAGTAGATGGTCGCTCCGGGGGTGATGTCAGTGATGACTACAGACTGTGCAGAGGTATAGGAGCCTGGAGCGAGCGAGAACGCGGGTGTTGCGACACCCTTACCGATGGTGTAGGCGGAGGAGATTGGAGCGCTACTGCTGAGCCCGGAAGCCGCGGCGAAGGCGCGGATGGTTTGATTGGCGGTGACAATGACGGGACCGGTGTAGACGGCGGAGGCGGTGGTGGGCGTGGTGCCATCAGTGGTGTAGTAGATGGTTGCGCCGGGAGCGATGTCGTAGATGTTCACTGCTTGCGCGGTGCTGTAGCTTCCCGCGGCTGGAGAAAACTGCGGAGTGGGCGCCGTGCCGATGGTGTATATGCCTTCTAAGTCGGCACTGTGGGTGTGTCCGGGAGCGATGGCGTCGTAGGCGATGTACTCGGTGGAGCTGACAGTAAATGGGCCGGTGTACGTGTAGGTGTTGACGGTGGAGCCGATGCCGACTGAGTAGGTGATCACAGCTCCGGCGGTGGCATCGGTAATGGTCACGGTCTGGGATTTGCCGTATGCGCCTGGAGGTGGCGAAAGTACGGGCGTTGCGGTGACGTCGGCTCCGATGCTGTAGAGGGCTGTGGCTATTGGGCTGGTGGTGTAACCATTGGCGACGGCGATGGCCTGGAGGTATTCGGTGGCCGAGACGCTGACTGCGGATTTGTATACGGCGGACGCAGGGGTCGGAGCGGCACCGTTGGTGGTGTAGTAGATGGTTGCGCCGGGAGTTGCGTCCAAAATCTGCACGGATTGGACTGCGCTGTAGGTGCCGGTGGGCACGGAAAAGGTAGGCGTAGCTGCGGGTGAGACGAAGGTGTACTTGGCTGAGACGACGACACTGTTAGTGTAGCCGGTGGCAACCGCGACGGCTTCAATGGTTTCCGAGGCCGAAACCGGGATGGCGGTGGTGTATTTTGTTGAGGAGGTCGTCGGTATTGTGCCGTTAGTGGTGTAGTAGATGGCCGCGCCAGTGGTGGCGTCTGTGATGGTGACGGATTGCTTGGCGGCGTAGGTGCCTGCGGCTACGGAGAAGGCCGGCGTGGCTGCTGAGGTTTCGATGGTGTATTTGGCTGAGGCGACGGCGCTGTTGGTGTAGGCGGTGGCGACGGCGATAGCTTCGAGGGTTTCCGTAGCGGCGACGGTGATTGCGGTCGTGTATTTGGTGGATGCAGTGGTCGGAGTTGCGCCGTTGGTGGTGTAGTAGATGACTGCCCCTGCGGTTGTGTCGGTGATCTTGACTGTCTGAGCCGAGGTGTAGGTGCCAGCTACGACGGAGAATGCTGGTGTGGCTGCTGGCTTCTCAATGGTGTAGGCTGCAGATGCAACTGCGCTGTTGATGTATCCGGTGGTGACTGCGATGGCCTTGACGGTTTCAGTTGTGCTGACTGCGATTGCCGCGGTGTATTTCATCGAGGCAGTGGTTGGAGTTGCGCCGTTGGTGGTGTAGTAGATGACTGCTCCTGCAGTTGTGTCGGTGATCTTGACTGTCTGAGTTGTGGCGTAGGTGCCGGCTGCGACTGAGAATGCAGGGGTAGCTGCCGGTGTCTCGATGACGTAAGCAGCTGTCGCTACCGCACTCGTGGTGTGTCCACTGGCTACTGCAACGGCCTTGATGGTTGCTGATGCGGAAATCTTGAATGCTGCGGAGTATTTGGTGGAGGCTGTGGTGGGAGTGGCCCCATTAGTTGTGTAGTAGATCGTCGCCCCTGAGGCTGTATCGGTAATCGCGACTGTCTTCGCGGAAGTATAGGTACCGGCAGCGGGCGAAATAACAGGCGTGGCCGTTGGCGTTTCTATGACGTACGCTGCAGAGGCAACCGCGCTGTTGGTATATCCGGTGGCGACCGCGATGGCCTTGATGGTTTCAGTAGCGGATACCGTGATCGCCGTAGTGTATTTGGTGGAGGCTGTGGTAGGCGTGGTTCCGTTGGTGGTGTAGTAGATGGTTGCACCGGTTGTGCTGTCGGTGAGCTTTACCGATTGGGCAGAGGTATAAGTGCCTGCCGCGATTGAGAATACAGGCGTGGCTCCGGGCTTCTTGATTGTGTAGGCTGCCGACGCAACTGCGCTGTTGGTGAAGCTGGTAGCGACTGCGATGGCCTTGATGGTTTCTGTCGCGGATACCGTGATCGCCGCCGTGTATTTGGCTGAGGCTGTGGTCGGCGTAGTTCCGTTGGTGGTGTAGTAGATGACGGCACCGGCTGTTGCGTCGGTGAGCTTCACCAGTTGGGCAGATGTATAAGTGCCTGCCGCGACTGAAAATGTGGGCGTAGCAGCTGGCGTTTCGATGGTGTACTTAGCCGAAGTTACCATGCTGTTGGTGTACCCGGCGGCGACGGCGATGGCTTCGATGGTTTCTGTCGCTGATATCGTGATTGCCGCTGTGTATTTGGTGGATGCTGTGGTGGGTGGGGTTCCGTTTGTAGTGTAGTAGATGGTTGCGCCGGAGGTTGCATCGGTGAGGGTGATCTTCTGAGCAGAGGCGTAGGTGCCTACCGCAGGTGAGAATACTGGCGGCGTTGTCTGGCTAGTCGACCCGGTAAGACTGGTTGTGCCGGAAACGCTGGCCTCATAGTTGTCATCTCCGGGATAGCTTGCGTCAACCAGGTGCGTACCAGAACTTGTAGGTGAGATACCGCTTGCCGTTGCAGTTGAAGTTTGCGTCATCTGCGAAAGCAGTACCGTGAGCGTGCCAGTTTTCGTGTTCGCAGGGTCTGCATTCGCCACCGCGAGGTCAACCATACCGTTCCCGTTGAAGTTCCCCCCGGCTATGAAATGGGGATCGATTCCCGTTGCCTGACTTGCCCCGGCCATGAATGTCCCATCGCCTTTGCCCAACAGCACCGTTACCGTGTTAACGCCACTGTTGGCCACGGCCAGGTCCACCTTGCCGTCTCCATTGAAGTCTCCAAGTGCGATAGACGAGGGGCTCTGGCCAGTGGCAGGCCTCGCGGCTGCCGTGAAGCCGCCGCTGCCGTTGCCAAGCAGGATGGTGACGTTGTCGTCTCCGCCGTTCGTGATGGCCAGATCGGCTTTGCCATCGCCATTGAAGTCTCCCACCACGATGGCGGTGGGAGATTTGCCCGCATTGGTGGTGACCCCAGGGTAGAAGTCACCTATGCCGTCCTGAAGGAAGACTTGCACGGAACTGTCGCTGCCCACGACGGCCAGATCCAGCGCGCCGCTTCCGGTAAAGTCTCCTGCGCCGAGAGCGGTGATGGAGGTGTCGGCTGTCGCGTTGAGGGTTCCCCCGTTGAAGGTTCCGTTGCCGTTCCCCAGGAAGACATCCATTACGGGTACGCCGTAGATCTCGCCTGCAATGACGAAGTCCTGCTTACCGTCGCCGTTGAAGTCGCCGACGATGAGAGCGCTGACGTTGTATACCCCTCCGAGCGAGAAGGGGGTCCCGGCTGTGAATCCGCCTTTGCCATCGCCGATAAAGAGCAGGGCGTTGTTGGCGCCAGTGCTCGAGTTGCTGACGGTGAGGATGTCTTCGGAGCCGCCGTCCACGAACGGAGCTGCGACGATGACCTGATTGTCGGCGAGTGCAGTGAAGGTTTTGGCGGCCTGGAATGTGCCGTCGCCATTGCCGAGTAAAAGGTTGATGTAGCCGACGTTGCTGGTTGCGGCGGTGCCGTTGGTTCCAACTGCAATGTCGGGGATGCCGTCGCTGTTGAAGTCCGCGACCGCGATGGACTGTGGTTCAGGCTCCGTCGCCGGCGTCTGGGAGTTTGTCCAGGTCAGAGCACCTGCCGTGCCGGGCAACAACTTCGCTGTTCCCAGTACCGCGTTTCCGTTACTGGCGTCCCGGAACGAGACCGTCCCGGTTGGAGCAGTTGCCACTCCCTTACCCGATACCGCCGCCTTCAATGTATAGTTGCCTACGCTGCCGCTCTGCGCAATTGTCGTCGTGCTCGTAGCGGTCACGGTCAGCGCCGATGCACCGGAAGCACTGGCTGCGTCGCTGGTCGTCCCCGCAAATTCCGCTTTGTAGCTGTGGCTGCCAGGCGCGGGAACGAACTTCAACTCCGCCGTGCCTACGCTCGCTAACTGCACCGTCCCGAGCAGATGAATGTCGGTGCAATGAGCCGCCGTGGCGTCGCAGAAGTTCACCTGCCCGAGTTGGACCGCCGCTGTCCCGGCCTTGACCGTTGCTGTCAGCGTCACCACCGTACCGGAAGCCACCGAAATTGTCCCCGTGCCGCCGGAGGTGATCGCCATGGTCGTGGAAGTGGTTGCCGGGGCGGCTAGAACCGGAGATATGCCGAGGGCCAGGAAGGCGGGCATAAGCACAACACCCATGAACAGGGCGCGCGAGTGTAAATACTTGGTTGCGAACATGATTCTCCCGAAGTCGAGCGGCGAGACAGGGTGCTTGTCGAGTGCGCTGAAGGCTTCTATCAATCTACGCGTATCGGCAAGGGAGTTCCCCTCAAACATTCTCAATTGCCGGAAACTTTTATGACCTGCGGCCTCGACGGAGACGGTTTCCTCGCTAAGGCCATGTCGCGAAACGACTCAACTCCCAAGCGGTCGGCGAACAGGAAGTTGAATCCTGCCCTATAAGCTTGATTGGTACAGAAATCTATAGTGCCGTATCAGTTGGAATACCCGGCAACCTTTGTGTGAGTTGAGAAGATAAGAAACCAGCATGAGAGGAGCCGAGGATGGCACAATGAGCGTAACTCTTGTGAGCTTTGCGAACGGTTTATTCCGTGGCAACATGGCAACGGAAACCGGCAGAATTCGGAAACTGAACTGCATTTGATACCAGGAGGTCGACTGTTCCCTATGGCAATTTCCAGACACTCAAGTCACACAGCACGTCTCGGGCACTGGCTGCCTGCCAATCCAGAGCATCTCAATGCATGGCTTAAGAAGACCATTCAGAAAGCCGAGCAGAAGCAGCCGCCGTACCATCCGGTGGTCGAAGAATTTCGGGCGATGATTGAAAGCGATCCCGAACTGTACATGTACTTTACCCAGATGTTCAGGCAACAGCCCGTGTTTCCTCCGCCACCAGGAAGCGGCGACGTGAAGATCAAGGACTACCAGCAGATGCTGACAGTCATTAATCACGTCCTCAAGATTGCCCCGGAATTTAATACGACGGGGATGGTGGGATTTCCCATCAACGCCATCTTGGATTTTCCGATGATCACTCCGGCTGGTCTAGCGGCGTTCTTGCTACCAAAGGTGAACGCGATTTTCAGCAATATCCTGAAAGTTTGGACCGAGTATCTCGATTCTCCTGCATCCACATATGTCTTGAACCCCACGGAAACGGGCTGGTTATCGCCAGCGGCGTTAGCGGCTATTCAGATCGATGATTTTATCCATAACCCTCGCGCGCCCCACTTCGGGTTCAAATCCTGGAATGACTTTTTTATTCGCGAATTCAAGCCTGGAGTGCGGCAAGTCGCAGACCCCGAGAACGACAAGGTAATTGTGAGCGCGTGCGAGTCCGGTCCGTTCGCGATCAGCACGAACGTGAAAGAAACGGACACCTTCTGGATCAAATCGCAGCCCTATTCGCTCAGGCATATGCTCGATGGCTTGTTTGTCGAGGAATTTGTCGGGGGCACTGTATACCAGGCATTTCTCAGCGCCGAGAAATACCATCGCTGGCATAGTCCGGTTTCCGGCACCATCAAGAAGGTGCATCAAGTGGCGGGCACCTATTATTCGGAAGCTGCGTCCGAGCATTTCGATCCAGCCGGGCCAAATAACTCGCAAGGGTACATTGCGCATACCGCTACGCGAGCGCTGATCTTTATCGAAGCGCGAGATCCCATTGGACTGATGTGCTTGGTTCCGGTGGGAATGGCGGAGGTATCTTCCTGTGTCGTGACCGCGAAAGAGGGCGAAGCTGTCAAGAAGGGAGATCAGATTGGATATTTTCAGTTCGGTGGTTCGACCCACTGTCTCGTGTTCAGAAAAGGTGTCATTTCGCAGTTCTCCGCGAGGGCAATTCCCCAAGGTGTGAATGGGGCAAATTCCGCCAACGTCGAGGTGAATTCGTCGCTGGCCATCGTGAGCTAATGCAAGCGGTCAAATCCGGTGAATGCAAGCGGTCCGCCGAAGTGAGGTAAGGCAGATCCATCCCTGCTTTCTCTCGGCCCATTCGGTCGCCGTCCACGCGCCGAATCAGGAGAGTTTGCGGCTACCGCGTTCTGATCTCCGTCCCAGAGAATGGAGAGAACAAAGTCGTATTCGCTGCGAAAGGCAGACACTTCTGGATAGAAGACGAGTCTATCAACGACTCGTGAAGAGATTTCGAGCCGACTATGTTCTAATTCCCTCCTCGATTCAGGCCAATATCTCTTCTTTCCACGCGGAAAGCCCCCGAAGACTCTTCTCGACATCAAAACCAAGTCAATGGAGATATCTGGATCACATCTAGGCCAAGCACCGGCATTGCGGTAACGCATCTGCCCAAGGACAGAGGGTCGGGGGTTGGAATCCCTCCGCCCCGACCAACGTAAGCTATTGATTATATAAGCGATATTTCTGTTTCGGCTCACGCATCTGCTTTTTCGTGCCATTTGACTGTAGGCGATTTTGTAGCGGTCCTCGCCTCGCGTGATCGTCTCGGTCAGATTCCGAAAGACATTCGGCTCAACTTAGAGAAACCGACCTACCATGTCTTCTCGTGCATTAACAGCCATGGATTCTCAATATCGCGGAACGCGAAATAGGATGGATTAGCTTATAGCATGATCGCGCAGAAGTTGTCGTTTCGGAGGCAGTTTGCACCTGATGACTGTTCAAGTTGATCGAGAAATTCTGTTCCGTCGGTTTCGTACCTGTCTCGTTTGCCCATAGAGAGAAGTAAAGAACAGAGAAATCGGGGTTAATCGCGGTCGACAATATGCAGCAGCAGTCTTTTGCTCACCATATCGCTTCTCACGCAAGGCCCTCGCCGCAGTCTGTCACCTGACACCTGCGACCCGCAAGCCCTTACCTCACTTGAAGACGATTGAGACAGTGTGCAGTAAATCCCAATGGATGTGGCAAACAGCGTCTGATCATGTCGGAATAAATGCAAAGACGACGCTAGGGGGCAGTTTTCGATATTTGTCGCAGATCTATGATCGTAAAGGGCGTCTTATCAAGATTCGCCACATGCAGTTTCCCGGCTTTTACATTCACAGCCAGTGCATAAGGACTCTTGCCGGCAGGTAGAGTGGAGAGGACGCGATTGCTCTCGCCGTCGATTACAGTGATGCTATTGCTGTGGGTGTTGGCCACATAGATGCGGTTTCTTGTTGGATCGATAGCAATGGCTTGCGGACGGCGACCGACCGGCACGGTCGCTACTGGATGGTTATTAACGCCGTCTATTACAGTCACACTGTCGTCTGCGTAGTTCAAAACGTAAATCCTGTTGGTCACGGAATTGACCGCAACGGCGCATGGGATTGCTCCCGTCGGAACCATCATGGGAGTACTCGAAGATGGGGTGAGTATTGCGAGCTGTGAGTATCCTGGTTTTGCGACATAGAGAGTTCCGGTGGTCTCGTTCAGGGTCATTCCCCAGGCATGCATCCCGACAGTTCGCTCGATGATATTTGAGTCTGCGCCGTTCATCAGCTTGAGGCTTCCACCTTCATAGCCGAGCAGATAGATGATGCCCGTCTTGGTGTCAACGGAAATGAGATCTGCGGAGCCGGTCTTGATATTGGTTGCACCGTTCGTCGCGCCATCGATGATTGTAAGCAGACTGTTGAAGGTGTGGGAGACGTATACTTTGCCGGTCATGGAGTTAACGGTGATTGAATAGGGATGAATGCCTACCTTGACCGTCGTTACCACCGCGTCGGTGTGTCCGTCGACTATGCTGACGGTGCCGTCCCCTGCATTGACGACGTATACGTTACCGTTTTGAGAATTAGCCGCGATTGATACAGGACTGGAGCCTACCTTCACGCTTGCCAATCTACCCGATTCATCATCGCCGATCGTGATCGCGTTTGAGTCTGGGTCGACCGTGTAGACCTTGCCGGTGGCGGGGCTGAATTCAACCGCTCGCGGGTTGATCAGCCCGCTGATTGGCTGATCTTCATTCGCTCGCCCCCCTCTTTGTCCTTGAGCAAGCAGGGGGTAAGTGAGCGCACCAAATTGTGCTGCCAGCCAGAGTGCGATGGTCGCGAGAATTCTTTGGTTCATCGGCAAGGTGGGATGCTTGCAGAGGGCAGTTTCAATGAGATACTTCATATTGATTACTAAGTATCCTCTGTCTACTGTACCGATGCAAGGACCGTCGCCTATCAACTTGATTGAAAATAATAATTCGGAGAGTGAAGATTGGCTTTGTCAAACCAGCATCAGTCGAGCTTTCGATCACTGCGCTGCCTGCCCACTCTGGCGCTGGCGCTTGCCGTGTGGGTGGGCGGACCATCTGCAATTGCCCAAGCACCTTCGCCGAAGTTTCGGGTAGTCGCAATTTCCGAAGTTGGAGGCATTCATAAGCCCTTTGTTGACGCCGCCAAAGTGTGGCTTGCGGGCGAGGCGCTTACAGACGAGTTTTCAATTGACTACATCGAAGACACGGATAAGATCAATGACGCGTTCTTGTCCCGTTATCAGTTGTTTATTCAGTTGAACTATCCTCCCTATGCATGGAAGCCCACGGCGGTCGCTGCCTTTCAGCGGTATATCGAAGAGGGGAGAGGAGGATGGATCGGCTTTCATCATGCGACTCTCCTTGGCGAGTTCGACGGGTATCCGATGTGGCCATGGTTCTCCTCTTTCATGGGAGGAATCCGCTTCACCAAATACATTCCAACGTTTGTTTCTGGAAAAGTGAACGTGGAGGCGTCTTCGCACGAGGTCATGAAGGGGCTAGGTAATTCATTTGAGATAAAGGATGAGGAGTGGTACACGTACGACAAGTCTCCCCGTGCGAATGTGCACGTACTGGCGAGTGTGGATGAGAGCTCATATTCTCCCACGACTACGATCAAAATGGGAGATCATCCAGTAGTGTGGACGAACGAACATTACAAGGCACGCAATGTCTACATCTTTATGGGCCACCATGCAGAACTCTTCCAAGATCCTGCCTTCACTAAGCTCTTTCATAATGCTATTGTTTGGGCGGCTCATAAATGATCAAGGCCTACATCCGAATCTTCTTGGTCGCTGCTCTGGTAGGAATATGCGGCGTAGGATCTGCTCAACAGGAGCGGAGTCGCGTTCTCGCATTTTACTCAACCAACGTGGAAGCGGACCACGTCGCGTTCGCTAAACAGGCACTGACGTTTTTCGCAGAAAAGGCCGGGCATGACGGATTTGATTTCGAATCAACAACGAATTGGGATGATCTCAATGTCGAACGACTAAAGCGGGTGAAGGTTGTGCTTTGGCTCAACGATTCGCCGCATTCGGAACCCCAGCGAGAAGCCTTCGAAGCGTATATGAATCGAGGCGGAGGATGGCTTGGTTTTCACGTAGCCGCCTACAACGATGCTGATACGCATTGGCCATGGTTTCTCGAATTTCTAGGCGGTGGAGTTTTCTACGGTAACAATTGGCCGCCACTGCCGGCGATTCTGACTGTTGATGACAAGGCCAGCCCAATCACGAAGAGTTTGCCCTCTCAATTCACGTCTCCTGCGAATGAGTGGTATAGCTGGCGGCCTAGCCCCCGTGCCAACAGGAACATTAAGGTCTTGTTGACTCTGGACAAATCTAATTTTCCACTAGGGTTCAAAGACATACTCGTGGACGGTGACATCCCCGTAGTCTGGACTAACACGAAATTCAATATGATTTATATAAACATGGGACACGGCGACAAGATCTTCACAGATGAGAGACAGGATCGCCTGTTTGAGGATGCATTGATATGGCTTATAGGAAATAAACCTTCACAATTTCTGAATAGATGAGGAAGACTCGTTGTGCCAGAGCTATTGTTCCATGACTCCGTACTGAAAACGGGGCGGCAAACGGCAACCACTGCGTTCGACCATGGCGAGGGTGAGAGCTTGTGGGACGACGAGGGATGTGATTCCTTCCCACGGCTCGGGGACGGCATCGATCTTGACGGGGAAAAGTCTTTCCGTGGGTTGATAGTCTTCGGTTGAAATGAGGACGACCTTGCCGCCGCGACGATTGCACTCCTGAGCGAGTTTGACCCCGAGTTCGGCAACACGTCCCAGAGCGAAGATGATGGCCAAATGCGAGTCGCCCACATCGAGGTTCGGACCATGCTTAAATCCAGCGCCCGTGTGTGGAGCGGCCCGATGGCCGCTCATTTCACGTATCGTGAGCGCGCTCATCACCGCCGCACCGTAGGCTGCGCCACGCCCGATGATCTCGGTGTTCGCAGCGCCCCGGCAGAAGGCTTCAAGATCGGTGCGGATTGAAAAGGCCATTGCGAGATTGCTCGAGAATATTTCCGCGGCACTTTCGGCGTTTTTCCGCCACGAAATGCCGAGAAGTTCACTCGCAAGAATGATGGAAGCGGCGGTGGCATTTGTGTAAGTTTTGGTCGCGTTGCCATATTCGGGCCCTGCAAGAATCGGAAGCTTGTACCGAGCCAACTTCCAGCAGGTGCTGGCAGGATTGTTACAGATAAGCGTACGCGGCAAGTCGCTGTTCTTCTTGAAAAGCTCAACCAGCTCAGCGCTCTCGCCGGACGTCGTCAGCAGCACCGAGAGGGCTGCGTCAGCCCATACAGGCTTGGCATAATGCAGCCATTCGCCTGCGTCGACAGAAAACGAGGCTCTGCCATGTGATTGCAGCATGAAGGATCCGCTAATGGCTGAGCAGTAAGAGGCTCCCATGCCAACGAACATAATCGGGCCATGGTTCGTGGCAAGACTTCGAAGTGTCTGGAATTGAGCGCGGATGTCGGGATCCGTAGCGTAGAAGCGAATCAGTTCGCTCAGGCGAGCGGCTTGCTCACGACATTCCAACTCAAGAATCTGAGTGCCGTTGGCCGCCAGGAGCTCCGTCGACGGTTCGATTCCGGAGATCCAGCGTGGTGACGCTTTGTTATCCTCGACATTCACAGTCTCATGATCGGCCATTGAATCTGCTCGCTTATGAAAGGTTATTTAGAAAGTCTTCGTAATTGTATCTAAACTGCCCGGAAAAAGGTTATGATTCGATCGAGGTGCGGCATTGTCAGACGACCCACTTGCGCCTAAATCGTGGATAGACCGTGGCTTTCTCTGGAAGGTGTCCTTTATCGCCGGACTTGGCGGGATTCTCTATGGCTTCGATATGGGTATCATCGCGGCGGCAATGATTTTCGTTCGGTCGTCGTTCAACCTCTCGACAAAGATGGAAGAGGTAGTTGTAAGTGTAGTGCTGATTGGAGCGATGATGGGCGCTATTGTGGGGGGCACGATCGCCGATCACTTCGGGAGGCGCTCAACGCTCTTATGGGGTGGGATCATCTTCATAGCCGGATCCCTCCTAGCACCCTTATCATCGAACGTCGCAGCATTGATTGTTGCGCGCCTGCTGTTGGGTCTCGCGATCGGTTTTACGTCTGTTACCGCACCGGTCTATGTTTCAGAGCTTGCACCTCCGCAGTCGCGAGGCATGCTGATCGGTCTCTATCAGTTCGCATTAACTCTGGGGATTGCGCTTGCCGATCTGGTCGGCTACTGGCTGGCCGGCGGGCATGCATGGCGACTCATGTTCGGAATTGGAGCGATACCCGCGGCCCTATTTCTCATGCTGATTCTCACCGTTCCAGAGAGCCCTCGCTGGCTGGTCATCCATGGTCGCGGGCGAGAGGCGGAAAGCGTTTTGAAGACTTATACGGACGACTCAGGAACGGCACTGTTGTTGCGAGATATAAGCACTAGCTTAACAGTGACAACAGAGCGGCGCTGGGATGCCTTGTGGAGCCCTGGAGTGCGCGGCGCTCTATTTATCGGCGTCGGTTTCACAATTCTCCAGCAGGTTACGGGTATCAATACGGTCATTTACTACGGACCGCAAATCTTTTCGCTTGCAGGTGTTGAGTCAGATCGCAGTGCGATATTCGCAACGTTCCTGGTAGCAGCGGTAAATGTGGTGGCGACTGTGATTGCGCTCGTACTCGTAGACCGGTTGGGCCGCAAACCACTTCTGTACTGCGGCGTCGGGGGCATGACCTTATCCCTATTTCTTCTCTCCTTTGCCTTTCACAGTCAGTTGGAGATGAGACATTCGCTGGGTATCATCGCTACGATCTGCCTGATGGTTTTTATTACATGCTTCGCATTCAGCATGGGCCCGATTGGATGGATTCTTGTTGCTGAGGTTTTTCCGTTGCGGTTGAGAGGTCGAGGAGTTGCGGCGGCAACACTTGGTTCATGCGGCGCGAACTTCCTAGTCTCTATGACTTTTCTATCGTTGATCAAGGAAGCAGGAAGTAGTGTGACTTTCTCGATTTACGGAGGTTTCTGCGTGCTTACTTTGTTGTTTGTACGTTTCGTGATACCTGAGACCAAGGGGCTCGAACTGGAGAGTATAAGTTCTAGGGAGGTCGTAGCCAGCCCGTAGCCGACGTCGAATTGCAGTAGAAGAAACAAGATGGCCGAATCTTCAAGGAATGGAAAGCAATGGTACAGCAAGAACTCGACGGCTCGACCCCGTCACAAGATGAATCACGGATAACCTCAAAAAGTGGCTATTTTGTTGGCGTAGACATCGGGGGCACCAACCTGCGGTTGGCACTAGCCGACTCAGACGGCACCATCCTCGCCAGGTCCTCGACCTCCACAGTGGGAGTCCGTGACGCCGCCTTAATCGTGCATCTCATACGAGACGGCGTTGACGCTTTAGTTACGGAACTGTCATTATCTTTCGATTCAGTGCTTGCCCTCGCAGCTGGTGCGCCCGGCATTACGGATCCAAATGAAGGCGTTGTAATCGCAACGTCGTACTTGATGGGCTGGAATAACGTGCCTTTGAGAACGATGTTAGAGGACGCGTGCGGAGTGCCAGCCGCCGTGGATAACGATGTGAATTTAGCAGCTCTGGGTGAGAGCGCGAGCGGAGCAGCCAGGGGAATCAATAACTTTGTCTTTATAGCGATCGGGACGGGAATAGGCGCAGGGATTGTTCTGAATGGCCAACTGTTTCGCGGGAACGCCTGGAGTGCCGGTGAGATAGGCTACATGCTAGTTCCAGGAACTTCGGAGCAGCCTGCGGAACGTGACAAGCCTGGCGCTCTCGAGGAGATGGCGGGTGGAGAGGGAGCTAAGACTCAGTGGCGCAACCGCTGGCACGAGAGCAGGACAAGTTTGCCTGAAGACGCGCTTGCCACCGAAATCTTCGATCACGCTGTCGAGGGCAATGTTTTGGCGCAAGAGGTGCTCGAGTTGTCGGCGCGCACTCTAGCATACGCAATCCATAACATCTGGTTGGTGTTGAATTGCGATCTGTTCGTGCTAGGTGGGTCAGTTGGATTACATCAGGCCCTCATAGAGGCGACGGGCAGGGTACTGGCGACGCGAAGCAACCGAGCTCAACCCAGACTTGTAGGCAGCCTCTTGGGACCCGATGCACAACTGATGGGAGCTATCTTCCTCGCGATTGAGACTGCGAAAACAAGAGTCCTTGCCGCAGCAAGTTGAGCCTTTCACGACATTCATTTCCAGCTTCAATTTATCTTTCAGAGCAATCAATTCATTCAGTCTTCCAGTATTGTTTGAACTCATCGTATTCTGCCGGAACGTTGGCCAGAATCGTACGTCGTAGTTTCAACAAATCTACTGTGCCCACGGTTTTATATAGAACTCTCCCTTCGTCCGACAAGAGCACCGTATATGGAACCGCGGACTCCCATGATGGATCGAAAGCAGACTGGAGCGCCGACGTATCATCTGATCCGAAGAGGAGATTCTTACTCGTTGCGTGTTGCTTCTCAAGAAAGCGCAGGACTCCTGCTCGCTCATCCGGCATATTAGCCGACACGGTTACGAGAGAAAAATCACGGTCGGCGTACATTCGCAAGGTGTTCTGTAATTCCGGAAACTCTACTATGCAAGACCCGCACCAAGTGGCCCAGAAATCAACCAGCATTAACTGGTGCGAAGGATTGCTTCGCAGCTTTGTCAGATCGGCTTTGGAAGCGAACTCCACGCTCACTGGCTGCTGATCGATCTTCTCCAACGCGGCGACTCGATCGGCGGATTTTTCAGCCCATTTTGTAGAGCAGCCGAAAACTCCCGTGTGCTTGACAGGAACTTCCCTGTGAGCGAGCAATGCGTCGATTGCGTTCCGCGCGTCCTGCGTCTTGACCATTTCGACGCGGTAGCTGTTGTCGATGCGCCCTTCATATTGAAGGATCCGGTGCTGGTCAAAGATGAAGACGTGCGGTGTTGCCTGTGGACCGTAGGCGCGCGCTACCTGCTGCGTATCTCCGTCATAAAGATATGGATACGAAAGATGTTTATAGTGCATACGAATCTTCATCTCTGCAAGGCTGTCGCTGACGTCTGAGGAGTCCAGTTCCTCAATCCGAATCGCCTTCGGGTCGTTTGGCTGGATGGCGACGATAGCGACACCGCGATCGTTGTAGTCCCTCGCAAGCTGCTGGATTCTTTGCTCGTATACCTGCGCAATGGGACAATGATTGCAAGTGAAAACAATGACAAGAACCGGGCTTGCCGCGTAGTCGCCAAACTTGTGAACTTTGCCGTCGACGCCGGGCAACTCGAAGTCGGGAGCAGGAGAACCAATTGACAGGATCGGATGGCGCTCCTGCGACACGGCCGCCATCGCCTGCAGAACCAGAATCAGGCAAGCCAGTGATCGCCAGACATAATGCGCCCGGGCCCCGAATTGTTGCAAAAAGCTGTCCATTGAAGGTTTGAGTTCCGGTCTACCGCTTAGTAACGATCCCTAAGAATGTACCAGAAGCATCATTCTCCGCAAGCATTTTCTGCGCGGACTTCAGAAAATCGATTCACTGGTAACGCCACGTGCCTGTGAAAGCGCTTACTTCGTGTGGAGTCAGAGTATGCAGCATATTGAAGCGATTTTCATCTTGTGTTCTCGTACATATTCTTGTAGCTTCCGTGTATTGCAGGTTTGGCCACGGTTCGCGATCGCCTTTGAGGCGTCTCCGGACTACTTGCTTAACAATACTAAGGAAGGTGCGAAAAGCCCATCATCGGAAACGGCTTCACATACTTTCTTTACAACCCTAACTAAGAGGGAATGAATATGCGTAATTTGCGGTTATTGATAGTCCCGTTGGTACTGTTTGGCTTCGCATTATCCGGCGTAGCGCAGACAGTCACCGGAGCCATTCGCGGCACCATCACCGATTCCAGCGGCGCCATTGTGCCCAGTGCCGCTGTGACCGCCACCAATACTGCCACTGGGGTTCAAACGGCAGCAAAGACAAATCAGGCGGGAGAATATTCGATCAGGTTTCTTCAGATCGGGCAATACAAGGTGACAGTTGAGGCGACGGGCTTCGCTACCGCAAGTTATGGTCCGTTCTCTCTTGAAATCGACCAGACCGCAAAGATCGACCTTCCTCTGAGTGTCGGCTCAACCAAGACTACGGTGGAGGTTTCAGATCAGTTGCAGCCGATTTTGAATACCGAGAGCGCAACTCTTGGAGAGACATTTACTGAGAATACGATCAACAACATTCCGCTCAATGGCCGGGATTTTACCCAATTGACGGTTTACACTCCGGGTGCCGTGGCGCCCGGCTTTAGCTCCTTTGGGATGGGCGACTCCAACGAACGAGCGGTGGACGCCAACAACGAAGTCTCTGTGAACGGCAATCGCCAGCAGTCGAATAACTATCTGCTCGACGGCCAGGAGATCAACGAAAACATCAACAATACCCTTGGCTACAACCCTAGTCCCGATGCCCTCGAACAGATTCGCGTCATCTCGTCCAACGCCAACGCGGAATTTGGCAACGTTAACGGTGGCACAATCCTGGCGGTAATGAAAAGTGGAACGAACAGTTGGCATGGCAGCATATTCGCCTTCCTGAAGAACTACAACCTGGATGCGAATAGCTGGAGCAACGACAACAATGTCGTTCCCACGCCGAAGAACCCCTACACCAACACCCAGTTTGGCGGTACCTTCGGCGGTCCCATCTTCCACAATAAGCTCTTCTTCTTCGTGGACTATCTGGCGTTGCGCTCCCACACGGGCGGCGAAACAACGGCGAGCGTTGCTCCAGCGGCGTTCCGAACAGGTGATCTTTCTTCGCTTGGTTATCAGCTCTACAACACGCAGCAGGTCGGAGAAAACGGAGAACCTGTCCCCTATACGGGAAATCAAATCCCGATCACCAACCCGGTAGCATTGTATCTCTTCAGCAATCCCAAGGCCTATCCATTGCCGAATCACGCCACGTCCGATCCACTTGGAATTCAGAATAACTTCATTGGCCCTAGCGGTTCCTTCAGCAAGAACGATCAGGGCGACGCAAAGGTCGACTGGAAGCTGAATGACAGGGACAGCTTCGCCTTCCGCTACTCCCAGGGTTATGCTGAAGATGGCCAGACCGCAGATCCGCTTCCGGTGCAATTCCCGATCGCCAATAACTATCCGGACCACTTCTTCGACGCCAACTGGAGACATACTTTCTCGCCGTCCATCGTGAATCTATTTACCGTTAACTACGGCAGGATTCGTTTCAATAACGGCGTATCGACGGATCCCAGTGGAATCTTCGGTCTAACCGGCAACCAACTCGTCGGTATCCCTGGTAATCCACAGCAGACTGCGGGTTTCAGTTCGCAGAATATGAATGGCACTAGTGGCGCTGGATATCCGGACGGCTTCGGAACGAACCCCTCACCGGAGATCTTCATCGATAATATCTTCGGTTACTCCGATTACCTCACCTGGCAAAGAGGTCGTCACTTGCTGAAGTTCGGTGGCGAATTTCTTCGTTATCAACAGAACAGCTTTTACCCCGGCAACGATGGCGAACTGGGAGCTTTCAACTACTCCGGACAATTTACGTCAAGCCCGTTTGATCCAAATAGCTCGCCCTATCCGTTCGCTGACTTCCTGGTCGACCGCGCACAGGACGTGCAGATCGGTGCCGTCACCGGACGCACCGGACAACGTCAATGGCGCGACGGCGTCTTCGCACAGGACGACTACAAGCTGAAGCCAAACTTCACCGTGAACCTTGGCATTCGTTGGGAGTTTGACCAGCCGATTTACGAGGTCAACAACAAGGAAGCGAACATTAACATAGCAACCAAGCAGATCATCTATGCCGGAGTCGATGGCAACAGTCGCGCTCTCTATGACCCCACATATACTCAGTTCCAGCCTCGCGTTGGGTTTGCCTACCAACCTACAGTCAGGACGGTAATCCGCGCTGGTTACGGCATCTCGAGCTATGTAGAAGGCACCGGCGCCAATCTTCGTCTTACCCAGAACCCGCCCTTCCATAAGGACTTTGAGCAGACAGCCATCGCGCCTAGCGTAGTGAACAATGCGTACAACCCCGGCGTTTATTATCAGGCTTCAGACGGCTTCCCGACCTCGCAGGTTCCCACAACGACGTTTTATGTATGGCCTAAGAACTTTAAGCCCTCTGTGACGCAGGAATTCAGCCTGACGACGGAATACGAGCTGAACGGTACCGCGTCATTCCAGATTGGCTATGTTGGCATCATTGGCCATCACCTCACCGACCCTTACTGGGGAAATCAATTGACTGCTCCCGGAGCCACTGCTCCCTACGCCAATATCGTTGGAAATGGCGGTGTTATCAAAATTACCCAGACAGAATCGGCCAGTAACTACAACGGATTGCAGGCAGTCTTTCGTCAAAGATACAGACGCGGTCTCGAACTCACGGCGAATTACACCTTCTCCAAGTCTCTGACTGATGACATCGGCTTCTACGGGGTGAGCAACATCTACAGCGGTCAGTACTACCAGCAGAACGCTTATGACATGCGTTCGGAATGGGGTCTGGCCGGTTCGGATACCAAGCACAACATCTCTGTAACGGGTGTCTATGAGTTGCCCTTCGGTCGCGGCAAGCTCATCGGGTCGGGATGGAACTACTTAGTCAACTCAATTCTTGGTGGCTGGAAACTCAGCGCGGCTGACGTTTATTACTCGGGATTTCCGGTAACTGTTGCTTCTCCGTCCAACTACTCCAGTCTGGTGAACGCATTTGGAGGAGCCGCGCGACCGAATCAGCTCCGTCCGCTGCACGTTTCACATCACACGATCTCAGCCTACTACGGAACTGACGTGCAGATTGTTGACGGGGTGCCGCAGCCAGGCTATGCATGCAAGCCCGATACCCCTAACGGTACATGCGTCTACGAGCAGCAGTCCTTCTCAGGCTTTGGCGCGCTTCGGCCGGGCTCGTTGCGTGCTCCCAGCTTCCAGAACATCGATATGTCGCTCGCTAAATCCTTTGGCGTTTGGCGTGAGCATCACGTCGACTTCCGTGCTGACTTCTTCAACGCTTTGAACATCGCTGATTATGCTCCACCTGACAACGGCGCCGCCGACGGTAACTTCGGGCAGATCACCGGCACCGTCAACGGCAACCGTTCAATTGCCCTCTCGCTTAAGTACGCATTCTGATGCAATAGGTAAGACTCAGCCAACGCCGTAGTTCAGTCACTTGAACTGCGGCGTATTTGTTTGTAGCAACCCAGCCTACCGCTCCTATCGCCTATGCGTTAGAGCTATGTGATCCCACAATTATGATGATTGGTTAGTTCGGCAGGCTGATGGCGTACATATACCAGGCCGCGTGGGGAAGCCATTCTTCGGTCCATCTCCAGTCTTCATCTTTTCCCGTCACGGCGTACCCCAGGTTAAAGGCAATTCCGTCTTCGTTGTCCAAAGCCGAGGTGATTCCATTGGTTATAGCCCCCGGAGCGCTCGTGTATTTGTAGGACTGAAAAAACATGTACGGCGCGTTCCCGTGACCGCTCCCCACGAGCATGCTGGTGTCATACGGGTTTCGACCCAGAATCCAGTGCAACTGATTCCACGCATAGGTACGCAGTTGTATCTGGAATTTCGGATCGTCAGCGAAGAAGGGCACCGCCATTCTTGCAGCCGCAGCGAGTGAAGCGAGCCGTGCATTCTCTCCCTGCCACCACGGAGCGGCCTCCGTATCGTGCGGAAAGAAGAATGCACTGCGCAGCGTGCCGTCTGCCTTGCGGACTAACTGGCGTGCGTATCCGAATGGATTGTTCACTTCGCCTGTTACGGAGAGCTCAAATTGCAGCGATCGTTGCACTATTTGCAGCACAGCAGGTTGCTCTGCAGGTGGCGCGATTTGTGCATACTCGATTAGACTTATCACCGGCATACCTGCGTCGGAAGGATGAAAGTATGGCCGCACTTTGCCATCTGCATTCCAGTAGTCTTTCCAGTGTCCCGATGTCGTAAGTCGAGCCATTAGTTGGTGGGCTCGGCGAGCGGCTGCATTTCGGTAAAGATCTTTATGGGTTGCGATATATAGTTCGGTGGCCGCCATGAGAGCACAATAGTCGTCGAGGATATTCTCAATGCCGTCATTGAGCAGTTCTCGATTGTGTACCTCCAAGAACTGGAAGGACTTTTCGGCTGCTCTCAGATATTCGGTTCGTTCGTAGTCTCCATCGATCGGCATTGTGCTAGCGAGCGCGAGTGACGCGATGGCCATGCCTCCGCCAGCGCGAAGGCTCGCCTGGTACGCATACGACCCTTCGGCTTTATCAATAGCTTCGGTTGAATCGGAAGCTTTGGTCTTGATTTGCGTACGCCAGTTTGGATTTCCGATAGCACGATCTCTAGCGAGTTTGCCTTTACCAGGCGCAGAAATAGTCTCAAAAAACGAACCACCCGGGCGCTTCATCCGGACAAGGAAGTCAGCGCCGTAGATGCCTTCATCCAACATACGCCGCTCGTATTCGCTGAAATTGCCGTCGTGCCGCAACACGAGCAAGCTATAGCTCTTCAGCAGACTCCAGGCCACAAGAGGAACTTGCTGAGGATTGAAATAGGACGAGGGATTCTGATGCGAAAAATGAATTCCGTAGTCGCCGGTCGCGTCATACCAGCCGCCATGCAAGTCAACAAATTCGCCATTCTGTCCCGGCAATAGCAGATGACGATCAGCCTGGTCGAACAGTCCGCTGGATCTTTGTCCTTTGAAGTAAAAGATAACGTTGGACAGAGTGTTGCGCTCAAGGATATCTTCCGCGATTTGAAAACTGCAGGAACTAACCTCGTCTGATTCGGTGCGTACTTCGAGAACGTAGTCTCCGGCTTTCTGCCATGACGAAAAGTCTGCAACCCAAAAAACACGCCCATCCCACGCATTAACTTGCCCCGCGGGCACGAGGTCGTTTCTTAGCACGGTAACGCCAGTCCTCGAATCGATCAACGAAAACTCACGCGGGTGGTCTTGTGTTGAGCCAACGACCAGCGCCTGCTTGGACGCGTGAAGCTCATAGCCGACTTGATCGACGAGCACATGCATCTGCCCAAAGCAGGTTTGGGAGAGCAGCGTGAGGAGAGAGAGTACCCAGAATGTTCTTGAAATATGAATTGCCGTAACGCCTCCTCGAAGACCAACCGCGAACAAAAGGCCGCTGAGACAGGGCCTAAATAAAGCTCGCAGAGCAATCTCGCCAAATTAGTTTAAAGAAGGGAGTGGAACTTTGATACCTTTATTTAGGAAGTGTTCATGTCCTCTTTGCGTTTGCTATTTGCCGGTCTCCTTATGGCTCTTCCGGCAATCCCCGCCGAAGCAGCAAAGCTGCCTTCAGATTTTGCGATTGTTGGGTACGTCTTCCCTCAGGATACGGCTCTTCAACCCGGCCAGGTCGACCCGAATGGCATGACGCGCATCAACTATGCCTTTGCCAACATCGTCGACGGGCGCATGGTTACAGGTTTCGCAGCCGACGCACAAAACTTCAGCTATCTTATCGGCCTCAAGCGCAACAACCCATCGCTGACGGTACTTGTGTCGGTCGGTGGATGGCTCTGGTCAACAAACTTCTCTGATATGTCGCTAACGAGGCAAAGTAGGGCAGTCTTTATCCAGAGCGTATTGGAATTCTTAACCAGGTACGATCTCGACGGCCTCGATATTGATTGGGAGTATCCGGGCATGGTCGGCTCTGGCCATACCTTTCGCCCCGAAGACAAACAGAACTTCACTCTTCTGCTCAAAGAATTGCGAGAAGAATTCACCCGGATGTCCGCTAGAAATCACAGGAAACTATATCTGACGATCGCGGCAGGAGCTTCAGATAAATTCATTGCTCACACTGAAATGGCTAAGGCGCAGCAATATGTCGATACAGTCAACCTGATGTCATACGACTATTATGAACCTGGTTCAGACGCGATTACAGGGCATCACGCGCCGCTCTTTACCAATAGTGCGGATCCCAAAAAGATATCTGCAGACACCTCGGTAAAAGCTTTCGAAGCAGCCGGTGTTCCGGCGGCCAAGATAATCCTCGGTGTCCCATTTTACGGCCATATGTGGGCTGAGGCGGGCGACATGAATCATGGACTCTTTCAGCCTGGAAAGCCAGTTCCGAAAGGGTCCGCGCCATATAGTCTGATTACGCAGACGATGCTCAATCAGGGCTTCACACGGTATTGGGATGAATCGGCTTCGGTGCCTTATTTGTACAGCTCGGAGAAGCACATCTTTGTCTCCTACGAAGACCCTGAGTCGCTAAAAGTCAAAGGCCGGTATGCACGTACTCACGGACTTGGCGGCATGATGTTCTGGGACTATGAGGGCGACCCCTCTGGTGCACTTTTACAAGCCATTCATGAGTCTCTTCGAGAGGGCGCAACCGAGGGAGGAAAGCCCAGTTGAGCACTGTTGCCAGCCCGGTCTCCCTTGGTTATTCTGCTAGCTTGGTTGGTCCTCGCGTCGTATCGATCGATGTCTTTCGAGGACTGACGATGGCTGCCATGATTTTTGTCAATCAGCTATCCAGCGTTCCAGGATTGCCCTGGTGGACTTATCACGCACCCGCCCAGGTCAACGTGATGACTTACGTAGATATGGTTTTTCCGCTCTTCCTTTTTATCGTGGGCATGTCGTTACCATTATCAATCACCCAACGATTGAAGAAGAATCCATCCATGCCTGCGCTATGGGTACACATCCTGCTTCGCTTTGTCAGCCTGCTTGCACTCGGACTCATCCTCGCCAACGCGGAAAAGGCTGATTCCACGAAAATGATAATCAGCGGTAACGCGTGGGCGCTTCTTGCTTTGATAAGTGCCGCGCTGTACCTCAATGTCTATCCCAAATCAGTACGTTTTCCCTCGTACTCCAAACTGCTCCGCATGCTCGGGTTTGTCGGTGCGGTCGTGCTGTTCGCGCTCTTTCGCCGCACAGCCAACGACGGCAGCACTGCATGGATAGATTTCTCCTATCCCGAGATACTCGGACTGATTGCTTTCAGCTACCTTGCCATTGCAATTGTTTATATTCCGACTCGTCGATGGAATTGGGCTGCCCCTTGTTGGTTCGCCGCTTTTGTTGCCTTGAACGCCCTATCTGCGGCAAATCTGATTGGGTGGCCCGTGCATCTTCCTTTGTACCTGTGGCCATTCAATAACGGTTCGATGGTTTGCATCATCATGGCAGGCGTCATCACTTGCGGAATATTTGTGGGAGCAAATGGCAGGGCGCCTGTGAGCCGCCCAATAGTGCTCGCTGTGTCATTTTGCCTTGTGATACTCATGGTCGGTTGGGTACTAACGCCGCTAGGCATCTCGAAGATTCGCGCTACGCCAACGTGGTCCCTATACAGCATCGGTGCCACGGTGTTGATCTTCTCCCTCCTTTACTGGATATGCGACGTTAAGCTAAGAACGGGATGGGCTTTTTGGGTAAGGGATGCAGGATCAAATACACTGCTGACTTATCTCCTGCCGGATCTATGGTACTTTGCATCTGCCTGCGCCGGATTCACAATCATCGATGCGTATTTCAAAACGGGCTGGCCTGCTGTCGTAAAGACTCTCGCTTTCACATTCGTTATCCTTGCGCTTGCTGCAGCTCTAACCAGGTTTAAGGTACGGCTTCAATTGTGAATTGAAGTAAGCTTCGGCACTCGTCATACCGAAATCATACGACTATCAGGAACCGTCAACAGGATTAGCAAGATCGAGTTCACGTGAAGAAAGAATATATCTCAGTAGGCAGGCCGTCACTACTTCGACACACGAATGCATTGACGATTCTCAAGCTCCTGCGAGAAGTCGGGTCGTGTTCGAGAGCCGACCTGGTTCGCGCCTCGGGATTAAGTGCGCCCACTGTTACCAATGTCGTCAGTGATCTGTTAGACGCGAACCTGATCAAACCTCTCGGTGAGGGAGAATCAAGCGGCGGCAGGCCCCCGGACATGATTAGTTTCAATGCCGAGAGGGGTTATTTGCTCGCCGTCGAGATCAAGGCCAGCTTTATCGCCTTTCTGCTTACTGACCTGCGTGGAAAGCAACTTGAAACGGCGATTGTTACCTTGGCAGACAAGCCGACAAAACCCGAGGCCATTTGTCTGCTGATCCGCGATGAGATTCGGCGGCTACTAAAGAAGCAGAGAGCACCGCGAGAACAATTGCTTGCCCTGGTCGTTGGAGTACCTGCCATCGCGAATGTTGACGAGGGCATCGTTGTGTCCATAAGCACGCTCGACAATTGGCGATCGGTTCCTCTTCGCTCATTATTGCGCAAGGTCGTAGATTGCCTCGTTATCATTGAGAACGACACGAATCTTGCGGCACTTGGAGAAAGGTTCAGAGGTGCTGCACAGTTTGAGGAGACCTTCATCTCCATCAACATCGGCACGAACGTCAGCGCTGGAATTGTTCTTGGTGGCCGCATTCATCATGGGGCTCAATGGTCCGCGGGCGAGATAGCTTATCTGCGGCTCCCGAATGTTTCGCGAAGGTATCCCGCGCTCCACGAGTTCGGCGAACTGGAGAGTGTTTTGACCAGTTCGGGACTTATCAAGGGCTGGAAAGAAGCATCTGCAAAGATGGACGGCCAGTCAAAGTTGCGTAAGAGTCAGATAAATGCACAGGCAGTGCTGGATCTTGCGCAGTCAGGCGATGCCCGGGCACGCAAAGTCGTTCAACAACGAGCCATAATTGTGTCTGACATCATCGTCAACCTGTCACTGATCCTGAATCCAGGCCTGATCTTGCTTGGCGGAGAAGTGGGATCACATCCCGTGCTGCTGAGTCTGGTTCAAAAACAGCTTGAGAAATCTGAGTTCGGTGTTACAAAGATAGCTGCCGCAAGGCTCGGCGATGCCGCAGCACTTTGGGGCGCAATCGCCATCGCTCTCGAAGAGATTCCGGTGGTTCTGCTCCCACAGCCGGCATCTTAAAAGGTAGTAGTCAGTCGCGGATCGCTCGCAAAATCGATTCTCAGCGGTCTCTTCAAGATGCGGATTGTGATGATTGCACTGCCGCCGTCGTCACATCGTCCGAGTGTCCGCTGCTTTATCGAGCACCTTTCTTCAATCGTAACTCGGCCTTCAATGGTAGTGTTGCGACGGAGTCTCCGACAGAGATCGTGAAGTCTGTGCTGCCAATGGCCAAGGCCTTTGCCTGAGTATCATAGTAAGAGAAAGACCGCTCGTCCAGATTGATTGACAAATGCTTCGTTTCGCCCGGCTTGAGATTAACTCGCTCGAATCCCTTCAATTGATGCTTAGGCCGTTCAAGCACGGGCTTGTTTTCTGGTACGTATACCTGCGCGAGTTCAGCGCGTTCGCGGCTTCCCGCGTGTTTCAGATCAAAGGTGACGGTGGCTGTTGAGTCTGCGGCGCCCTGAGTTACCTTGAGGTTTGAGAATTTGAAGCTTGTGCAGGAAAGTTCAAAGCCAAAGGGGAAGAGAGGAGTCGTCGTGTTCTTCTCGCAGCCTCGATCGTCGAAAACAATCCTCCCTTGTATGCACAATAGTAAAGGTAAGTTACAGAACCGGCGGTTGAACTTGATGCGATTTGGCAAGCGATTTGTCGGTGGGCTACGATTGGCTGGTTTTGTATTCGCATTGTGCACGCATATTGGTCAGGCTGCAAGCGAATCGGTTAAGACGCAACACACATCGCGGCGCGGTGTGTTGCAGCAGCCGCTAATTGCCGGCTGGAAGCTGCAATCGGCCTGTATCGTCAAGGCAACAGGCGATCAGCTTTCTTCTCCTCAATATAGTCCCGACGGTTGGATCCGCGCCATTGTTCCCGGCACTGTGCTGGGATCGCAGGTGCATGCTGGCATCTTTGCGGATCCCTTCTTTGGCATGAACCTGCGGCAGATTCCGGGCACCGACTATCCCATCGAAAAGGTCTTTGGATACCTGCCGATGAGCGACGCTAGCCCTTATCGCTGCGCCTGGTGGTATCGTACAGAATTCGCAACGCATGCAGCTACAGGGCGCGCTATCTGGTTGCACTTTGATGGGATTAACTATCGCGCGAATCTATGGCTCAACGGCAAGCAGATCGCCACGAGCGAACAAGTGGCGGGAGCCTTTCGCTCGCATGACTTCGATGTAACGAACGCAGTAGTCCGAGGCAGGCAGAACGTTCTCGCGATTGAAGTCTTTGCACAGACGGAGAAGGATCTTGGTATCGACTTTCTTGACTGGAATCCCTCCCCAGCCGATAAGAGTATGGGCCTGTGGAGAGACGTTTCGCTCGCAACAACTGGCCCCGTTACCGTTGCGAATCCTGAGGTGGTCACGCACTTCACGAGCGACGATCTTTCTCAGGCGGAACTTAGGGTTGTGGTCGACGTGGCAAACCATGGCGGCCATCCTCTTACTGCCAGCGTCGATGCGCAGGTGGGATCGGCACACGTGAAGCAACAGGTCTCGCTCGCGGCAAATGAAGCACGGGTGTTGAGCTTCGACGCAGAGCACTTCCCACAACTGCTGTGGAAGAATCCGCCCGTGTGGTGGCCGTATCAGTATGGCGATTCGCCGCTTGAGACCCTGCGTGTTTCTGCAAAGATTGATGGCGTTGTATCCGATACGAAGACGGCTCGGTTCGGCGTGCGTGAAGTGCAGTCGTCGCTAAACGAGAGCGGTGCCCTGCAGTTTCGCGTGAACCATCGCAGCATCCTGATACGCGGAGGGGGCTGGACTCCGAATCTGTTCTACTTCGAACCAAAGGAGCGCATTCGCGAGGAGCTTGCGTACGTCAAGCATATGCATCTGAACACCATTCGCCTTGAAGGTAAGCTGGGGAGCGATGCCTTGTTCGACATCGCCGACAAGATGGGCATCCTGATCATTGCAGGTTGGCAGTGCTGCGACTACTGGCAGAAGTGGGATCAATGGACGCTTGCGGATCATGCCATTGCCAATGCGTCCACTTACAGTCAGATCAGCCGGCTGCGGGCGCATCCAAGCGTGCTGGTTTGGCTCAACGGCAGCGATGAAGCACCTTCCGCGCAAGCTGAGAAGGAGACGCTCGCTGTGCTGAAGGAACGCGATTGGCCTAACCCGATCCTGAGCGCGGCTGCGGATCGCATATCGACCATCACCGGCAAGAGCGGCGTGAAGATGTCTGGCCCATACGACTACGTTCCACCGGAGTACTGGTATCTTGACAAGGATCGCCTGGGGGGTGCATTCGGCTTCAATACGGAGACTGGTCCAGGCCCGGCCATCCCGCCAGTTTCAAGTATTCAGCGCACACTCCCACGCGACAGTTGGTGGCCCATCGATGAGCAGTGGAAGTATCACGCTGCGTTAGGTAAATTTGCGCAGTACAACAGCTTCAACCGTGCGATGGACGCAACCTATGGAGAGGCCAAGAGTCTCGCTGACTACTCGCTCAAGGCTCAGCTCGTGGCCTACGATGGGGAGCGCGCGATGTTCGAGGCCTATGGCGCAAACAAGTATCACTCCACTGGAGTTATCCAGTGGATGTTGAACAATGCGTGGCCCTCATTCGTTTGGCATTTGTACGACTACTACCTGGTTCCCGGTGGGGGATATTTCGGCACGCGTAAGGCCAATGAACCATTGCATATTCAGTATCGCTATGATGACCGCAGGGTAGTGGTCGTGAACTCGACGCTGAAGGCGTATGAGGACCTGCGTGCAACTGTCCGACTCTTCGATTTAAACGGTCGGCAGCTGTTTGCACAGATGGCTCCATTGCAGGTTGATGCGGACGGTGTTGCTGACATAGTGACTCTTCCAACGCAAACTGCGACGACGTTTTTGCGGCTTGATTTACGGGATGCCTCTGGCGAAGAAGTGAGCGAGAATCTCTATTGGATTCCGGCAAAGCTGGCTCAACTTGACTGGGACAAAAGCACATACGTGAATACGCCCGCGATTGCCTATGCAGATATGCGCGATCTTTCTCATCTGGCGCCCGCCACTGTAAAGCTCGCGGTAAGCGAGCTAAGGCATGGAGAAGCCACGGTGCGATTGACGAATATGGGCAAGACGTTTGCATTCTTCCTTGCCCTGCATGTCGTCAAGCACGGCACTGATCAGGATGTCGCACCCGTCTTCTGGGACGATAACTACATATCGCTATTGCCCGCTGAATCGAAAACGCTGACAGTGCGAGGACTACCTGTGAATGGCAATGGCGTCGACATCCAACTTTCAGGCTGGAATGTAGCAGCAGCAACGCAAACACCAGTCGAGAAGCTGAAGTAAGGTCCTGCGAAGTAACGTCAACTACAAGAGGCTGACATGGGTTTGAACACTGTGGACCTGGCGGTGATCATCGCTTATCTGGCGGGCGTCACGCTCTTTGGTCTGCGCTTTCGTGGCAAGCAGCGTACGCTGAAGGACTACTTCCTCGCCGACAACACGATTCCCTGGTGGGCCCTCTCCCTATCCATTGTCGCGGCTGAGACCAGCACGCTGACAATCATCAGCGTTCCGGGACTGGCCTACGAAAAAGACTTCCGCTTCATGCAACTGGTGGTGGGTTATCTTGTAGGTCGTGTCATAGTGAGTTTTATACTGATACCGCAGTATTTTCGCGGCGAACTCGTCACAGCTTACCAGTTGATTGAGCGGCGTTTCGGAGAGATGCTTCGCTCTCTTACTGCGGGTCTGTTCCTCATTACGAGGGCTGCTGCGGAGGGCGTACGCGTCTTTGCTGTCGCCATTGTGGTGCGAGTAGCCTTGAGCAGCTATCTCTCGGGAATGAGCGACTTCGGGCGTGACGTTGCGGCGATTGCCGTTGTTACCCTGCTTACGCTTGTCTATACGTTTGAGGGCGGGATGGCTGCGGTCATCTGGACCGACGTTGTGCAATTAGCGATCTACGTTGCAGGTACCCTGGTAGGCTTCTTCACGATCCTGCATCTGGTGCCGGGCGGATGGCTCACGGTTGCTTCGATGGCTGACGGTGCGAATAAGTTCCGCCTGCTCGATCTCTCGTGGAACCTGACAACCCCCTATACATTGTGGGCGGGCATCATCGGTGGAGCGTTCCTTACTACGGCAAGCCATGGCACCGACCAGCTGATTGTACAGCGGCTTTTCTCAGCGCGTAGCGAGCGGCAGTCCAAGCTCGCGCTGATGTCGAGCGGCGTTGCTGTACTCTTTCAATTCGCGCTGTTCCTGCTGATTGGCGCCATGTTGTTTGTCTTCTACAAGCTCTTCCCTCCTGCCGTGGCCTTCACGCGCACCGACACGATTTTTCCAACCTTCATAGTGTCTTGCATGCCGCATGGCGTAAGTGGCCTGCTGATTTCAGCAATCCTGGCGGCAGCGATGTCCAACCTGAGCGCAGCATTGAATTCACTGTCATCGACGACGATCGTGGACTTCTACGCGAGGCTGCGACCTCACTCGACGGAGGGGCGGCAGGTTTCGCTCTCGCGCATATGCACGCTGGGATGGGGCATACTTCTCTTTGGGTTGGCGCTGTTGGCGCGGCAGGGCGGGAAGGTACTCGAGATGGGATTGTCGATCGCGTCGGTGGCCTACGGCTCATTGCTGGGAGTTTTCCTGTTAGGCGTGTTGACGAGACGTGCCTCAGAGCGCGGTGCAATGATTGGGATGCTGACTGGCTTCTGCCTCAATGTCTTCCTGTGGTTGAAGGCGCCTATCGCATTTACCTGGTACGTTGTCTTCGGAAGCATCACGACATTTGCAGTTGGATACGGAATGAGTCTTTGGCTGCCGCGCAAAGGATTGCCGCTGCCTTAACACTAGAAGTGAAGTGCAACCGCAAGACCTGACGACTGGCAAAGTTGGCAAGGCACTTGAAGGCTGATCGTGAACCACACTCTCCGAAGGAAGATTCTCATGCGAATCCTATCCTGGCAAACCGGCGTGGACTGCTTGCTCCTCAGCCTCTGTCTTCTCTTCGACCTCGCGCCGTTAGGCGCACAGAATACATCTGCTTCTGTTTCAGCGCTTAGCGCAACAGAGCAAGCAAGCTTGGATGCGTCGCTGAGCCCACTTCTCAATAAGGCCGTTGCTGACGGCAACATTCCGGGAGCAGTAGTGCTCATCGGTCACAACGGCAAGGTGATTTACCGCAAGGCCTTCGGAAATCGTTCCCTCGAGCCGACACGCGAATCTATGACGGTAGATACGATCTTCGATCTCGCTTCCTTAACCAAATGCATTGCTACGGCAACATCCGTGATGAAGCTAGTAGAGCAGGGGCGAGTCCGTCTCAACGATCCCGTTGCTGCGTATCTGCCTGAGTTCGCGCAGAATGGCAAAGCGGATATTACGGTGCGGGAACTGTTGACGCACTATTCAGGACTTCGACCTGATCTGGATTTGAAAGAGCCCTGGGCGGGACGGGATACAGCGTTCCGCATGGCCATGCAAGAGAAACCGGTGAACCCGTCGGGGGTTCGCTTTGTCTATAGCGACATCAACTTTGAAACACTTGGCTTCCTCGTTGAAAAGGTCTCCGGCATGTCGCTCGATGCCTATGCCAGTGCGAATATCTTCAAACCGCTGGGTATGAAGGACACAAGCTTTCTGCCGCCTGCGGAGTGGTACGCGCGCATTGCTTGCACCCAATATGACGAGCACGATCACATGTTGCGCGGAGTGGTACATGACCCAACGGCACGGCGCATGGGTGGCGTTGCCGGGCATGCTGGTTTGTTCTCAACAGCGGACGATATGGCACTGTATGCCGAGGACATGCTCAGTGGATTCAGGGTTCTGGGTCATTCGACTGTGGAGAAGATGTCGACACCTCAGCAGCCTGCCAATGCAGCGAGTCTGCGTGGATTCGGATGGGATATCGATTCTCCATTTGCCAGCAATCGTGGTGAACTGCTGCCCGTCGGCTCCTATGGGCATACAGGATTTACCGGCACCTCGCTGTGGATCGATCCAGTCACCGATACGTATATCATTCTGCTTACGAATGCTGTGCATCCTCGTGGTCATGGCTCGGTGGTGTCGCTCCGTTCGCGTGTGGCGACAGTTGTAGTCGCGTCGTTGAAACTGACAGTCGATGAACAGCAGAAGCTTCGCCTGGCTCGTATCACTGGGTACAACGAATCGCTGATGGCATCGCGCCGCTTTACCACGCGCAATGGCGATGTGAAGACAGGCATTGATGTGCTTGAAGCAGACGGCTTCCGCGAACTGGAGCCAAATACGACTCATCCAATACGTATTGGCCTCATCACAAATCAAACCGCGATCGATGCTGCGGGTCATCGGACAGCAGATGTGCTGGCGCATGTGCCGGGCCTGCGGTTGACCGCCATCTTCAGTCCGGAGCATGGCATTGCAGGCAAGCTCGATACCACGGAGATTCAGAACTCACACGATGCCGCGACGGGCGCGCCGATCTTCAGCGTCTATGGCGACAGCAATGCCAAACGCCGGCTGAGTGGCAATGCTCTTGCGGGCGTGGATGTACTTGTTTACGACATCCAGGACATTGGCGTGCGTTTCTATACCTACGAAAGCACGCTGGGTTACTTTTTGGAAGCCGCAGAGAAGGCTGGCAAGCCTATCGTAGTTCTGGACCGACCGAATCCAATCAATGGTGCATATGTGCAGGGACCCGTCGCCGACGCAGACCGCGAGTCGTTTGTGAGCTATTGGAGGACGCCGGTGCGGCATGGAATGACGATCGGCGAGTTAGCGAGGATGTTCAATTCGGAGCGCAGTTTGGGCGCGAAGCTGACCGTTGTGCCGATGGAGGGCTGGATGCGTGGCGACTGGTTTGACTCGACGGGCCGGCAGTGGATCAATCCTTCACCCAACATGCGCAGCCTCAATGAAGCCGCGTTGTATCCCGGCGTTGGCATGATCGAGGCTACCAATCTCTCAGTGGGACGCGGCACAGACACGCCTTTTGAATTTGTCGGCGCACCCTGGATTGACGGCCTTGCGCTGGCACGTGTTCTCAATGCGCGTGAGATCAGCGGAGTGCGCTTTGTGCCTGTTATATTCACGCCCGACAGCTCGGAATATGCCAATCAGTCGTGCGGCGGGGTGAACATCCTGGTGACGGATCGTGATTCGCTCGACTCGCCTGAGCTGGGCCTGGAAATCGCCGCTGCGATCCAGCAGCTCTATCCCAACGCCTACAAAATCGTTGCGCTCGATACGTTGATGGTGAGCAAAGCGAGTCTCGCTGCAATACGTACCGGCGAAGACCCGCGGCGAATTGCCGAACAATGGCAGGACAGCATCGAACAGTTCCAGTTAGTGCGCAGCAAGTATCTTTTCTACTAATACTATTCTGAAGCTTTGTCAGGAGACTCAATTCGATGCGAAGATGCGCTCCACGCCTTATGTCTTGAGGGTTGGTGGCCGCAACACTCCTGTCGCTCGGAGCTTCGGCAGCGGCGCCTGTGCGTCTAGAGCGTCACGCGAGCGATAGGCTGCTGCGACGCTCAAGAAGATGACGCTCGAGGAGAAGATTGGGCAGATGATCATGCCCTGGGCGCGTATCCAGTCCATGAATGTGAAGAACCCGACTACATCCTGTTGGGTGAAGAGATGCGCAAGTATTACGTCGGTGGATTCGGCGTGACGGCCTTTACCGATGAGCCTGCACTTCTGAAGAACGAGCCTCTCGAAGCGGCCGCGCTCAGCAACGGCCTTCAGCCGGGCTCGAAGTATCCGCCGTCTTTGGAGCGGGCTTTCGATGCGGCTCAATGGCGCGACCGCATTTCCTGCGGCAATGGCCTTTGGAGCCGCAGGCGACAAAGAACTGGCGCGCCAGTTCGGCAGCGTCTCTGCGCAGGAGGCTCGTGCGGTTGGCATCCAGTGGAGCTGGTTCCCTGTTGCCGATGTGAACTCCAACCCAGCCAACCCTATCTTAAATACGCGTTCCTTTGGGGAAGACCCGGCGTAGGTTGGACAAATTGTCTCTGCTACATTCAGGGAGTTCGCCGTGAAGGCCTACTAACCACCGTCAAACACTTCCCGGGCCAGGTGATACAGGCACCGATTCGCATCTTACGCTGGCCCGCTCCAGTGCGAGCCGCTCGCGGCTCGCACTGGAGCTATTGTCCTTCAGCGACGCAATTGCCGCTGGCGTGGACTCGGTGATGGTTGTTCCTCACCAAAATGCCATCCGAGCGTAGAAAGAGTCTGTGTTTTGAACCCGATTCAGCCTTGTAGGAGATTTTCGTCTTAGGCATTTGATGCGCGTCCTTATTCCGCCTCCCAGAAACGCGTGACGTTCATCGCTGTAGTCGAAATCGTATCGGTCAGAGCATCACAGATGTAGACGGATCAACAGACTTCAACAAGCAATGCTGATTTTAAACGGCTTGGATGCCTTTATTTATCAATGATTTAGCCTGAAACGACGGATCTGTTTTGGGAGCAGAGGGTTGGGGGGCGAATCCCTCCGCCCCGACCAAGCTAAATTATTGATAATACAAACGATATTTCGATTTCAACCCACGCATCTGCTTTTTCGTCCTAGCCGACTGTAGACGATTTTGTGACGGTCGCGACCTCGAGGGGTTTTCGGATGTAATTCCAAAGGGATTACATCCGGATTAACTCGCAGAGTCTTTACCCCGGGAAGCTGGTTCGGGACCAGGGGGTCGGAGGTTCGAATCCTCTCTCCCCGACCATTTATTTTCAATAACTTACAGAAGTTTCCAGCATCGTCAAGAACGCCAATGTAGATGAATTTGTAGCGGTGAAAGCCTCCGCAATCAACAGTAGGTTTTCTAATGCGCGATTAAGGGGCTGATACAACAGTCTTCGGAATCTGACTGTGTTGAATGTTCTGCCGATGCAAGCGAGTGCGATTCACCTTCCTAGTTTCAAAGAGCCTCCTGGCAGTGATTTGGGCGGAACGGAACTCCGCTCGATCTGATTCCGCCAAAGAGGGATGCTTTCATCTCGTAACCCCCAGTACAATCAGTGTGTAGCGGAGGTTTTGCGTCCTCCATGTATCACTGGAACCTCGCTTAGCAGACTCACGATGACTGTGGTGCTCGCGTTCACGGGACGGATCGGCAGCAACTTACGCTCCCAAGCGGGAGTTGCGAATAGCCGCAAGGTACATCTCGCGTGCGCGAACCATCGGATCGGGTTTGTCGCGCAGGGACTTACCCCCATGCCGCAGGGTCACATCCAGAACCCATCCTTGTACTAGTATGGCATCAGAGAATTGCATCATTCGCGTCTCCAACCAAACCACGGACCGGTCTGCCACGTTTTGTGCTGCAAGGGATTTGCCCCCGTCCAGCGGCTGTTCGCCGCTCATTAACGCGTAAGTGAAACGTACGCCGATTCGGCCGTCGAATTGCCAGACCTTGGGGAGCCCAGTTCGCTCCACGATCCGGTCGAGCAGCAGGCCGGCAGGTGAATCAAGATCTACCCGCAGCGGGACCGTGATGCCGAAGGCGTCCGAAGTCACGTAGACGGTATTGGGTCCCTCATCGTCCTGATGCTCGATAGGCGAAAATGCTACCGGTCGCTGCGTAGCCGCTTCAGCTGTTCGATCCGCACGCCACATTTCGACGATCTGGCTGATGCCCGGCTGCAACTCAGGGAAAAGATCGACGTGAAGCCGCGGAGCCAGCAGTGCTGGAAGCGCGTCCTCCTCCAGCCGTCCAGCCACCAGAAACGCGCGCTTCTCCTGCACAGAACGATACAGCGCGGACTCCCATTCCATCCGGACCCAAGGTGTTTGGGCAGCATTTCGCGACCAAAGGAGCAGGCAATAGTCAGAATCGGACAAGGAGGAATCGATGAAAGCAAGAAAGCTGTCGCCGAGCCGGAGTTCCTTGCGGTCGAACCGTACGTCCATTCCTGCGCCAGTCAAAATGTCGGCTACTGCGGCCGCCTGCGCTGAATCAGATCCGGCATGCGAAATGAAGACCTGCTGTATCAATGCGTCGATTATATCGGAGCGGCATCCCCGCGAGCATCCGCCGCGAGGCCATACAGAACATATCCTCCGAAGTTCTCCGGACGCAGAAGCTCGTCCCCCAACTCCCCTTTGATTGCCGACCGTTGGGTGGCTGCCAACGCAAAAGCCGGCGAGAGATCCCGGGCGATGGCGTCATAGTACGATGCCTGAAATACCGCCGCCGCGCGATCAGGCAGCGGCCACAGCGTGGCGAGTACTGACGACGCACCAGCAACAAGAAATGCGGTTACGAGTCCACGGGCATAGTATTGGCCTTCACCGCCGGAAACTGCGGTGCGGCAGGCAGCCAGGTTTACATGACAGCCCACCTTCAACTTGAGATCGGCGAGAATCCTGTCTTCGGAGAGCACGCCGCTGTCTCTCGCCAATGGTGCCGGCGCGAGCAGCAGGCGGGCGTTCTCTTCGTCGTGCTCTACGTCAGCGTGGCACGCGAAGTGGATCAGGTCGGCGTCTTCAACGCGGGCTGCCAGCGCGGGTACAGTGGCCCCCGTCCCTCGCAGCACTGGAAGTACTCGAATCGCGGCGGCCTCCAACCTGCCGGCGATGTGCTCTACTTCGATGGCAGCCTCTGTCAACTCCGGGACATCGGGCCGGGCCGGCGCTCCGACTACAACAGCCGAACGTACCGTAAGGCGGGGCCGGTTCGCGCAAGCCTCGAATACGCCCGAGCCGTTGACCACCGAAACGGTCGCATGGGCGAACAGTGGTTGGCCCTGGAAAGGAAGAAGGGTGAAGGGCACCGCTTGAAGCTCTCTGCACGAGGAGATGATCAACCGGTCATCAGGGGTGAGGTTCTTGAGACGCGATGCCAAAGGCTTAAACAACAGAGATGCGAGAGCATTCAGGTCTTCGCGGCCGGGAACGCCGGCAGCCAAATCCACCCGCGCGAGGATCTGGTCCTCCGGCCACACCGCGTACGCAAACAGCGTGTCATCGTCGATCACAAAACCGGCATACGTAGTTTGTCGGCCAAGTTGTGAAAGTAATCGGCGAAACGGATCGGGGCGCGAGATGTCGAGATAAGTTGCATCGTGCCAGCTTGCGGCCCGGGGATCGCGAACGGCAAGTTCTCTTCGGGCATCTTCGATCGTGGTTTGAATCGCCGCGCACTGTTTCTGCAATTCGCTGCCAGGGTCCCATATGCTGCGCAACCGTAGCATCTCGCGCTGTTGATATAGTTCCTTCAACCGGCCCGGCGTCTCGCCCTGAAGAGGCGTGGCACGCAATAACGAAACTGAGGTGGAGATCGCCTTCGCGCTCTCCGCCAGAAGAATGGCCTTGACCGGATCGGTACCGCAGAGCGCGACACGCAATGCATCACAAGCCGCGGCCGCAGCGGAACCGTCGGGTAAACCGGCGCGCACAGTTTGCCGGAGTGAGGCTTCAAGGCATCCGGCCAACGCATCGAGAGCTGCCGGCGCATCGCCGTGCTCTTGCGCTACTTCGGCAAGTTGCCGCATAGACGCTGCGACGAACTTGTAATTGCGGATTTGTGCCGCGTAGCCAAGGCAGTCGGTGGCGGCTGCCTTGGCGGCATCGAAATCCTTCTTTTGAAGCAATAGATTTGCCAGCGCGTTGCACTGAATGCACAGATACTCGTAGTCGCGGGCTTTTGAGATCGCCTCACGGAGAAGCGCAATGGCTCGACTACGTAAGTCGGCCGGATCGGGCTCGCGACCGAACTCGGCCCTAATCAACTCCATCGCCGGCCCGAGCATCTCTTTCTGCATTGCAAGCAATGCCTCAGCAGAACCAAGCCGCTGGAGGCGATCTCGAACCTTTTTCGGAAGTTTTTCATACACAATAGGTTTCACAGTGAGCGCCGACAGCGTTTCGATGTTCTGCGCGCAATCAGCGTAGACAAATGCCAGGTTGGCCAGAATGCCACTGAGCGTGTGCCGAACATCCGGCGAGTTGCTCTCGACGACGAGCTCCCTGACCAGCGACAAACCGTTTTTGAACGTCTCGATCGCATCCCGGATGCGTCCTCCCGAACGCCACTCAAGACCTTCGTTCTGAAGCACCCGCACTCTTTCGAGGCGCGAGATTGGGTCGTCTCCTACTGGACTCTCGCGCCTCGGGCGAATGCGCGCAGCTTCCTCTTGACGGCCTTCCGCCCGCAGGATTTCGTATTCGGTTTCCTGCAGAGCCGCAGTAGTGGATGCGTCCTCAGGAACGGTGGCAGCCATATCGCGGGCCCGTGCCAGAGCTATCCGGGCGCGAGTGGTTTCTCCCAGTGCGCAGTAGCATTGGGCGACCAGTCCCACGAGAGCCACGCGTAACCCGATCGGCTTGCCCTGAACCGTGGCGCTAGCCTCTGCCACGAGGTTCATGATGAGAGCTTTCATCAGATCACCCACGGGTTGGGCTGGCTCGATGGGCCAATCCCGATTGGCAAAGCGCCGAATGAATTGCTCTGCGTCTTGCCAGTTCAGAAGGCCCGATAGCAGTTTCTGGTAAATTGCCGCCATCGTGTCCTGAAGACCTACTCGGGACGCAGGCAGTGACAGGGTCTGATCGATGCGCCAAACCAGTTCGTCGAGCGAGTACGCAACGCCGTTGGAGAGTATCACGCCGTCGGCGGAGGGCTGTTCGATACCTTGTTGCCGGATCATCATGTCAAGACGGATCTCGAGAATTCGATCGTCTTCCGCTCTTCGCACTGTGCCAGGCGGCGGCCGATAGATGATCTCGGTTTCGGTCACTCGGCAAAGCGTGCAGATCGCTCCCAGCGGGTCGTTCGGAGAGGGGTCCTCCGAGATCCATGTCCGTAGAGGGAGAATCGTGCGCGCCGAACAGTGGGGGCAAACGGGCCACTCATATGCCCCTGAGCGTAACGAATCCAATAGCCCGGGTTGCCCGTGGACATCGAGAAAATAGGGGCCAATCATCAGCCTGAGTTCATGACACCGGCCGCACGACACTACTACTCCGCTCCACAAGGTGCCGGGCGTCGATTCCCACGGCGGTAGTTCGACCGGATCTTTCGTGAGCCTCGTAATTGCCGCGGCAATACTCGCGGCGTCGGAGCGCGGATGATATGTGGGACCGTCAGGCGCGGGCAATGCGGAGCCGAGCCTGCCCCGAACCGCCTCGAAGAAGGCTGGTGTGGTTTGCCGGGAAGGCGCTTCGCTGGCCCGCTGCGGTTCTGGCTCAGATCTCGATTGCGCGAAGTTAGCCAGAAAATGAAGACGCGTAAAGAATGTGTCATACACCTGCATGAAGCCCTGGTATGCTAGCGGATCCTTCTGGAACTCGGTAAGGTTCGTGAGCCTGTACTGGCGGAGTTGAGCATGAAAAATGGGTGAACGCAGAACCGGCATGCTGTTAATGAGGGCGTGAATGTCGTCGGGGCCTCGCGCGGCGGCGAGCGCGCGAAAGCCGTCGCCGATTTCTTTGCGTTCGTAGCCACCAGCGCGTTCCGGCATGATCTGTTAACTATACCGTCCGAGCAAGCGAGGCGGACCCGGGGTGCCGCCCGGACCGAAGTACGAGTCGATCACGCGGAATCGGCCGCCCATATTTTGTCCAAAGACGCATCGCGGAGCCGAATTATCCTCCGCTCGATTTAGTCCGAATGTCTCGATTACTCCCAATATGTCGGCAAGTGTTTACAAGTGCGAATGCGGGCTGAGATTTCGACTGAGCCCGTTTGCTCATCCATCTCCGCTACCGTTTAATGCTCCTCGGGTAGGCAAAGCTGGTGCTCGACCATTTGGA
>Ga0182024_10003266_pt1 | contig 38871 bp, 33 predicted proteins | sample P32metaG_FD_120480 | JGI IMG/M metagenome (GOLD analysis project Ga0182024, IMG submission 120480) | Permafrost microbial communities from Stordalen Mire, Sweden - P3-2 metaG (Illumina Assembly) | ecosystem: Environmental > Terrestrial > Soil > Wetlands > Permafrost | place: Sweden: Stordalen...
CCAGCAGGAAACGGCGAATCAGGCGATTCCGGCGATGGCGGCGGGTCGGACGGCGCCGGAGTATGGTCTCGACGCTCCCTGGTATATTCGACAACTTCTTACCTACCTTCGAAAGTCTGGCCCGGGGGAGTAGACCGATGACACTTCCCTGCACCGTAGACGCAGTTTCAGTGCCGTTGCCAAGTGCTTAATCCTTCACAAAACGAAGGAGATGTGGACTTTGTGTGCCAACATGCTAGCAGACCGCGCAAGCATTTGCACAAAATATGTTCCGGAGGAGTTACACACAGCGGGGTGCAAACCCGCCCACTGTCACGTTCCTACTTCGCCGCGATTATTTCGAGCGCCCAGGAAGGTGACTGTCGTAATGCCACGGAAGGGCCATTCCCGCGGAATTGAACCGTGGGTACTCTGTCTTTGGTTACGCGGAGGTTACGCGGACAAGTTTACCGTACAACCGAGTTTCCGGCTTCACCCTCGAATGCATCCCGACTCTTGCCGCACAGCTCACTGCTGTGCGGCTTTTTTTCGGGATAAGCGGAGGTGCAGCGTTTCTCAGAGGCTGATGTCGCGTTCCTGTCCCGTTGGACTGTCTTTCCTCCCAACCTTCGTGCGTTCTGCAGCAACTAAGTCTGTAAAGCAAAGCCGCGCCGTGCGCGCTTCGCTGGTAGATGCAAAAGTGTATTGGAGCAAGTTCAGAGAGTCCCGGCCGAGCGCCGGGATTTCGTTCGTAGGAGATTAGAGAATCTGCTGGTCGAAAACGCTGGCGATTGGAGGTTAATGACTCGAAAACGAGATGCGCAAGAACCATTACTAAACGCGGTAGCGCGTAGGCTGGGCCAAGCCGCCGGAACCCTGGCGAACATGACTCATATGCTGACGATGGACCAAACGACGAAAGAATCTCACTCGCTATCGAAGCCGCAATCTGTCCATCCGGGGTCCGCCGATAAAGAGCAGAGCCCCGTGACCGCTGGCCAGAATCGAACGACGAAGCAGCGTCCTGCCAAGCCACAGAAGCGAACTCGCACGGCAAAGTCGCACACGGGCTCTCGCAGAAGCACTACCGGAAGCAAACGAGCTTCGAGGACCAACGGAAGCGGGCGCGCTTAGAATCGCTGCGACCAACTTTCCACTATTTGACACGCATTTTGGAGTGCGCACCTCATGACCTCGCCCGCCCTTACAAGTGCTCCCGCTCCGCTCACGGGGTCCGGTAAGACTCGTCACACATTCCCACGATTTTCTGGCGGCAAGACAATAATCATCATTGCGGCAATCGCGGTGTGTATTGCGGCCTGCCTTGCGGCGATATTTTGGAACCGGATTTGGCCGTTTACCGAAAAGGCGGTCGTGGAAGATCTGGCGGAAGCGAGCGACAGCATAGTCACTATCCGAAGTTCTCATCGCACTTATTTTCCTTTTCCGGGATGCATCCTCGAGGGCATCGAGTTTCATCATGGTTCCGACAAGTGGACTCTCATTACCATCGACAAGTTGACCATTGAAGGCAGCTATTCCGGGATTCTCACGAAGCATGTTCCGCGCATTAGGGCCGAAGGCGGACATGTGTTCATTCCGCCTTTCGGCAGCAATTTTACTTTTGATACGCAGCACTCCAAGCTTGTCGTGGATGAGATTGTTGCTAACGGAACGGTGGTAGAGTTCGCCGATGGGCCGAATAACAAACCCCTACGCTTTGAAGTGCACCAGGGCCTTTTGCACGACATTGAGTGGGGCAGTCCCATCGCTTACGACTTAAAGTTTCACAACCCCGAACCTCCGGGCGAAATCGCAACCCGCGGAAAGTTCGGCGCTTGGATCAGAGAGAATCCGGGCGAGACTCCGATTTCCGGTGAATACACCTTTGATCAGGCGGACCTTGGCGTTTACGAGGGCATCGCTGGGATGCTCGCATCCAAAGGAAAATTCGGCGGGCTCCTCAAGCACATCGACATCGCGGGCGCCATCGAAGTTCCTGACTTCGAAGTAAAGTCGGGCGGCCACAAAGTTGAACTCGGGACCCAATACAGCGCATTCGTTGACGCGATTCACGGCGACACGTTCCTGAAACATGTCGACCCCCATTTCGGCCGAACCCACCTCGTCGTGGAAGGCAGCATCGCCGGAACACAAGGAAGCAAAGGCAAATCTGCACGGCTCGATCTCATTGAACGGCAGGGACGAATCGAGGACATCCTGGGCTTGTTTGTCAAAGCCCCTCACTCGCCCATGTCCGGAGCGGTCGCGTTCAAGTCCAAGGCGGAGATTCCGCCAGGGAAGGAACCGTTTCTAAAGAGAGTGAAGCTGCAGAGCACTTTTGGCATCGACGACGGCAGTTTCACGCCGGAAACGCAGAAAAACGTAAACGAATTGAGCGCTGGGGCCCGAGGCGAAAAAATGGAAGACGCCGAAACTGTGCTTACCGATCTGACGGGGCAAGTCGTGCTCGAAGGCGGAGTAGCCAGATTCTCCGACCTTTCATTTGGCGTTCCTGGCGCCAAGGCCCGCATGTATGGCACGTACGATCTTTTGAACGAAAGGATCGATTTGCATGGCAGGATGCGAGTTGACACAAAAATTTCGAAGACTGCAACCGGCATGAAGTCGTTCCTGCTCAAAGCCATGGATCCGTTCTTCAGGAAAAAGAAGAAGGGTGAAGTCGTACCCATACATATCACAGGGACTTATGAGCATCCACAGTTTGGACTCGATCTCACAAAACAGCCGGATCAAGCGCGTTCAAGCAGATAGGGCCCAATTCCGCGTTTCAAAATGGCGGCCTGCTGATCATCACCTTCGATGAAGGACTTGATTCCGATGTGGAACACGGCGGCGGACAGGTTGCTACTCTCTCATCATCAGTTCCACGGTCAAGAAGGGATTTCAGTCCGTGACCCTCTACCAACATCAAAGCACACTGCGCCTCATCCTCGCCGGGTCTGGAGTCAGCACCTTCCCCGGACAGGCCGCTACGGCTCCTGATATGACAGAGTTCTTCACCGGCCACTGACCGGCAGTCCCCTATATTCCTCCTCGTCTACCCCGAAACCGTTAAGAGAATGGATTAGGGCGGGAAAACCGGCGACAAGCCTACGCGATGCGGGGTATAGACAGGTTCGGTCTTGCCTCGTAACTTTTAGTTATGTCTTTAGTGGACGAAAGGCAAAAAACCTCGCCCGTCCGAATCCTCGTCGTAGACGACAGCCACCTTATGCGGCGCTGTCTGCGAACGCTCTTGGAACAACAGGAGTCATGGAGGGTCTGCAGTGAGGCGTCCAACGGTCGAGAAGCGATAGAGAGAGCCCAGCAAACCGCACCCGATGTGATCGTGCTTGATTTCCACATGCCCGAAATGAACGGCTTGGATGCCGCCAAAGAGATCCGACGACGAACTCCAGAAGTTCCGATTCTCATGGTGACCCTGCACATGTCCCCGCAACTCGCAGACCAAGCCAAAAGGGTGGGAATACGCGGGGCATGCGACAAAGGCGACATCAGCTGTGTGGTGGAAGGCGTCGACACTCTCCTGCACCATGGCACTTACTACCCATGTTGACTCCAAGGCCCATCGACTTCAATTATCCCGAACACGCTGTTACCCTTTTTTAATGGCGGCATATTCTCTGCTTTTTCGGGAGAAGTGGAGCGCGTATTCCCATTCCAATAGACAATCTCTCAAATCTTGAGTCGCTCTCTACTCGAGAGCGGGCCACTCGTGTGTACGGCCTTCTTCGCAAGATCCTGAGTGTGCCGGTGGAATCCCGAACGGAAACCCTTTTGGAGATGACTCTGGCGATTGGGTCCCACGCCTGCAGCGATTCCATTCGTTCCACGCTTCGCGACTTCTGGTCTCATCATTCTTATGTTCGGGTCATTTCCGAAGCAGGATTGCCGGATGAAGCCTTTCTGGTTCGGGAGCTGCTGGCTAGGGCAGTCCGGCATCTTTTGCCTGTGGACGAAGTGGAAGGCGACCTCTATGTGTTGATGGATTCCCTGAACCTGAAGGAATCCGATGCGCGCTGGGTGGCTTCGTTGCCCCAATCGCTGGTCGCTTCGTGGGCAGATACTTTTCGACCGTCGACTTTCTCGATTCTGGCCTCCTGCAAGATTCTTGCTCTGCGCGCTACCAATGTTGCTCTGTCGCGGGACTTGATCGCGTTCGCCGACGACGAGGACATTACCAAGTCCGCCTTCTTTCATCTGCCTTCCGTCGTGGAGCATGTCATTCGACATCCCGAAGATTTTCATCTTTGGGAAGAACAGCGGGCGGCCTGCGAAGCGCAGTTGCAGACCGTGAACCAGTCGCTTGCGGATCGCGGCTCTTCTGCAAATCTCATTTTTCGCGTGCGTCTCCTGCGGTCTCTTCTTGGCCGAATGCAACAGGTGATCACCCTGGAGCGCCCCGATACGGACGCACGCAAACTTGCTGTCGCCGTGGTTCATGGCTTCGCCTCTCAGCGACGCATCGTAAGCGTGGTGAGCGCCAGCACGCGTCGGGTGGCGCGCAGTGTCGTCGAGAGAACAGGACGCGTCGGCAAACACTATATCGCCCAAAATACCGGGCAATGGAGGGTAATGGGCTTGGGGGCGGTGCTAGCCGGTGTGATCACATCCTTTACCGCGCTGTTCAAATACTCTCTGGCAGCGGTGATTCATGCTCCTCTACTTTTGGCGATTGCCCATTCGCTGAACTATGTTGTCAGTTTCCTGCTGATGCAGGCTGGCGGATTCCTGCTGGCCTCCAAAATGCCCGCCGTGACCGCTGCTACCTTGGTGGATGCCATGGAAGATCCCGCCAAAGATCACATGGCCAGTCTTCAGGCGATTTCCAAGACGCAATTCATCGTAACCATCAGTAATATTATCGGCGCTGTCCCCGCATCCATCGCCATCGACAGGATTATCATCGCCGTTCGCGGACATCCTTTCCTTCCGGAGCCGGCGGCGGAACACGGCATTCGCATGCTCTTTCCACTTACGTCGATGACGATCCCTTTCGCGATCATCACCGGAGTTTTTCTCTGGCTGTCTTCCCTGGCAACGGGTTGGACCGCGAATTATCTCGCACTCCACCGCATGGGCTCGGCAATCTCAAACAGCCTTCGCATTCGTGCAAAGCTTGGACCGACGCGGGCGGCCAAGCTCGCGGACTGGGTGAAGCACCACGCCCCCGGCTCTGTCGGATACATCGTCTTGGGATTTCTGCTGGGCGCAGTGCCCATTATTTTCGAACTCTTCGGAATACCTCTCGAAGTCCGCCACGTCACGCTGGCCGCCGCAAGCCTGGGCTATGCTCTGGACGCTTCCCGGCTCTACGGCCAATTGCACTGGCAGGATGCCCTGCTTGCGTTTTCAGGGATTGCTCTGGTCGGCCTGTTGAATATTGTCACGTCATTTGTGTTGAGCTTTCTCCTGGCCGTACGCGCGCGCAATATCGGAGAGGCGGAATCGCGGCGCTTTTTGCGCGAGGTCGGACGTGAGTTGCTGGCCCACCCATTTTCCTTTCTGCTTCCGGGCGAAGCGGGGCGCACAGATTAGAAGCTATCTCATAAAGGGTTTTGGGAAGGGCACGGCTTCAGAAGCTGCTGAACCTTCGCCTGAGCCTGTTTCGAAGGGCGCGGCTTTTAGCCGCGCCGCAAGTCGTTGAACGAATAACGGCTTTAGCCGCTGAGGGACTGCAGCAGCACTTGGATCATTCGAGGATTCGTAGAGGCCATACTGCCGCGGATCGTCGCGGGCGTCTCGAACCGGATTCTCACACCTCGAGCTTTCGAAGATATGGAACGCTGGCTTTCATCTTCTCCAGATCCATTTCGACGAAGTAATTCTTGATGCCGCCCGTTTTCGCCGCGGTAAAGATTTTCTTCCAATCCAGACTATCCTGCCCCACAGGCATCACTTTCTTGGCCTCCGCTGACCAGCCCTGCACGTGCATGGAAATGAAGCGGCCAGGATATCTTGTGAAATAGTCGGCAGCGTCGTAGCCTCGGCTGATGGTAGAAATCTGGAACTGGAATTTCACCAGCTTCGGATCGAGAAGACCCAGCAATACGTCGTAGGTTCGCTTGCCGTCAACCATGGAGAGCTCGAAGTCTTCATTGTGAAGTCCCTGCTGGATGCCAGCCTTGGCTGCTTGCTCCCCTATTTTGTTGTATTCGTCAGCCGCCCGCTTCACGTCATCCATGGTCGGTTTCGCTGGCCCGTCGAGGCTTGGCACCAGCATTTGCGTCAAGCCGACGTCTTTCGCCCAGGCAATTGCGCGCTCCTGATTCTCCCTGAGTTCTCGGATGCCGAAATGAGAACTCACACAACTGACACCTGCATCGCCCAAAATTCCCCGAAGCTCGGTTCCTTTGTATTTGGCAAGGCCGGCGAAGCCCGAGTCGGCATAACCTACCGGCGAGCACAGCTCAACCATTTGAAATCCGGCCGCGGAAAGCTGCTTGATCGTGCCGGGAAAATCCTTGGCAATCATTTCCCTGACAGGCCACGTCTGACATCCAAGCGGCAGGCCAAGCGGATTGGCGCGAAGCTCCAGCGCACCTGCGGAAAGAAAGCCGGCAGCGGCTGTGTACGTCGCAGCATTTTTAACAAACTCTCTTCTCGAAATCGCGGACATTGACGCCTCCTCATTTAATTTATGAAATAGTTCCTTAGAGTTCCCACCCGCTACGCCGTTCCGGGCGGACGTATTTCTGTGCGACCTCGGAGTTAACGCTCAGGTTGGAGCGATCCCAATCAAGTTTTTGTCCCATGCGCGCCGCCACATTTCCCAGGAGCAAGGACTCGGTAACCATGCCCTCGAATTCGAAATTTCCGCCGGGCTTCACTTTACTGCCCTTGCAGGCGTCGAGCCACTCCCGCTCGTTGCCCGGCGACCTTGGCAGGGTTTTTGGTGGATGTTTGTAGCTGTCCATCTTGGTTTGGGGAATAATCTTTGGATTGCCGCCATTAAATGTGCAGAGAATCTTCCCGCGATCTCCGACGAAGAGAAGTCCTTCGTCCTCTTCTTCGCCGTCGCCTTTCAAGGGACGGTTTTCTTCCAGTTCGTCCGGACGCCGCGGCTTTAGACCACCGTCATACCAGTTAAATTTCACGGGTGGCATATCACCCCGCGCGGGAAAGGCGTAACGGACGATCGAGGCCATCGGGTAGGTCTCTTCGTAGCGATCGGTGGAACTGGCTTCCACACTCACGGGCGCCTCCAGCTTCAAGACGCGAAAAATTGTGTCGAAACTGTAGGAACCCATGTCGCCCAATGCGCCGCAACCGAAATCCGTCCACCCGCGCCATACGAAAGGCAAATAAGCGTGGTTGAACGGCCGCTGCGGCGCCGGGCCGAGCCATAGATCCCAATCCAAGCCTTCGGGCCCAGCTTCGGCTTCCTTCGGGCGCTCAATGCCTTGGGCCCAGAAAGGACGGCTCGACCAGTTCATGACCTCTCGCACCAGCCCAATGGCGCCGTCCCAAATCCATTCGCACAGCAAGCGAGTGGCTTCGGATGCCTGGTTGCCAACTGCAATCTGAGTTGCCACGCCAGTCTCGCGAGCAATTTCGGCAATGCGCCGCGCCTCATAGATGGTGTGCGTAAAAGGCTTCTGGCAAAAAACATGTTTGCGTTTCTTCATCGCCGCGGCCGACACGGCCGCGTGCAGGTTGTCCGTGGTACATACCACAACGGCGTCGAGATCTTTCTGTTTCTCCAGCAGCTCGCGAAAGTCATTGTAGGCGGAGCAGCCATGGTATTGGCCGGACCGCTGCTGGCTGCCGTAATAGCCGTCGACGATTTTCTGGCAAGGCTCGCGCCCCGCAACCCCGCTGGTGACGCCGAGAGAATGAGTCAACTGAATCGGCTGGTCAGGGCTGAGCCAATCCCAGCCGCTGTCGACGCCGAGCAATTTGCGAACGGAATTGCAGAACTCGTGGGTATCCCACTGCGGGTAATTCGCACCAGCTTTATTGACGTCGCAGACAGCCACACCTTGTACATCAGGCTCCGCCAAGAAATGAAGCATCACCCGCAAGCCCTGCGCACCGACGCCGATGAAAGCAACATTGACCTTGTCGCTGGGCGCAACATAGCCAGGGCCGCCCAACACGCGGCGCGGAACGATCGTAAAACCAATTGCCGCCGCGGCCGATTGTCCCAGAAACTTGCGTCGCGAAACCGAGCCTTCCAAAAAACTCCGAATCTGTTTCTTCACTGTTCCTCCCAAAGCGCGTACTAGAAGCCATATGACTGCGCGGCGACTATCACAGTACTGATTTACCTCGACACTGTAAACGCTTTCTTGACAGTCGTTCCTCCTGCCGTATTTAATTATGGTCCTCTAACTGCGCTTGCAATAAATCAGGGGTGTTTCCAAGGCAGTTCAAGCCGCTGCACTGGGAGGTGCCTATGCCGATTACTCGAAAGCTGGCTGTGCTGTTGCTGTTGTCGCTGTTCCTCTCTTCGTTCGTGTTCGCACAAGGCGGAGCCACGGGCGTCATCGGTGGCGTGGTGCAAGACATATCCGGAGCCGTGATTGCGAATGCCAAAGTGACCGTGACCAGCGACGCCACGCGCGAAATAATCCGCCAAGTGACGACCGACTCATCCGGATCTTTCATCGCTACTCTTTTGCCCGTAGGCACGTACACAGTGGAAGTGGTTACAACTGGCTTTCCCGACACGCAATTTCCCGGCGTGGTGGTGCGCATCACCGAAACCACGCGCATGACTGCCGTCCTCAAGACCAGCGTGGTGAAGCAGGTTGTGGAGGTTCAGTCACAGGTGGAGCAAGTCAATACCTCGGATGCCACCACGGGCCAATCGCTGGGAGCCCAGACAATTACCGATCTCCCCCTGGCTACGCGAAACTTTCAGCAGTTGCTGACGCTCTCCGCCGGCGCCTCTTCGGACTTGAACGGCGCCGCGCAACTCGGTCGCGGCACGGTTTACATGCACGTGAATGGCGGCCGGGAAGATAACAACAACTATCTGATCGACGGCATTACGGTGGCCGACTATGCCTTCGGCGAATTGACCTACACGCCCCTGCCCAGCCCGGATGCGATCGAGGAGTTCAAGGTCAGCACCAGCCTTTACGACGCCACCCAGGGCCGTAACGGCGGAGGCAACATTAACGCCACGCTCAAGAGTGGGACGTCAGCGTTCCACGGCGATCTTTGGGAGTATTTTCGCAACACGGCGCTGGACGCGAACGATTATTTTCTGGGTAAGGTGGTCGTCAAGCAGAATATTTTCGGAGGCGACATCGGCGGCCCGATCGGCTCGGGCGCCAAGCTCGGCTACTTCTACTTCAACCTTCAAGGCACGCGCCAGCGCAGCGGTGATTCTCCGGGGACATTCATCAACACCACCATCCCCTACGTTCCCCTGCAGGACCGCCAGTCCGCCAGCTTGATGGCGACGGACTGCGGAGTGCCCAGTATCGATCCCGTGGCGTTTAATCTGCTGAAAGCGCAGAGCAATCAATTCGGCGCCGGAGCTGGAGGATACCTCTTCCCATTGCCCCCCAATGTGTCGTCCTCTACACCCTGCCTCACGTCGGAGCCCTTCCTGGTCACCGATCCCGGCAAGTTCACGGACAATCAGTTCACCGCGAACTGGGACCGTGAATTCCGCAACGGCAAAGACCGATTGTCGGAACGCTTCTTCTGGTCCAATTCCGATACGTTCCAGCCTTTCGGGGCGGATTCTTACGGCATACAGACCGGAGGTCAGCCCGGCTCCAACAATCTGAACTTTCCTCTGGATATCCCTCTGCACAGCCGCTTCGGCAGCATCACGGAAACTCACGTCTTCAGCAATAACCTGATCAACGAATTCCGTTTTGGCGTCAACATCATCAGCGACAAACTGGATAATAGAGCGCCCATCACCGGCGCCGACATCGGCATCAACTTGCCCACAGCTACCGGAGTAAATGGGCAAGCCGGCGATCCCAATATGTACCGTTTGCAGTTTGGAAGCTGGGCCTTTGGACCCTATCCCACGCAACTGCAATCAGCGCTCTCGAATAACTACACCTGGGTGGACACGGTGAGCTGGACCCACGGTCCACACCAGTTGCGCTTCGGCGGGGAGATCGATCGCGTGGCCATGCGGCGCAGCTTGCCCATTGCCGACAATGGATTGATATTTTTCATCGCGGGCGCGACCGGACCCTACACCGACTTCCAAAGTTTTCTGGTAGGTTCCCCGCTGTTAGGCGAGGGCGGTGGAGGCCTGGGCAACCATGACTACCGCATTCCCGGCTATGCCTGGTTCGCGCAGGATGATTACCGGGTCAGCAAGACGCTTACTCTCAACCTCGGTTTCCGCAACGAATTTCTCGGCGCACCCTACGACACACTCTGCCACACCGGCAACACCGATCCTACCCTGGCGATCACCACGGGGCAGCCCTACCTTTATCCCAAGTGCATCAGTAAATTCGGCCTCTCGGGAATCACTGGCACGCTCAATCCTGCCGGTCTCGACAACGAATACGCCAGCGTCTGGGAGCCACGCATCGGGTTTGCCTATGACCTCGGCGGCCATCACACCACTTCCATTCGCGGCGGCTATGGCATTTACAGCGTGCGAGAAGATCTGGGGGCAGTAGATAATCTCGCCATTGTTCCTCCGACCTACCCGTTTCTCGTGGGCTTCTTTCCGGGAGCAGACAGCCTGGCCAACCTGTTTGCCTCGAGCGCTGCCTTCCCCAACGGCATTCCGCCTCTGGGCGCCCAGCCCACTCAAACCTACGCGCCCACGGCCTCGATCCTGCAGGGGTTCGCTGCCTGCTCCTTTCCGACTCCGCAGGCCTGTTCCCCATCTTTCAATGGCAACGTGAATAGCCTCATTGAACTTGCGGTGCCGCTGCATTGGGTGGCCGGCACCACGCAGCAATGGAACCTCACAATCCAGCGCGAACTGGGGCGAGACTGGTTTGCGGAACTCGGGTACGTCGGCACCAAGGGCAGCCGCCTGCGTTCGACTTACGATCCCGCACAGGCCACCCTGGCGACGCCGCAGAACCCCGTCACCATTCCGGGGCAGGGATGTGCCAATCTGAAAGCACAAGAGTTGTCATGTCAGATCGTCGACTCCACCGTGGAAAACGCCGCCGCTCGTTCGCCCTATATCGGTATTGCGCCCGGAGATTTCGAAGACTTCGCTCCCAACTCCGATTCGCATTACAACGCTTTGCAGGCGACGGTGGCACACCGTTTTGGCAAGGGGCTGTATTTCCAGAGCGCATACACCTACTCCAAATCGATTGACGATGTCTCCACCGCTTCCGTGGCGTTCCTGACGCGGGTCAACGATCAAACCGACGCGCGTGCCTCCCGTGGCCTTTCCGACTTCGACCGGCGTCAGCGCTTCGTCACCAGCGCCGTCTACCAATTGCCGTTCTTTACTCACGCCAGCGGCTTCAATAAGGGAGCGTTAGGCGGATGGGAGGTCAGCGGCGTAATGATCCTGCAATCGGGCGCGCCATTCACGATCTATGATCCGGCGGGCGGCACTTCCTATGCCCTGGCCAGCACTCCGTCGTCGACCGCGACTTTCGGCCCGGGATATAGTTGCGCCAATGCTCCCAGCCAGGGCAGCATCCAATCGCGGCTGGCGAACTGGGTGAATCCACTGGCCTATCAGCCCGATCCGCGGGCTACGCTCTCCAACGGCACAACCAGCGATGCCACCGTCTACGGTAACACCCCGCGCAACTGCATTGTTGGGCCGCCGCAGAAGAATGTCGATTTCACTCTTGGCAAAACGTTCAAGCTGGGGGAACAGCAAAGTCTCCGCTTCCGGACGGATTTCTTCAACCTGTTCAATCATCCGTCATTCGCCGATCCGGCGGCGACATCGGTGTCGCCAATCGCGGGCGGGACTGGAGGCGGGTCTGCGCCGATCACTTCAACTGTCGGCACACCGCGGCTGATTCAGTTCTCGTTGAAGTATTCATTCTGAAGTGCTTCGCTGCGGTGTGGCGCGGGCGCCCCCGCCCGCGTATTGAGGAGTCGCACCTTACGCAATGTCGATGAAAATTTGGTGGAGCTAGTCGGGATCGCACTATTGGGCGGTGTTGACAGCACGTAAGTTATTGATTCTTATAGAGGCGAGAAGGGCCAAAAAGGCACCATTGCCGGATGATGGGTACAATTTGGGTACAGTGAATTCTCCCGCGACACGCTCTGATCAGGACTCGAATTCCCCTCGTTAACACGTGCCGACCAGTTCCCCGCATTGCGTCATCGAAGTCGCCTGCTTCTGCCGACGCCGTGTCCACGTTAGCCGATTGCTCGTTCGGCTGGGGCGAGGTCGCTCGGCCTCGCGAGATGTTCGTCGGCAAGCTGGCCAGCATCTGGAGCCGGTCGGAATAAGTCGGTGCGGTGGAGTATACAGCAGGAAAATGCGGGGAGAAGGCCAGCGCGTGGGAAGGCTGGTTGTGGTGGGAACGGCTGGAATGCCGATTGGCGAGCATGTGACGGCGGAGAAGCCGTGCGACACTTCGCGTCGGGAGAACTTTCGACACTCCATCCCTGGAAGGGCTGACGTTTGCTAGCGATTGCTGACAATCGCTAAGCTAGCGCATTGAAATTGTTCGAGGTGAAGGATGGGGAGCAGTACTTCAACGCAAGGATTCGAAGGAGCAAGACGGCCTGTTGCGAGGACCAGAACGAGTGGAGTTCGAGTCACAGAACCTGAATACCTTGCCCTCGATAACGAGGCTTGGAAAACGGGGAAGACGATTGCCAGTTGGGCACGACGTTGGGCAGAAGCACCTCTACCTGAACTACGTCCCCGAACACTGGATCAAGCGCGGCGAGAACCCGCCCGTCGGACTCATTTCTGTGCGCCGAAAAGTGAGCAACTGAGGCCCCACTACGCACTCGACAATCGCCCCAACAAGGTGATCGCCGCTCAGTATCGGACTGTCCTTCCTGCCGAAAAGCTCATCGCCGAGGAACTTGAACGCTCCCGCCGAGAAACTGGAGACTCAACGAGAATCGGCCAATCTTCACTCTAGACTCAAGAAGGGTGCGATGACTGATATTGACTACCGTACATACGATCTTGAGCAAAACCGATAATCCAGCTCAACCAAAAAAGTGGCTGGGCATGTTAATCAGTATGCGTCATTCATTCATCCGTCATCAGCCGACGATGTGATCAATCACGCTTTGAATTGCATGTTTGGGAGATTAAGGCGTACTGCAAACCGGGGGCACGTCAGCACGAGCAGAACGACCGCAAGTCTGAAGACGTCGAAGGCTGCTGTGGAGGTAATCATGAGTATTTCGAGGCGGAGAAAAACAGCTCGATGGCTTGGAGGGGATGGGCGGGTCCGTCAGTTGCTCGACCGGATCACCCACTGAATTACTATCGTCACTAGAATCAGTGCGACAACCAGATAAAAGTTCCCGCGCCGCACTCTCCATAAGTCGACGAAGAAGCTGCCGGTCTGCCGGTCCGACTATACCTTAGGCCCTGACTTCTCCTCCGAATTCCTGGCGTCAGCGTCGATCTGCACTACCTCTGCTTCCTCCGCCGACGGCGAAGGGACCGGTGTGTCTTCACGGCGCGATCGATACAATTGCTCGGGAAGGGCGCCTTCTTCCCGCCTCACATGGGCAACCCAAGCAGCTGTCAAACTGTCTTGGCCCGCTGCCGCCGGTTCCGGTTCCGCCACGCGCGAAGGCGTGATTTTTTGGAAAGGCGTTTGGTCCTTCGCTCGGGTTAACGCCAGTTGACGCGCGTCCGCCTGGGACGAATGACTCGTCTGTGGCGTCGCCGAGGATGGCTCCTTGTCGGCGTATTGCAGATGCGAGGTCGATTTGTTCTGCATGGGGCGGTATTCCCTTCCGTGGGCTTAAGGTGGCAGAACGTTTCCTCACCCAACAGTTCATGATCACACTTGGGGACAGCCAGCCCGGTCCCCTGTTGTTTATCGCGGCTAAGCCGCGTTAAGGAGACGATAATTACCGAGTTGGACGTCTGAGGGCAGGAGTTGTTGCCAGTTTGATCGTAAGATAGCAATCTCTTCTACGTACTGAGCGTTGCGACTTCCCGGGTGCACCATGAGTTCTAGGCATCGAAACCGTGGCAAGGCATTACAAACCAAAGCAGCATGGAATCCGCGAACTTCACACCATCCATCTGGACTCATGGTGGTGTACACTTTGCGCAACGCATAGCCAAAGAGTCTGCTTTTTAGGCTACCGAGTCGCCGTCGCTCTGACAATACTTCCAACGTCGATCGAACCTTCCGTATGCCGAAGTACCGCTGCACTGCTTTGATCACCGGAAACAACTGCGGGCTGACATGAATAAAATGGTGGGAATCGAAGTGCGTCACGGGGACGCCTGCATCGAACACTCGCTGAACCTGCAAGATCAACTCCTGTTTGAGCCGGCTTCGTAATTCACGTTTCAAGCGCCGCGTCAGCAACTCGCGGGAGAACTCGCCGTTGCGCAAGATCGGATTGAGATTCTTCGCACCACTCAGTGGCGGGAAGGCCGTCAAGTTCAGATGTACGCCAAACGAACAGTTTGGAAATCGCTTAATGTGTTTGATTGCATGCCCAAATGCAGGCGCATTCGCCATCAGCGTGGCAGACGTTACAAGCCCGGATGCCATCAAATCGAAGATCTCCTCGTTGATGGCTTCGCTCGCTCCCAGATCGTCAGCGTTCACAATAAGCAACATCGATTTGCTCGCTCCGTCGTGATCGACGGTTCTAACTTGGATTATTCATTACCGTCCTCAAGAATGGACCTCGAAGCCTCGAAGCTCCGGCCGAACTTGAAATATGCACTTCCAACTTGACCGAGAATGAACCACGGTTCGACCAGGTAACGATGCCACAATCGCGCAGGCTCGGACAGCAGCCGATAAAGCCATTCGAAACCGATGCCAGCCAGCCATCGTGGACAGGTAGGGACCTCTCCCGCAATGTAATCCATCAAGCACCCGGCGCAGAATATAGTTCGGGCAGCGATGTGGTTCAGGTTTTCGCTGATCCATGCTTCTTGGCGGGGCATTCCCATTCCAACCAGAAGAACGTCCGGGGCGTAAGCGCGAATGTCCGAGAGGATGGCTTCGTTTTCGGCACCATGAGCGTCAAAGTATCCGTGATGAGTGCTGATCTGCAGTCCAGGGTACCGGTCTCGAAGAATTGCTCCCCCTTTTTCGGCGACGCCAGGCTTCGATCCCAGGTAAAAGATTCTCCATCCCTGCCTGACAGCCTCCTCTGCTAACAATGGCACGAAGTCGACATAGGTGGTGCGGTGTTCGCGCGTTAGCGGGCCTCCGAACAATCGGAACAATGCAATCAACGCTACGCCATCGCCATGGGTGAAGTCAGCGCGGGCGTGAAGGTCGCGCATCTTCGAATCGTGATGCCAAAGATAGAGGCTGTGCATATTGTGATTTGCCACCACATACTTCGCCTGATGCAGCACGGCTTCGGAAATAATGGCCAGCAAATCATGCGAAGTGATGGCCTGCGCCCGGATGCCGAGCAGCTTGAACGTGGAAAACTGTAGGCGAGGTCGCTCGGGAAAAGAGCAGCCTGCCTCCGGGCCTGAAGGGCGACGCAAAGGAGTTACGTCATCTGCTCGGGAGTCGACAGTGCCATTCGGAGTTGGTAATGATCTTAGAGTACTCATTGAGCAAGGCTCCTTGAACGCCCACGATTTGCGAACGGGGCAATTGGAATTTAAGTTTTCTGGGGAGAGTTATCTTTCGCTGGCTTGGTCGAACGCCGCCGCTATCGCGTTCCATGCCGGAGTCGGTTTGAGATCGGCATCGTAAGGCAGTGGACGCACCGGCGATCCATCCGGACGCGGGCTAAACTGGCTGAGCCACGTATAGCGGTCGCTCAGTCCCCATGTCATGACAACTTTCACGGCCTTACGTTGCAGCATGAACGAAAGGTATTCGTAGTATTTCCGCGCGACCGTCTTGTCGCGGGACTCGACGCTGCCCACCAGGTGCTGATCACGGATGTCCATTTCTGTGATGAAAATCGCCAGGTCGAGGTCAGCGATCTGGTCTAGAAAGCGAGCGAGGTTCGGGCCGCCCACAACGGTTTCAGCGAATAGATGGGACTGGAGTCCCAGCCCGTGAATCGGCACACCCTTTTTCTTCAACCCTGTCAGCAGGGCCAGGGCTGCCTGGCGTTTCTTCTCGGTCGGCCGATCTTCCGGCTCCAGCCAGTTCTCGTTATAAATCAGCATGGCTTTCGGGTCAGCCTCATGGGCGGCGTGAAAAGCCATCTCGATATATTCGGGACCAATCATCTGGAGCCAGGGCGTGTTCTTCAGTCCGTCGGGACGGCCGTTGTCCGGTTCGAGGGCTTCATTCACCACATCCCAGGAATGCATCTTTCCGGCATAGTGACGAACCACAACCGAAATGTGGTCGAGCATCATCGCTTTCGCGTTGCCGGCATTCACCGTGTTGTGAAACCAGGGCGGCAACGCTTGCTCCCACACCAGCGTGTGCCCGCGGTACTTCATCCCGTGCGAGATCGAAAACTGATAGAGGTAATCACCTGCGCCGAAGTCGTATCTATCGGGGGCGGGGCGCAATGGCTCCCATTTCAATCCGCTCTCGGGCACGCCGATCTTGCATTGGCTCGCGACGAGATTGGCATACGCCGGATCTTTCAACGCGGAGCCTCGCAGAGCTGTTCCAAACAGAATCCCCTTCGCTGCAGCGTGCTCGGCCAGCGACTTCGAGCTATCGCCCTGTGTCGAAGTCGACAGCCCCTCAGATCTTGGCACCGTCATCGCGAGGAGCGTACCGCAGGCGGTAGCGGATCCGACGAGAAATTCCCTCCGGCTCAGTGCCATTCGCTATTTCTCCTCAGTCCCGCGCGCTCGGCTAAGACCGAACCGTAGATTTCCAAGTATCCTTCCACGGCGCGCCGCCAAGAGCACATTGCCGAAACTTCCCGCGCTTTTTGCCCCATGATCGCCAGGATGCCGGGTTCCAGTTTCAGAGCCACCCGCAAGCCATCTGCGAGAGAAGTCGTGTCTCCATCGATAAGGAATCCGGTTTCGCCGGTGCGAATAACCTGCGGGTGGATACCTACCCGTGTTGCTACGGGAACGGTGCCACTACTCATCGCTTCGATCGTAGAAAGCCCGTACCCCTCGTAGGAAGCAGCGGAAACAAAGAGATTCGCTCGGGAAAGCAAGTGCTGCAGCTCTGAGCTTTCGACCCGGCCCGTGAACCTTACGGAGTCGCCTACTCCCGCTTTCCGCGCCAGTTCGCGGAGCTGTTCGATGCGACCGTCCTCATCAGGGCCGGCCCAGACGAGTTGGACATTTGAGCAGGTCTTGCGCACCTCAGCCACCGCATGTATCAGCCGATCAATACCTTTGTTTGACGATACTCGGCCGATGCCAACTAATAGGCCCGGCGTGACGGTTTTCTCCACATTCGAATACGACTCCGCTTGTACCCCGCCCCGAACTAGGTGCAGCTTATCTTTCGAAACGATCGAAGAGAATATTTCGTAATCGTGCTCGCTGACGCAGACAACAGCAGCTACGTGCTTAAGTGTGTGTCGGGTGACTGTCCGGAAGTACGCAGTCTTAAACCTGGACAGCCAGGACGTGTGAAAGAACCCGCCGTGGGTGCTGAGCACGATAGGGCGTCTGTGAAATACCCTGCTGAGGCTCAGAAAGTCGACGAAGAAATCCACTGCGTGTACGTGCAGCAGATCAGAGTCGCCAACGTGTGCCAACACCGACGGAGCGATTGGATACCGGCGGGAACCCCAATGCCCAATGCGAGACACACTTAGCCCATTGATTACAGACTCCGCAGGTGCTTCTTTCCCTGTCGGGAAGATCCTCTTCAACGTGACGATACGCACGTCGTGACCGGCATCCTGCAGGGCGTGGCTCAAGCCCTCCACCGAGGATTGCACACCCCCCGTAGATGGCAGATACTGGCGCGTAATTTGCACTATTTTCATGCGGGTTGTTTTATGGCAATCGAATGTCGGAAAGCCCGCAGCCTCCCCCTTAAGGAGGGGGGAATCAACCATCTACCCACAAATAGCGACAGATCCATGCACCCCGGCTTCCCGTGGCGGAACATCTCCTTAAGAAGTTCGGGAATGGCGCGCCATTGTCCTTGCCGGTACGCCTCGGTTGCCACGATTGTGCAGATAAAACCGGCGTAGGCCCGTGGAGACACACGTTCACGACTGGCCATCAGCCACCTCAGAGAAGAACGCCAGTCCGAACGGCTGCTAATCGTTTCGCGGTCTTCGTCGACGTAGAGATTCACCAGAGGTTCGGGCACGAAGTGGAACCGTGCGCCCGGCACCTGTGAAACGCGCAGATACCAGTCGATGTCCTGATGCTTGGGAAGCCCACTGGTGAATGGGACTAGCTCCATCAACGATCGCTTCGCCAGGAGCGTCGATGTTTGGAGTTGTCCTTCTCCAGTGAATAAGGTTCTTCGGTTGAATAGATATTCGCAAACCGGCTCTGATTCCGACGGGAATCTTCGCGGCCAGATAAAGTTTCCATAAGGGCTCTTCGCGATCATCTGGGCCGTTATCACTGGATACGGCCCGCTGACCCGAGCCGCCAGCGCCATCTGCTTTTCCATCTTGCTGGGTAGCCACTCGTCGTCATCGTCCAGAAAGGCTATCCACTCGGTTCTTGCAATCCGCACGCCGACATTACGGGCGTCTGATCCTCCGACCCTTTGATCCAAGGCCACGATTCTCAGCCGGTCATCGACAACAGTCTGCAGTGCCTCAACTGTGGCTGGATCCGGACCGTCAATTACGACAACTACTTCAATATGTGGATAGCTTTGGTTGAGGGCACTTCGCACCGCGCGCAAAATGAGCTGCGGCCTATTTCGGGTGGGTATTATGGCGGAGACCAGCACGGGGCGCCCACCGTCGTCGAGATGAGGTGACATATGTTGCTCCTAGAAACCCAGATCGCGCTACTTACCGGCTGATCGCATCACAATCTTCCTCGGGCGAAGGGTTGTGTACGTCGATGTCATGCGTGAATATGGAGAGTCTTGCTGTGACGTTCCGGGACTGCAAACAAAAGGTCGAACACTTGCGGCGCAGAATCCTTTCCCAATTGAAAGGGAACGAGAAGCTTGCCGTCAAAACGAAAAGGTCGGTAACCAAATTGCTTAAGCGTGTCGGTAACGGGATAGACGCTGTTGCGGCCGCGTCCGGAAGTGGATCCGCGAACCTCACACCAGACGGGAGCAGGGGCTGGCCCGGCCAGGTACTCACGCATACCCAAGACGGTACGTTCCTCGTTGCCCTCCACATCGATCTTAACCAAGCGAATGGACGCCGGCTCCACGCTCAATTCCGAAAGGGCAGCATCAAACGTGCATGAACGGACGGAGATGGCGTGCTGGTATTCGGACTGACTCCACCCCCCTTCCGGCATGACCAGGGAACTGCTTCCCGGATTAGCTGGGCCGGAGACAAAAAAGTCGGTAGCGCCGGAGTGATCGCTCAAGGCGGACGCTATAGGCGTTCCAAAAGCCGCCCTATTCCGGCTAAGGAAAGCGTAGTGCTTTGGCTCCGGCTCGAACAAAAGCGCTTCGAAGCCTAAGCTGCGCGCGAGGAGGCTGTAAAGCCCTAGGTTTGCCCCAATATCTACAAAGAGACCGGCGGGCATGGCGAGGCGAGACATTATGGAAAAAAGGGGTGAGTTCCGATAGCTGCCGAGAAGATTGTAGGGTGCGTAGTAAAGGAGGCGCTCGGAAGGATTGGCTAAATCCAGATGCAGTGTGGTGGCCCCGATGCGGACGGAAAGTTCTCCGACGTTACGTGCTTCGCTGAAAAGGCGATCGCATGTGGCGAGCAGAAGCTTCTTGCGCTTGCCGCTGATGTGAACCGCAAAGCCAGCGGTCCCGATTAAAGAGCGGGCGAAGGATGGATAGTGCATGGTCGTCTCCGAACCTGGTTCAGAAGGTGCAGTAAGGGAAATAAGAGGGTAGAGGTCCGATCCGAGAGCGTGGTCTTGTCAATTTGTTGTGTAACGTTTCAGCATTGCACGAACGTTCCGGCGCAACCGTGCCCCAACCGCATCCTGCACGCTTGGGTCGGTGAGCGACTTGAAACCAACGCTCCTCATCCCAGCGAAGCATGTAGATCGTGCCATCCCGGCAGCGGCTGCGGCAATATGCGACGCAGGATTCGGAGCGGCAGACCAAAATAGCGTCCCAAGAATGACGCGTCACCAAGTAGGCGATAATCAGCAAAAACTTGGCGATAGGTATCGACAGCCTCCCGCTTCGTCAACCACGGACCTTCCGCATCGTCGCCAAATCCGCCTGAGGCGTGCTTCTCAAATCGATAAACTAGTATCTTCCCTGAACGGTCCGTTGTGGTGATAACGCGGCCGGGAAGGGTAGCCTGTTGTACAACCTTGAATCGGCGGTAGCCGAGACCTTCGATGAAGTCGAGGTCGGCTAACAGGTCGTCGAAGCTAACCTTGTCCGACTCAAAGGAGAGATATGTCGGACGATCCGGAAGTGCTGCAAGCGTCCGCAACACGTGCCTATCAACGCCTTCGACGTCAACCTTCAAGTAGTGCGGCGTGCCGAATTCGAGAAAACCTTTCAGAATGTCGACGTTCGCAACGACAACCGCAATCCTTTCCGCGCCCAATCTCTTGTTGCGCTCCGACCAGTTCTTGTCGGTCGTGCTCCAGACAGGCTTTCTCTTGTTGACGTAAAATGTGACTGACTCTTGCGTTAAGTCCTCGGTTATCGCGCCCGCCACGATTTGCAATCGACGTTCCGAGATCTCCCGCCTAAATCGATTCTGACAAAACGCTACGGACCTAGGATCAGCTTCGAATGCGACAACCCTGTATCCTTTCGCCAAGTAATAGGCGGTGTCCTCGCCATGATGGAAGCCAACGTCGAAGATGAGGTCATCCTCCACCCTGCGGCTTCTTCTCGATTCGGGATAAATTGGGCACGTTAGGGCCACGGATCACCTCCGCCTAGTTGTTAGAAAGTCTTGGTTGCGTGGGTTGACTCAACAATTTCGGTGGATCGTTGTTTCAGCGTTGCACGAACCTTCCGCTTCATTCGGTACGCAACCGGCAACCACTGGTAAGCGCCGAGAACCTTGAGACGGAATTCGAGCTCCCAATCCGTGGGATCGGCGATGACGCGCCCGGTCACATATTCCGGCAGACTAGAGACCGTCGTCGACGGCTCAATGGAAAACACGCGCCGGTACCCAGCTTCGCGACACCAACTTACCAGGGCAGCGTTGTAAAAACCGTGAGGAAAGGCGAACAGCCGGATCTCGCGCCGTAGTGCTCGTTGCAGCGACTGCCGCGACTCGAATAGTTCTCGCTTTGCCATTTCTTCGGAAAGAGCGGACAAATTCGGGTGAGTCATGGTATGGGAACCGATGGTAACGAGGTCGCCAGGCAAGTTCGCAAGCTGCTCCGCCGTGACAAATCTATCTTCGCGATCATATCCGTCCGTCCCGGCCCACCATGGGGAATGCCCCGGCAGGTGGCTCACCACGAACAATGTGCAGGGAATGTTTCTGGCCTTTAACTCGGGTAGGGTGTTCTCTACCGTGCTTTGGTAAGCGTCGTCAAAAGTGACGGCGACACAGCGTTCGCCGGTTGGCAATGGCATCTCGACATCAGCCCGGATCGGCTTGGCGTGCCGTTGCAAAAGATCCATCTGGCGGGCAAATCGCGCCCGCTGGCCCTGAGGAACAACATGATAGCAAAGGACAATCAAGCTTCCTGGAATCGGCTTGCCGCGGAGTTGCTCCACTCCTCGCCAAATGGCTGTGCCGGCGAAAAAAATTAGGCTGCCAACCAGTTTTACGAAACGGACAACCGTCTTGTAACCTCCTTCGCCGTGCCCTGATTGATTGGTGGTGGAATTCTGAGGTTCGACCTCATCTTGAGCGCAACCTGGCGTGACGGGGCATACGCGTGGAAGTAACCGACCAAGCGATTGGCCAGGTGTTTGACGATCATGCGTTTGCAGATCCATCTTGATTCAAACCCGTTAAGCGAGGTCTTTGATCACGGTACTTGGGCGTAAACGGCCGCTGACGCGGCGGCGGCTTCCAGCACTTGGGGAGAGCGAAAGAGCAGTGTTCGGGCCGTGCTCGGCGGAATGTAGACGATGTCCTCCCGTTCCAAGGGGACATCGGCTGCCTTGCCCTGGAGGATGTGCTTTAAGTCGACGGGCATGGTTGAATATCCAGCGGGCGTTTTGCGGATAATTCGAGCTTTACCTTGTGCCGCCGTGCGATTCACACCGGAAGCGAGCGCCACCGCCTCCAGCAAGGTCACTCTTCCGTTGTTTTCCATGACGAAGCCACCCGGTCGGCCGACGTCGCCGATCACATAGACAATTCCCGCCTTCGGCACAATGACAGTGTCGCCGGGCCACAGCTCGACATTGCCGGCTAAAAGTTCCCCCGGATTGTCCGATAGGCTGGCAGTAAAGACCTCTCCTCCTTGTCGACGCTTAATGGTGGCCTCGTGTGCGGCCATCGGAGTAATGCCGCCGGCATCGGAAATCACGTCCAACAATGTCCGCGCGCCGAGTACCGGATACACCCCAGGTTTGCCTACCTGCCCCAGGACCGAAACGCCTTGGGTACCGTACTCCATGATCAGGATCGAGACATGGGGATCCCGCACATAGTTCCCATCTCGCAGACGGTTTTCCACTAAAGTCTGTGCTTCGGCTGTGCTTAGCCCGGCCAGGTGAAGCGGACCCAGAAAGGTGAGTACCGCGTCTCCCCGATCGCTGACGCGGACCTCTTGCGTAAGTTCCTCCACATCGAAGACCTTCACGTCAAGCAGGTCGCCTGGTCCGACTCGAACCCTCCCTGAACCGATTCCTGCTGGAAATGGCGGTTGCTCGGAGTCCGGTTTCGTTTGGGCGGTTGCCAAACTCAAAGCAAGCGTCATGAGACCGAGAAGAACGACAGACACGCGAAAACTCCTCATTGAATACCCCTTGAGTTTAGTTTTGTCTTTGGTGACTCTGAACATCGTTGTAGTACCCCAGGTATTTTGCGCTCGAATAACCGTAGTAGTATTGATAGTCGGCAGAATTCACGTTCGCGCCGTTCACTAGAATTCCCGAGATGCGAATGTTGGCGCGTTCCATCACGTCGCGGGCACGCAAGCAGGATTGTTTTGTAGTGTGCTCGGAGCGAATCACGAACAACAATGCATCGGCATTACGTGACACGATAGCCGCGTCGGCGAAAGACAACACTGGCGGGGTGTCGATGAGGATGAAGTCAAACTTCTCACGGCAGAAATCAAGAAACCGCTTCATGCGGAGCGACCCAAGTAACTCAGCCGGACTCGATGTCCCTAAGCCTGCCGGCAACACACACAGGTTGGCGACCTGCGGATGGTTGATGAATTCCGGCTTGCAGCCATCTGGGCCCGTCAATAAACCGATGAGGCCCGAAGGAGATCGAGTTTCCACCAGCGTGTGGAAACAGGGACGGCGCAGGTCTGCTTCCAGAAGGAGCACCTTCGCACCATCCTGGGCGAGTGCGATGGCGGTATTCAAACTTGTAGTTGTCTTTCCTTCCCGCGGCAAGGCGCTAGTCACTACGATGACCTTTGGTGGTGCTTCGGCATCCGAATGCAAAATCCAAGTCCTCAGGGCCCGGTAGGACTCCGCCATTTGCCACGAGGGATTGTTAGATGTCGTCGACGCCAGTACTCGGTTTTTGCCAGGACGCAACCGTCGCAGGAAGCGGACGCGCACCGTCAGTTCGGGAACGATGCCAACACACGGAAGAGCAACGGTCTCTTCTACGTCTTCGGGGGTATAAAGAGTATTGTCGAGGCTGTCACGAACGAACGCCAGGGCAATTCCCCCGAACAACCCCAGCGCGAATCCTATGCCGAGGTTCAGCAGATATATTGGGCGCGCTGGTTCCGCGCCAGTGCGTGCAGGATCGAGCACAACTATGTTTGTCGAATGCAGCCCTGCAAGCACTCCGCCTTCTTTAAGCTTGCCGAGGAGATCGTCATACAGCCTACGGCTAGACTCTACGTCCTGCTTCAGGATCGTGTATTGGACTGCCTTGTCATTCAGTCGGTTGGCTTCGGCTTTTTGTTTTTCGAATAGATCGCTCAGCATGCCCTCGGAATGTTTTGCAGCTAGATAGTCATTTTCCGCTCGAGCCGCAAGTTTGCCGATCTCCGCCTGGATAGACTCGTCTACCTGTGCAAGCTGCGTGCGTAGCTGTCCGAGAAGGGGGTACGCTGAACCGAACTTAGCGGAAGCTTGGGCGTATTGTACCTTTAGCTCAGACTCCTGACCGCGTAGAGTGTCTATTAGGGCCATAGCATTCGAATTTACCGCGCCAGTGCCCGTCATTGCGGTACCAGCGATGCTGGAGATTGTCTCGGGATTCCCTGACTTTGCCAACTTGTATACAGCCTCTTTCAGTATCCGGTTAGCCTCAGCTTCCGTAAGCTGTCGGTTCAGTTCCTCGAGTTTCGCCATTACGACGTTGTTGGTTTCATCCGAACCCAGAATGCCAGCTTCCTTTTGTACTTGATTAAGCTGCTCCTGCGAGGTTGTCACTTGTGACTTCAAGTCTGATAATTCCTTTTGCAGCCAGTCGGAGACTTGGGCGGTCGCTGCGAATCGCGTCCGGAAGTCCTGTTCCTGTAGGTCTTTGACCAGCAAGTTGGCGACGTCGGCAGCGACTTGCGGATCGGGACTTAGAAAATAAACCTCAATAAGACGTGTGCCGCCGATAGGTTTTACTTTGAGGTTCTTAGTGAAGGTCTTAAATATCCGTTTTCGACGAAGCGGGGCCTGCTCCAGTGGCATCTCTTGTTCAGCTCTGACACGGTCATTACTCTCTAACCATTCAGGCAACCAACTTGGCTTCGAAGCAAACTCCTTGCGTTGTTCCAGACCCAATTGTTGTACCACTGAAAATGCCAACGAAGCGCTCTGCAGCGCATTGGCTTCAGTCTCAAGCGTGACGGTTTCTTCAAGGCTATCAGAACTTCCGCCGTCGATCCTGTCGGTAGGGCTTAGGCCCAACATGTCAGAGTTCTCTTTGTTGACCTCGATAGTGGCCACGCCCTCATACTTGGTGGTCATACACAGGGATGCCGCCAGCGCTAACAGCGTGCACACCAACGTGCAATTCAAAATCGTCCCTTGGCGCCTTCTAAAGATGCGCCAGAGTTCTGCAAACGAGAACTCTTCAAGGTCGCGGTTGGGTTGTGGCCTTCTACTGGCTACGATTCGGGATGAAACCAATGTGCCCTCCACTGGACGGGGTAATGCTCGGGGTGTCATCATACTGCTTCTCCTAACAGACGCTCATCTGGGGTCCACAATAGCTGTTGGCGCTGCCGAAAGTGCGACGGGTCTTCGCCCCGTTTCACTGGGCCCCCGGGAAAGAAGGGATAGCGTAAACGGTCGAAGAAATTGTTTGGCGAGCTTACTAAGGCGCTCACGAGGTGCGGCACGGCACGGTGATATTGACCCGCACCCATTTGGCCTCCGGCAAGCCACATTTGGTGGCGATACTGCAGCCGCCCCTTATCGATCATCTTGAGTAAATACGGAGCAACGATCTCATATTTCAGCGGCGAAAGTTGCCATACGTGCGAAAGCAAGAGGTACTGCACATACAGGGTACTCAACGTTAGCTTTTCCAGATTACTGGCGCACGTACTCGCTTCATGCAGGCGTATCGACACCGTCACTTTCGGCAGAAAAACAATGTCGTACCGTAACGCCATGCGCCACCACAAATCGAGATCCTCGACATAGAGATTGAACCGGTATCCACCAAGACTCTGTGTTTTCGCGATATTGAGAGCAACGGTGACGTGGCAGATAGCTAGCAAGTACCCTCTCCTGGTAAGGGTACGTAATTCTTCCGACGTACCCCGAGTTGTGCGCAGCTTAGATATAGCGCGGGAATGACGATAATTTTCTGCATCGCTGTAGAACATGCCGGCGTCTGGATGTTTCTGTATCGCTTCACTCAGCAGAGCAAGTCGGTCAGGACGTGCGATGTCGTCTGCGTCCAACCGTACCAACCAAGGTGTTCGCGCCTCGGCTAACGCTCGGTTCAACGCGGCGGTAATGCCGCGGTTGGCCTGGGAGATCACTCGTAGGCGAGGGTCTCGAACGCTTTGCAAGTACTCCAGCGAGTCGTCAGTGGACCCGTCGTTAATCACTACGACTTCGAAATGAGGATATGTCTGCTGCAATACACTTTGCAGACTCTCAGGGAGATACGGCATTCCGTTGTAAACAGGTATTCCGACTGTGAGAAACGGTTGCATATGGTTATCCGAGCACTGAAGCAGCGGAGACATCCTGGAACGGGGGAGGCGCCGGTTGCCCGTCCACTGGGCCAGTACTAGTTAAGGCCATCCTGCGGCATGGTTCGCGCTCCTCGTGGATGCTGATCGGCAGAGTGATCTGCAACTACGGTTGCTCAGAAGTCAACAAAATGGTCCCATCGGCGGCTATCATCAGCCCTTTTCCGGAAGGCAATGCACGAACCTGCGAGGCCCAAGGTGCCGTCTGTTTCAGGCGGCAGGAGCATGCGAAATGGACTGTGCCGCAGCAGGCGCTCGGAAAGGCGGCGCTTTAGTGACGATTCCGGACCTGAGCCGTTTACGTCATATGCAAGGTTGGTTTTCACAAAACGGCATACTTTTCGAACGGCTCGCCAGTCCGCGTCGTCAAAGGCCACTACACCGCCAACGTTCAACATCCGATCAATGAAAAAGAAATCCACCAGAGTGAAATCGAAGGTGTGCCATCCATCGATGAATGCAAAATCGATGCGCTGTCCGGAGCCCTCTAGCTCGGCAAGAGCGCGGTATGACGGCGCTTCAATGAGTCTCACAATATCGCCGTACCCCGCTCGGCGAAGATTCGCGATGCCGATCCCCTCCCAAGAGTCCCCCCACGGGCCGCCGTGTTGATTCGGGTCGATTGTGATGTGTTGCGTTCCGTTACGGGTGTTCAGGGCATCGCAAATAAAGAGGGCAGAGATACCATGCGCAAGCCCGACCTCTAAGCTTATGGTTGGATCCAATTGGCGGACCAACCTCTGCAGAAACTGGCCCTTTGACGGGGAGACCGCGGCATGCACTTTGACGGTGCTGCCCGTGGCAGTCTTTGTGGTACCCGTTTCCAGAATCTCGGAGAGAACGCTATTCATTGATCTAGAGGAGTCCAACTCCCAGGGTGTGACGCCATCGGTACCCGCACCGGCGCTTTATCTTGTAGCGGTATTCCGGAGGAACGAACCAGAATCCACAATAACGCACCACGTCGATAGGCCGCAGAGAACCGTTGTGGAACGCATCCCAAAGGAGGGGGCCAAAAGCCCGCCAAGATCGATGCGCCGCCGCCTGCCACCCGACGTGGGTGGCAATAAAGCTCGAGTACGCCCGCGCTGTAACACGACCGCGATTTGCACGGATCCATTCCAGGGAAAACTCCCAGGTGACCTGCCTGCCTATGCTATTGCTCCCTTCCATGTGACAGATTGCGAGAGCCTCGGGACAAAAGAACACGTCAACACCCGGTTGGGAGGTTGCCCGGAGCACCCAGTCCCAGTCCTGGTGCTTCCTAAGCCCAGACTGAAATGGAACCCGTTGCAATAGCGAGCGTCGGGTCAAAATCGTCGGCGTTGCAATGAATCCGTCGCCCTTGCTCAGACCCTGGCTCAGGCCATCGCGAACGAGCAGGTACTCCGAGATCGGTTCCAAAGCTTTCGGGAACCGGCATGGCCAGACGTATTCGCCAGAGAAGGTGCGCGCAATAAATCGGCAGGAAATGATGGGATCATCGCAACTCACGGATGCCAACATTGCTAACTGTCGCTCGATTTTGTCGGGCAGCCATTCATCGTCATCATCCAAGAATGCGATCCACTCTCCCCGGGCTGCGGACACTCCGGCATTGCGGGCATCTCCTCCCCCCAGGTTGGAATCGAGTTGAACAATTCGTAAGCGGGGATCATCGATCTGGCCCAGAACCTGTGTCGTCTGCACGTCAGGACCGTCAATCACTACGAGTACTTCCATTTGACGGTACGTTTGCGATAGGGCGCTTTGCACTGCCCGTAGAACGATCTCAGGGCGCTTATGGGTCGGAATGACCGCTGACACGAGAGGCTCGGTTGTGTTTACTCCAGTCATGAAAGCTTAACGCCCGAGTGGTGCTCCCGGAGCACCTCCTCGTAAACCTGTTCCAGCTTTGCCGTCTGTTTCTCAAGATCGAACAGTCTCTTCACGCGTTCTTGTCCGGCGGCTCTGAACCGGCGCCACAATGATTTGTCCGTTAGCAGCGTCACAATGTTGTTCGCTAAAACATCGGTGTCCCGCTCTGGCGCAAGCAATCCCGTCACTCCATGCTCGACCGCCTCGGGAATCCCCCCGCTCGCAAAGCTTGCTACCGGCAGGCCCATCGCCTGGGCCTCGGCGAACACCATCCCGAATCCCTCGGCGTCACCGGACTCGGCGACCACGCTAGGTGTACTGAATACACTTGCTTTCCTCATCCATTCGCGAACTACCTCGGCCGAACACCCACCCAGGAAACGAAATAATCGCAACCTTGAACCGGCTTCATGCTCCAACCGTTTGCGAAGCGGACCGTCGCCGATGACTACCAGTTCCGCATCCTCAACTTTCGATTGGACGATCTCCATGGCTTGAATCAAGTATTCACAGCCCTTCTTTTCGACTAACCTTCCCACGAATAAAACAATCGGCTTTCGCTCAATCGTCGGGTCTGGAATGAACTTTCGCAGATCGATTCCGATGTAATGCACCATCGTTTTATCTGGGGAGAATCCTTTTTCAAGGACCTGCCGGCGAACAAACTCTGAAACGCACAGAACCCGGACGGCGGCGCGCGCCAGCTTCGGCCGGCGGCGGACGTACAGATTCAGAGCAATGGATCGCCGCCGGAACACATCATCCCGTACGGTTGCGTCCCACCCGTGAAAAGTCACAATCAGCGGTATGCCCAGTGACTCGGCTATGGGTATCGTACTGACCGCGTCCATTCCAAAGTGAGCATGTATCAGGGCAGGCCGCAGGCCACTTAATCGGGTTATGTCGGAAGCTGTTGTCCCTAACAATTTCAATCGAGCTCTTCTTAATCGCCCGTAGTGCCCTGTCGCCAAAAGCATGCAACGATCTTCCGGTATCTCCAAACCCGAGACTCTTTTTAGTCCGGCATAAATCGCGTGAAACGCCCTTAGCGATTCACCCTGGGAAAGGATGAACGTTTCGGACGAAGGCAACAATTCATTGCGATAGATAAATACGGTCGGCTTCAAGGTCGCTTGTCGGAGGATATAGGTCCTCGATAGTCTCCAGATATTCGTTGTCGTTCGTTTCCATTTGACAGGCGCCCGATGTCACTGTGGCAGCGAGCGCCGCAAAGAGCATCATGAAAATACTGTTTTGTTCCATCTCCGTGACCTCGGTCACGTTGTAGAGGAAGAAGAAAGCCAAGTACGCAAGGGGCCACGCACGGAGATGACTCTCGTGCCTTAAGTAAAATTGAAACGACTTACGGACGCATAGTGAGTATGCAAAGAGGAATAAGCCCAGGCCGACCGCTCCAAGGCTCAACAACAGGTCCAGAGCGCCGTTGTGGGCAGTGGGAACCAGCCAGTGCACCGAGGTGTTAACCAGGGCCGACTCGCCCGTCATCCCGAGCCAAAAGGCGTCAAAACCGTAGCCCAAGACAGGCCGCTTCGTTATTGAGACCAGACATGCGTGCCATAATTCCGTTCGCCCTGTGAGCGTTGAGTTGCGCCCGAGAACGGCTAACACAACGTCTGCATTGAAAAGTAGAATGCTCCCTAACGTTACTCCGACTGCAAGCAGCAGAATGGCAATGGGAACCAACAACATTGGCTTTGTGCGGATCAGACGAAACAATGGGATCACCATCGCCAGTGCCATCATTGCCAAGAATCCAGTGCTCGAGCGCGTCATCCCCAGCACAATGATCGCAAACGAGATGGCGAAGTAGCGCAACGGCCGGTACGAAGGACGCCAAAAAACAAACGCAAGGATTGCCAATACGGCAATCCTCCCCAGCACATTCTTTTGAGTGAACAATCCACGCCAGTTACCCAGATGCGCCCCGCTCTCCACTCCAAGGCTGGGCGCCACAATAGCCAGGCCTGCACTCGCCACAAGAGCGAGAAGCAATGCCCACGCCAATATCTGAATCTGCTCCTTCAACTCAAAACGCGAACCGAAATAAACCCCGAAGATAGTGGTAGCCAGGAGTATTAGACTCCGGCGGAATGTTAGGTAAGGATCTTGCGACCAAACTGTCGACAACCCCGCGTAAAATACCAACGCGAACAACCAAGGGACACGGGTGATGACAAGGGCAAGTTTCCTGGCATGTACGACGTAAAAGAGGGAAGCGATTAGATGGAACCCGACGTTCACCGCTAAGGCGAAGTTGTTTCCTTCCGGAGCCATCCTGTTCAGATTCGTAGTTGGACCGACCAACAACAATCCGAATGCTCCGCAGCCAAAAGCGAGCATTACCATGGCCCAGAGCTTTTCAAAAGTTTTCAGCATATTTCCGCTGCTATTTCAGTGGGCTGCATCAAAGCTCGGCTTCGACTACGCAGGAATGCGGCACAACCCCAAAGAGAAGCTCCGAGCAAGCCATCTGATGCCAAGCTGGACCAGGCCGCGCCACGCCAGGAGTAAGCCGGAATTATCCACAAATTGATAAGAACGTTGAACAACGCAACCAATACCTGCACGAGCGTGCGCAGACCCTGGTAGCCGGCACCTGTCAACGAGTCAGCTACGAAATAGTGCATACTCTTGAGAAAAGGCAGCAAAGCCAACCAGCGCAGAGCCTCCGTGGTGCGGGCATATTCGACTCCCAGTACCTTTGGAACCAGCGGTGCCGCAACAAACAACCCGACTGCAACGACGGCCGAATATGCGAGCGCCCGTGGCAGCAGCTTCTTGGCATAAGCTAAGCTCGAAGCGATGCCGCGATGCCCATTGCGAAAGAAGCCGGGATAGGCTGCGGCGAGCAAGGACCGCACCGGAATAAACGCTACGTCGATCAGTCGATAGGCTGCTGCATAAATTCCAGTGGCACCTAAGCTTCCGAGCCGTGCCAGCATGGTCTTGTCGATATCGTTGTAAACAGTCTGCGCGCCCAGACCGCTTGAGAGGTAGAAACCCTCGCGCAACTCTCCCGGAATCCGATACAGCGCCAACCTGGGTTTACCCAGGCGCCAAAGCACACAGCCAGTTGCGACGATCCCACAGACAATCCAGCCGGCCAGATAGGTAACCGACCACGCCTCAAGGGTTGGACGGTGCAGCACAATGATGATCACGATTCCGGCCAAGCGCGCAAGAGTTGCCAACACATTCAGGTATGCCGTCCAAACCAGCATTTCCACGGCTTGAAATGCCCAAGTTGCCACTTCGACAAAGCGAGCCACAAGTACCTCTGAAATCACCACCATGATGACGACTGCCGGAGGAATGCTCTTGGGCAGCAAAGCCAGACATGCAATTGCTACCCCTGCAGTAAGCGCTGCCCCAGAAGCAAAAGTCATGAACAACGCATTTCCCCAATACTCTGCAAATAAGCCCCGATCATGAGCGACATTCTTAATCATCAAGATGCCGCTCCCGTTGCCAACAAAGGGACTGACGATCGCGGCCGCCGCCGTCACCGCCACAAATGCGCCATACTGATGCGGCCCAAGGGTCCGGGCCATGAGCACGAAGTAAACTGCCTGGATAACTAGCCTGGCACTTTGCCCGGCCAACATGTGCATGGTGTTCCATGCGAGTACGGAAGACCTGGGGAACCCTAAGTTGCGCGAGACCCAGGCCGTCCATCCGCGGATTGACGAGCTACTTATCAACTGGTCAGTGCCTCCGCCTACATTTGCTCTACGGCATCCGCGTTTCTTAGTGTCCAGCTATCACGCAGCGCCCGACCCCTTCAACACCGCAGGGACGGTACGAGCCAGAATCTTTAGATCGAGCCACAGTGACCACTCGTCCATGTATTGAAGATCCAGTTGCATCCATTGATCAAATGAGACGGAGCTTCGGCCGTTGACTTGCCATAGGCAGGTGATGCCTGGTCGAATGCTGAAACGCCGACGCTGCCAATCTTTGTTAAATCCCTCGTAGTCGCGCAGCGGTAGAGGGCGCGGCCCGACCAGACTCATGTCGCCTTTCAGGACATTGAACAGCTGGGGCAGTTCATCAATACTGGTTCGCCTAAGGGACTTTCCAATCGGACTCAGTCGCGGATCGTTCCTGATCTTAAAAACAGGTCCTGCAACCTCATTCAGCATTTCAAGCTCGGGCAACATCTTCTCCGCATTCGAAACCATCGTACGAAACTTATAAATTCGAAATCTTCTTTTGTTAACGCCGACCCGCTCCTGCAAAAACAATACTGGGCCTTCCGATGTGCATTTGACCAGTAGCGCAACGATCGCAAGCAAAGGGGAAAGGAAAGCTAGCAACACACAGGAGACCACGACATCGAGAGCCCGCTTTGCCAGAACGGGCCAGCCATCAAGGGAACCGGCGTAGGCAGTAATATGCGAGTACCCGTCGAAATCGTCCGCACGGGGACGGGCTATTTTCAGATTGAAAATGTCCGAATCGAAGCGCACTGCGATCCCGTGCTGCTCGCACAGTGCTACAACATGAGAAGTGTGCTTGTAGAACGATTGCAGCGGCAGGTAGATGGCGACCTCATCAATCATATTACGGCGGAGGTATTCAGCAAGATCGTCGAAGTTGCAGCAAAGCGTGTGAGCACTCTTTCCGAACTCTTGCAGGCCGGGCCATTCGTCGTCCACAAAACCAAGAACGCGGTAACCCAACTCGGGCTTGGCCGTGATGCGTTCCGCAAATTCAATAGCACGTGAGTTAGTTCCAAGAATCAGCACATAACGCAGGTTCAGCCCACGACGACGGAACGTGTAAAGCAAATACCGAATGATCACTCGCGTACTTAGTACAGAAATAGAGCTCAGGACCCAGAATAGGACAAGAAAGCGTGGCGTCGCCATCCTGATTCTGAATAGCTGTGCGACTACTGCGAGGCAAAGGGTCGCTACCGTCGTTGCTTTGGCTGTGTCAGAGATTAACGAGCGCAGTGTCGCAAGCCGCGTTGAGTGGTAGAAACCAAACAGCGAGAAAACAAGATGCCAAACCATGAGTATCATCGCCGCAATCGCAAAGTTCCAGAGTTTGACTCTCATTGAAAGAAAGTCAGAGAGAGTCATACCTCCTCTCACATCCGAGAAAAGCAAGATCGTTGCCAGTCCGGAGGATAGGCCCATGAGCCCGAGGTTGAAGGCCTTGAGCGTTCCGAGAAGAATTCGACGCTTGGTTGTGTTCATGAGAACCGACTCGCCGGGAAAGAGTTATCTGCTATGCGGCCTCAAGCCCATAACCGGCGATCCGAACGGCTAGCGACCCTTGAATGCCTTCGATAGAGACGATCAGGCTCTGGGCGCCGTTCATTGCCAGGATGACTCCCTGAATCCCGTCGAGACATCCTCCACGGATTCGGACCTTCCGGCCAACGTTCAGATATGGATGTAAACTGTATGGAATTCTTTCTCTGAGAATGGTTTGGACCGCATTTATCTGTTCGTCAGGAATGGGAACCGGACGCCCCTGCATACCAACGAAACCAACTACTCCGTTTGTTCGCAAAATGCTGACGCGGGGGTTCCGCTCCCCGCCGATTCGAACAAAGGTATAGTTCGTGAATAACGGAAGCATAACCTCGCGTCTCCGATCAGTCCATTGATGAAGCGCAGATACGAGAGGGAGGAACACTGCAATCCCTTTTTCTGCGAGTTCCGCAGCAACTTTCTTTTCATGCCGTGGTTTGGTCTGGACGGCAAACCAGGAGCTCTCGTCTGCAGCCACTGCAGGCTGGATAAAGGCGACGCGCTCTCGAAGACGATCGCCCATGGCTCCGCCAATCTGAGTCACATTCGTTGGATTTTGCATTCAGTTAACCAAGTATTCAAGTCCATCTAATCGCATATTGCCCGTTCATCTGTGCGACAAGACAAACTTACATCGCAGTTCCTTGCAAACTTAAACTCCGCTTCACCGGACCGCAGAACACAGCATCGCCCTCTCAGGCCCACGAAAATCATCAGTCACGTGCAAGAAATTCACTGTTGGCCAAACTCCCTGGCAGTTACGCGTGCCTGAATTGCATTTTCGTCGTCAAATTGTCCAGCAACAGCAAATCCGAGCAGATCTTCGCATGCTTGAATTCGGACCACTCGACCGGTATGGCGAAACAGGATTTCTTTCGGTGTCGGATCGAAAGCCGGCACGACAACTTCAATTTTTATTTCGATGTCTACCGGTGGACAGTCACCGGTTACGATGAAAATTCCCCCCAGGCCAATATTCCTGCAATAGCCGACGGCGGAATGCTCCGTCCCGTCGCTCCAATGGAAGATAACTGGAAAGACCAGCCGAAAGCGGTTGCGAGTCCTTCGCTCGATCCAAGGACTATCCTGCGCGTCTGTTCTTGACATGAGTTCTAGGTCTCGGGTCATTGACGTTAATCGCATACTTGGGACATTTCTTTGTTTCGCAGCGAACCCACGATATCGAGCACGTGAGCTGGCCACAAGGGGGTAAAAGTCCGTAGCACCGGGTACTCAACTCCCTGACAGGCCGAGTTGATCGGCCTACTTAAGTTGTGGAGAACCGAAAGTAGTCGCTGGGCTATGTGGGTCTAGGGATAAATGAGACATGAGGACCACTCGATAGAGACAACTAGACTACAAGTGAGGTGTCTGGTTCCTGTAAGAAGGTGCAAACAATTGCAACTAAGAAGGTGCAAACAATTGCAACATCCCTTGCGCAAGAAGTGAAAAATGTGGAGGTGAAGAATTGAAAAAGTCATTTGACATGATTCATTGAACAGGGCTATAGCTTGTGCTACCTTGTGCTACAAGGTTTTTCTTCCCCGAGGCAGAGCGTAGTGTGGCGCTTCTGTATGAGAATCACTTTAGAGCGTCTAACAAAACCTCCGGCTTGCCTGCTGACGGACTTGAAGTGAGAGGCATCAGCCATATGGCCCAATAGAGCGTCGAACTGCACAAAAGCAGACCCGTGCGGTAGACGGGTTTTGCCGGGCAGGGTCTCCGCTGCCACTCCACAACTGGCTATCTACAAAGAACCGTTTGCGACGGCATGGATGCTCTTATAGAGGGTGTGTTTAGAACTTCTTAAAATGGTTTGGTTTCCAAATAATGGGCCACAGTGAAGGGGATCGCCAGAATAACAGGAGTGTGGTGATGTCGTCGATTTCATTGTCAAATTGTTCTCAGCAGGCGCAGCCGATCCGGATTTTGATTGCTGACCGGAACTGCATGGGGAGTCAATTGCTTGCGGAGTCGTTAGATCGCGATTCGCGATTTGAAGCAGTTGGGGTGGCTGGCACAACGGCCACGAAGGACATCCTCTCTGCGGTCAGCGCAGGTAAGCCCGACGTCGCCGTGATCAGTGCTGACTTTGACGGTGGCGCGAAAAAGGGCCTACAAGCCGCCAGAGCGGTAAATGCGCATTATCGCAACGTCCATATCGTGGTTTTGCTTGATCTTAGTACACGAGAGTCGGTTATCGCCGCCTTTCGCTGCGGTGCAAAAGGTGTGTTCTGCCGTAGCAAGCCGTTGGATGAATTCCGCGCCTGTATCGAGCGTGTGAGTCGGGGAGAGATTTGGGCCAATTGCGTCGAAACGGAGTATCTACTTGAAGCGGCAAGAAACGCGCCATCTTGCGACGGCATCGATAGCGACAAGGTCAGCATGCTTTCGAAGCGGGAGGTCCAGGTGGCAGAGGGAGCTGCTCAGGGCTACAGCAATAAGCAAATTGCAGATCAGTTTCGACTCAGCGAGCATACCGTGAAGAATTACCTGTCTCGCGTCTTTGAGAAATTGGGCGTCTCAAACAGGTTCGAATTGCTCTTCCTATTGTTCAACGAAGGCAATGGCCTTTCTAGACGAGCGGTGGGACCAAATGTGTCTGGGCTGGGCAATCCGATAAAAGTTTATCTTAAGGCAGCCGAAGAAGGGTACGCTGCTGCCCAATTCATTGTTGGATTGGCCCATCTTGAAGGGGATGGCGTCGAGAAGAATGGTCATTCCGCTTACTACTGGCTCAGGATGGCCGAGGAAAATTCCTCCGCAGTACGAGAACGCAGTCGTGCTCTCACCCAGAACCTTAGGACCAAGATAAATCCGGGCGAGATTGAGGATTTGGAAAGGCGGATTGCGACCGGGACACAAAACGACAAGATCCTTGCGAGCAAACCGGTAGACCTTTTCAAGCAGCGTTTGCCTTTACTGGCCGATCGGCAAGCAGCCTGAGCATCCTTCACCAGCCGCGCCTCGCCGACCGGGTCTCGATTCGTCGGGACAGCGCCAACCGCCCCACAAATTGCCCAAGTTGGGACCGGCGGTGCTTCGGCGCTATTCTCGCTCACTCGGGTTGGCTTCGAAGGAAGCTTTGCGGCTCGGCCTATTCGTCTGGGGTAAGGAGGTCGAGGGACACAAATTTGTGGTTCGGAAAGAAGCCGTCGAAAGGTGGCAGTCTTGCCGGTCTGGCGGGCTGCCAGTCAGTCCCCCCTGGACGGGTCCGTGCGGGCCGTCGAAAGCGTGAATGTCGCGCGGTATCGACATATGCAAAATAGGCGATAGAAACGTATATTTTGTAGGCGATTTTAATCGCCCACACCTGGCGCTATGCCAACGCATACCAGGCGCCGCGGCCGCTGCCGTGCATGACCAGGTGCCCCTTTTCCAACAGCTGGCGGAAGTTGCTGCTTGAGCGTGTTCCGGCTCGTGCCGGTCAGAGCGACCGTGTCACCGATGGTGACGCGTCTGTGTTCGCGGGCATACTCGACGATTTGCACTTCGCGGTTGCGCTCCGTCAGACCACGAATCTGCTTAACCAACAGACCCTACACCGGGCCAACATGCCATCGAAGTCCCTTCCCCTCCCCGACACGATATCCGACTTAGCCAATTGCAGCTGAGTGCCGGCGAACAGTTCGCGAGCGCGAACGGGCTCGTGGATTCGAACCGGCGCGCAGAACGAGATGACTTCGTGCACCACGGTGCTCGCGCGAGCTGGCGTGCACCGTAAGCGTAGTTCTCATCTTCAGCCGATCGGAATAAGCCAGTAGCTTCTCCAGACTCACCTTGGCAATCTTTCCTCGTACCAGGTTGCTCACGGAAGGTTGATACTCGTCGAGAATCTCAACAAGTTCCCTCTGCGTATAGCCACGGGTCTCGATTTCCCCGAGGATCGCATCGAGCAGCGTCGCTTTGACCTTTAGCGCTGACGCTTCAGAACGCGACAATCCGAGATCGTCGAACACATCTCCCTTTGTGATGTGCCTTGGCCTATTTTCGGACTTCACCTATTTTTCTCCTCTTGAATACGCTTGAGAACCTGTTTCAACCTAGCTCGCGCGGTCGCGATATCTCGCTTGTCCGTCTTTCGGCTTTCCTTTGCAGCACATAAATCACGCTACCAATCTTCGAGAGATAAACTACCCGGTACCAAGCCCGCTCATCCGATTCCTTGAGTTCCCAGACACGCTTTCCGATCGACGGCATCGATCGCGTCTCACACGCTGGAAACTCACCGTTCTGCAGCCTGCGCAGAGAGTAGCCGAGGCCCAGTTTCAGCGTCCCTCGGAAAACCGCTCAGGGTCTGTTTTGAATCTCCCTCCCAGTGAATCTCTGCCGGTGTTCCTCCAACGTCCTTCACGGTGACATGATTATACAACTTTTACTATACGATGCAATTGACAAAGAATCGTCGGCAGCGTCTGAAAAGTGTGGATTGACGAGTTGCGGAGCGCAGAGATATAGAGATCTCATCGGAGCTTCGGGGCGGAAGCCTGCTTGCCGGGACTACTCCGCCAGGTGTTTCGCAGTCCAAGGTTGTGGATCCACCGACGGCCAAGCGCACGTTAATGGTGTCGGGTGTGAGGTTTATGTTCGATAAAAGACCAAGACAACGGACTAAACAACAGCACTTCAACGACTTGACGCCGTCGGGAACGACACAAAGTCATTGAGAGACCGGATAGCACTGCTGTCGAACCCCGGTCGGTCCACCCGTGTTCGTTTCGCGAGCTTTTCGGCGCAGCCTTTTCAGAGTGGCGCTAATGAGTATTTGCAACGACTTAACAGGTCTTAGGTGGCTGCTTAAGTGCTTTGGAAGTCGCGGGTGACAGGCTTATCTTGGGCCGGTTGGACAGCCTTCCAGCGTGCTGCGGTCGAACTAGATTGGCCGATCTGGATGAAGCCGACCTTAGGGTTGTGAGCCCAGCAGAATAAACGACCGCACTGCATTTTCAACGACTTGACGCCGCCGGGAACGACACAGAGTCATTGAAAAAACACAAAAGCACAGTTGTTGGACCACGGTCGGACTATAATTTCATTTTGTTAGCTGCGTGGCTGGGCGGATCATATCCTGGAAATCTCGTATTGCTTCGTGCACGTGGTTTGCACTGGTAGGCACCCCGCTATCGTTTGCAACACACGGACGAGTCACAGGAGCTGGCCCAGGAATGATTTCGCCGGAACCACGACGGGCCGATGAATCGTAAAACGGTCAGCTGGTTGATAGGCAAGACTCATTACGACTTGGAAGGCATGCGCTGCTTTCGTCTGCGTTTGAAAGTAGGCAAGCGACGGCGAGAGGCCCGTTTCACTGAGCTTCACCTCCACAAGGAA
>Ga0182024_10003267_pt1 | contig 38835 bp, 35 predicted proteins | sample P32metaG_FD_120480 | JGI IMG/M metagenome (GOLD analysis project Ga0182024, IMG submission 120480) | Permafrost microbial communities from Stordalen Mire, Sweden - P3-2 metaG (Illumina Assembly) | ecosystem: Environmental > Terrestrial > Soil > Wetlands > Permafrost | place: Sweden: Stordalen...
GAGGCCCGAGCAGCTACGCAAGCTCGAGGATGCCGGTGTGGCCGCGGTGCTCGTCGGCGAGACGCTGATGCGCTCGACAGACCCCGAGGCGGCTCTAAGGACGTTGCGAGGACACTCTTAGGAGGTTACGAGGAGATCGCGCATTCCAATAGCTTTAAGCGCAGCGGGGCTTTGCTTTAGATCGCCTTGATGGCAACCGGTCACTCTTGCATCAGATGAAACGCACATTCTTCATTCCCTTCCTTTCCGCCCTCATTGGGGGTGGCGTGGTCGTTGCGTTGATCGCGGCGTTCGGCGGGTTGAAGAGCTCGAGCAAGACGGTCACGACGGTCCAGGCCGCTCCGCTGGCGCCTTCGAACGCTTCGCAGCGGACTTCGGGACTGACGCCGCACGACATATACGTGCGCGACGCTCCGGGAGTGGCGTTCGTGACCTCGACGATCGTGCAGAAATCGGAATCGGCGTTGAACCTGTTCGGCGGTGGAGAAACCCAGCGCCAGGGTGAGGCGACCGGCTCTGGCATCGTGATCGATGCCAACGGCACGATCCTCACCAACTATCACGTCGTGGAGAACGCGATCAAGGTCACGGTGAGCTTTGAAAAGGGAAAGGCGGTCGAAGCCAAGGTGGTCGGCAAGGATCCCTCCAACGATCTCGCGGTGCTGCGGATCTCGACCGACGGGCTGACGCTGCATCCGCTAACGCTCGGTGACTCGAGTACCGCGCAGGTGGGTGACCCGGTATTGGCGATCGGCAACCCGTTCGACCTGGAACGTACACTCACGACCGGTGTTGTCTCGGCGCTTCAGCGCCAGATAACTGCGCCCAACGGCTTCACGATCGACAACGTGCTGCAGACCGACGCGCCGATCAACCCGGGCAACTCCGGTGGTCCGCTGCTCAACATCGAGGGTGAAGTGATCGGCATCAACTCGCAGATCGAGACCGGCGGCAGCGGCGATGACGGCAGTGTCGGTATCGGCTTTGCCGTTCCGATCAACACGGCCAAGAACGAGATCTCCGAGCTCGAGAAGGGCGGCACCGTGCGCGGCGCCTACCTCGGCTTGACCTCGCTGACGATCGACGGATCCCTCTCCGCGCTGAATCTTCCGGTGCAGCAAGGTGCGCTGGTGCAGAGCGTGCAGAAGGGCACCGCCGCCGAAAAAGCTGGTATCCGCGGCGGGAACATCAGCGGCAGCGTCGAAGGCGGCCAAGTCGCGGTTGGCGGCGACATCATCGTCGCGATCGACGGGAAGACCGTTACGAGCTCGGAAGACCTCGCGAACGACATCGCCGCGAAGAAACCTGGAGACACGATCACCGTCGGGCTGCTGCGCGCCACGGGCAAAGGCACCTACGAACACAAGACGGTGAGCGTGACGCTCGGCAGCCGCCCCAACTCCGTGCCGAACGCGAACACGCCCGAAGGCTGAGCGTCCCACCGCACGGTAGGCGCCCCGCTACCGCCTGGCTTCGCTACGCCCCGGGCATCGGCGCCCGCTAACGCCTGGCCTCGCTACGCCCCGGGCATCGGCGCCCCGCTACCGTTGGGGCATGTCCGAGACATCTCCACGCGTAAAGATCTGCGGAATCACCAGCTTGACCGACGCCGAGCTGGCGGTTGAGCTGGGCGCTTGGGCGATCGGCATGATCTTTTTCCAGGGCAGTCCGCGCCGGTGCTCGGTCGAGGAGGCGCAGCGCATCACCGCGGCGCTGCACCGGAAGGTGGAGCTGTGTGGAGTGTTCGTAAACGATCCCCTGGAGCAGGTCGTTCAGAGCAGCGAGGATCTGGGGTTGACAATGGTGCAGCTACACGGGGACGAGGGCCCGGCATTCTGTGGAGAGGTGCCGCGGAGAACCGGCGCACGAGTGATCAAGGCCGCCCAGGTGGGCGGTCCGGGCGACGTGAGGGACCTGGAGCGCTACCACGTGGACTTCCATCTGCTCGATGCGCGCGCGCGGGCGCCACAGAAGCAGGCGCTGCGCGGAGGAACGGGGGAGACGTTCGACTGGACGCTGCTGAGTGAGCGGCGCTCGAAGGTTCCGCTGATCCTGAGTGGCGGATTGAACGCGAGGAATGTGGCGGAAGCGATTGCGGCGACGAGGCCGTTCGCGGTGGATAGCGCGAGTGGCACGGAGAGCGCTCCGGGAAAGAAGGACGAGGAGAAGCTGCGGGCGTTCTTCGCGGCGGTTGAAGGCTCCTCATCCGAGGAGGAGGGCGAGAGGATCGCCGTGGAGGATGCGTCCACCGAAGGCGCCGTGGCGTGAGCGCGGTCGAGCACCGCTTTGGGCAGTACGGCGGGCAATTCGTTCCGGAGACCCTGATGCCGGCGCTGGCGGAGCTGGAGCAGGCGTGGGTGCAGGCGCGTGAGGACCCGGCCTACCGTGAGGAGCTGAACGGCTTGCTGCGCGACTTCGGCGGTCGTCCCACTCCGCTGTACCGCGCGAGGAGGCTGTCCGAGCGAGCCGGACGGGCGATCTATCTGAAGCGCGAGGATCTCAACCACACCGGCTCGCACAAGCTGAACAACGCGCTCGGGCAGGCGCTGCTGGCAAAGCGGATGGGCAAGCGCCGGATCATCGCCGAGACCGGTGCCGGTCAGCATGGTGTGGCGACCGCGACTGTCTGTGCTCTGCTGGACATGGAGTGCGTCGTGTACATGGGCACCGAGGACACACGCAGACAGCGGCCGAACGTGCAGCGTATGGAGCTGCTGGGGGCGAGTGTGAAGCCGGTGGATGCGGGGGCGAGGACGCTGAAGGAGGCGACCTCGGCCGCGATACGCGACTGGGTGACGAACGTGGAGAGCACTCATTACGTGATCGGCTCGGTGGTCGGTCCGGCTCCGTACCCTGCGCTGGTGCGCGATCTGCAGCGGGTGATCGGCGACGAGGCGCGGGCACAGATGCTCGAGATCGAGGGGCGACTGCCTGAGCGAGTGATTGCCTGCGTAGGAGGGGGCTCCAACGCGATCGGCACGTTCGCCGCGTTCTTGGAGGACGAGCAGGTGCAGCTGATCGGAGTGGAGGCCGCCGGTGAGGGAATCGACACGCCCCGTCATGGCGCTCCGCTGACGGTGGGTGGGCGCGCGGGCATTCTGCATGGATCGCGCTCGGCGGTGATGCAGGACGAGGAGGGGCAGATCTTGCAGGCGCACTCGGTCTCGGCGGGCCTGGATTACCCGGGAGCGGGACCCCAGCACGCGCAGCTGCGCGACAGCGGGAGAGCGCGCTACGTGGCGGTGACCGATCTACAGGCCATCGCGGCCTTCAAGGAAGTGGCGCGCCTGGAGGGCATCATCCCGGCACTCGAGACCGCGCACGCGCTGGCCTGGACACTCGCGCAGGAGGACGGCGAGCTCGACCTGGTCTGCTGCTCGGGCCGCGGAGACAAGGATCTCGCGGAGGTTCTGGCGGGGTGAGCGAGAACGGCACGAACGGGATCGAGCGAATCGCGGGCGCGTTTGCGCAGACGGGCAAGCGGGCGGCGCTGATGCCGTATTTGATGGGGGGATATCCGACGCTCGCGGACTCGGTCAGGATCGGCGAGGCCTGTATTGCGGCGGGTGCGGACATCATCGAGCTGGGCATGCCCTACTCGGACCCGCTCGCCGACGGACCTGTGATCCACGCGGCCGGCACGCAGGCGCTCGCGGCGGGGGCAAATGTGGCGGGTGTCTTGGAGGTGGCGCGCGAGCTGGCGCAGAGTGTGCCAGTAGTGCTGATGTGTTACGTGAACATGGTGATGGCCCCGGGTGCGGAGGCGTTTGTGCAGCGGCTGGCGAAGACCGGCGCGAGCGGGCTGATCGTGCCCGATCTGCCGCTTGGGGAGGAGCCGGCGGTGGTGGAGGCGTGCGCGGCCCACGGATTGGCGCTTGTGCCATTGGTGGCGCCCACGACTCCGCCGGAGCGGCTCGAGGCGATCGGAAAGAGCGCGCAGGGGTTCCTGTACACGGTTTCGGTTCTCGGCACGACCGGCGAGCGAGTCGAGTTGGGGGAGCGCTTTGCGCAGGTTGTGGCGCGTGCGAAGGCGAGCACGCAGGCGCCTGTCGCGCTGGGCTTTGGGATCAGTACGCCCGAGCATTCTCTGCAGGCGGCGCAGGCGGGCGCCGATGGGGTGATTGTCGGCACCAGGCTGGTGCGCGCCGCTGGCGAATCCGAGGATCCGGCGAGCGCCGTCGGTGCGGTCGTGGGCGAACTGGCAGCGGGCCTTGCGCTTACCGATCAGAGATCGGCCAGCTAGTATTCCGGCGGCATGGGATTGGTCCTCACCGTTACTGCCGGCCTGGTCGTCTGGGTCGTGCTTTGGGCGCTCGGCGCGAAAGGCTTCGACGCGTTCCTGCTCGCGGGGGCGATCATCGTGGCTGGAGCGACCATCAAGATTCTCTCCGGCTACCTTCCCGGCCGCCGTAGCTGACGATCCAGTGCGCTCGCGCTGGCTTGGACTACTAGCGGTTGCCGCGCTCCTCGTGGCGGCGTTGGGAGTTACAGGTTGCGGGGGTATAAGCGTGTCAGGCGCGTCTAGCGCAGTGGGCAACCAGCTGACGGTCTACTCGAGCTTGCCATTACAGGGACCTTCGGGACCCAGCTCTCAGCAGATCGTAAACGGCGAGAAGCTGGCGCTGAGCGAGGTGGGTGGACGCATCGGCCCCTTCAAGATCAGCTACCTGTCGATGGACGACTCGAATACGAGCACCGGGGAATGGAACCCTGGGGTGACCGCGACGAACGCGAAGACAGCCGCCGAGGACACAACGACAATCGCCTACCTGGGCGATTACAACTCAGGCGCCACGGCGGTGTCGCTACCGCTGATCAACGCTTCGGGCATCCTGCAGATCAGCCCGGCGAGCCCCTACGTCGGATTGACGTCCTCGCTCGATGCCGGCCAGGATGAGCCCGAACGGTTCTATCCCTCGGGGAAACGCACCTTCGGGCGTCTGCAACCGGGTGATCCGGCGCAGGCTGAAGCCCAGGTGCAGCTGATGCGGACGCTGGGCGTGAAGCGACTGTATGTGCTCGATGACCAGGACCCGTTTGAGCTCCCGCTCGCGGAGCTCGTCGCGGGCGACGCCGAGCGGGCCGGCATCGTCGTGGCAGCCCATGACAGCCTGGACATGACCGACACGAATGCAAGCACGAGCTTCAAGGGCGAGGTCGAAAAGGTGGCGGAAAGCGGCGCGCAAGCCATGTTCTTTGCCGGCGGCACAGGGACCGGCACCGTGGCCCTGTGGAAGCAACTGCACAGCGCCGACCCCAAGCTGTTGCTGCTCGGGTCCAACGACATGGTCAACAGCACATTCACCTCCGAAATCGGCGTGGCCGCGGCGAGCACGTATCTGACCACGCCGATCCTCCCTACGGATCTCTATCCACATACGGCGGCCGGTGTGCTTGCGGAGTACCGCCTGCACTTTGGTAGCGAAGGGGATGCGTACGCGCTGTACGGGTATGAGGCGATGAGCGCCGCGCTGGCGGCGATTCGTAATGCGGGCCTCCGCGGCAACGACCGCCAGACCGTGGTCGAACAGTTCTTTGCGATCAAGCAGCGCGAGTCGGTGCTGGGCCGCTACTCGATCGAACCCGATGGCGAAACCACCCTCTCGCGCTACGGCGCTGACAGGGTGGAGGATGGGCGAGCGATCTTTTACAGGGTGCTGAACGTCCGCTGAGCTCGGTTCGCTGAGCTCAGCCGTTCACTGAGCGAGGTCAGCCGCTCTGCTGCAATCCGACGATGAGGTGGAAGCGCTCGATGCCCCCGCCGAGACTCTTGCCGCCGCCGGAGATGGTGCTGAGTGAGCGCAGATAGGGGACGACTTTGGAGATGCTCGGGTCTTCGCTCAGACCGACCCCTTCGAGCAAGCTGAGCAGCGGGGCGAATTCGACGATCACGCTTGGCCGCGTGCCTTCGCCGAGGGCGCTCGCGGCGGTGCTCCAGGAGGCGGCGCTCGACAGCGTGCTCGACGGGTTCAGGGCATCCCGCACAGAGGCTTCACCGAGGCCTATCACGAACTTGGTCTGACCGTCCGAGGCGCGGCCGTTGGCGATATCGAGTTCGACCGGCAGGCCGTTCACTCGCGCGGAGATCGCCGCGTCGGTACCGGGGATCGAGACCGACTGCACCGAGCCGCCGGATTTGGTGAGTGCGGCACCGAGCTTGGCGATCGCGGTCCTGGAAAGCGACGGGTCCTTTGAGCCGAGCACGATTCCGCCTCGCAGATTGACGATGCCGGTGCCGCTCGCGAAGAGCCCGGCGGAGCTCATCCAGCTGAGAAAGTCGTGTTGGGTCTGCGCGCCGGGGGAGCTGAGCGCTGACAGCGGCGTGAGGACCCCTTCGAGCACGCCCTTGATGTTGAAGCCACTGGTCGAGCTTTCCGCCGAGGCGCCCGCGCCTCCGAGGGAGGTTATGAGCGAGGCGAGGCTGTGCAGCGCCTGTACGTCTCCTCCGAGGGTGACGCCGACGTTGCCGAGACCCACGGCAAGCCAGGATTCTCCCGGCAGTTCGCTCAGGGTCTGGGCGCCCTCTGGACCGGCGGCTGAGGCCAGGAGCCCGCCGCTGCTCGTTGTGCCGGAGGTGGAGGCGAGGCTGTCGACATCGAGCGCGATCGAGCTCGATGAGGGCACGAGCGACACGTTGGCCGTGCGTTCGCCGCTGAGCAGCCCGACTAAGCCGCCGAGGCCTGGTGTGCCACTGCCCGAGGTGCCACCCGCAGCTGATGACGCGCCTCCGCCGGCTGCGCTCTTCGAGCTGCCCGCTGCGCTGCCTGCTCGGGACGCGGCGGGGTTTGAGTACACGTTCGCGAGTACGCCGGACGGGGCGCTCGCGAGGAGCTTGGAGTAGTCCGCGGCGTGCGCGAGCGACGGGCCGCCGAGCGAGGTATCGATCACGCTGTGCAAGCCCGTGACGGTGCCGAGCACGGCCAAGCGATCGACGATTCCGAAGGCATCTCCGTCGGAGGTTGCCTGATAGGCGACTCCCCGGTAGCTGGCCGCGTGTGCACCGGCGTGCTGAGCCTCGTCGCTGATGAACGAGCTGGCCTTGGCCTCATCGCGGGTGTCCAGCACGATTGCGCCCTGGACGCCCGTGGTGCCGAATGGCCACGCGCTCCTCGAGGAGGAGCCACTCTGGAGGACCTGTGTGAGCAGCTGCTCGAGCTGGTCGGTTCCCGAGGGAGTGCTGGACAGGGAGGAGAGGAAGATCCCCGCGTTGGGGCCCAGCCACGGCGCAATGTCATGGCTGTAGGTGAGCGGTGGACTGCCGGGCACCTGGAGCACTGAGGCGAGACGAGCGTAGGAGTCGGGTTGGTGGGTGAGCGTCGTCGCGGCGGCGGTTGCGTCGTCCTTCAGCGTGCCGCTGGGGCGCACGACGGCGCTGGCGTACAGCGGCGCGGACGCGGGGACCACACCAGCGGGATCGGCGCTGGTGCCGGGGGACGAGGACGAGCCGCAGCCTGCGAGCGCGCTGCCAACGAGAGTGAGGACGAGCGCTGCGCCAACGTGGGGTGGTCGAGAACGAGGCATGAGGGGCGATCGTATTCCCCTCGCGTTGGCCAGCGCAAGTACCAGCGGATCTGCAACGAGCGTTGCACTCCCGGGCGATGCAGGGTGACTTGCACCGCGTGACTCTGCGCCGGTCTGCGTAAACGAGAGCACGGAAAGCCGTTGTGAGCAGGCATTTTTCCCGTTTCAAAGGGTGTAGTGAGGGGTAAGTGGGAAAAAATGTGCAATTAGGGTTGCATTGTGGGAGGAAGTGGGATAAGTTCGCGGACAGCGAGCCGGGGTGGAGGGGCTCCTCCCACTCCTCCACCTCGGCTCGGTAACTAATTGGAGCCCTCCCACCCCCGCCCTCTCATGGTCCCCTTCCGCGGCACCTTCGACCACACGCTCGATGCGAAGAACCGGCTCACGGTGCCGGCCCGCTACCGCGCGACGCTGGCCGAGGGAGTGGTGATCGCGATGCCGGTCGACCTGAAGCCGTGTGTCGGGATCTGGCGCCCGGAGGACTACGAGCGCTACACCCGGCGCGCGCTGGAAGAGCTGCCGCCTCTGTCGCCGCGGCTGACGGAGCTGGAGCGCTTCTTTTACGGCTCATCCCAGGACATGGACCTAGACGCGGCCGGGCGGATCATGATCCCCGGCTTCCTCGGCGAGCATGCAGAGCTCGAGAAGGAGGTCGTCGTCGTCGGGGTGGGAGACCGCTTGGAGTTGTGGAACAGGGGCCGTTGGAATGACCACCGACCGGCGCTGCTGAGTGGCGTCGCTGAGATAACCGCGCGTGTCGACCATCCTGCTTGACATGAAGAGCACTCACATCCCCGTGCTCGCCGGGGAGCTGATCGACCTGCTCGACCCGCGCCCGGGTCAGACCGCGATCGACTGCACCTTCGGCGGCGGTGGCCACGCGGAGCTGATCGCCGAGCGCCTTGGGCCCGCGGGCACGTTCATCGCGATCGATCGCGATCCCCTGGCCGAGGAGCGCTTCGAGGAACTGGCCGAGGAGGTGGCCTGTTCAGTGCGCTTCATTCGGGCGAGCTATGCCTCGGCGCTCGAGCTGCTCGCCGACGAGGGTGTGCAAGCCGACATCGCCTATTTCGATCTCGGCATGTCCTCGATGCAGGTGGATACGCGCGAGCGCGGCTTCTCCTACTCATACGAGGCGCCTTTGGACATGCGGATGGATCCCGAGCAGGAGCTGAGCGCCCGCGAGATCGTCGCCAGTTGGGACGAGCGCCGTCTGGCGCGCGCGCTGCGCGACTTCGGCGAAGAGCGCCACGCGGGGGCGATCGCCCGGATGATCGTGCGCCGGCGCGAGCAGGCGCCGATCGAGACGACCGTGGAATTGGTGGACACGATCAACTCCGCAATTCCCGCTCCCGCCCGGTTCGCGGGCGGTCATCCCGCCAAGCGCTCCTTCCAGGCGCTGCGGATCGCCGTGAACGACGAGCTCTCCCAGCTCGACCGCGGATTACCGCTCGCCTGGGCGCTGCTGCGCGCGGGTGGGGTGCTGGCCGGGATCTCTTTTCACTCGCTCGAGGATCGGCGCGTGAAGCGCTTCTTGACGGAGCGTGCGCGTGGCTGCATCTGTCCGCCTGAGATGCCTGTGTGCGGGTGTGGGCGTGAGGCCGAGGCCGCGCTGCTGGCGCGGCGCGCGATCATGCCCTCGGCGGGCGAGATCGCGCATAACCCGCGCTCCACTTCAGCCAGGCTGCGTGCGGCTAGAAAGCTGAGCACGGGGGGTGCTGCGTGACACCGCCGGCCGCCAGCGCCGCCGTGGCGCCGGCGATCCATCCTCGACCTACCGTCGGCCGACCGAAGATCGGTCCCGCCCGTCCGCCCGCTAATCCACGCAGGAGATCAGGTGGCGCCCGCCCATCTGCTCCCGCCAGCCCACGTAATCCCGCGCGCGGTCACGTGCGTAGGTGGACGGGGCGGGCGGCTCCTGTGCACGCCGTGGGGCTGGCCGAGACGGTGGCGACACACCGGCTGCTCGATCGCCTGATCAGAGGACGTCTCTGGATCGGGGTGATCGCGTTTGCGTTGATCGGGATCGTGACGATGCAATTGGGGCTGCTGAAGCTCAACGCGGGTATTGGCCGATCGCTCGAGCGCGAAGCCTTGTTGCAGCGTGAGAATGCCACGCTGAGCGCCGAAAACTCCGAAATAGCCGCGGGTGAAAGCGTCGAATCACAGGCTGAGCGCATGGGCATGGAATTGATCCCGTCTGGGGCGCTGCGCTTTCTCGCCGCGCGTCCCTCGGTCGATGCCGGCAAGGCCGCGGCAGCCTTGAGCGCGAGCGCCTCGACGACGAGCGGGAGCGCAACCGCGGCATCCTCGACGGCGTCTTCGCCTACTGCCCCTGATGGGATCACGGCCACCGAAAGCTCCTCAGGCACAGAAACGGGCTCAGGCACAGAAACGGGCGTAGCGACGTCATCCGCCGCGAGCTCGGAACCCTCCGAAACCTCCGCTACCCCTACCGGCACTCCCGCCGCCACTCCTAACGGCACTCCCGCCGCTGATGGCGCTTCTGAAACTGGTGCCACATCTGAGACGCATTCAGGCGAAACCACTTCCTCAGGCGAAACCACTTCCTCGTCTGTGAGCGGCCCCTCAGGCGGTGCTGGTGTCCCGGCGAGCTCGACCAACTCGACCCCGACCGGTGGCGCCACCACCCCCGAGGGCTAGCGGGTGGCCGTCGTCCAGCGCCGGATCGGACTGATCTTTGGGTTTTTCTTCCTGCTGTTGGTGCTCGCGGCTGGACGCACCTTGTATCTCGGCACGGTGCACAGCGGGACGCTGCGGAAGGCCGCTCGCGACCAGCAGTTGACTTATGAAACGGTGCCCGCCCAGCGCGGCACGATCACCGATCGCAACGGCATCGATCTGGCCGTGTCCGAGCCGGCGCGGGACATCTCGGCGACGCCGTACCTGGTAAAAGACCCGCTGGCGGTGGCGCAGCGATTGGCGCCGCTGCTGGACCAAACGCAGGCAACGCTCTTGACCGACCTGAGCGAGCACACTGGCTTCGTGTACCTCGCGCGGGCGCTCCCGGCCAAGCAGGCGCAGGCTGTGATGGCGCTTGGGATCCCCGGGATCGCCGGTACGCCGGTGATGCGCCGCGTCTATCCACGGGGCACGCTGGCGGCGCAGGTGCTGGGCATTATCGGCACCGAAGGAAACGGGCTGACAGGCCTCGAGTACTCGCGCGACTCCCTCCTGCACGGGCGCGCCGGCGAACGGCGCGTGGTCAGCGATGCGCTGGGGCAGCCGGTCTCGATCGACGACGTGCACCCAGAGATCGCCGGCGCTTCGCTTTCGCTGACGCTCGACGCGAACATCCAGCGGCGCACCGAAAACGTGCTCAGCGCGGTCGGCAAGGTATTCGCCCCAAAAGACGCCACGGCGATCGTGATGGATCCGCGCACCGGTGCGATCCTCGCGCTCGCGAACTGGCCGCTCCTCAACGCCAACGATCCCGCCGCCGCCCCGGAAGGCGCGCTGCGGGACCGGGCGGTGGGGTTCAACTACGAACCGGGCTCGACGTTCAAGGTCGTTGCGGTCTCCGCGGGGTTGCAGCGGGGATTGATCACGCCGAGCACTCCCTTCGACATCCCCGATCAGATCCAGGTCGCCGACCGCACGATCCACGACGACACCGAACACGCCGAAGAGACGCTCACGACCGCGCAGATCCTGGCGCAGTCGAGCAACGTCGGCGCGATCAAGATCGGCGCGCTCGATGGAGCTGACAGCTTCAATGAATGGGTCCACCGCTATGGGTTTGGCGCGCCGACCGGGGTCGATCTGCCAGGGGAGGAAATGGGCCGGCCGCTGCCGCTGAGCGAATACTCCGGCTCCTCGATGGGCAACCTGCCGATCGGGCAGGGCGAGCTCGTGACGCCAATGCAGATGGCGACCGCTTATTCGGCGATCGCTAACGGCGGCATCCTGCGCCCGCCGCATATCGTCGGTGCCGTCAACGGCCGGCCCCAGCCCGAGCCGGCAGGGCACAGGGTGATCTCGGAGACGACCTCCGCCGAGATCCGCAAGATGCTGCAGGGCGTGCTCGCGCCCGGAGGTACCGCCAGTGAGGTATCGATCCCCGACTATACGCTGGCGGGCAAGACCGGCACGGCGAGCAAGATCGACAAGGAAACCGGCGAATACTCCGACAGCGCCTATGTTGCCTCGTTCATCGGCTTCGCCCCGGCGACGGATCCGAAGCTGCTGTGCGCGGTCGTCGTCGACGAACCGCAAGCCGGATCGATTTACGGTGGCACGGTCGCCGCCCCCGCCTTTGGCGAGATCATGTCCTTCGCGCTGCCCTACCTGCGCATACCACCGGGGTAGCATCAGCCCATGAGGCTCGATGAGTTGATCGCCGCCGTTGGCGCTGTCCAGGGCACAGCCGTCGAGATCACAGGACTTGCTTATGACAGTCGTGATGTTCGGCCGGGCACGTTGTTTTTTTGCGTGAGTGGCTATCAGAGCGACGGACACGACTTCGCTGCCCAGGCGGTGGCGCGCGGTGCGGTTGCGCTCGTCGTCGAGCGGCCGCTCGGCCTGGGAGTACCTGAAGTGCTGGTGGCCTCCACGCGTGCCGCGATGGGACCAACTGCGGTTCGCTTCTACGGAGATCCAAGCGCGGAGCTGCGGGTCGTGGGGGTGACGGGGACGAACGGGAAGACGACCACGGCCTTCCTGCTGAAGGCGCTATTGGAGACGGGTGATCCGGGCTTGACTGACGGAGACTCGGCAAGTGGGAGCTGTGGGCTGCTGGGGACCGTCAAGTCAGTGGTGGGCGGCGTGGAGCGACCGGTCACCCGCACCACGTCGGAGGCGATCGACCTGCAGGCGGACTTCCGCGCAATGCTCGATGGCGGCGATCGGTCCTGCGCGATGGAGGTCTCCTCGCACGCGCTCCAGCTGGGTCGCGCCGATGGCGTTCACTTCGCCGCTGCAATCTTCACGAACTTGACTCAGGACCATCTGGACTTCCACGTGACCATGGAGGATTACTTCCAGGCCAAGCGCAGGCTGTTTACGCCGGCTCCCGGCGTGAGCGTGGTGAATGTCGGCGACTCCTACGGGCGGCGGCTCGCGGAGGAGATTGATGGTGTGTGTACCTTCACCGTTGGGGAGCAGCAGGCCGACTACCGCGCAACTGATCTACGCTGTGGCTTTGGGGGTTGCCGCTTCACGCTGCACACGCCGGTAGGCGTTAGAGAGGTCGCGCTGGGACTGGCGGGGCGTTTCAACGTCGCGAACGCGCTGGGGGCGCTCGCCGCCGCTCACATGCTCGGAGGTGAGCTGGATACGCTCCTCAGCGCGCTGGAGCGGGGTGTGCGTGTTCCAGGGCGTATGGAGGTGGTGGACGAAGGTCAGGACTTCGCGGTGCTGGTCGACTACGCCCACACGCCCGACTCGCTGGAGAACGTGCTGGTAGCGGCACGCGAACTGACGAGGACCGGCGTGCAGGACACGGGACGTGTGGTGTGTGTGTTCGGCGCCGGCGGTGACCGCGATCGCGGCAAGCGACCGCTGATGGGCGAGATCGGCGCGCGGCTAGCGGATGTCCTCGTCATCACCTCGGACAATCCGCGCTCGGAGGACCCAGAGGCGATCATCTCTGAGATCCTCGCGGGGATCGTGGGGGCAATCCGACCGGAGAGCGCGCAATCGATCGAGTCGATCGCTGACCGTAAAGAGGCGATCTTTCGGGCAATCGCGGGAGCCAGAGCGGGAGACGTGGTTGTGATCGCGGGTAAGGGGCATGAGCAGGGGCAGGAGTTCGAGGATGCTCGGAAGCTACCGTTTGACGATGTGAGCGTTGCCCGGGAGGCTCTGCGCGCCGGCGCCGGTACAGACATCGCCAGCGCTGGTACAGGCATCTACTCCTACCCTCAGGCCCAAGCGCCGACTGGAGCGGACGCGTGAGGACGTGGGACGCCGCGCGTATTGCGCAGGCAGCCGGTGCCAGGTTGATCGCAGAACCGTCTCCGGTGGATGGTGATCTGGGTCCGCGGCGCGCGGTGATCGACTCCCGCGTGGTGCAGCGGGGCGAGTTGTTTGTCGGCCTGCGCGGAGAGCATCAGGACGGAGGCGAATATGCGGCGCAGGTCTTGAATGCGGGCGCGTGGGGTGTGCTGGTGGCGCCCGCGCACGCCGAGCAGGCCCTGGGAGCGGCTTTGGCCGGACCTGGTGGGGCGGTGCTCGTGCACTCCGATCCGCTCGGTGGCTTGCAGGCGCTCGCGCGCGCCTGGCGCCGCGAGCTGGGAGCCGGGGGGGCGAAGGTCGTCGCGGTCACGGGCTCGACCGGGAAGACCTCCACGAAGGACATCTTGGCGGCCGTGCTCGGTAGTCAGATGCGTACCGTGGCGAGCTCTGAGAACCTGAACACGGAGATCGGGCTGCCGCTGTCGGTGCTGGCGGCACCCGCGGGCACTGAGGCGCTGGTGCTCGAGATGGCGATGCGAGGCGCGGGGCAGATCGCGGAGCTGGCTGGGATTGGTGAGCCCGATGTCGGCGTGATCGTGAATATCGGCCCTGTGCACCTCGAGCTGCTCGGATCGCTCCAGGCAATCGCCGCGGCAAAGGGGGAGCTGATTGCCGAGATGGCGCCTGGTGCGACGGTGGTGCTGCCCGCTGAGGAGCCTCTGCTCGAGCCACATCGCCGCGCGGATCTCCAGACCGTGACGTTTGGGGAAGGCGGCGACGTCGAGCTGGTAGAGCGCAGACCTGATGGCGAGGTGGTGATCGTGGCCGGAGGGGAGCGGCTCAGACTACGTCCGTCCTTTGCGCAGCCGCACAATCTGAGCAATCTGCTGGCTGCTGTCGCTGCCGCGCGGGCGCTAGGCGTCACTCCACGGGGCAGCGTGGAGGTGAGCTTCTCGGCGCTGCGCGGTGAGCGGATCGCGCTCCCAGGGGGGATCACATTGATCAACGACTGCTACAACGCCAACCCGATGTCCATGCGCGCCGCGATCGATGATCTCTCAAGAGTTGCCCCGGCGCGCCGGTTGGCGGTGCTCGGAGACATGCTCGAGCTCGGTCCTGAGGCGGGACCCAGTCTGCACCGCGAGGTGGCCCAGCATGCCGCCGCGCGCGGTGTGGACGTGCTCGTGACTGTTGGTGCGTTGGCCGCGTTGATGGCCGGCGAGGCGTTCGGCGGTGAGAGCCACTCCGTGCCCGATGCGTCGGCGGCCGCCGAACTGCTTGGAGGGTTGCTGCGCGAGGGGGATACGGTGCTCGTGAAGGGTTCGCGTGGTGTTGGCCTGGAGCGCGTGGCGCAGGCGCTACAGGTCGAAGCGCACGGGACGCGGCAGATCCCCGAGCCGTCGGTCGGAAGGCGCTGAATGGGTCGTATTCTCATCGGGGGGACCGCCTCGCTGCTGATCTGCATCTTCTTGAGTCCGAAGTTCATCGAGTTCTTGCGCAAGCGCGAGTTCGGCCAGCAGATCCGCGAGGACGGCCCGGAGGGGCACCACGTGAAGGCGGGGACGCCGACGATGGGCGGGGTGATCATCTTTCTGGCGGTCTCCGTTCCGTTTCTGATCCTGAGCGACTACGAATGGCGCTCGATCGGGGTGTTCGGCGTGGCGATCGCCTGTGCGCTGCTGGGTTTTGCCGACGACTACATCAAGCTCTCCAGGCGCCGTTCGCTGGGCTTGCGGGCGCGCACGAAGCTCATGGTGACGATCGCGATCTCGCTTGGGCTGTGGTACATCGCCGAACGCCAGGCGCACCTCGCGCCCACGCTGCGGCTGCGGTTCGTCGACTACCAGATCGATCTCGGACACTTCTTCTATCCGCTGCTGATCTACTTCGTCGTGGCCGGCACGACCAGCGCGGTCAATCTCACCGATGGACTCGACGGCCTGGCCGCGGGCTGTGCGGCGATCGTGCTGCTCGCCTACGTCGGGATCACATTCATCACTGGAGAAGACCTCGACATGGCTATGCTCGCCGGCTGCTTGGCGGGTGCATGCATTGGCTTTCTGTGGTTCAACTCCTTCCCGGCGACGATCTTCATGGGCGACACCGGCTCGCTCGGGCTGGGCGGCGCGATCGCGGGGCTCGCGGTGATGACAAAGACCGAGGTGCTGCTGATCCTGCTCGGCGGAATCTTCGTGATCGAGGCGCTGTCGGTCGTAATCCAGGTCATCTCGTTTCAGACGATGCGCAAACGCGTCTTCCTGATGGCGCCGATCCACCACCACTTCGAGCTGAAGGCGTGGTCTGAGACGAAGATCATCCTGCGCTTCTGGATCATCGCCGGGGTCTGCTGTGCGATCGGCTTCACGATCTACCGTCAGAGCAGGGGCGGGTGAAGCCGCGGCCGCAGCTCCCTCGTGGTCCCTATCTCGTCGTGGGTCTGGCGCGCTCTGGCGTCGCGGCAGCGCTGGCGCTACGGGCAAGGGGGGAGGAGGTGATCGGCGTGGACGCAGGTGCGCCGGAGGGGGCGCAGACGCTTGTGCATGCAGGTATGGAGTTGCACCTGGGCGAGGCGGGTGTGGCGCTGTTAGAGCGCGTGAGGGTGCTCGTCAAGAGCCCTGGTGTGCCGGGACAGGCGCCGGTGATCGCCGCTGCGCGCGCACGCGGGATGGAGGTGCTGGGCGAGCTGGAGCTCGGGTGGCGGCTGCTCGCGAACGAGTTCGTGGCGGTGACGGGCACGAATGGGAAGACGACGACGGTCGAGCTGATCGGGCACATCCACCGTGAGGCGGGGCTTCCGGTCGCCGTCGCGGGTAACGTCGGCGCGGCTGTGAGCGGGCTGGTGGGGAAGGTCGACGAACGTGTGACGGTCGTCTGCGAGGTGTCCTCGTTCCAGCTGGAGGACACGGTGGCGTTTACACCGGAGGCGGCGGTGCTGCTGAACCTCACCCCGGATCATCTCGACCGGCACGGAACGCTCGATGCTTATCGGGCGGCGAAGCTCGAGATCTTCGCGCGACAGGGCAACGAGGACATCGCGGTGGCGCCTTTGGGGCTCGGGTCAGAGATTGGGATCCCGCCCATCCCCGGCTGTGGGCGGCGGGTCTGCTTTGGCAACGGCGCGGGCGCGGCGCTCTCGATGAGCGCCGGCGAGCTGTGGTGGGAGGAGCGCCCGCTGCTGGGGATCGAGGAGATACGTCTGCGCGGTCGGCACAACGTGGAGAACGCGATGGCAGCGGCGGCCGTCTGCCTGGCGCGTGGGATCGACGCGGACGCGGTATGTGCCGGGCTGCGCTCTTTCGTCGGTGTGAAGCATCGCCTGGAGGAGGTGAGGCGCAGGGACGGCGTGCTGTACGTGAACGACTCGAAGGCCACGAACGTGGCGAGCACGGTGGTCGCGCTGGATTCGCTTCCCAGCGACACGGTCCACCTGATCCTTGGTGGCCAGGCCAAGGCGCAGGACTTCTCTGCGCTGCGTCTCCCGGTGCAGCGTTGCTGCAAGGCTGTGTATTTGATCGGCGAAGACGCCCCGGTGCTCGGAGCGGCACTCGAGGATGTGGACGTCCCGGTGTACGAATGTGGTGACTTGGAGCAGGCAGTGCTACGGGCGCGGGAGGCGGCTGGAACGGGAGATGTGGTGCTGCTTTCGCCTGCCTGCGCGAGCTTCGACCAGTTCAAGGATTTCGAAGCCCGCGGCGAGCGCTTTCGGGAGCTCGTCCTGGGATAGAAGGCTTCGATGTGACAACGTCGAAGTGAGTGGGAATGGCGTCTGTCGCACAGCGTGCCTCCCTGCTGGGGAACAAAAGACGGGTCGCTCGCGCCGACGGGGAGGCCGCGCAGCGGCGCCGGCCGCTCGAGCATCGGATCCTGCTGACCGCCACGATGTGTCTGCTGGCGTTCGGCGCTGTGATGGTCTATAGCGCCTCCTCGGCGACTACGCTGCTGCAGGGTCAGGGCAACGGGACCGGGGATCTCGTGAAGTACGTGATGTACGGCGCTGTGGGACTGGTACTGATGCGGCTGTTGGCGCGCGACGGTGTGGCGAAAGTTCAGAGCATCACCGCGCCACTGCTGGCGATCTCGTTTGTGCTGGTGCTCGCGGTGCACATACCCCATGTTGGGGTGAGCGTGAACGGGGCGCGCCGCTGGATCGGGCCGGGGCCGTTGCAGTTCCAGCCTTCGGAGTTGATGAAGTTGGCGCTCGTGCTGTATGCCGCCACGTTGTTGGCGAAGCGCCCGCAGCGCGTGCACGACCTGCGCGAGCTGGCCAATCCGCTGCTGGTGGTTGTCGGCGGGGCGTGTCTGCTGATCGTCACGCAGCCCGACCTGGGAACGGCGATGGTGATCGCGTTCACGACCTGCACGCTGCTGGTCGCGGCGGGGATTCCACTGCGCAATCTGGCGATCCTGGCCGCCGGCACGCTGGGGCTGGTGTTCCTGTACGCGCTGGTGAAACCATACGCGCGGGCGCGGTTGACCTCGTTCATCGATCCCTGGTCACATGCCTCCGGCAGCGGCTTTCAGGCGGTGCAGGGGCAGATCGCGATCGGCTCGGGTGGGCTGTTCGGATCTGGGCCAGGGCAGTCGGTGCAGAAGATCTTCTACCTGCCTGAGGCGCCCACCGATTTCATCCTCGCCGTTATCGGGGAGGAGCTGGGAGTCCTCGGGGTGTGCGGGCTGCTGTTCCTGTACGGGCTGATCGCCTACGCGGGTCTGCGTGCGGCGAAGGGGGCGCGCAGCCTGTACAGCGCCCTGATCGCAGTCGGTATGACCTCTCTGATCGTCTCGCAGGCGATCCTGAATGTATTCGCCGTGCTCGGGTTGGCGCCACTCACGGGTGTGCCGCTGCCGTTTGTCTCCTACGGCTCGAGCAGCCTGATCGTGATGCTCGCCGCGATGGGCCTGCTGATGAACGTCGCTGCCGGGGGCACGGCACATGTGCGGGCGGTTGCGCCTGCAGGCAAACGACGTTCAGCCGACGCGCGCGGGCGCGAGTCGGCAGGATGGGCTCGTGGGCACGACGAAGAGCAGGATCGTGATCGCCGCCGGCGGGACAGCCGGGCACGTGGTACCGGCGCTGGCGGTCGCCGGCGCGCTGCGAGCTGAGAGCGCCGAGGTCACATTCATCGGTGGCGAGCGCGCCGAGTCCGAGCTGGTACCCGCGGCGGGCTATCCACTGCGCAAGATCTTGGTCGAAGGCATGAGCCGTACCAATCCGTTGCTCGCCCTCCGTGCGCTGGCGCGCGCGGCGCGCGCGGTTGGACATGCGCGCTCGCTGCTGAAGGAGCTGGCTCCCGATGCGGTGATGGGTGGTGGTGGTTACGTCGCCGGACCGGTGGGCCTGGCCGCGGTTACGCTGCGAATTCCACTCGTGCTGACTGAGGCGGACAGTCATCTGGGGCTGACCAACCGCTTGCTCGCACATGCCGCGCAACGTGTGTGTCTGGCATTTCCGCTCGCTGGTCGAGATGGACCCCGCTATCTGGTGACGGGCAGGCCGAGTCCGCCGGCGCGGGAGGATCGTGCAGGCGCACGGACACGTCTAGGTCTCACTGAAGGGGAAACGTGCCTGCTCGTAGTGGGCGGGTCGCTAGGAGCACGATCGATCAATATGGCTGCCTTAGAGGCGTTTTCCGAGCAGAAGGCAACGCGCGACGTGTCGAGCGACCCGGCGCTACACGTGCTCCACGTGGCCGGACGTCGCGACTACCTCGAGCTGGCCGATAGGTCCCTGCCAGATGGGTATGACCTGCGCGAGTACCTCGACGGGGAGGAGTTCGGCGACGCGCTTGCTGCCGCCGATCTGGTGGTGGCTCGTGCCGGGGGGTCGGTGTTCGAGATTGCCGCTAGCGGCACGCCGGCGATTCTCGTGCCTTATCCACACGCCTCAGCCGATCACCAGACGGAGAACGCGCGATGGATGGCCGATGCCGGGGCGGCGATCGTGATTCCCGATGGCGAGCTGAGCGGGCTGCGCATGGCGGAGGAGGTCGCTTCGCTGCTGGCCGATCGAGCGCGCTTGACCGAGATGGCTGCGGCCTCCCGTCGTCTGGCTCGCCCCGAGGCGGCTCGCGAGGTGGCCCGTGAGTTGCTGCAGGCCGCACGTGCGCCGAGAGCAGTAAGCAGTCGATGAGCCCGCCGAGCGGACCGTGGAGCGGGCGGCGTTTGCACTTCGTCGGCGTGGGTGGTGCGGGAATGAGCGGCTACGCGCGCGCGACACACGCGCTGGGAGCCGATGTGACGGGCTCTGACGGCTCACTGTCTCCCTACGCGGAACGGTTGGACGTGGACGGCGTGCTGAAGGTGCAGGTCGGCCATGACGCCGCGAATGTGCCTGAGGGTGAGGGCGTAGAGGTCATCTATTCGAGCGCGGTGCCGTCGGATAATCCCGAGCGCGAGGCCGCGCGTGAGCGGGCATTGCCAGAGCGTCCTCGTGCGGAGCTGCTGGCGGAGCTCACCGCGATGAAGCGCACGATCGCGGTGGCGGGCACACATGGCAAGACGACCACCGCGTCGATGCTGGTACACGCGCTGCGCGCTGCTGGAGCACGGCCGGGCTGGCTCGTGGGCGCTCCCGTAGGCGGCGGCCTGCCGAACGCGGAGTGGGGGGAGGGTGAGTGGTTGGTGGTGGAGGCGGATGAGTCCGACCGCTCGATGTTGAGCCTGAAGTTGGAGATTGGGGTGTTGACGAATGTGGAGCTCGACCACCACGCGAGCTTTGGCTCGCTGGGGGAGTTGGAGGAGGCGTTTCGCTCGTTTCTGGCACACGCTGAGAGAGGCATCGTGGTGTGGGATCGCCCCGAGCTGCTCGCCTTGAGGACAGATCAGGCCGCGGAGGTCGAGGTTGTTCCTTACGACGTGTCGGATCCGCTTCTCGAGGCGGGGGGCTCCCGCTTCCAGTGGCGCGGAAATGAGGTGCGTCTGGAGGTGCCGGGTGCCCACAACGCGCTGAACGCTACGGCTGCGCTGGAGGCCGCGCGTCTCGCTGGCGCGGATGCGCAAGGCGCGATCGAGGGTCTGGCCGGTTTTAAGGGCGCCGGTCGGCGTTTTCAGCGGCTTGGCGAGACCAGTGGCGGCGCGCTGGTTTACGACGATTACGCCCACCACCCGACTGAGGTCGCGGCCACTCTTAGGGCGGCGCGTACGCTTGCGCACCAGCGTCTTGTGGCTGTGTTCCAGCCGCATCTCTACTCGCGCACAGAGCTACTGGCGCGTGAGTTCGGCGTCGCATTGGCGCTGGCAGACGTAGTGGTGGTGCTCGACGTATACGCCGCGCGCGAGCGCGGGGAGGACCATCCGGGGGTCAGCGGGTTGGTGATTGCCGAGGCCACGGCGGATGCGGCTGGAGGCAGGCCGGTGTACTGGCTGCCCACCTTCGCGGAGGCCGAGCAAGTCTTGGGTGCCATTCTCGAGCAGGGCGATGTGTGTCTTGTGATGGGCGCCGGAGACGTTGACGCGCTCGGACGTACACTGACTGAGGACGCTCATGTCTAGGGACTCACCCACGACAGCGCCATCGATCGTGCAGCGGGATTTCCCACTCAATCGAATGGCTACGGTGCGGACTGGCGGTCAGGCCGAGTATTTCGCCAGAGCCGGGAGTAACGCTCAGCTGCGGGAGCTGCTCGGGTGGGCGCGATCGATCGCCGTACCCGTCGCCGTTGTGGGATCCGGCTCGAATCTGTTGATCGCTGATGAGGGGGTGAGGGGCTTGGTGGTGAAGCTGGACCGCAAGCTCGCGTTGATCCAGCACGAAGGGGAGCGCATCGTGTGCGGCGGAGGCGCGCGGCTACCTTCGGTCGCCGCGCGTGCGGCCCAGGCGGGGCTGTCGGGGATCGAGTTCGGCGTGAATATCCCGGGCACCGTTGGCGGCGCCGTACGGATGAACGCAAATGCCTACGGCGGGGAGCTGGCGAAGGCGCTCGAGTGGGTTGAGGTAATGACGGCTGAGGGGATAGAGCGCCGCGCGCCGGCTGAGCTGGGGTTCGACTATCGGCGTTCGAACCTGGCCGCGGGGGAGATCGTCTCGCGTGCTTCGTTCGTACTCATGCCTGCGAGGACGGCCACGGTCAAGGCCACGCTCGCGGAGATGCGCGAGCGCCGTCATGCGGCCCAGCCGCAGGGGATCAAGACGTTCGGCTCGACCTTCAAGAATCCTGAGGGGTGGGTGGGGCCAGATGGCAAAGGTCGTTCGGCCGGGTTGCTGCTGGCCGAGGCTGGTTGCAATGGCCTAACGATTGGTGGCGCGCGCTTTGCCGAGAAGCACGCGAACTTCATCGAGAACATCGGTACGGCGAGTACTGCCGACGTGATCGCGGTAATGGCTGAAGGTCGACGTCGCGTCAAGGAGCGCCTCGGCGTGGAGTTGGAGCCGGAGGTGCAGACGCTCGGCGACGTGCGCTTTCCTTGGTAGGGGTTCGCCCGCCGGGGTCGAAAACCCAGGGATGGAACGCTCCCTCGCTGCCCGCCCTTCGACTTGGTCGCTGGACTCGCTGTGGCGCCCGTTCGATGTGATCGGCGGCTTGGCGCGTAGCTGCTTTCTGTTGATCGCGCGCCGCCGCCGTCTGCGCACTGCATTCTTGGTCGTGCTCGTGGCGCTTCCGCTGCTCGCCGGGGGCTGGCTGTTGCTGCGGAAGTCATCGTTCGTGGCGGTGGAGCACGTGAGGGTGAGTGGTTTGCACGGGCCGCAGGCGCGGGCGATTGAAACTGCCCTGGACGGCGCCGCGCGTGGTATGAGCACCCTCGACGTGCGCACCGGTGCGCTACGCGCCGCTGTGGCGTCGTTTCCCGTTGTGCGCACGGTCCGCGCGATCCCGAGCTTTCCCCATGGCCTGCGGATCGAGGTGCTCGAGCAACTGCCGGTCGCCGCTCTCACGGTCGACGGCACCCGCACCGCGGTGGCCGCCGATGGGGTAGTGCTCGGTCCCGCATTGCTCTCCGGCGCGCTGCCGGCGATCGCCGGCTACCACGAGGCGCTCGTCGGAGCGCGCGTCCAGGGTCCGAACGTGCTCGCGGCCGTCGCGGTCCTCGGCGCGGCGCCCATGCCGCTTCGCCGTGCGCTCGCGCGCGTGTACACCGGCCCCGACGGCCTCACCGTAGCCTTCCGCAGCGGCCTGCTGGCGTATTTCGGAGATGGGGCGCGACCCCATGCAAAGTGGCTGTCGCTCGCACGCATACTGGCCGACCCGAGTTCGGCTGGCGCGTCCTACATCGATGTGCGTCTGCCTGAACGTCCCGCCGCTGGTTTCCCCGCCGGTGACGCTCCCTCCTCTGACGGAGCCGATTCCTCCGCCGGACAGTCGAGCACGCCGGAATCGACCGTCGCGGCACTCGCCGCGGGCCTGAGCGCCGACACCAGCGGAGGATCGACGGCGGCCAGTGGGGCGGCCCCGGCAAGCGGATCGACCTCGACGGCGGAAGCCTCATCGACCACGGCTCCGGAAGCAACGGCGCCCGCCGCCCCGGTGGAATCGACCTCGACGAGCGGAGCGGAAACCCCCTCGGCTACCTCGGAGTCGGGCGGTTGAAAGCCTATTCAAATACTAAGGCTCAGCTTGAGGATGAGTCTAATGAAAAGGCAATCCTCGGGTGGTGGTTGAGAGTTCGGCGATCTGCAACGAATCTTGCGAGATTGGTGCACAACGTTGACAGGGCGAAGATCCCTGCATAACGTGCCGATCTGGGTGGTTCGGATGAAGTAGTGTGCCGAACCCTTAACAACTACTGAAGGCTTCGGACAGAGAACTCATGGAGAGCGGCGGCGGAAGCTACTTGGCGGTCATCAAGGTCGTGGGTGTAGGCGGCGGCGGAACCAACGCGGTCAGCCGCATGGTCGACGCGGGTCTGCGCGGTGTGGAGTTCATCGCCGCTAACACCGACGCCCAGGCGCTCGCGATGTGCGACGCCGACGTGAAGCTGAACATCGGCCATACCTCGACTAAGGGCCTCGGCGCGGGTGCGAACCCCGAAGTGGGCCTGGGGGCGGCTTCGGAGTCGCGCGACGACATCAAGGAGACGCTGAAGGGGGCGGACATGGTGTTCGTCACCGCGGGCGAGGGCGGCGGCACGGGGACCGGCGCCGCACCCGTGATCGCCGAGATCGCGAAGAATGAGATCGGCGCGCTGACCGTCGGCGTCGTCACACGCCCGTTCGACTTCGAGGGCTCCCAGCGCGGGCGTCAGGCGAGTGAAGGCATCGAGCGTCTGCGCGAGGTCGTGGACACGCTGATCGTGATCCCGAACGAGAAGCTGCTCGCCGTCGTCGAGCGGCGCACTTCGATGCTGGATGCGTTCCGCGAGGCGGACAACGTGCTGCGTCAGGGCGTGCAGGGGATCACGGACCTGATCACGATCCCAGGCTTGATCAACCTCGACTTCGCCGACGTGCGCACGATCATGCAGGACGCCGGCTCGGCCCTGATGGGGATCGGCACGGCCGGCGGCGAGAGCCGCTGTGTCGACGCCGCGAAGGCCGCGATCTCCTCGCCGCTGTTGGAAGAGTCGGTCGACGGTGCCACCGGCATCCTGCTGAACATCACCGGCGGCAAGGACCTCGGTCTTTTCGAGGTCAACGACGCGGCGGAGATCATCCAGAACGCGGCCGACCCGAACGCGAACATCATCTTCGGCGCCGTGATCGATGAGGCGATGGGCGATGAGGCCCGCGTCACGGTGATCGGCACCGGCTTTGACCATCGGGTGGGCGGGCTACGAACAGGCGCGCGCCGCGACCGTGCCGGACGCCCGGACCGCAATCCCCGAATCGATGACCGTCAACGCTCCTCTCTGGAGATCTCAGACGACGACATCGACGTACCGCCGTTCTTGCGCTGAGAGGACCGGCACCGCCGGCCAGCAGCCGGCCGGAGGCCGGCTGCTGGCCGGAGGCCGGCTGGCCGAAACGGGGATGCTGGCCGATTCGGGGACGCGAGCGAAGCGAGTGTCTACCGAATCGGTCGAAGGCGAGTGTCTCCCGGCTTCGGTCGGGCCCCTCGCTCTTCAAACGTAGTCGATAGCCTGCGGCCGGTGTCGACACCGGCCCATAGGACTCTCCGGCGCACCGCTCTGTTCGAGCGTCATGAGGCCGCCGGGGCGAAGCTCGTGGAGTTCGCGGGTTGGGAGATGCCCGTCCAATACGCGGGTGTCCGTCCCGAGCACATGGCGGTGCGCGAGGCAGCCGGGATCTTCGACGTTTCGCACATGGGTGAGATCGAAACCGCTGGCCCGGACGCGCTCGCGTTGCTACAGCGGCTGCTCTCGAACGACGTTGCTCTCCTCCCGATCGGCGGAGCGCAGTACAGCGTGCTGTGCCAGGAGGACGGTGGTGTGCTCGATGATCTGTTCACCTACCGGCTCCAGGCCGACCGCTATCTGACCGTCACGAACGCGGTCAACCACGAGCGCGACTTCGCCTGGTTTCAAACTCACGCCGCTGGGTTCAAAGACGTCCAGGTGACCGACCGTTTGGAGCACTACGCGATGCTTGCCGTCCAGGGGCCCCGCGCACGAGAACTCGTGCAGGCAATTGCCGACGCTCCCTTGCCAGCCAGGATGACGGCGGCCATGCGACGTCTGGGAGGGGCACAGGTATTGATATGTGGAACTGGCTACACTGGCGAGGACGGCGTCGAGCTGCTCGCTTTGCCCCACGATGCCCCCATCTTGTGGGACGAGCTTCTGCGGCGCGGCGCCGTTCCTGCTGGGCTGGCGGCACGCGACACGCTGCGCATGGAGGCCTGCTTTCACCTCTATGGCAACGATCTGAGCACCGAGCGCGGGCCGATCGAGGCCGGGCTCGGTTGGTGCTGCCGCGAGCAGACAGGGTTCATCGGCGCCGACGCCGTACGCGCGGTGCGCGAGGCTGAGGTAGCTGGGGTGGGTGGGTTATCAGAACAAAGGCTCGTGGCGTTCGCGATCGACGGGCCCGGGATTGCGCGCCAGGGCAACACGGTGATTGGCGGCGGCGTGGTCTCGAGTGGCACGCTCTCGCCCAGTTTGGGGATCGGCATCGGCTTGGCATATGTACCTGCCGCAAGTGCCACGATCGGCACCCGCCTGGAAATCGATGTTCGTGGCAAGATCCGCCCGGCTGTCGTCAAGGAGAAGCCGCTTTATCGAAAGGGCGCGTAATGGCCGAGGCGAACTACCCGACTGATCTGCTGTACCACCCTGAGCACGACTGGGCGCGAATTGATCCGGCCGATCCGCAGACGGCGACGCTGGGTATCACGTGGTACGCCCAGGACGCTCTGGGCGAGGTGGTGTTCTTCGATCCGCCCGCGGTTGGGACCACGCTCGTCAAGGATGAGCCCTACGCCGAGGTCGAGTCGGTGAAGGCGGTCTCCGATGTGCTCGCGCCGATGTCGGGCGAGATCGTCGAGGTCAACGGCGACCTCGCTGCAGACCCCGGGGCGATCAACGAGGACCCCTACGGCGGGGGCTGGTTGGTGAAGATCCGGCTGGCTGACTCCTCCGAGCGCGATGCGCTGCTGGACGCTGCCGCCTATTCGGCCACGTTGGGTGGCTAGGCTGACGGCAGGACCTTGAGTCGCTACACCTCCATCACCACGCAGGACCTCGATCTTATGCTCGCCGCGATCGGCGTGCCTTCGGTCGATGCGCTGTTCGACCGCCAGATCCCCGAGGCCGTGCGTCTGCGGCGTCCGCTGAAGCTTCCGGCGGGGAGGGGAGAGCAGGAGGTATTCGCGCATCTAGGAGAGCTCGCCGCGAAGAACGTTTCCGCCGAAGACGAGCTGAGCTTCCTCGGAGCGGGGATGTACGACCATTACGTGCCGGCGCTGATCGACATGTTGATGGGGCGCTCGGAGTTCCTCACGCCCTACACCCCCTACCAGCCAGAGATTTCGCAGGGGGGGCTGCAGGTGATGTTCGAGTACCAGACCGCGATCTCAGAGCTGACCGCGCTGCCGGTCGCCAACGCATCGGTCTACGAGGGGCCTTCCGCGGTTGCGGCAGCGGGTTATCTGGCGAAGCTGCACAACGGCGCCAAGCGCTTCGTTGTGAGCGCCGGGCTGCACCCGCACTCGATCCAGACGCTGCGCACCCAGGCCCACGGTTACGGGATGGAGGTCGTCGAGGTGCCGCTGACCACCGGCTCCGCCGGCGATGCCCCCGGAGCTGGCGGAGGCGTGACCGACCCAGACGCCTGGGCGGGGGCAATCGACGGCGATACGAGTGCGGCGATCTTCGCTCAGCCGAACTTCTACGGTGCGGTCGAGGATGCCGAGGCGCTGAGCGCCGCCGCCAAGTCGGCTGGCCAGCCGGTCGTCGTCGCCCAGGTCGATCCGATCACGCTCGGCATCCTCGCGCCCCCCGGTGAGTGTGGCGTCGATGTCGCGGTCGGTGAGGGTCAGGCACTCGGTAATCGCCTCGACTTCGGAGGACCCTCCTTCGGGTTGTTCGCGGCGCGCGAGGAGTACCTGCGGCGGATGCCCGGGCGGATCGCGGGGGAGACCACCGATGTGGACGGTCGCCGTGGGTTCGTGCTGACGCTACAGACGCGCGAGCAGCACATTCGCCGCGAGAAGGCGACCTCGAACATCTGCACTGCGCAGGCACTGAACGCGCTTGCGGGGGTCGTATACCTGACGTGGCTCGGCCGCCAGGGGATCGTCGAGCTGGGTGAGCTGCTGCTGGCCCGTACGCACTATGCGCGCGAGCAGCTCGCGGCGCTGGACGGCGTGGAGCGGCTCCACGAGCAGCCCGTCGTGCGCGAGTTCGCCCTGCGCCTCGACGCCGATGTCTCTGCGGTGCGTCGCCGCTGCGCCGCCCAGGGCGTCAACCCCGGCGCTGACCTGCAGGCGCTCACCGGGCGCGAGGAGGACCATGGCGGGCTGCTCGTGGCGATCACCGAGCAGCGCTCGCGCGCGGACATCGATCGTCTGGTCGAGGTACTCGGCGAGGCTGTAGCGGCCGTTCGCGGCGGCGAGGATGCAAGCGGGCTCTCCTCGCGTGTGGAGAGCCCGCGCGTGGAGAGCAACGAGGCGCAGACGGTGCCCGCATGAGCGCCATCGCCGAGCTGCCGCTGCAGCGCGACCACGCCACCACGATCTTCCAGAAGGGCGCGCCGGGACGACGCGCCTTCATGTGCCCAGAGCTCGACGTTCCCGCGGTGGACCCCGAGCAGCTGCTGCCCGAGCGCTATCGCCGGGTGCGGCCACCGCGGCTGCCCGAGGTCTCAGAGCCGGAGATCGTGCGCCACTACGTCGGCATCTCCAAGCGCAACTTCGACCTCGACTCGGGCTTCTACCCGCTCGGCTCGTGCACGATGAAGCACAACCCGCGCCTGCACGAGCGCGTCGCCGCGCTCCCCGGCCACGCGCGGCTGCACCCCCTGCAGGATCCCGAGCGCGCCCAGGGGGCGCTCGAGCTGATGTGGAACCTACAGGGAGCGCTCGCCGAGATCTCCGGACTGCCGCATGTCTCGCTACAGCCGTCAGCTGGTTCCCATGGTGAGCTCGCCGGCGTGCTGCTGACCCGTGCCTACCACGAGGATCGAGGTGAGACCCGCCACAAGGTGCTCACCCCCGATACTGCCCACGGGACCAATCCCGCGACGGTGACGATGGCCGGCCTGGAGGTCGTGAAGGTCGCAACCAACGCCGCCGGCGGCGTCGACATCGAGGATCTGCGCGCCAAGGCCGACCGCGACGTCGCCTGCCTGATGCTCACCAACCCCAACACCCTCGGCCTGTTCGACCCGAACATCACCGAGATCGCTGAGATCGTCCACGGGGTCGGTGCCACGCTGTACTACGACGGCGCCAACCTCAACGCGGTGATGGGGATTTCGCGGCCCGGTGACATGGGCTTCGACATCGTCCACTTCAACCTGCACAAGTCCTTCACCCAGCCACACGGCGGCGGCGGGCCCGGCTCCGGGCCGATCGCGGTCTCCGACCGCATCGCTCCCTACCTGCCTGTGCCGGTAATCGTCCGCGACCAGGACGGCGCCTTCGACCTCGACCACGAGCCGGAGGGCGCCGGTTCGAAGTCGATCGGCAGGCTGCGCGGCTTCCAGGGCAACTACGGCTGCTTTGTGCGCTCCTACGCCTACATCTGCTCGCTCGGCGGAGATGGCCTGAAAGACGCTTCCGAAGCGGCGGTACTCAACGCCAACTACCTGCTGGCTCGACTGCGGGATAAGAATGCCCACTCACCCGTAGCCGAGTATCTCCCGCTTGCGTATGGCGAGCTGTGCATGCACGAGTTCGTGCTCTCGGGCGGTCCGATGAAGCGGACCCTGCAGATCAAGACGCTCGATCTCGCCAAGCGCCTGCTCGACTTTGGCTTTCATCCGCCGACGGTCTACTTCCCGCTGCTGGTGGAGGAGGCGCTGATGGTGGAGCCGACCGAGACTGAGACCAAGGAGACGCTCGACGCCTTCGCCGAGGCGATCGGCGCGATCTTGCGGGAGGCCGCCGAGGATCCGGAGATAGCCCGTCAGGCGCCATATACGACGCCTGTCCGGCGTCTGGACGAGGTCCATGCAGCCAAGCACCCTGTGATCCGCGAGACCCTGGGCTAGGCTGGCCGGGATGGAGCACCGCAAACTCGGCAGCACAGGTGTCTCGGTCAGCCCGCTGTGCCTCGGGGCGATGATGTTCGGCGCCTGGGGCAATACCGATCACGAGGACTCGATCCGCATCATCCACCACGCTCTCGATGCGGGCATCAACTTTATCGACACCGCCGATGTCTACTCACGCGGGGAGTCCGAGGAGATTGTCGGCAAGGCGCTCGCCGGTGCTCGTCGCGACTCCGTCGTGCTCGCCACGAAGGTTCACGGCAAGATGGGAGATGATCCCAACGAGTTCGGCAACTCGCGGAAGTGGATCGCAAAGGAGGTCGAGAACAGCCTCCGACGCCTGAAAACAGACTGGATCGACCTCTACCAGATTCACCGTCCGGAGCTGGACACCGACATCGACGAGACACTCGGCGCCCTGACTGACCTCGTTCGCGCCGGCAAGGTGCGCTACATCGGCAGCTCGACCTTCCCCGCGCACCAGATCGTCGAGGCGCAATGGGTCGCAGAGCGCCGCGGCCGCGAGCGCTTCGTCTGCGAGCAGCCGCCCTACTCGATGCTCATCCGCCGGATCGAGGGCGACGTGCTTCCGGTCTGCGAGAAGTACTCGATGGGCGTGATTCCGTGGAGCCCGCTGGCGGGCGGATGGCTTTCGGGCAAGTACCGCAAGGGTGGCGACTCGCCGGGTGAGAGCCGCCGCGCGCAGATGCTCCCGGAACGCTTCGACATGTCGCTCCCCGGCAACCAGGCCAAGCTCGAGGCGGCCGACGCGCTCGGCCGCCTGGCCGATGAGGTTGGGATCTCGCTGATCGAGATGGCACTCTCCTTTGTCACAAGCCATCCGGCCGTAACCGCCGCGATTATCGGCCCGCGCACGATGGAGCAGCTCGAGAGTCAACTGCCGGCGCTGGAGCGGACGCTGAGCGCCGACATCCTGGACCGGATCGACGAGATCGTCCCGCCCGGAAGCACCGTCAACCCGAGCGACACCGGCTGGGATGCGCCCTGGCTCACCGACAGCTCGCTGCGGCGTCGTTAGCGTGAGCGGGACCTGATCTCCGCATGCGGATCTTCTCCGGCATCCAGCCCACCGGGCGCAAGCACCTCGGCAACTACATCGGGGCGATCGCCCAGTACATATCCAGCCAGGAGCGCGGCGAAGGCATCTTCTGCATCGTCGACCTGCACGCGGTCACCGTGGCCTACGACCCGCGTGAGCTGCGCCAGCGTCTCTACGACACGACGGCGATCCTGCTCGCCGCCGGCCTTGACCCCGCCCGCTGCATTCTGTTTCGCCAGAGCGATGTGCCCGAGCACACCGAGCTGACCTGGCTGCTGAGCAGCGTCACCGAGCTCGGGCGCCTGCAGCGGATGCACCAGTTCCGCGACAAGTCGCTCGCTCAGCGCGAGCTGGTCTCGGCCGGACTGCTGCTCTACCCCGTCCTACAGGCTGCCGACGTGCTCGCCTACCGAGCCAATGAGGTACCCGTCGGGGAGGACCAGCGCGAGCACCTGGAGCTGATGCGCGACGTGGCGAGGCGCTTCAACGCGCGCTTCGGCGAAGGCAAGGACGTACTGGTCGTTCCCGAGCACCGGATCCCCGCGGTCGGGGCCAGGATCATGGACCTCCAGGACCCGACCGCCAAGATGTCGACGACGAGCGGCTCTGAGCAGGGCACCGTCTACGTGCTCGACGAGCCGGCCGCGATCGAGAAGAAGTTCAAGAGCGCCGTGACCGACTCTGGCAGTGAGGTTCAGCGCGGCCCCGAGAAGCCAGGCATCGGCAACCTGATCGAAATCCTGGCGGCCGTGCGTGGCCTCGATCCGGCGGCCGTGGAGAGCGAGTTCAGCGATGCCCGCTACGGAGAATTCAAGGGGGCCGTCGCGGCTGCTGTGACCGACTATCTCGTACCCGTTCGCGAGCGCTTCCAGGAGCTGCGCGCCGACGAGTCGGCGCTGGAGTCGATGCTCGCCGACGGCGCGCGGCGCGCGAAGGAGATCGCCGTCGTCACGCTCGCGGACGTTCGCGAGCACATGGGCGTCGGCGCGCCCCGCCGGGGCTGATGTCAACGACGCCCGCTCATCCCGGCCGCGACAGAGCGCAAGACGCCTCGAACAGACGGGCGAGGCAAGACGCGCCTCCAACAGGCGGGCGAGGTGACCATCTTGGCCGATCGGTACGGTGAGCGGATGAGCGTCGCCTCGCTAGAGCTGGATCTCGAGGTCTTCAGCGGCCCCTTCGATCTGCTGTTGACGCTGATCCTGCGCGAAGAGGTCGATCTGCTGGAGCTGGCGCTCGCCGACGTCGTGCTGGCGTACCTCGACTACCTCGAGGCGCAGGGTGAGCTCGACTTGGAGACGGCGACTGAGTTCATCGTGCTGATCGCCGCGCTGTTGGAGTTGAAGTCGAGGCTGATGCTGAGCGGCGAAGAGGAGGACGAGCTGCTCGACATCGAGCCGGCGCAGGCGGCGGAGGAGCTGCTCGAGCGGATGCTCGAGGCCCGGCGCTACCGCGCGGCGGCCGGACACCTCCGCGAGCTGCTCGCGGGCGAGGAAGGGGTGCGTTTTCGCGAAGCGCCGCTGCCGGCCAGCCTGCGTAAAACGATCACTCAGCCGACGGACGGCTCACAGAATCCCGATCTCCTCGGCGAAGCGGTCGGTCGGTTGCTGCAGATGCCGCCGGCGATCAGCTTGCGCCACATCGGCGTGCCCCGGATCACGGTGGGGGAGCGCCTGGCTCACCTGCGCGGTCTGTTGCGTCGCGGGCGCTTCAGCTTCGATGAGGCGGTGAAAGGGGCGGATAGGATGACGGTCGCGGTCACGTTGTTCGCGCTGCTCGAGCTGTACAAGCGCGGCGAGGCCGAATGGGAGCAGGAGCAGAGCTTCGGTGAGATCGCGATCCACGCCAGCGCTGAGCCGGTGGAGACCTACGCCGAGGCAGCCGCCGGGTGAGCCAGTCACTGCAGAGCACGGTCGAGGCGTTGCTGTTCCTGGCGCCCGATCCCCTGAGCGAGGGGGAGCTGGCCGAAGCGACAGAGACTGGGGTGGATGAGGTCGAGACGGCGCTGGGCGCGCTCGCTGAGCAGTACGCCCAAGGACGACATGGGATCACGCTGCGCGAGCTGGGAGGCGGCTGGACGCTGGCGAGCGACCCGGCGGCGGAGGATGCCGCCCGGCGTCTGTTCGCTCGCAAGCGCGTGGCGACGCTCACCCCCGCTCAAGCGGAGACACTGGCGATCGTCGCCTACCTGCAGCCGATCTCCCGCCCGGAGATCACGCGCATCCGTGGTGTTAGCGCCGATTCGGCGACCGCGACGCTGCTGGAGCGGGGCCTGATCGAAGAGGGCGGCCGCTCTCAGTTCGGCGCGGTGCTGTATCGAACGGGCACCCAGTTCCTGAAGCTTTTCGGCCTGCGCACGCTCGATGAGTTGCCCGATGTTGCCCGCTGGGATCCGACCCCGGAAGAGCAGGCGACGCTGCGCGAGCGGTTGCTGCGCGCGGGCGAGGCCCGCGCGGGCAATGGCGCGTCGACCGAATAGCTCAGGCGGTGCGTGCGGCGAGCTGGCCGCACGCCGCGTCGATGTCGCGCCCACGCGTTAAACGAACAGTCACGGGGATGTTGCGGGATTCCAGGGCGGCGCGGAACGCGGCGATTGACTCGCGCGAGGAGCCGTGGAAGGGCGAGGCGGTGGGGTTGAAAGGGATCAGGTTGACCTTGAAGATTGAAGGCTGGGCGGGCGGGCTCGATGACGTACCGGACAGCGCGCGGGCGAGCGAGAGTGCCTGGGCGTAGCGGTCGTTGACGCCGGCGAGCATCACGTACTCGACGAACACGCGGCGGTGCTTGCGCTCGTAGAACGCGCGGCACGCATCGAGCACGTCTTTCAGTGGATAGCGCTCGTTGACGGGCATCAGCTCCGAGCGCAACGCCTCGTCAGCCGCGTGTAGCGAGAGGGCTAGGCGTAGTGGCATCGGCTGCTCGGCCAGTCGTTCGATCCCGGGAATCCAGCCGACCGTGGAGATCGCGGTGCGTCGGTGGGTGATGCCGATGTCGGGCAATCGCTCACAGGCGGCCAAGACGTTGTCGAGATTTAGCATCGGCTCACCCATGCCCATGAACACGCAGTGATCGATCGACTCGATCCGGCGGAAGTGGAGCGCTTGGTCGAGGATCTCCGAGGCGGTCAGGTTACGCGCGAATTTCATCTGGCCGGTGGCACAGAACGTGCATGTCAGGGGACAGCCGGACTGCGAGGAGACGCAGATCGATCGCCGCCCGTTGCCACCTCCCGGAGGGTTTCGATATCGCATCAGCACCGCCTCCAGTGGACGACTATCGACGGTCTGGAACAGCGCCTTGATCGTGCCGTCGCTCGATCGGGCCTCCTCGGAGAGGGAGAGGCTGGAGAAGGGCAGCTCGCGCTTGAGCGTCTCGCGTAGGGCGCTCGGGAGGTTTGTCATCTGCTCGTACCCCTGCACGCCCTTGGCCGCCCAGGCCCAGATCTGTCCGGCACGAAAGCGCGGCTCACCGCTGGTCGCGAGCAGCTGATCGAGTAGTCGCAGGTCCATGGTCCCTATGGTGGCAGCCGATGCGTTTAACCAGGGAACCGATCTGATGAGCCTCGGCGCCGACTCCCGCCGATGCGGCTAGCCAAGTACCTGGCCCACGCTGGCGTCGCCTCGCGGCGTGCAGCCGAGACGGTGATCGCGGGTGGGCGCGTGAGTGTCGACGGCGAGATCGTGCTGGACCCGGCTCGCGATGTTGGCGATGAGCATCGCGTGAGCGTCGATGGCCGGACGTTACAGGGAGTCGAGGCACGCGTCGTCTATGTCGTGAACAAGCCGCTCGGAGTGGTGTCCACCGCGCGTGACACCCACGGTCGCCCGACGGTCGTTGAGCTCTTAGATGAGGATCCCATCCACCCTTCCGCCGACCTGCGCCTGTATCCCGTCGGACGCCTCGATATCGACACCAGCGGGCTGATCCTGCTCACTAACGACGGCGAGCTGGCCAACCGGCTGACCCACCCGAGCTTCGAGGTACCGAAGACCTACCGGGCGAAGCTCGGCGGTAGGCCGATAGGGGATGGCGCCCTGCGCGCGCTGCGCCGTGGCGTGGAGTTGGACGACGGTCCGACCGCTCCCGCGCGCGCCCGCCGTGTGGGGGCGGCGGGCTCGAATCTAATCGAGCTGAGGATCCACGAGGGTCGCAACCGGCAGGTGCGTCGTATGTGCGAGGCGGTTGGCCACCCGGTGCTGGCGCTGGAGCGTGTCGCGTTCGGGCCGCTGGAACTGGATGGTCTAGCCGCCGGTGCGCATCGACGCTTGAGCGAGCGGGAGACCGAGCGCTTACGCGCGCTCTGACACAATCGCGCTTCGTGCCACCGTCCCGTCTCTTCGCCCTACGTGGCGCCATCAGTGTGGATCGCAACGATGCGCAGGACATCCTCGATGCGACGACCGAGCTGATGAAGGCGATCATGGAGCGCAACATGCTCGTGCCGGAGCACGTGGTGAGTTGCATCTTCACCGCCACGAACGACCTCAACGCGGAGTTTCCAGCCGTCGCCGCCCGGGCGCTGGGCTTTGACCGCGTGCCGCTGCTGTGCGCCCGGGAGATCCCCGTGCCGCGCGCGCTGCCGCGCGTGATCAGGGTGCTGATCCATTACTACGCCGAGGAGGACCACGAGTCCCGGCATGTCTACCTAGGTGAGGCAATCGCCCTGCGCGCGGACCTGCAGGCGGCACAATAGGCGCCAAGATGACCCTCGAGTTCACAGAGCGCATCGCGCGCATCCCGGTTTACCCCGCGGCCGGCGGTTACGCCCAGCAAGAGCCTCTGGTGCGCCTCGCCAGTAACGAGTCCCCCTACCCGCCGTTGCCGGCGGTGCGCGAGGCGATTGAGCATGCCCTCAGCACGCTCAACCGCTATCCCGACCCGACCAACTCGATTCTTCGCACACGCCTCTCAGACCGCTATGGAGTGCCGGCCACACGGATCGCGATCGGAAACGGCTCCTGCGATATCTTGCTCGCCGCCGGTGAGGCCCTGCTCGAGCCTGGGGCCGAGCTCGTGTACTCGTGGCCGTCGTTCTCGGTCTACCCGCATCTCTCTGCCGCATCTGGAGCGCGCGCGGTGACCGTCCCGCTCGATCGCGAGGAGCGCCACGACCTCGAGGCTATGCTGCGCGAGATCACGGTTGCGACACGGCTGGTGATCATCTGCAACCCGAACAACCCGACCGCAACGGCGCTGCCGCTAGCGGACATCGCTGCGTTCGTCGCCCAGGTCCCGGGGCACGTGTGCGTGCTTCTCGACGAGGCTTACTGCGAGTTCAACCTGCTCGATGACCCCGACGCGTCGCTGGAGTTGCTCGACCACCACCCGAACCTCGTTTTGCTGCGTACCTTCTCCAAGGTCTATGGCCTCTGCGGGCTTCGCGTCGGTTTCGCGCTGTGCGGCTCGGAGGATCTGCCGCGAGCGGTCGACCAGGTTCGTCAGCCATTCTTCTGCAACGCGCTTGCGCAGGCAGCGGCGGTTGAGGCGCTGGCCCACCAGGACGCCGTCACCGAGCGTGTGACGCGCACGATCGCCGAGCGCATCTCGGTCGACGAGCGATTGCGCGCGTTGGGTCTGGACCCGACTCTCTCGCAGACCAACTTCTGCTGGTTTCATCTCGGCGAGGAGCGCGACGAAGCCGAGGTGATGGAGGGTCTGCAAGCACGCGGCGTGCTCGTGCGTGGTGGCGGCGCTCTCGGCAGCACAGGGGCGCTGCGCGTCACCTACGGAACATCTGAGGAAAATGAGCGCTTCCTGGAGGCGCTTGCCGAAGTGCTGTGAAGGTGCTACAACTTTCCTAGATGACCACGCCAGCTTCCGTACGAGCATCGCTTCGCACCTCCGCGCATGCCACGTGGTCGTCGTCGTACGCCTGCGCCTGGCGATTTAGCTAGGCGCTTCGGCCTTGGCCCGTCCGTGAGCGGGTCCCTCGGGCCGCATCGTGTCTCCGTACAGGGAGACTGAGCGCCGTTAGCTGCGAGCCCACCCGCTCTCATCCTCACGGTTTTGTGCCTCCGGGCGCGGTCTTCACAGCAGAGAAGGCCCCAACACATAAGATTCCCAGGCGTCAGTGAAAGGATGAATCGATGATGATCGTCATGAAAGAGACCGCGACCTCCGAGGAGATCGACGCGGTTGTAGCCAAGATCGAGCGCGCCGGCGCGCTCGCCCACCGTAGCCAGGGTGCGCGCGTGACCGTGATCGGCGCGATCGGCGACGTCGAGCAGGATGTCAGCGTCGACAGCCTCGGCCTCGAGGGTCAGCCCGGGGTCGACCGTGTCGTGCCGATCCTGAAGCCCTACAAGCTCGCCTCTGCGCAGATCACTCACGGCGAGCGCACCGTGCTCGAAATCGAGGGTCGCAAGATCGGCGGCAATCACTTCGCGCTGATCGCCGGACCGTGCACGGTCGAATCGCGTGAGCTGACGCTCCAGACCGCGCGTGTGGTGCGCGACGCCGGGGGCACCCTGTTCCGCGGTGGTGCCTACAAGCCGCGCACCTCTCCTTACGCGTTTCAGGGACTCGGCCAGGAGGGCTTGAAATTGCTGGCTGAGGCGAAGGCCGAGACGGGCCTGCCGATCGTCACCGAGCTGATGGACATCCGTGACCTCGACGCTGTCCTGGAGGTCGCCGATGTGATCCAGATCGGGGCTCGCAACATGCAGAACTATCCGCTGTTGGCTGAGATCGGTCGCTCGGGCCGTCCGGCGCTGTTGAAGCGAGGCCTCTCGGCGCCACTCGACGAGCTCCTGATGGCCGCCGAGTACATTCTCAAGGAAGGCAATCCGAGCGTGATGCTGTGCGAGCGTGGAATTCGCACATTCGAGACCGATCACCGCCGCGTCACACTCGACCTGATGGCCGTGCCGATCCTCAAGGAACTCTCGCACCTGCCGGTGATCGTTGACCCGAGCCATGCCGCCGGACGGCGCGAGCTGGTGCTGCCCCTCTCCTTGGCAGCTGCGGCAGCCGGTGCGGACGGCATCATCGTCGAGACCCACCCCAACCCCGAGGAGGCTGTCTGCGACGGCCCACAGGCGTTGCGGGCGGACGGGTTTGCGGAGTACGTCAGCGCGGTCGAGGGGGTAGCGGCGCTCGCGGGTAAGGCGCTCAGCGTCGTCTGATGAGCCTCGCCGCGGGACAGGCTCCTTGAGGGTCGCGATCCTCGGTATCGGGCTGATCGGTGGTTCGATCGGGCTGGCCGCACGCGGGCGGGCGGGCGCGGAAGTCTGCGGTTACGACCCCGAGGAGCGCGTGCGCGCGCTGGCCGTCGAGCTGGGTGCGATCGACATGCAGGCGCCGGACATCGCCGGCGCGGTGCGAGATGCGGACGTGGTGTTCGTGGCCGCGCCGGTCGGAGCGCTCCCGAGGACAGTCAGATTGGCGCTCGCCGCCGCGAGCCCAGGAGCGGTGGTCACAGATGTCGGCTCGACCAAGCGGGCCGTTGCCGAGGCGGGCGTGGCGGATGAGCGCTTCATCGGTGGGCACCCCCTCGCTGGCGCCGAGACGGCGGGCGTGGAGCACGCGCGCGCGAACCTGTTCGACGGCGCGACTTGGTACCTGACGCCTGCGCGGGAGCACACCGCCGGCGTGCTGTACGAGCGCCTGCACCGCCTGCTCACGAGCTTCGGCGCGCAACCGGCTGCGATCGACGCCGACATCCATGATCGTCTGATGGCGTCTGTGTCGCACTTGCCGCACGTGTTCGCCAACTTGCTAGTGGCCCAGGCGGCGAGTGTCCTCGATGGGGATGATGAGCAACGCTTGCCGGCCGTCGGCCCAAGCTTTCGTGACGCCACACGCGTGGCCGGTGCGAATACCGCGATCTGGACCGACATCTACCTGTCGAACCGAGACGCGCTGACCGCCGGCATCGACCGGCTGACGGAGCAGTTGGGCGAGGTGCGAGCCGCTCTCCAGCGGGGCGACGCGGCGGCTATATCGGATTGGAACGAGCGCGCCCGGGCCGACCGCGACGGACTGCTCGACGCGGGTCTCACCGGCGGGGTAGCTGGAGAGACGGCGATAGAGCTACGTGCCTCGGTACCCAATCGGCCGGGCGTGATCGCCGAACTGGCGCTGGCTCTGGGCGAAGCGGGCGTGAACATCGTCGACATGGCCCTCTCTCCCTCCGAGGACAATCGCCAAGGTGTGATCGCGCTGTGGGTCGGTGGCGAGCCACAGGCGGTCCGTGCACAAGCGCTGATCGCCGGCCTCGGCTTTCCGGTGGCGCGGGCATGACGGTGGCGCGGGCATGAACATGCGCTTTGAGCCCTCGGGCGGGCTGCACGGGAGGCTGACCGCGCCGCCGGACAAGTCGCTCTCCCATCGCGCCGCGTTACTCGGGGCGATGGCCTCTGAGCCCGTGCGGATCGAGAACTACCTGCACGCAGCGGACACGACGTCCACGCTGCAGGCCGTGCGCGCGCTCGGCGCGCTGGTGGAGGTGCGTGAGCGGGAGGTCGTCGTGCGCGGCACGGGCCTGCGCGAGGCGCGCGAGCCGGACGGACCGATCGACTTGGGCAACGCAGGCACGCTGATGCGCTTGCTGCCCGGCTGGCTGGCGGCTCAGGAGGGGCGCTCGTTCACGCTTGACGGCGACGCCTCGATTCGCCGCCGGCCGGTCGACCGCGTGGCTGAGCCGCTGCGGCTCATGGGCGCGGAGCTGAAAGCGAGCAGTGGGCGCTTTCCGCCGTTTGAGGTGCGCGGCGCGCGGCTGCGCTGCATCTCCCATGAGCTGCCGGTCGCGAGCGCTCAGGTCAAGTCGTGTGTGTTGCTGGCGGCGCTCGCCGCC
>Ga0182024_10003268_pt1 | contig 38823 bp, 34 predicted proteins | sample P32metaG_FD_120480 | JGI IMG/M metagenome (GOLD analysis project Ga0182024, IMG submission 120480) | Permafrost microbial communities from Stordalen Mire, Sweden - P3-2 metaG (Illumina Assembly) | ecosystem: Environmental > Terrestrial > Soil > Wetlands > Permafrost | place: Sweden: Stordalen...
GAGAAGCGAGACATCATCCAGAGGGTTCAACCTTGCGGAGGACCAGCAAGAACACCGCCCCCCCCGCTAGATAGAATTCGCACTGGCGAAGAGTTGCCACACAAACTCTAAAGCCTGTCCTACTTTCACCCTTGACTCCATCCCGCGCCTACTTTAAACTAACCGGTTAGTCAGACTATGAGATCCTCGACAAAGACCCAAAGATCCCCGGCACCGGAATGGAACCTTCAGAGCCTTGGCCGTCGTGTGCCGCGGAGCCTTCGGCGGGCGCGGGACCTAACCACGGCGCGCCGGATTGTGGCCACGGCCGAACAGGTTTTCGCCGAACAGGGGCTCGCCGGGGCGCGCATGGACGAAATCGCGCGCGCAGCGAAGGTGAACAAGGCCCTTCTCTATTACTACTTCCGAAGCAAGGAAGAACTCTTTCGCTTTGTTCTGGAAACCTTGCTTTCGCAGTTGCGAGCGGGCGTGGGCGCGCGCGGCACGGCAGAGATATCTCCGCGCAAACGCCTGGCGGCAGTGATTGATAATTTTTTTGATTTCGTTCAGGCGCATCCCAATTACCCTCGCCTGGTCCAGCGCGTCCTGATGAGCCGCGGGCCGAACCTGGAATGGATCGTGTCAGAATATTACAAGCCGCTGCACGTTCAACTGGTCGGCCTGATCGAAGAAGGAATTTCCGCCGGGGAATTCCGGCGCGTGGACGCGTGCAATACGGCGCTCTCGGTTGTATCCATCATGGTGTTTTATTTTTCGGCTGCCCCGGTGCTGAGCCGCATCCTGGGACATGACCCGCTTGAACCCCGTGAAGTCGCGCAGCGCCGCAAAGCGGTCCATGATTTTCTCGAACACGGGCTTTTTCGGCCCGAGGCAGGAGCACGATGAAGTTTTCTAAATTCTTTGTGTTTGTCGGTTTTCTATTTGTCATAGCGCTGGTTGTGTATTTCGCCACGACTCCGCGCGGAAGTGAAATTCGCCTGACGGGGATCGTCACAGGGACTGATGTGATCGTCAGCCCGCAACTCGCGGGACGCATGATCCGGCTTACGGTGGACGAAGGTTCCGAGGTGCACAAGGGCGACCTGATCGCGGAACTCGATGCCGCCGAATACATCACCGCGCGTGATTCCGCCGATGCCAACATCCATATGCTGGAAGCCAAGGTCAACTCGGCCCAGAGCACGCGAAGCTGGACCGATGACCAGACGAATGCTTCTCTGAATCAGGCTGCGGCCACATTGACCTCCACACGTTCCCAGCTCGTACAAGCCCAGGCGAATCTCTGGAGGGACCAGCAATCTTTCAATCGCGAGCAGGCTTTGTTCAACGCGGGCGTCGAACCCGCGCAAAACCGCGATATGGCCGACGCCGCCGTGCGCGCATCGGAAGCGGCCGTGAAATCATTTGAGGACCAGGTGCGTGCGTCGGAAGCACAAGTGGAAGTGGCGCGCGCCAATCGCAAACAAGTGGACGTGCAGCAAAGCGACCTGGCGGCGACGCGCGCCCAACTGGCACAGGCCCGCGCGGACAAAGCCACCGCGGAAGTCCACCTCAGCTACATGAAAATCTACTCGCCGCTCGACGGCGTCGTTTCCGTGCGCGCCGCGCGCCAGGGAGAAGTCCTGCAGGCCGGCGAGCCGATCGTGACAATCCTCGACGTGGACCACCTCTGGGTGCAGGCCGACGTCGAGGAAAGCTATATTGACGCGGTACAGCTCGGCCAGACTTTGAAAGTCCAGCTTCCTTCCGGAAACATCATCCAGGGGCCCGTCATCTTCAAAGGAGTGGAAAGCGACTTCGCCACGCAGAGGGACGTCAGCCGGACAAAGCGCGACATCAAAACTTTTTCCATCAAGGTGTCCGTGGCGAATCCCGGACGCAGGCTCATTTCAGGCATGACGGCAACGGTCCTGCTGCCTCCTCTGCCCTCGACCCAGAGCTGGTGGCAGCGGATCGCCTAGGCGCCATGAACACCATGGAAACCAATGCGATTGAAGTCACGCAACTGAAGAAGCAATTTGGCGATTTCGTGGCCGTGAAGGAAGTGAGTTTTACGGTTCATCCCGGCGAAATCTTTGGCCTGCTCGGCCCCAACGGCGCGGGAAAGACCACGCTGATTCGCATGATGACGACGCTGACGCCGCCTACATCGGGAAAGGCAGTGGTCGGCGGGCACGATGTGGTCACCGACGCGGACGGCGTTCGCCACTCGATCGGCGTCATCCCGCAGGCCATGACGTCGGACCCCGAACTCACCGCGCGCGAAAACATGTCCATCCACGCGAAACTCTATGGACTTACTCGCGCGCAGCGGGATGAGCTGATTCCGCAGCTGATCGAATCGGTGGGGCTCACCGAATTTGCCGACAAGCTTGTCGGCAGCTTTTCAGGCGGCATGAGGCGACGCCTCGAGATTGCGCGCGGCCTGGTTCATTCTCCAAAAATTTTATTTCTCGATGAGCCCACTACGGGCCTCGACCCGGTGTCGCGCACAGCCGTCTGGGAAATGATCAACAAGCTCAAAGTGAAGGCCAACCTGACGATCCTGCTCACCACGCATTACATGGATGAAGCCGACCGGTTGTGCGACCGCATCGCGATCGTGGACCACGGCGTTCTGGTTGCGCTCGACACACCGACAAAATTGAAGGACAGCGTGCCCGGAACCGACATCGTGGAAGCGGAGTTCGAGAATCCTCCGGTGAACTGGAATGCAACGCTGGAAAAACTCGACGGCGTCACCAGCGTGACGGCTCAGGACGGCATCGTTCACCTCGCCTCGGACCGGGGACCGGTTACGGTGGGCGTGCTGATGGATATGGCGCGCGAGCGCCACGTCATTGTGCGCCGAGTTTCTGTGGAGGGCACCACGCTCGATGACGTGTTTCTGTATTACACGGGCCGCCAGCTCCGCGATACTGCGTCGGAAACTGTAAAGCGCGATATGAGTCACCTGTATAAATGAGAATGCCGACGCGATGAAACTCCAACGTATTTTCGCCATCATCGAACGGGACATGCGGAAATTCTTTCGCAGCCCCGCGCTGATGATGAGCTCCATGATTTTCCCGCTGATGCAGCTCATCGTGCTCGGGTATGCCTTCGGCGGAAAAATCAAGGGCCTCAAGATCGCCGTCGTGGACGAAGATCACTCCGCGGAGTCCCGGAACGTCGAGCAGCGTTTCTATGCCATCGCGGCCGGGCCTGCGACCATGCAGGTCAAAGACTACCCCTCGGTTTCCGATGCCGTCACCGATTTGCGCACCGGTTTTGTCCGTGCGGTGGTCTATATCCCTGCCGATTTTTCCCGCCGAGTCGACCAGGGAAACCGGCCGCGCATCGCCTTCATCGAGGACAACACGGACAATTTCGTCGCCAGCGAACTCCTTACCCGAATGCAGTCGCTCGTCCAGGATCTCAACCAGGGTTTGAACCCCTTCCAGCCGGGGCAGCGCCTGACTGTTCCGACGCCGCGGCTCGATCCGCTGATTGATCTGCAGATTGTCGAAGTTTACCCATACATCGAGTACATCAAGTATTTGCTCGCTGGATCGATCGCCATGTCCGTGTTCATCGTGGCCATGATCGGCGGGGGCATTACGTTCATTGACGACAAGTCGCGCGGACTTCATGAAGGTTACCTGGTGACTCCGATCAAAAAATCGGAGCTGATTCTCGGCCTGATTTTCTCGGGCGCGATCAAAGGCCTTATGGCGGGAACCACCATCACAATCATTGGAGGATTAATCGCCGGGATCGACCGCCTCTGGGACCCGGTGCGCCTGATCTACCTCGGGATCGTGCTGGGAACCACATCGGTGGCGATGATCAGCTTTATGTTCCTGCTGATGGTGCGCGTCAGCGATCCGCTGGTGCCGCGGGCGATTTTTGGCGTGTTGAATACGCTGCTGTACTTCCCTTCGGGCGCGATTTATCCTGTCGAGGGATTTCCTCACTGGCTGCGGTGGATTTCCTATATTGATCCGTTCACCTATGCCGTTCACGCGCTGAAAGGCTTGCTCTTGAAGAATGCGGGATTCACGGCGATCTATTCGGACATTTTTATCCTCGTCGGATTTTCAATTGTCCTGGTGAGCCTGTCTGTCGCATTTTTCAGGAGGCAGATATAATATGCCTCAAGGAGATAATTTCGTGGGCATACTCGATTCAGGCGCGGAAGAACCGAAATCAAAAGCCCTGCGGTATGTCATCAGTGGAGTCGCCCTGGTCTTGTTGATCGCGGCGGGCCTCTGGTATTTGTTGCGGTATAGTCCGGAAAAGCACACGGTCGAGCATTTCATGGACGCCGTCATTGCTGGCAATGAGCAGCAGGCCTACCAGATTTGGCGTCCGCACCCCGGCTTTTCGATGGATGATTTCGTCAGCTTCTGGGGACCAAACGGATACTACAGTCCGATCAAGAGTTACCGGATTGAAACCGCCGAAGTACCCCCAAAGGGTGGCAGCGGAGTGGTCGTCACCATTGAAATCAGCGGGTACGATCCGTTTCCAAAGCCCGAAGACACGATAAAATTTGCACAGAATCGCGAAGTGCAACTCTGGGTCGAACGTTCCGATCAATCGCTAAGCTTCCCTCCACCTTAGAAATCCGGCGGGCGCAAAGTGATAGTGAAAACCAATCTCGGCGCGGTGATTGCTGGCGTGCCGATTTCGGTGTTAGAAACTGCGCCTGAGAATCCATCCTGATGAACTCTCCGACTGAAACCGATTTGTTCCATCTGCGCCGTTGCTTCGTCCTGGCCACCCAGGCGCGCGAGGCCGGTCAGCATCCCTTCGCTTCGATTGTGGTGGACGAAACCGGTGAGGTCCTGGTGGAAGCTCAAAACCATTCGCGGCCGCCGGATGGTGATCCCACTCAACATGCGGAAATGGTCGCCGCGAGCAGTGCGGCAAAAACCGTTCCGCCGGAGCGGTTAGCGAGAGCGACTCTCTATACCAGCACTGAACCTTGTTGCATGTGCGCAGGAGCGATCTACTGGGCCAACATCGGCCGCGTCGTCTACGGGCTTTCCGAGCACAGCCTGCTCGGGCTCACGGGCGCAAACGAGGAAAACCCAACTCTCTCGCTGCCCTGTCGCGAAGTGTTTGCCCGAGGCCAGCGGCGTGTGGAAATTGTAGGTCCTCTACTCGAAGACGAAGCCGCGAAACCGCATGAAGGATTCTGGCGTTGACTGTCTTGCAACTTGATTCTCAAACTTCCAGGATTGTTAACTGAACGTGACTTTTCGAATTACTTTGTTAGATTTATCCCGGTAACGCTCGGTTCGTACTGCGCTACGTCCAAGGGGAATATCGCTGCTGCGACAACACCAGCGATAACGGATATTACCAAGTATCCCAAAAGGAGTAGAACCCAAGCCTTCCATCCGTAATTCATAACAACTAGGAGACTCAGCGGCGTTACGATCCACCATAGATAACGAGGGAGCTGGGCAAACCTGACTTTCGCTTAGAGCTGTTCCTGGCACCACGAGCAGCGGAATGGTGGATTTGTCCACCCTGATGGCAGGGGAAACGACTTGCCACACATCGGGCATTTAATGTTTCTGCGCACGGTACTCTTCCAGGTAGTTAATTCAGGCGCCGAAAAGTTCTAAGCCTATGTTAGGTCAGGGGCGACGACACTGTCTACTTGCGTGTGATTTGAACGCCTAGTCCAGTGAAGTCCTGGTCCATCGAACGCGAAATCCACGTTTACTGGATGGCGCGCGCAGCGCCAAACAATTCATCGGGAGTGATTGTCGAGGTGCCGAGCTTCCCCACCACGACTCCAGCCCCGGCATTGGCAAGCACAGCCGCTTCGCGCATTGGGATGCGCGCGGCCACCGCGAGAGCGAGCACGGAAAGCACCGTATCACCCGCCCCGGTCACATCGAATACCTGCCGTCCATGCGAGGAATGATCCGCTCCCGCGTGTCCCACACGCGCGTAGCTGATTTCGCGGCTGGTAGCGGCAACATGAAAACTATCCGGTGAAGAATCTTCAAATACGTTCAGCCCTTCCGCTCCGCGAGTGATCACCACGGCCGAACAGCCAAAATGCGCGAGCAAGGCGCGGCCCGCCTGCCCGACAGATTCGTCGTCCTCGAGCGAGCGCGTAACGAAGAATCCCGCTTCCTTGGCATTGCACACGATTACAGTCGCGCCGCGATAGGCAAACAGGCGCGAGGTCTTTGGCTTCACCAGAACGGGAACTTTGCGCCTATGGCATTCGGTGAGCACGCGATCCGCGAGCGCATCGGTCACAACGCCTTTGTCATAATCCGAAATGACCAGCGCGTCCAGATTCCCGAGCGCGGTTTTGATCCGCCGAATCAGGCTTTCTTCAAGTGAGTGGACGAGAGTTTCGCGCCTTTCGCGGTCCACGCGGACGATCTGCTGCTGGCGCGCGACAATGCGAGTTTTTACCGTCGTGATGCGCGAAGCGTCCGCGACGATTCCCTTCGTCGGAATGCCCATCGCGTCCAGGCAGCCCCGAATCGCGCGTCCCGCTTCATCCTCTCCTACAACGCCAAACGGAATTACCGAAGCTCCGAGCGCAGCCAAATTCGCGGCCACGTTGCCCGCCCCGCCCAGCACCTGGCTCTCGTTCATGAAATCCACCACGGGCACGGGAGCTTCCGGCGAAAGCCTCGTGGCCGAGCCCCACACATAGCGGTCCAGCATAAAATCCCCCGCCACGGCGATCCGGCGGCCGCGTAAAGTCTTAGCCAACTTATTGAGTTTTCGGCTACCTATGGTCATAAGGAGTTAGAAGAGCCCCCGCAGCCTCAGGTCCAATGCGCATGGCCTTTCGGCGAAAGGGCCCTGACGTACGTTGGCACTCTAGCAGAGACGATTTGCCCCGAGCAACCGTGCCGTCGTGTGCGATTTCGCAAGGCTGATTTCGACGTGGTGTCTTTTGTGTAACGCGCATCCTGCCTGATGCGTCCTTTTAAACATGATAATCACAGGGCCCTCGAAACACGCAATATACCAGTCCCGTCGGAAGCTCCATGGACGCCCGAGTCGAGGTTTTCTGCCAGGTCAATTCATAACGTCGGAAATTCATAAAGGTCTCTTGGCAGACGGGTGTCTAAGGCATGAATCCATCTCAACCATTTATTTTGCGTCCTGTTGCAACATCCCTCCTGATGGCGGGAATTCTAATCGCAGGGTTTGTAGCCTATAAGCAGTTACCTGTTTCAGCGCTTCCACAGGTCGAGTATCCGACCATTCAAGTCCTGACGTTTTATCCTGGCGCAAGCCCGGATGTAATCTCCTCCGGAGTTACCGCGCCCCTGGAGCGGCAATTCGGTCAGGTGCCGGGCCTGCATCAAATGACCTCGACGAGTTCGTCCGGCGCGTCGCTGGTGACCCTGCAATTTGACCTGGACCTGAATATCGACGTCGCGGAGCAGGACGTCCAGGCCGGAATCAATGCCGCGGAAACCTACCTGCCGGCGAATTTGCCGAACCCGCCCGTTTACAGCAAGACCAATCCCGCCGACACTCCGATTCTCACGCTCGCGCTCACTTCCACTTCGTTGCCGCTCTCGAAACTCGAAGACCTGGCGGACACCGTGCTGTCGCAGAAAATTTCACAACTGCCCGGCATTGGCCTGGTGAGCATCAGCGGCGGCCAAAAACCCGCCGTTCGCGTGCAGGCCAATCCGACGGCCCTGGCGTCGTACGGCCTCAGCCTGGAAGATCTGCGCACGGCGTTGGGAAATGCCAATGTGGACCAGGCGAAGGGCAATATTGATTCATCGCAGCAGGCGTTCACGATTGCGGCAAACGACCAGCTCATTACGGCCGCAGTTTACAGGCCCATTGTCGTGGCTTATCGAAATGGCGCGCCTGTCCGGATTTCAGATGTTGCCAATGTCATAGACGGCGCGGAAAACGTCAGGCTGGCTGGATGAACGATAAGCCCGCCGTCATCACGAATATCCAGAGGCAGCCGGGTGCAAACATTATCACGACGGTTGACCGTGTCGAGCAACTCCTGCCGCAACTCAAGGCGGCGCTGCCCTCCTCCGTGGATGTGTCGATCTTAACGGACCGAACCACAACCATCCGCGCGTCCGTGCAGGATGTGCAGTTCGAGTTGATGCTGACGGTCGGCCTGGTCGTTATGGTTATTTTCCTCTTCCTGCGCAATGTGTCCGCGACCGTGATACCCAGCGTGGCAGTCCCGCTTTCAATCGTGGGCACCTTCTGCGTGATGTATGTGCTGGGGTATAGCCTGGACAATCTTTCCCTGATGGCGCTTACGATCTCGACGGGCTTTGTGGTGGATGACGCCATCGTCATGATCGAAAACATCATGCGGTACATCGAGGAAGGGGAAAGCCCCCTCGAAGCGGCGCTCAAAGGATCCGAGCAAATCGGCTTTACGATTGTCTTCCTGACCGTCTCTTTGATCGCCGTTCTTATTCCGCTCCTGTTCATGGGCGACGTCGTCGGACGGCTCTTCCGCGAATTTGCCGTCACTCTGAGCGTAACAATCCTCGTGTCGGCGGTGGTCTCCCTGACGCTAACGCCGATGATGTGTTCGAAACTGCTCCGTCACCAAAAGAATTCGGAGCAAGGGTGGTTCTATCGCGTCACAGAGCGATCGCTGGAAAAATCCATTGAATACTACGGCGTGATCCTGCGATGGGTGTTGCGCCACCAGTTTGGAACCCTAGTTGTGACCGTCGGCACCCTCGTCCTGACTCTTCTGCTTTACGTGTATGTCCCGAAGGGCTTCTTCCCAGTCGAAGATACCGGCGTCTTGCTCGGCGTTTCCGAAGCGCCCGCGCAGATTTCATTTTCCGCAATGGCCGAACGCCAGCAAGCGCTCACCAAAGTCATCCTGGCCGACCCGGATGTGCAAAGCCTTTCCTCGTTCATCGGGGTGGATGGCACGAACATGATGCCGAATAGCGGACGCATCCAGATCAATCTGAAGCCGCGGGATGAGCGGGTTGCGGATGCCTCGCAAATTATTGCACGGCTCGAGTCAAAGCTCGCGTCGGTCCAGGGCATCACGCTCTATATTCAGGCGGTCCAGGACCTCACTGTAGAAGACCGCATCAGCCGGACGCAGTTCCAGTATTCGATCGAAGACTCGGATGGAGACGAACTTGCCGAGTGGTCGCCCCGTTTGCTCGAGAAGATGAAAGAGCTCCCCGAATTGCGGGATGTGGCGAGCGATCAGCAGGATCGCGGCCTCCAGGCGTCGGTCGTCGTCGACCGCAATACTGCCTCGCGCCTCAATATTTTGCCGCAGGCCATTGATGACATTTTGTACGACGCCTTCGGCCAGCGGCAGGTATCGACCATCTTCACTCAGTTGAACCAGTATCACGTGGTTCTGGAAGTGGACCCGCAATTTCAGCAGAACCCGGACACGCTGCAAAATATTTATGTTCCATCCTCGACCGGCGCGGAGGTGCCGCTCAGCGCATTCGCGCACTATGAGCCCGCAAACACGCCGCTCACCATCAATCACCAGGATCAGTTTCCTGAAGTTACGATCTCCTTCAACCTGGCTCCCGGCGTGTCACTGGGCGACGCTGTGGACGCCATACGAATGGCGGAGACTTCGACAGGCTTGCCTCCAAGCATTCACCCCAGCTTTCAAGGGACTGCCGAGGCCTTCCAGGCGTCCCTCACGAACGAACCCGTTCTGATACTCGCCGCAATCATTACCGTGTATCTCGTCCTCGGAATGTTGTACGAGAGTTACATCCATCCAATCACAATTCTTTCCACGTTGCCGTCCGCGGGAGTGGGCGCGATTCTTGCTCTTCTGCTTTTCCACACGGAATTGAACGTGATCGCACTGATCGGCATTATTTTGCTGATCGGGATCGTCAAGAAAAACGCGATCATGATGATCGACTTCGCGCTCGAAGCGGAACGCGTCGAGGGAAAGAGCCCGCAAGAGGCGATTTATCAGGCGTGCCTGCTGAGGTTCCGTCCCATCATGATGACAACCATGGCCGCGCTGCTCGGCGGCTTGCCGCTCGCGCTCGGAGGCGGGATAGGAGCCGAGCTTCGCCGGTCGCTGGGAATCAGCATCGTGGGAGGTCTGCTGGTGAGCCAGGTCCTCACGCTGTTTACTACTCCTGTTGTGTACCTGGCATTTGATCGCTTGGCGAATCGTCTAAAACATTCTCGTTCGACTCAGCCAATCCGGGCCGAAGCGCCGGCGGATTGACGATCTTGCAGGTCGCATTTCACAAACCTCTTGCATTGCGAAACTCTCGAACGACGTCGGCCGGATCGCGGTGGTCGCCATCCACGGCGTAATTCATCCGGCGCATTTCTTCTTCCGAGACTTTTCCTGCAAGCTGGCCGAGCGCCGCGCCCACTTCCGGATGTTGGTCGAGTGTCGCGCGGCGCACCAGCGCCACCGCTTCGTAGGGAGGAAAGTAATGCTTGTCGTCCTGAAGCACGACCATGTTCAGAGCAGCGATCACGCCGTCGGTTGAATTCCCTGCCACGATGTCCACTTGCCGGTCCGCAAGCGCGCGGTAGAGTAATCCCAGGTCGAGAATTTTTGGATCTCCCAAAAAACGCAGGCCGTACGCCGCCGCGAGGCCTTTATATCCATCCGGGCGTTCCATGAATTCGTAACCGAATCCCGCGCGCCATTTGGACGCGAGCTGCTGGATATCCGAAATATTGCTGAGGTGGAGATTTTTTGCATCGTCTCCGCGCACCACCATCGCAAACGTATTGTTAAAACCGAGTGGCGGCATCACTTCAACATTGAAGCGCGTGCGGTATTCCGCCTGTACCTGCCGAAACACAGCGGCCGGGTCGTTCATCGGTGGGTCGTTCAAAACCGCAGTGAGCGCTGTCCCTGTGTATTCGGGATACAAATCAATCTGCCCGGAAATGAGCGCTTGATGACAGAGCAGCGTCCCGCCGAGATTGACGCGCCGCTCGACGCGCAGCGAGGAATGCGCTTCGATCTGTTGTGCAAATAATTCCGCAAGGACAATCTGCTCGGTGAAATTTTTAGAACCGACGACAATCGTTTCCGCGCGCCGCCCACGGCATGCCGACACAAACAACAAAGCAGAAACCAGCAATATGAAAGTGAATTTTCCTGCGTTCGCAACCGTTGTCATCTCTTCGCCACGCTTCGCTGGATAGCTCCCAGCCCAAAATCAGCCACGATGGCCAGCAGCGCAGCCGGAATTGCTCCCGCGAGAATGACTTGATTGTTGACCATGGCGACGCCGCGAAAGATGAACACCCCGAGTCCGCCTGCGCCGATCGCCGCCGCAATGGTTGTGACTCCAATCGAAATCACGGTTGCGACACGAATCCCCGCCAGCATCACCGGAGCAGCCAGCGGCAGCTGCACCTGCCAGAGCACCTGCCGCGGAGTCATCCCCATGCCTCGCGCCGATTCGATCACCGCTGGGTCCACTCCAGCGATGCCCGTACAAGTATTCCGTAAAATCGGCAGCAGCGCATACAAAGCGAGCGCCACGATCGCCGTGCTCGCTCCCACTCCGCCAATCCACGGCACGGGAATCAGAAAGCCAAACAGGGCAAGGCTGGGAATCGTCTGCACCACATTCGCCGCCCCAAGCACCCAACGCTGCAATGTGAGCCGCCGTACCAGCGCGATCCCCAGCGGCAACCCGATAACGAGTGCAATCGCCATCGACGCGGCGACCAAGCCGACGTGCTCGACCGATCTTTCCAATACTTCGCTCCGGTTTCGGAGTAAGAAATCGTACCAATTCATCGCACCTCCTGATTGCCGGCGCCCAGATGGAGCGACGCCGCAAATGCGCGAGCTTCCGGCTCGGATGTTGCAAGAAACTCTTCAGGAAGGTAAGTTCCCAGCAGGCGCCCTTCAGCAAGCAACGCGATGCGCGTCCCCAGATATAGAGCTTCGCGCACATCGTGCGTGACGAAAACAATCGTCTTTTGCAGGCGGGAGGCGAGCGCGCGGAACTCTTTCTGCAGGTCCGCGCGTGTCACCGGATCGAGCGCGCCGAACGGCTCGTCCATCAGCAGAATGGGAGGGTCGGCCGCCAGCGCTCGCGCGACGCCTACGCGCTGTTTCTGGCCGCCTGAAAGTTCAGCAGGGCGGCGCGCTGCAAATTGCCCGGGAGCGAGACCAACTAGCTCAAGCATTTCCGCGACACGCGCGCGAACCTTGTCCTCCGGCCAGCGCTCGAGGTGCGGCACCAGGGCAACGTTTCTCTCCACGCTCCAATGAGGAAATAATCCCGCGTCTTGAATTACGTATCCGATCCCGCGCCGCAACTGGATCAGGTCCCAGACGGAGCCCGGACGGCCAGCAACGAATATTTCGCCTGAGGATGGCTCCAACAGGCGATTCATGAGCTTGAGGGTCGTTGTCTTGCCGGAGCCGCTGCGTCCGAGCAACACGAGCGTCTCGCCGGTATTAACTTGTAAGTTTAGATCAGAAACAAGAGCCGGCCCTGTGGGCAATCGGTAAGTTACGGTGCGGCATTCGATCGCGCAGCCGTTCTGCGGAGGAGCATCTAGGGGTGCCATAAACTATTGTCTCCAAGCGACTTAGAGAATCCACAGGCCGTAATGGAAAGCATGTATTGACTTATACCCCCGATGCATCTAAATCAAGTGGGTCAGCCAGCGTTTAAGTTCTCCCAGAGGTCAACCCGTGCCGTCAGATCAAAATGCCGTAAATCCGTGCCTCCGGAGATTCCTATGAACTCGACAGCTACCGTACGATCTTCCAGCATTGACCCTCTCTTGGTCCGCCTCGCCGCCGCACGCGCCCAAACCGACGAGTTATTCGAAATTGTTCGGCCCGAAGCACTCTACGACCGTCCCATCCCCGAGCGCCACCGGATTATTTTCTATATTGGCCACCTGGAAGCGTTCGATTGGAATGTCCTCCTTGGGCCGTTGGGACTTTCTTCGTTTGATCCGGTTTTCGACAAACTTTTTGCCTTCGGCATCGATCCGGTGGACGGCGGCTTGCCAAACGACGAGCCGAAGGATTGGCCTTCGGTCGAGCAAATACGCCGCTACACTGTCCGATTACGCGAGACGCTCGATCAGGCTCTTGCCGCCGTTGCGGCTGACGATCCCGGCCTTGCGCCCCTCGAAAATGGCCGCCTGCTCGAAGTCGCTATCGAGCATCGCCTGATGCATGCCGAGACGCTGTGCTACATGCTGCACCAGTTGCCCCCCGACCGCAAATTCAGCCGCGATGTAAGTCCTTTACCGGCATCCCATGCCCCGATTTCCCAAGGCATTGAAATTCCAGCAGGGGTAGCAACTCTCGGTTTGCAGCGCGGAGTCGATGAATCATTTGGCTGGGACAACGAGTTTGAGGAGCACCAGGTCGAAGTTCCCGCTTTCGTGATCGATTCGCAAAATGTGACCAACCGCGATTACCTGCGCTTCACGCTCGAAGGCGGCTATGAAAATCGGGCGCTTTGGACGGACGCCGGTTGGGAATGGATCGCGTCGCAGGATCGCAAGCACGCCGCATTCTGGGCGCACAAGGGCGATTCCTGGTCCTACCGGACGATGTTCGATGAGATTCCGATACCGCTCGACTGGCCCGTCTACGTGAGCCACGACGAAGCCGCGGCCTATTGCCGCTGGACAGGCAAGGAATTGCCCAGCGAAGCGGAGTGGCACCGCGCGGCCTGCGGGACGCGCGGCGGCGGGGAACGCGCCTACCCCTGGGGAGCCGAGCCGCCTTCCTTGCGGCATGGAAATATTGATTTGCAGCGATGGGACCCGGTTCCAGTCGGCTCGTATCCAATGGGCGCCAGCGATTTCGGCGTTGACGACCTCGTAGGAAATGGCTGGGAATGGACGCGTACGCCGTTCGCGCCTTTTCCGGGATTTCAGCCATTTTCGTTTTATCGCGGATACTCGGCGGACTTTTTCGACGGGAAACATTTTGTCATGAAGGGCGGTTCCCCGCGCACTGCGGCAAGCATGCTGCGGCGGACTTTCCGGAACTGGTTCCAGCCACATTATCCATACGTGTATGCCACATTTCGCGGCGTGAAACGCTGACGCCGGGCGCAGCCTGCCGGTAGGCAGGCGTTTACATCGCGCCAAAATAAATACTTCGAGGAGACAATATGGCTACTGCGGTGATCGCTCAACATTCCAGACCCAACCTTGCAGGAGAAGTCCGCGACGGCCTGCTTCGCGCCGGACAGAAAGAGCTTCCCTCCAAATATTTGTATGATGAAGTGGGCTCGGCGCTGTTTGAAGTGATCAGCGTGTTGCCGGAATACGGGTTGACGCGCGCAGACGAGCGCCTTCTGCGGCGCCACGCCTCCGACATTGTCGCCCGTCTGAAATCGCACGTCCTGGTGGCCGAACTCGGAAGCGGTAGCGGAAAGAAGACGCGCTGGCTGCTGGAGGCCCTGACTCGCCGCCAGCGAACGATGTATTGCCCGATCGAGCTGTCGCCGACCGCGCTGGCGCGATGTGAGACTGAACTCGGCCAGATCGAGTACGTCAGCATCGTCGGGTTCGAGCGTCCCTACCTGGACGGATTGCTGGCCGCCGCATCCAGACGCCAGAAGGACGACCGCTTACTCGTGCTCTTCCTGGGCAGCACGATCGGAAATTTTGACCGCGATGCCGCCGAGCGTTTTCTCACCGAAGTGCGCCGCATTCTTTTCCCCGGCGACGCGCTGCTGCTTGGCACCGATCTGGAAAAACCGCTTCCTCAATTGCTGTTGGCCTATGACGATCCACTTGGAGTAACGGCGGCGTTCAATCTAAACCTTCTGGCGCGGATCAATCGCGAGCTTGGCGCGGACTTCGATCTCGCGGCGTTCCGGCATGAGGCGCGTTACAACTCTGCCGAGCAGCGCGTGGAGATGCACCTGCGCTCGGTGCGCGATCAGGTCGTCACCATTCCCCGGGCGAATTGCACCGTATCCTTCGCTCGAAATGAAACCATCTGGACGGAGAGTTCACACAAGTATCGCGCCGAGGATATTGCCGGAATGGCCGGCCGCAATGGTTTCCGGTGCGACGCTCAATGGCTCGATTCAGAGTGGCCTTTTGCGGAGAGTTTGCTGATCGCGGAGTAGAATTCGCAATTCCCGCGGCGACTTTCTCGAACGCAAAATGCGCGCTGGCTCATGACCTTGCGTATCAACTAAAAAGCACCGTCATCCCGAGGAGCCAAGCGACGAGGAATGACGTGTTTAGGGAAGCATTCGCAATCAGTGATGGCTGTGCTCCGCGTGAAGAAGACCTTACTTTTTGCCCGCTGTCGTCACGTAAAGCGTCGTTTCCGCGCTCCACGGCTCCGCAGAACCCAGGTTTACTTCCCACACTCCCAGAATCTGCGATCCCTGATACACGCGCTCGAAGCCCTCTTCGGATTCCGAAACCGTTTCGATAGGAGCGATCCACAACTGGCTCGCGCCGCCTGCTTCAATCTCCACGGCCACGTCCTGCCATTCGTCCGCGACACGCACGCGGGAGCCTTCGACGACGCCGCTCCATTCGAGCGGCTGCCGGATGCCGGAAAACTCGAAATAGCGGTCTGAAATGTTCGGTGCGAGCAAGTTCAGGACGATCTCCAGGCCCACCATGAATTGTTGCGGCGCGGCGGGAGCATTCGCGCCCGATGCAGGACTCAATCGCGAAAGATTCAGGCCGCACGAAATCGTGGAACCTTCCTGAGTCGAGGCAAACTGGAACGTTTTTGCCGCGCGCAAATTTGCCGATATTTCCGATCCCTTTGGCGTGCAACACAATACAGCTTCGCGCGCGAGGTTCACAGCCTGCGGCGTCGCCTGCTCGACCAGGTAATCCCCCCCAGCGAAAGCGGCGCTCTCTCCCAGGCGAAGCGCCTCGAAATCCTCGTGCGTTTTTCCCTTCTCAAACACCAGCAGGCGAAATGCATTTCGCGGCCAGCGATCGTACTTTAGTCGCTTCTCCAGCCCCGATTCCTTCGCCAGCACCTGGTCATGAATGGACGCGACCCGGTCGCTGGATTGGACCGCATCGCGCAAGCGGGAATGGTAAGCCTCCACTCGCCGCTCCAGCGAGTTGATCAGCGTGACCGCGCTGGGTCGGAAATCGAGAATTTCAAGTGTTCCGCCGCGGGATGGCTTGATCAGCGCGGCGAATTCGGGCGAAGTAATTTCAATTTCTTCCTGTCCATCCGCGTCGAAATCGAGTCGGGTCATCGCCTGATAGGGTTTCGCGCCATGATGCAGCCCGTCGGCAACCGTTTCGGCCCGAACCAGCTCCCGCCACAAGGCGGTCCTCAGATGCGGCGCGTAGAGCCCGCCAAAAATTCCGTGCCAGTACGCGTCGTTGCATTGCGCCCGCAGCAGATTCGTGGAGGCCCGGGCGCGGGCCGCGGTTCCCCTGGCGCCCTTCTTCGCGCCTTTTGGCGTGGCATGATGCAGTTTCCAGGAAACGCGCAGCATTTTCTTGTGGAGCAAATTCGATTCCGCGTACTTGCTGAAAAATCCGCGCCAGAATCCGCCGCGCAAAAATCTCCGTACATCCGGCCGCGCCTTGAATTCATCGAGCAACGCGTGAAACCGCTGGCGCGCAGGAGTCGGCAAAACCCACTCCATCATTTCCGTGTAGGACGCCGTCGGCAGGTCCGCGCGTCCAAACGGCTTTCGCTCGGCGAGGGCCTCTCCGGGAGGGACCACCTCCAGCCATTCGTGATTGCTTTCCAGAGCCCCGAAAAAATTGTCGAGCCAGCCGTCCCGATAGCAATGCTCCCAGGTGTGCGGCCAGCCGCCAAATTTCTCCATGTCATCGCCCATCGAAGCCATGCCGCCGGGATGCTCTTGAGAAGATCGCCGGAGAAACGCGACCGAATCATCCACGCTGCCAAACGGGAGCAGGTAGCGAAGTTCCTGGAGCCCTGGAATTATCTTGACCGTCTTGCCCCGGTCTTCGGCAATGTAATAGCCATACAATTCTTCCATCTCGCGTCCCGCGGTGAGGAAATGGCTGTCGTCAACCAGCGTGTATTCGACTCCCGCTTCGGCCAGGGCCGCGGGTAACTGCGGTTCCCAAACGCGCTCCGCAAGCCATGCCCCGCCGGGACGCTTCCCAAACTTCCCTTCGATGAAGTTGGCCAGCCGCCGAATTTGCTCGATCTGATCTTCGAGAGGAATCGTGATCAATATGGGTTCGTAGAACCCACCGCCCACTACCTCGACCTGGCCTTTGGCCGCAAGCGCCGCAACCTGCTGAATGTATTCGGGATGATGTTCGGCAATCCATTCGAGCAGCGAGCCGGAATAATGCAGCCCGAGCCTGACGCCGGGATGCCGCGCAACGCATTGCAAAAATGGCAAATAGGAACGCTCGTAGGTTTTTTCCATCACGTCGTCGAAGTTCCCCACCGGCTGGTGCGCGTGGATGAGCAGGACTAAAGTAAATTTCGGCAAGTCAGAACCTCGAGTTGGCGCAGACGTTAATCATAGCGCGACCCGCCATAATGCGAAAATTCAAATGCCCGATTGTTACGATTAGAAAGTGCACGATGAGTGTCCAGCGCCACCGGTAAGGCGGCAGGTTTGCTATGATGCCCTGTTGTGGGTGACGGATGGCCAGTAGACACATGGATTCTCACGAGAGGGATCGTCTATTTCAAAAGGGACTTGACGCGTTTAACTCAGCCCATTTCTACGACGCGCATGAACATTGGGAAGAAGTGTGGCTGGAGACGCCAAATCCGGAGAAGAGGTTTCTGCAGGGCCTGATTCAAGTGGCAGCGGCCTTTCACCACTATTCCAGGGACAATGCCCTGGGTTGCCGCAATCTCCTCCAGGCAGGATTGACGAAGCTCGACCAGTTCCCTCATGCGCATTCCGGTCTGGCCATTGAGCCCCTTCGCGCCTCGGTTCGCATTTGGATTGTGGAGCTTGAAGCAGGCGAAAACCCTGAAAACGCTAGGATTCCGAGGATCAAATCCCACCGCGAAGGCCACAAGACCGTATAGCCCCGGCGCTATTGCAGTTGCAAGGGCACGGCATGTCGTGGCCCTACCGTTTTATCCGCGATCAAGCTGCGTCTTCTTGCCCGGGAGTTTCAGGGCCGCGCTTGAATAATCGCGGCAGAAACCGCGGTTTCGCCCCCATTGTCATGCGATAGTCCGGATTTGACATCAGAACGCCATCTTCCACTTCCAGCCTGCGCCGTAGAATCTCCAGATTTGCCGCCGTCCCTGCAAGCGCCGTGATCCATGCGGTATGAATCATCGGGAGGGCAAACAGTTCGGCCACCACGGCGACGTAATTGGGGTGGCGCACCCAACGGTATGGGCCACTCGTAACCACGCCCACCTGCGATGACGCCATAACCTCCACATTCCAATGTCCCGCAAGCGTTCGGATCACCCACCATCGCAGCAAATTGGCGAGCACGAACAATATAGCCATCGGAATTGCCAGGGCCGGGATCAGAGGCCGGCGCAGGAACACCACCTCGAGCGCAGCTGCGATCAAAATGCCCCCGTGCAGAACAACCATCCAGCGGAAATGCGGCTCGGCGACTTTCCGAACGCCTTGACTTTCAAGCTGGCGCTGATTGCGCCGGGAAATCCGCAGCTCCGCGAGGCGTCCGATCCCCACCAGCGCCAAAAGGGCGAGATATGCGATCGTCATGGCCATTGCAACAGAATCATCTCAGCGGTGAACCCTGGTCCAAAGGCCATCAGAAGCCCATAGCTGCCCGGAGGCATGTCGCGCCGGGCTGCCGTCTCTTGAAGAATAAATAGCACGCTAGCGCTTGAAAGATTGCCGAAACGGCGCAACACATCCCAGGAAATTTCCGTGTCGGAGCGGCTAAGCTCCAGTTCGGTTTCCATGTAGGACAGCAATTTCTGGCCGCCGGGATGAAGAAGGAATGCGGAAATGTCCTCGCGCATCAGGCCCTGTCGCGCCAGGAAACTTTCGACCAAACCTTTGATTCTTTGCCCGATCAATTGCGGCACGTCCTTGGAAAGAACGATGTGGAATCCGGAATCGCGCAGATCGAATCCCATGGCGTCCAGCGAATTGGGAAAGAGAAAACTTTCCGACGCAACGATGCGCGGCCCATCCGCTTCGCGGCCCGTGACGACCACTCCCGCCGCGCCGTCTCCGAAGAGCACCGCCGAGATTAAGTTGGCCTGCGAAAAATCCTTGCGCTGAAACGTCAACGTTGGAAGTTCCACGGCCACCAGCAGCGCCGTCCGATCCGGAAACGCCGTCAGATATTCCCAGGCGCGAGCGAGGCCCGCGGCGCCCGCCGCACAGCCGAGTTCGGTGATGGGCAGCCTGCGGACATCGGGCCGGAATCCCATCTCCGTGGCGATGTAAGCATCGAGCGACGGTATCATGACGCCCGTGCAGGACACTGTGATCAGCAGATCCACGTCGGTGGGAGACATGCCCGCCTGCCCCAGGGCCTGCGATGTCACTTCCAGACCGAGGCCGACGGCCTTCTCGCGATACTCCGTATTGATCTGGGAGAGAGGGCGCGGCTCAATAATGTAGTCGACCGGAAAAACGCTGTGCCGCTGATCGATCTGCGAATTGTCGATCACGTTGCGAATGGCCTCGAGCCGCTTGCCGTCGAGGGAAAAAACGTCCCCGATGCACTCCTTCACCATCTCCCGCGTGAGCAGGTGCGGCGGCACGGCCGTGGCAGTTCCCGCGATGGTCGCAACCGCAGCGGCAGGGTTCGATCTGATCTTGAATTCAGGGTCGGCAACGCTTGCCAGAACCTGAACGGAATCTTGCTGTTTGGGCGTTCGTGAGAAAGACAAAAAAGACTCCTATATTGGCGGATGGGTGCTCTCGGGGGGGGAGAAATGGCCGCCACCAGACCCGAGTACCTATGATGTAGGATGCGGAAACTATGTCAAGGAATTGTAACTTTTGAAAAAAATATCGAATTCCCAGAATGGAGATGCGGATCGGACCACACCACGCAAAAAAGAACGCGGCACCACGACCGGGTCGGGGTGCCGCGTCAGAACCTGTCAGGGCCTGCGGGGAGGGTTTCGCTCTCCCCTGGCAGCCAGATCTAAATCAGGCCTGCTTCGTATACCAGTCCGCATTGATCGGGGTAAAACTCGCCCACTTCTCCGGCAAATCTTCCAAAGCAAAGATTGCCGTCACGGGACAAACCGGGACGCATGCACCGCAATCAATGCACTCCACCGGGCTGATGTAAAGCTGCGGCTCGGCCTCGAATGCGGGTTCATCTTTCCGCGGGTGGATGCAGTCCACGGGGCAAACATCCACGCAGGCGGTATCCTTGGTTCCTATACAGGGCTCAGCGATTACGTACGCCATCGAGACTCTCCTTCGAAGGGTATGTGGTGCCGAATCATTACGAATATCGTTGCAATTCCCGAATCAACCCAAATTGAAAAGATCGGTTTATATCACCTAACCGGTCACCGCGCAAGGCGCTTTCTTATCAGGCGAAGTATAGCACGTCTGGATTCGGGCATGTCCATCGCGCAGGACCGTGCCATTCTGCGGCCACAATTTTCAGGAGGGCCCGGAGGCGGTCACCAAGACAGCGGATCCTTCCAGCTTGCCGCTTCGCAACGTGTTCAGGGCTTCGTTCGCCTGTTCGAGCGGGAACGTTCGAGTCGTCGTGCGCACAGGTACTTTGGGCGCAATCTCCATGAATTCCGCTGCGTCCTTGCGCGTCAGGTTGGCCACCGAGCAGACCGATCTTTCCCCCCACAGCAGGTCGTAGGAGAACGATGGGATATCGCTCATGTGAATGCCTCCGCACACGACGACGCCTCCCGTTCGAATGGCCGCCAGAGCAGCGGGCACCAGCGCGCCTACCGGGGCAAAAATAATGGCCGCGTCGAGTTCCTCGGGCGGACGCTCGTCAGATCCTCCGGCCCAGGCCGAGCCCAGTTTGCGGGCAAACTGCTGGCCTTCCGTGTCCCCAGGACGCGTGAACGCGTAGACAGTGCGCCCCTGATGCACGGCGACTTGAGAGATGATACTTGCCGCCCCTCCGAATCCGTATATCCCGAGGCGTTTTGCGTCTCCAGCCTTGACGAGCGAACGGTATCCGATCAAGCCGGCGCAAAGCAACGGAGCGGCCTCCACATCGGAATATATTTCTGGAATTGGGACGCAGAATCGTTCATCGGCTACAGTGTATTCGGCGTACCCTCCGTCGAGCGTGTATCCCGTGAACCGGGCGCGGACGCAAAGGTTTTCCTTTCCGGCCAGGCAATAGAAACAGACCCCGTCGGTCCAGCCAAGCCACGGCACGCCGACGCGCTGCCCAACAGAGAGGCGCGTGACGCCTTCGCCAACGCGGGACACGTGGCCGACGATTTGGTGGCCGATGATCAGTGGGAGTTTTGGATCAGGCAACTCGCCGTCAACGACGTGCAGATCGGTCCGGCACACGGCGCAGGCGTGAATTTTGAGCTGCACCTGGCCTGGGCCGGGCTCCGGGACAGGAAGATCCCGCAGCACGAGCGGATGCCGCGCCTGCTCCAGGATCATCGCGCGCATGGTTTGTTTTTCACTCATTTTCGAAATACGTTCCTGGCAAAAAATAGCAGATTCGCGGGACGTTCCGCCAGCCGCCGCATGAAGTACGGAAACCAATCCTGCCCAAACGGAATGTAAACACGGACACGATATCCCTGGCGGGCGAGCCTGCTCTGCAAGTCGGTGCGAATGCCGTAGAGCATCTGGAATTCGAACTTGTCCTTCAGTATGTCATTCTCGGCGGCAAACCGGACCGTGGCTTCGATCATGTTGGGATCGTGCGTCGCGATTGCGTGATAGATACCGCTGGGCAGGAGAATCTTCATCAGCTTGATGAAATTTGCATCCACTTGTTTCTTGGCTTGAAAGGCGATCTGCGAGGGCTCTTTATAAGCGCCTTTGACCAGGCGCACGCGGCAGCCGATGCTCAGTAGGTCCCGGATATCTTGCTCGCTTCTGTAGAGGTACGCCTGAATGACGGTGCCGACGGCATCTGTTTCCGCGCTTGCCTGCTTGACGATTTGAAGCGTGCGATCGGTATAGGCGGCGCCTTCCATGTCCACGCGCACGAAATTCTCGAGCTCCGTTGCGCGGCGCGTGACGATTCGCAACTGCTCCGCGCAAAAATCGTCACCCAGGTCCAGGCCCAGATGCGTGAGCTTCAGGGAAATATTGGCGTCGATGGCTTCTGCGGCAATTTGATCGAGGGCGTTCGTGTAGGACGTCCGGGCGCGCTCCGCATCGTCACGCGTGACTACGTTTTCGCCAAGATGATCGAGGCTTGCGGACATTCCGGCGCGATTGCAATTTCGCGCGGCTTCGATGGCGGGAGCGAGATTTTCTCCCGGAACAAATCGTTGCGCCCAACGGCGCGTCGTGCCATTCGAGGTGATCCAACGGCGAAGGCGGGAACTTTTCGCGAGTTCGAGCAGCAAGGTCCGAAGCATGGGTTCAAGCCGGCGGCGCCGGAAAATCAGCTCGCCGCGTCAGCCGCTTTGTGAGCGTCGAGAAATTTCTCGGCATCGAGCGCGGCCATGCATCCCGAGCCGGCAGCGGTCACCGCCTGGCGGTAGTGGTGGTCCTGCACATCGCCGGCGGCGAATACGCCCGGGACTTTGGTCTGGCTGCCGTGGTGGGTGATCAGGTAACCGTTTTCGTCCATGTCCAGTTTGCCGCGGAAAACCGTGGTGTTAGGTTCGTGGCCTATGGCGACGAAGACGCCCTCGACGGGCAGGGTCGTAATCTCGCTGGTCTCGGTATTGCGCAGGGTCACAAATTCCACGCCGCCTCGTGAAACATCGGAAATATCTTCGACCACGACAGGAGTGACAAAACGAATTTTTTCGTTCGCGCGCGCGCGCTCCACCATGATTTTCGAAGCGCGAAATTCGTTTCTGCGATGCAGCAGGTGAACTTTGCTTGCGAATTTGGACAGGAAATTGGCTTCTTCCATCGCGGAATCGCCGCCACCCACGACAGCAATTTCTTTCCCGCGGAAAAAATACCCGTCGCACGTCGCGCAGGTGGAAACGCCGTGCCCGACGAGTTTCTTTTCGGATTCAAGCCCGATCATTTTCGCCGTCGCACCCGAGGCGATAATCAAGGCGCGCGTTTCAAACGTCTCGCTGGAAGTCGTAATCTTGAACGGCCTCTTGCTGATATCCACTTCGGTGATCGCGCCGGCCTTGAATTGAGTGCCGAACCGCTCCGCCTGCTTGCGCATGTTCTCAATCAGGTCCGGACCCAGAATGCCGTCGGGAAATCCAGGAAAATTTTCGACCATCGTGGTGAGCGAGAGCTGGCCTCCGGGCTCGTAACCGTCGATCACAAGCGGATTCAGGTTGGCGCGCCCCGCGTAAATCGCAGCCGTCAATCCCGCGCAGCCGCTGCCGATGATAATGACGTTGTTCAAGAGATATTCTCCTTGCTTACGATTGGATTCGCGGGACCGGCTTTCCGATTCAAACACAAAACGGCTGAGTTTAACACTGAGGCACGCGCCGAGGCTTGCGGAATGTTTTGGCGCGCCGGCCCATTTTGACCCGTTGCTGGCCTCAGGGAACAGAATGGGCGATAATGCCAGCGCGTTTCGCATCCATGAGGAGGAAACATTGAGCCGCGCACCAGGAACGTACGCCACATTTGACACTTCAGAGGGGACGATTGTTTTCCGTTTGCTTGAAAAAGAAGCGCCGAAGACCGTCGAGAATTTTGTCGGCCTTGCGGAAGGAACCAAGGAATTCACTGACCCCAAGACCGGCCAGAAGGTCAAGAAACCCTTTTATGACGGCCTCACTTTTCATCGCGTGATCCCGCAATTCATGGTTCAGGGCGGCTGCCCGCTGGGAACGGGGACGGGTGACCCCGGCTATCGCTTTGCCGACGAGTTTCACGCCTCGCTTCGGCACGATAAGGCAGGAAAACTTTCGATGGCCAACGCAGGGCCCAATACAAACGGCAGCCAGTTTTTCATCACGGTAGCGTCAACGCCGTGGCTCGATAATAAGCACGCGATTTTCGGCGAAGTGATCGAAGGCCTGGACGTTGCGGTAACGATTTCAGAATTGCCGCGCGGCGCAAACGACAAGCCGAAGCAACCCGTCATCTTGAAGTCGGTACGCATCGAGCGGGTCTGAGCGCGACATGCCGCCATGCTGAACCCGGCCAATTTATTCCGGATGATGACCGAAATGATCTTTGTGTTGCTCGGGTGTGTTCTCATCGGTCTCGGTCTGACGAACCGGTACATGTTCAATCCGCGAAGCCCGGCGTGGCTGGGGCTGGGAGTTGTGCTGGTGTATTGGGGCGCGCGCGCCTGGATGAAAACGACGCGGGCCGCAAGAACGAACGACCGCATGGTTGCGCGTGTCAGCGGAGCGTCGCTGGTGCTGGTTGGATTCCTGATGCTGGGGCTGGTCGCCGTGGAATACCGCTGGGTCGGACCCGTGCTGGCCATCGCGGGCGGAGTCCTCGCCGTGCGCGGGCTTGCAGGAGCGATCCTGTCGCTGCGAATGGATTAGCCCGATACGACGGAACGAAAGGAGCGTACCAATGTTCAAAGAATTCAAGGAATTTGCGATGCGCGGCAACGTGCTGGACATGGCGGTGGGTATCGTCATCGGCGCGGCGTTCGGACAAATCGTCACTTCGTTCGTTGGGGATATTTTGATGCCGCCGATCGGGAGGCTCCTCGGCCACGTGGACTTCTCGAACCTGTTCCTAAGCCTGTCTGGCGTGCATTACGACACGATTGCGGCGGCCAAATCAGCGGGCGCTGCGACGCTCAATTACGGCCTGTTCCTGAACACCGTGATTAATTTCCTGATCGTGGCGTTTGCCGTCTTTCTGCTAGTGCGTCAGGTGAATCGTCTGGCTCCCAAGCCTGCTCCCGCCGCGGCGCCCGCTACGCGCGAGTGCCCTTATTGCTTGTCCACCGTGCCGCTCAAAGCGACGAAGTGCGCGCAATGCACATCGGAACTTCGCGCGGCTTAGGGTTGGTTCGGGATTTACTCCAAGCGAGAACGGAAATTCTGCACTCAATTGAATCTGATTCGAAGAGGGATTAAGTTCGGAATTCGCGGGCGCATTCTTCACAAGGGCAAATCATCCTCAGGTAATCGAAGCTGAAGATTCCGGCCGTGTGCCCATCGTTAAAGTCAATCTGCAGCGCATAGTGGCCGATGGGATGGGCCGCGCTGGCGCGAAGCTTGGGCTTGAACATGGGGAGCAGCGGTGAGCTTAATACCGGCGCCGCGGGATTTTGCTTCTTCAGCTGTTCGTCATGTTCCATCCCTGCGGCCTTTTTCGAGCGCTCGTCATTGCACATCGCGCAGGGACATTTCTCGCGCAGGTAAGCGAACTCGTAGTGGCTGCTGTGCCCATCGGCCCAGGCAATGTCCACGCCCGCGCCAGAAGACACGTGTACCTTAACGCTGGCGGCCTTTCTTCGAGTGTCGAGAGGGATCGGCATCGCGTCGCTACACTTGCTCCTTCGCCGCGGAAGGCACGCTGATTCGCGCGAGGCGTCCGTGATCCAGTTCCACGCGCCGGTCGGCGAGATTTCCAATGGCCTGCGAGTGGGTCACCACAAGAATCGTGTTCCCGGCGAAATGAAGTTCGTGCAGCAACTTCAGGATGACGGCCTCGTTTGCTTCGTCGAGATTGCCTGTGGGTTCGTCGGCCAAAATCAATTTCGGATGATTGATCAGCGCGCGCGCGATGGCCACGCGCTGCTGCTCCCCGCCGGAAAGCTCGGCGGGAACGTGGTCCAGGCGGTCGCCCAGGCCGACGCGCGTCAGGGCTTCGGCAGCCTCTTGTTCGTCCGTAATGCTGTGGAAGTACTGAGCCAGCATGACGTTTTCCACGGCGGTGAGGTAGGGAACCAGATGAAATTGTTGAAAAACAAAGCCGATTTTATCGGAGCGATAGCGCGTCAACTCGCGTTCATTGAGCTGCCCGATTTCCATTCCGTCCACCACGACGCGGCCTGATGTCGGCTTGTCGAGTCCGCCAAGAATGTTGATCAGCGTCGTCTTTCCTGAGCCCGACGGCCCCATGATGGCGATCCACTCGCCGGCTTCCACCTCGAAGCTGACCTGATTCAGCGCGCGCACCTGGTCGAAGCGCTTTTCGAGATTTTCGACCTGGACCAGTGGCGCCATCATTCTCCTCGCAAAATCACAGCCGGACGGACACTTCCGAGCAGACGCAAAGGCAGAGCGCCGATCAGCGCCACGGCCACAGTGAGTGCAACCGTCACCGGAAAGACGACCGGCCGTGGAGAAATGGCGACGCCAAAGACGCGTCCTCCCATCCATCGCGCCAGCACAATCCCGATCAGGAATCCGAACGTGCCACCGATTATGCCCAACGCGCCGGCTTCGGCCAGAAACAGCCGCATGATACGCGAAACGGACCCGCCAAGCGCTTTCATCAAGCCCACGTCACGGCTGCGCTCCATTGCTAGAGCGGCCATCGAAGCAAGTACTCCCAGCATCGAGAGCGTGAGGATGAGCGCAATGGTCCAGAAAATCAGGCCTTTGATTCGGCCCAGAATCGAACCCTCCGCTGCGGTGATCTGCCGCACGGCCCGCACATCAAGATCCGGGAGCGCGCTTGCGAGGCGTGTGGTTACGGCATCGATTTCGGCAGGCGTCCCAGAAACGCTCAATTGGACCAGGCTCACGCGGCTCGATAATCCTGCAAGGTCCTGCGCCACCCCCAGGTCCGTGAAGACCTGGCTGTCCTCAGCGCCGCCAGTGGTGACAATCCCCGCGACTTTGAGTGAAACCGTGTGATCGCCTGAGCGCAATTCGATGGGACTTCCGGTCGCGAGGCCCAAGTGTCGCGCGGCCGCGCTGCCCACGAGACATTGCAGATGGCTGTCCCGTGAAGCGATCCTTGAGCCGTCGATCTTCCACCAGGAATTCATTTTTGCCACCTGGTCAAACCAGGTGCCCGCCAGAATCACGGGTTGCGTTCCGGAATTCGCCGCAACATACAAGTATGGCGCTGCCGCGACAATCTGCGGAGCGCCAAGGCCGGCAATGCGATCCATCACGCCGGCGTCGGCAAGTGCGGCGTCGCTGCCTCCCGAGGGAGGTGCGATGACCACATTCGCGCCGAGCGTGCGGAATTCCTGTGTGAGTTTGTGTTCCGCATCGAGGTTCACGTTCAGCAGAGCAGAACAGACGGCGGCTCCGCTCGTCAACGCGACAAGCGCGAGAGCTAATCGCCCGCGGCTCGCGCCCAGTAATTTCCAGAGGATTCTTAGAAACATGGAACGGTTCGCCACGTCCTCACTCTCCCCGCAGTATGGGAGCGGGATCGACGCGCGAGGCACGTCTCAGGGGCACAAGGCTCCCGGCAAGCGCGACCACCGCTGCCAGGAACAGAACGATCGGGAAAAGAATCCATCGAGGATCGGGAGCGATCCCGAAAATTTCCACGCCCAGGACCCTTGCCAGCACAACACCCAGCGCGCATCCCACGACGCCGCCGGCGAGCGCCAGAAGCAATTGCTCGGCAACAAAAAATGCGGCGACGGCGCGATAGCTCGCGCCCAGCGCCTTCATCAATCCAATTTCGGAGCGGCGCTCGATCACTGTCGTCGCGGAAGTGGCCCCGACGGCAAGCGCGGCGGCAAACAGCGCGCCAATCGTCACCAGCCACATCAAGCCGCCGACGCGAGTCAGGATGCGGCCCTCGCCTTCTGCAACCTGACGGATCGCGCGCACTTCCACACCCGGCAGTTCCTCCTGCATCTGGTGCGAAATCGAAGAAATATACGGGCTGCAATACCAGCGGTCATATTCAACCGGAGTCATCGTTGCGGGATCACGCTGTGAAAATGCGTCAGCTGGCTTTGTAAGCGCGCTTACCAACAGCGTCCGATATTTGCCGGGGCGTTCAGCAAGATTCTGGGCGACTTCGAGCGGCGCGAGGATCGCGTTGTCTTCGCGGCCACCGGCGGAGACGATGCCGGAAATCGTGAGGGTCTGCGTGCGTTCGCCCGCTCCGACCGTTACCGTGCTGCCGGGATGCAGTCCTAGGCGTTGCGCGAGTCCCGCGCCTGCCACGGCGTCATGGGAGCCATCCGAGAACCAACGCCCATCCACATGCCAATACGGATTGGTGGCTGAGACGCCAGTCGCGAATTTACTGCCGTCCGGGACGTCGACGGAGTGGCTGTACCAGGTGCCAATCAACACCTCACCCGTGGCGCCCGAGTTGATCGAAACCGGGACATCCAGAAATGGCGCAAATCCCACGATGTTGTTGCGCCAAAAAATTGTTTTCAATTTTCCGAGGTCGCCTTCGGGCAAATACGCGCCAGCATCCACCGGGCGGTAATCCACTCCCCCGATTTCAAGCGGAAGCGTGTCGGAAGCGGGCGTGACCAGCAGATTCGCGCCCAGCGAACGGAATTCGCGCGCCAGGCGGTCGCCGACGTCCAGCGCTACTTCGAGCGTGGCCGTTGCCACCGCCATGCCCAGCGCAAGCGCGGCGGCGGTCAGTATCTTGCGGCGCGGCTTCCGGGCAAACGAATCGCTGACGATTCGGAAAAACATGCTCCATGCTTCCTGACTATTTAGAGATTTTGCTTCTCGCTTCCGTGAGCGCTGCAACATCAATTACGAGCGAACCATTCTCCGCGTGCGAGGGCACTCCGATCGGGTTACACCCACCCGCCTGCCCAATCGTCGGAATGTAAATGGCGGAGGCGCAATTGCGGCAAACGACGTTCGAGCCGTCCTGCCGGTAGCCCGCCATTCCGCAAATCATGCAGGCGTTCAAAGCCGTTCCCCAGCTGCCGTTCGGCTTGCGAATCACGATAAATTGCAGGCTCGTTCCGCTCGCGTCCACGCTGTAAACATGCAGATTTAAATCGCTCACATCGGAGATGGGGACAAGGACCTCGCCGTTCTCGGCTTGAATCAAGCGCGCCTCGGTGGTCGCGGTCACTCGCGTGTATGCGAATTCGGCGGCGAGAATCAAGATGACCGCCGTGCACGTAAGCGCCGATGCAAAGGCCCAGCGGCTCTGCTTCCTGCGTTCCCATTCGAGGCGGCGGCGTTCGGCGGCGTCGGAAACACTCGCGGTTGTCGCGCCGCGCGCGGCCATCCATTCCCGCAAAACCAGCAAAGCCGCCGCGCCGAGAATGACGGTGAAAAAGAAAACTTCATTGCGCACGATCGGGCCAATCCAGGCCATTTCGATCCTGTTCGACGGGATCCACATGGCTTCGCTCAATTCGTGCATCCCTGTCAGCACCAGTTGAACAGCAAAAATAATCAGGATGGTGCTGGTCCAGGAAAAAAATTTACCCAGGGAAATTTTGAGTGTTCCTCCGAAAAAGGACCACCCAACCGCGACCGCCATGCACAGGCCCAGGCTCGTCCCAATCCAGACGGACAGGCCCGTGGTTGAGATTTCAACTGCGCGGAGAATCAGGGCCAGTTCCGCGCCCTCGCGGACCACCATCAGAAAAACAAAAGTGGCCAGGCCGATCCCGGCGGAAAATTCGCTTTTCCCCGCGAAGCTCTCGACGCGCTGCTCGATGTGCTTTTTCAGGTGCCGCGCGACGTGGTTCATCCAGACAATCATGGACACGACGAAAACCGCCGCGACCAGCAGCATCACGCCTTCAAATCCGTCCTCGCTGATCTGCCACCGGTCGAGCGCGATGGCCACGGCGAGGCTGGAAGCGACTGCTGCCAGGACGCCTCCCCACACCCAGCGCACCAGGAAGGAGCGGCCCGTTCGATTCAGGTAGACCAGGACGATGCCGACAACGAGGGCGGCTTCGACACCTTCACGCAGAGCGATCAAAAATGAGGAGAGCAAACAGCATATCCTTTGTGAATCTGCTCAAAAGGGAGCGCGTTTCTAGTTGCAACTCGGTAGCAACTAGGACCTCCAGTCTACACGTCCTATAACCCCAGGTCAAGTTTCTACCGCCTCCGGCGTTCCCCGACGGTAGAATATGCATCTACATGATTTTAGCCATGGCCACGCCCCGATATCACTCCGACTCCCATCCGCGAAATGGCCGATTTGCCGTCATTGTTCGCCGCCTTGCTGCCCTGGCTCTGGCTGTATTCCTCGCCGCCGCCCCCGCAAGTCCGCAATCGGCCGGGAAAGCTGCCGTCCAGCCGGACAGTAAGCGCGCGCGGAAGGATTACCTGGCTGGGCAAGGCGCGGAACATTCAGGGGACTGGAAAACCGCCTACGCCGACTACTCCGACGCGGTTGTGTATGACCCTGCGAACAAGCAATACCCTCTGCTCAGGGAACACGCCCGGTTTCAAGTCATTCAAGGATTGATCAATAGCGCGGAGCGCCAGGCGATCGCCGGAGATGTGGCGGGCGCGCGCGAGCTTTTAACGCAGGCGCTGGCGATCGATCCGAATTACGTCGTCGCGCGCGAACGCCTGGATGAGCTCTCTTCCGGGCCCGTCGAGATTGCGCCCCAGACGGGTCCCAAACTGGCGGGCCTGCCGCGCCTGAATCCCAAACCGGGGCCTCGGGACTTTGATTATCGCGGCACGACGCGCGGCGCGTACGAAGAAATAGGGCGGCAGTTTGGCGTCACCATTGCCTTTGATGGGGACCTCGTGGATCGTTCGATTCGCTTTCAAGCCCCGAAAGTGGATTTCGATACCGCCCTGATGGTGCTCTCACGCCAGACGCAAACCTTCACGCGAGTTGTGGACAGCCATACTTTGTTCGTTACTCAGGATACCGCCCAGAAGGAGCGGGAGTACGCCGTGGAGATCGAAAAGACCCTGGTCCTGCCCGCTTCGGTCACCACCGACGAGATGAATGTGACCGTTCGAATGATCCGCGAAATGACCGGGATCAGCCGGACGCAGCTCGACACGGCTGCGCGCACGCTCACGATTCGCAGCACGGAGCAGAACGTCGCGCTGGCGCAGGCACTGCTCAACCAGATTGAACAGCCTCGCGGCGAATTGATGCTGGAGGTGGAAATCCTGGAAATGGACCATAACGCAGCGCAACAGTTGGGAATTTCACCGCCCACTTCCGCACAATTGTTCACGTTGAGCACTTCCGAAATCCAGCAGCTCAAATCGGCGGTGAACACCGGAGCGCTTCTGCAAGTGATCCAAAGCCTGTTCGGGGGGAGCGGCGGGCTGGCAGCGGCGACCGGGGGATTGGGCGCACTGCTGCCGCCGCTGATCGCGTTTGGCGGCGGCAAAACAATTTTTCTCGCGACGGTTCCAGGCGCCTCGGCGAATTTCAGCAAGACACTCAGCGCGGTGCAAAGCGCGGATAGAATCCTGCTGCGCGCGCAGGACGGCAAACCCGCTACATTTTTTGTGGGTGACCGGTACCCGGTTTCGCTGGCGCTTCTTTCCTCGAACGTGAGCGCGGCTTCGAGCGCGCTCAACGCGGCGGCCGCGGCCGGCGCTCTTCCCACAACGAATTACGCCGTCGGGAATAGCCCTGTCTCGGTCGCTATAGCGGATGTTAATGGGGACGGCATCCCGGACTTGATCGTCGCCAATGAAGGTAGCGGCACGACTAGTGCTCTTGGCACGGTGTCGATCTTGCTCGGGCTGGGCGGCGGTACGTTCGGCACGGCCTCGAACCTTACGATTGGCACAACCCAAGATCTAAAAATTCCCATGCCTTCGGCTGTCGCCGTGAGCAATTTCGGTGGCGATGTCAATATGGACATTGCCGTGACGGATTCGGCCAACAACAACGTGGCCATTCTCCGCGGCATGGGCAACGGCACCTTTGCCGCTCCCGTAACGTATCCCACAGGGAATACTCCAGTCGCCCTGCTGGTCGGGAATTTCAACGCCAACGGGTTTCCGGATCTCGCGGTCGTAAATCAGGCCGACAACACAGTTTCGATCTTGCTTGGACAATCGGGAGGAACGTTTACCGCGAAAACCGACTACCCCGTTGGAACAATGCCGGTCGCAATTGCATCAGGCACCTTCACTGGCAACGGGGTTATAGACCTGGCGGTTGCAAACCATTCCAGTAACACGGTCTCCGTTTTGCTGGGGAACGGCGATGGGACGTTTGGGCTGAAAACAGATTATGCCACTGGGACAGGACCGGCAGGTATCACCACGGGAGATTTCAATAATGTCACGAATGTGGACCTTGCCGTCACCAATCAGACAGCCAATTCCGTTTCGATTCTGCTCGGAAATGGAAATGGCACATTCGCCGCGCACAATGATTTCGCCACAGACGCGGGACCTGTTGGTATTGTGGCGGGGGATTTCACTGGATCGGGGATTCAAGACTTGCTCATCGCGGCCCAGACAGCAAACACTATGGATCTCCTGGTCGGCAATGGAGACGGAACGTTTCCTGCTCCCGTGTCATTGCCAACAGGCAACGGGCCGGTGGCTGTAGCTGCGGCGGACTTGGTTGGCAACGGCACCCTGGATTCCGTAGTTACCAACGAAAGTTCGAATACAGTCACCGTTACGCTCAATACCCTGCAAACCGCCGCGGGCGCATCCACTCCGGCGCAGACAGCGTACCCGTCCTCCGAATATGAAGATCTTGGCTTGAAGCTGAAGGCGACTCCTCGATTGCATGACGATAACACTGTGACCTTGCAGCTCGAATTCGACATCCGGAGTCTTGCCGGAACGGCGTTCAATGGTATTCCGGTCCTCAGCAATCGCACGATCGAACAAACCATCCGGCTGCGCGAAAACGAATCCTCGGTTCTTTCCGGAATTCTTTCAGACAGCGATATCCGTTCCATCACAGGTTGGCCGGGGACATCGCTCTTGAAAGGCATCGGCGATTTGACCGGTGAAAATATGGACACCGGTCAGAAAACTGAGACGTTCATCGTCATTACGCCGCGCGCCCTGCGATACCCCGCGCATGACTTCCCTGCTCTCTACGCCGGACGCGGTGAACCAGCCACGCCTGCAGCCCCTCCTCCCCAACCCGGAGTGCCTCAGCCGCCCCCGCCGCCACCAGGGCCGCCTCCGGCCGCCACACAACCGCCCAATCCAAATCCGGCGAACACGACACCGGGGCAGCCTTTGCAGAACCCGGGGATCACGGTGTCTCCCGCGGGCTCGAACCGTTAATAACGTTCCTCGACTGACCTCACGGCGCAAACCACCGTGCCGCAGAGGACAACCCGGCTACGTTCCACCCTTGCCCCCTGCCTTCCTGCGAACCTAGACTTGTAAGACCAGGTCCATAACGTAAAAGCCCTGGGGGTTTGTACAGCTTGCATTCCGCTGTACAGGTTCTACAGGCTGCGGAAAAAGTCGATTCAGAGCGGGTTCTAGTAGCACAGGCACTCTTGCCTGTGCTGAATTTGCAGCACTTACATTCAGCACACAGCCAAGAGTGGCTGTGCTACGAGACTTTTTCCGCAACCTGTCTAGCCATGCGGACAGATGAACTTTCCGGTCCGCCGGATCACAATCGGTCCTGCGCGGAGGAATATCAATCGCGCACGGTAAACGCAGTGCGCACATTCGAGTTTTTCAGATCACGACGGTAGAGTAGGGGTCAAGCCTTGGAAATCGCCGCGGGACAATCGGAAATATCAACTCTCGAGAAGAAAGAAATCCTGGGCCCGCGGACGATCCGCGGTTTGCCCGAGACCCTCGAGCAGCACGGCAACTGGCTGGATTCCAATTGCGAGGCGGGCGTGCAGGCGGACTTTTCGCGCGAGAGCCTTGCAGGGGCCGATCTGATTGACGCCAGGCTCCAGGATGCCGTGCTCAATAAGACGGATCTGAAGCATGCCGACTTGATGCTGGCGGATTTGCGCGGCGCAAGCTTGCTGCAGGCGAATTTGCAGGACGCTAATCTGCTGGGCACGATGTTCCAGCAGGCGAGTCTGCAGGCCGCCAACCTCGATGGCGCGACGGGACTGGTCAACGGGCAATTCGCGGGTGCAAACCTGTTTGGCACCGTCCTCCCCGCGGAAATTTCACCTACCGAAGGGCTGAAGCAGGTTCGGGAAGTCGCCGGGCGAGCCGGCTGGTTTCTGTTCTCCCTGTTGGCGATGGATGCGCTCGCATGGGTGAGGATTTTCACGACCCGCGATTCCCCACTTTTGAAGAACGCTTCCGCGCTGCCGTTTTTCGGCCTTCAGGCAGACATGCCATTTATTCCGTTTTATCTTTTCGGCCCGGTGATGATTTTTTGCGTTTACGTCTGCTTTCATCTCTACCTGCAGCGTCTGTGGGACGGCGCCGCCCAGTTGCCTGCGATTTTCCCGGACGGACAAAAGCTGGATTCCTGCCTGCCGTGGTTTGCGCGGTGGTCGGCGCGCAAGCATTTCAGGTGGCTCAGGAGCACGCGTTCGCCTCTGGCTTTTCTCGAAGCGGCAATTGCAATGTTTTTGCTGTACTGGGTCTCGCCGGCAACCATGATTTTATTCTGGGCGCGGTACTTAACTTTGCAAGACTTGCGGGGAACCGCCGCGCACGTGCTGCTCATCAGCGGGGCGATTGCAGCGGCGATGAGTTTTCCCAGGATGGTTGGAAAGGCATTTGGAACCGAATTGGTGCTCCCCGTGAACGAAAGAGGAATCTCCCAACGAAGAGGCAGACGCGTTCGCGTGATTGTCCCGCTGGTGGCCGGCCTGGTGCTTCTACTGCTTTCCGTCGGAACAATCGATGGCGCGCCACATGGAGTGAGCCGATCTTCTGCGTCCCCGAACGGTTCCCCGAACTTTGGAATCGAGTCCTGGGCGGCAAATGTTCTGTGGGCCGCCGGATACAATCCCTTCGCCCAGTTAACTGAAACCGATGTGTCCACAAAACCTTCCACATGGTCAGGAAGAGATGAGGAAATTGCGCTGGTCAAAGGGGCGAGTCTTAACGGACTTCGGCTGCGTTACGCCCAGGCGTATGGAGCGTTTTTCGCCAAGGCGCACCTCTGGAAAGCCGATCTTCGTAACGCCAATCTGGCGGAAGCGGACCTTCGGGAAGCCAATCTGCGCGAAGCGGATTTGCATTATGCCGTTCTCGACCACGCCCGGTTAGCCCGCGCGTCGCTCCAGCAGACAGACCTGCGAAACGCGGATCTGAATCGCAGCGACTTGACGGGAGCGAACCTGTCTTCGGCGGTACTTTCGGGTGCGTCGCTTCTCGACGCGACGCTCGATAGCGCCAATCTTTACAAGGCGGACTTGCGCAACGCGTCAATGCAAAGAGCAAGCTTGAAGCAGGCGGACTTGCGCGAAGCAAACTTCGAAAACGCGAATCTCACATTGGCGGTTTTGCAGGAGGCCTACCTAACCTCAACGAGACTTGAAAACGCACGCCTCAATCAGGCGGATTTTTCCCTCGCGATTCTCACCGACGCCGACCTGCGTAAATCCGACTTGAGCGGCGCCGATTTTCGGGGAGCGATCCTGCGAGGGGCCGACCTGGCCGGGGCGAATTTGGAGGACTCGAACATGATCGGCGCGGTGGGAGTTACGGCGAGCCAGATATGCTCAGCGGTCAGCTCTGCGCGAATTCAACTGGATGACAGCTTGCAGAATGGCGTGCAAACCTTGTGCGGCAGCCCCCACTGAGCGCAGAGACCGCGCAAGCCAACCGCAGCAGATTTTCCCTTGGACGCGGCGACTTCAACACAATTCACTTGCTTAGGTGGAGTTCCTCTGCCAGTTGGCGTAATCAATCGCCTGGACGGAGAATTGCTCGGCCTGAAGCCGGAACGCGAAACTCAGCAGATGGACCAGCCCGCAGATAACGAGGGCGCTTTCAAACTTTTTCTGCTGGATGCGCTTCATCCAGAGGATTTCCCTCTTCGCGTGCACCTCAAGAATCTGCCAGTGCGCGAAGGCCACCTTCGGGGGAGTTCCAATAATTTGCGGCTCATTCGAGTTGGGGGGAATGCCAAACTCCACGCGGTTGGCGTTCGCCGGGTCAATATCCAGGTAGCGACCAAAGCCCAATTCCTGAAGCGACAATTTTTCAGCGACGGTAGGTCCCAATCCCGACGCTTCCTCGAAGATAAATTCGAATCTCTCCGTGGCGATCAAGTCCCTGAGCAAAGTCAAATACATGGGATCGTGCAGATTTCCGTGCCGCTTCTCCGCTCCTTGAAGCGCATGCAGCGTCGCCAGAACTATAACGCGTGGGTTCATTCTGACACTCCAAATTTCAGCGGATCGAACCGTCCGGATATGTGCGACCCGCAAAGACGGATGCTCTGCGGCTTAATGATATCTCGTATGGAGAATATCTCAAGCCGCGTAAAAGACGTGATAATCGCAACCCTGTCATAAACTCCCGTCTGCCCGCAGCCAGATCTTCTGCCGCGAATCGCGGCATGTGACAACAATGTTAGGTAGATCGCTGATCTCGCCATGTGCGACATGTGACTCTGCGCAATGTGGCTATCGCATAAGAGTGACTGCGGGCATTTCGCAGGTTGCTTCCGCTCATGTCAAAGCTTCAATCTCTAAAAGCTGCATCGTCCCTGCATGACGTTGCCGCTCTTCTTAAATACAAGGCAAGTACTCTCGCTTACATTCTGTATGTAAAACAGAATAAATATCATACCTTCGAGATTAAGAAGCGCGGAAGCGGATCCAGGACAATCAATTCTCCTTCCGAGGACCTGAAATTATTGCAGAAGCATCTGTCTGATCTTTTGCAGGACTGCGCGGAGGAGATTAACAAGGCAAGAGGGTTCAAAGATCAATTCGCGCACGGATTTAAACGCCATTGCTCCATCATCACCAACGCAACGAAGCACCGCCGACGAAGATATGTTTTGAATCTCGACCTGCAAGATTTCTTCCCAACGATCAATTTCGGTCGGGTCCGGGCATTCTTCATGCTCAACAGGGACTTCGCACTTCAGCCTAAGGCCGCGACTCTACTTGCTCAAATCGCCTGTCACAATCACGTTCTACCTCAGGGCAGCCCGTGTCCGCCGGTCATCTCAAACTTGCTTGGAAATATTCTCGATGTTCGTCTTGCCAAGCTCGCATCCGACAATGGATGTACGTATTCGCGCTACGCCGATGATCTGACGTTTTCCACGAACAAACCGACTTTTCCGGCCAACATTGCAAGGCTGGTCCAGGGACAAGCACATGCTTGGGAATTGGGCGAAAAACCACGGGACATCATCACCCGAACCCGCTTCGCCGTGAATCCGGCCAAGACCCGAATGCAATATCGGACTTCGCGGCAGGATGTGACCGGACTCGTGGTCAATAGCAAAGTAAATATCCGCAGCGAGTACCGACGAAGGGTTCGCTCCATGTGTCATCGCCTGTTCATGACTGGGCGCTTCCAGCGAATCGAGTCTGTACTTGACCCAAACACGCCGGGCGTTTTGCTGCCCACCAAGGTGGACGGAACGCTCGCACAACTTCATGGCATGTTGGATCACATTTATCGCGTCGATCTTTACAACGACAACCTTCCGAGGCAAGCGGTCAATCCGATCAAGCCAAGCCTGAACACCAAGGAGAATTTGTATCGGCGCTTTCTGATGTTTAAGGAATTCTACGTGGCATCCGCGCCCTTGATCATATGCGAAGGAAAGACGGATAGTATTTACGTGAAGCATGCGATCAAAAGTTTAGCAGCCGCATTCCCGACGCTTGCTGCTGTCACGCCCGGAAAACCGACGGCACTGAAGGTGCGCGTCCCCCAATATCCGCTAACCACCACAGGACGCATTCTAAAACTCAAGGGTGGAACAAGCTGGATGGGCCAATTCATTAAGGATTACGGGGACGAATTGAAAAGATTCAAAGCGCCAGGACAGCAGGACCCCGTGATTCTGCTCACTGACAATGACAGCGGCGCGAAGCCGGTCCATGACGCGATGAGGAAATTCGGCAAGGCAAAGCCAACTGGCCAAGAACCGTTCGTATACATCACTGGGAATCTGTATCTGATTGCAACACCCCTCGCCGCCGATCAGAAATCGACAAAGATCGAGGATGCCTTCGGAACTTTGCCCGGCAAACTGAAAATCGGGGGGAAGAGTTTCCATCCAGAGGACGACGATATTTTCGACGAAGCACTTCATTACGACAAACACATCTTCTCGCAATACGTGAAGGAGAACGCGAGCCAGATAGACTTCAGTGGCTTCGCGGAGCTCCTGACCCGTCTGGCTGCCGCAATCGAAGCCCACAAAGCCATGGTTGCGCCCACAAACCCTAAACCGTAACCCAGATCAAAGGCCTAAATAAAAACAAAAACGGCCCGCCCCGATTGCTCGGAACGGGCCGTTCATTTTGTATGCTCTTTAACAGAGCAATTTTAATCCTGGCAGCGACCTACGTTCCCACACAGTTACCCGTGCAGTATCATCGGCCCTGCGGGGCTTAACTTCCGTGTTCGGGATGGGAACGGGTGTGGCCCCCGCGGTATGACCACCAGGAAAGTCAATATAGTCGAAAGTCGGGAGTTAAGAGTTTACAGTTCAAACTCTTAACTCCCGCTTTCAAGCTTTGCAACTGAATAGGCTTTTGTAGTAGGTATTTTTCTGCAATTTCTGCTCGACCAATGAGCTTATCTTGCGACCGCGTCTTCCGCTGGGTGAGAACCCTTCGTCGACCCGGCAAAGCCGGGACTCCTCAGGGTCCCCATCCTGGTCGGATGGTGACGGTTTGGGAAAGTTTTATGGTCAAGCCGAACGAGCGATTAGTACGGGTCAGCTACGTGCATTGCTGCACTTCCACCTCCCGCCTATCAAGGTCGTAGTCTTCGACCGCTCTTCTTAGATGGCCGCAGCCATCTTGGGAGACCTTATCTCGAGGCAAGCTTCATGCTTAGATGCATTCAGCATTTATCTTTTCCGGACTTCGCTA